>Ga0079224_100012893_pt1 | contig 11607 bp, 7 predicted proteins | sample Stecom2015_FD_80414 | JGI IMG/M metagenome (GOLD analysis project Ga0079224, IMG submission 80414) | Agricultural soil microbial communities from Utah to study Nitrogen management - Steer compost 2015 | ecosystem: Environmental > Terrestrial > Soil > Agricultural land | place: USA: Utah...
AGGATCTGGGTACTTGGGGCCCCGTTGATCCCCACCCATTGGGAGCGGTGCATCAACAGGGCGGCCATTTCCCCTTGGGTCCCGGCAAAGGCCGGATTCACGCCCATGGGGTTGTACATATATTGGGTGAACTGTGGGTCCTGCTGCGCCGTTCCCAGCCAAGAGCCCAAAACCAGGAAGAGGACCAAAATCCTCCCGGCTCCCTTACCATCAAACGTTATGCTTCCCAATCCCATACTTATCTGTTTATATAGAGCCAATCCGTTCGGGGCTGTGATCCATCCCCCAGGTCCAGCAAGTAGTAATAGGTCCCCACCGGCAATTGTTTTTCCTTTTGGATGACGGCCCGTCCATTGGGGGTGCCGTCCCAGTCGTTCTTATAGCCCTTGGTCTCGAACACCAGGTTTCCCCAGCGGTTGAAGACCTGGAGTACACTTTCCGGGTAGGCTTCGATACAATCGATCTTGAAAAAATCGTTCACCCCGTCCCCATTGGGGGAAAATTCATTGTACACCTGCAGGCAATGGGCGGCCACAATGGCCTCGGCCATATCGTTGGCGGCATTGACATCCCATTGGTCCAGATAGGACAACTGTACCCGGTTCAGATAATCGTCCGCATCCAAGACCCTAAGGGTAAGTTCCAGTAGGGCGGATTCCATGGCCCCGAGCTCTCCAATCTCCCAGAAACGGGAGGCGGCATCAAAAATGCCCAGGGTCGCCTGGCTCCCCATATATTCATAGCCCGTGGCCATCAATTGCTCAATCGCGATATGGGTGGCAAGGTCCGGTCCCAGGTTGGAGACCCTCACGGTGAAGATGACCTGTTCGCCCGGGACGGCATACGTTCGGTCCACAGTGATCTGCAGTTCGAGGTCCACCCCTCCCGGGGCCACCATGGCGGTGGCCTCATCGTCGTCCGGTAGTCCATCCCCCAGATCGTCCACCCCAAAACCTTGGGCGGGATCGCTGTCGGGATCGGGGAAAAGGCTGGCCAGGATCTGGGCACGGCTGAGGTATTGGTCCACCACTTGGCTCGGTGCGTTCACCTGGGCAGAAATCTCCAAGGATTCGGTGTTGAATTCGGGGATGCCCCGGCCTACCTGCCAGCGTCCGGAATTGGGGTCGTACTCCCCGGCCGTTGCGCTATGGGAGATATAGGTATAGCCCACCGGCAATAGATTTTCCACCTCTACCCCACGGGCCGTGGCCGGACCGTGGTTGCGGACCAGGACCGTAAAGCGGACATGCCCCCCCACTGGCGGGTTCACTTGGTCCACGGCCATGGACAATGAAAGGTCGGAAAGGCCCTGGGGTACAGGTACCACAGTGGCCTGATCGTCCTCAGTGGGCAAATGGTTGCCCGGTGTCGAATCCGGATCGAAGGTATCCAAAGCGATCAGCTCCGCGGTCAGCTCATAGGGGCCTTGGTCGAGTACCAGGACCTTGAGGCGTAAAGTGGCCGATCCCTGCGGGTCCAGACCCACCAGGGTCCAGGATCCCGATTGGGGATCGAAACTGCCCAGGCTGGGCTGGGCCGAAACCAACGTATAGCCCGCCGCTATGGGGGCCGCGACCACCAGTCCGGTGGCCCCACTGGGTCCCTCATTGCCAACCACGATTTCAAATGTTATTTCCTGGCCAGGGTCCGGGGCCATATGATCCGACTCCAAGGAAAGGTAAATGTCCGTAATGATCCTAGGGGCGGCGGTTAGTTCCTGATGGTCATCCTCGTTGACTTGGTGGTTGCCCGGCTGCGAATCCGGATCGAAAAAGCGGGAGGCCATGAGTTCTGCGACATTGGTATGCACCCCTTCCTTGTTGACCTTGGCCACGATGTGCAACACCTCGGAGGCCTGGTTGGCCATGGTCCCGATCTCCCATTCCCCATCATGGGGATTATAGCTTCCCCCCGAATCATCGGATAGGTAGGTGAAGCCGGAGGGCAAGAGATCCCTGACCAGGACCCCAAGGGCGTGACTGGGGCCCCGATTGGTCAAGACCAGGGTAAAGGTGATCTGGGCATCCACTTCGGGATGTTCATTGTCCACGCCCAGCTCCAACTCGATGTCCGCCGAGGGCAGTGGGGTGGTTCCCGCACTGTCCTGGTCGTTCTCAAAGCGCGAATCGTTGTCGGGCTCGGAATTGGGATCATGGTTCAGGGAGGCGACCACTTCGGCCTTGTTGAAATACTCGCCCTGGGTATTGACCCGCGCGACGATGTCCAAGGTTTCTGTGGCCTGATCGGCCATACTTGCCCCCAAGGCCCAGATACCGGTCACCGGATCATAGGTCCCCGAGCTGCTGCTGTGCGATACATAGGCATAACCCGAGGGCAAGAGATCGCGGACCTCCACCCCAGGGGCCATACTGGGGCCCCTGTTGGCCAGGTTGATGGTAAAGGTCACTTCCTGGCCCATATAGGGGCTGAGTTCATCCACGGATTTGTGCAGTACCAGATCGGATACCGGGATGACCGAGGGCTCCAGGCTCTGTTGGTCATCCTCCGAGGGATCGTTGTTCCCTGGGGTGGAATCCACATCCTCCTGATGGAGCTGTACCAGTTCCACCTGCTGTAGATACGCCCCGTTGGGCAGTACCTCCACCCGCAGGGCCAAGGTGGCCGTATGCCCGTTCGAGAGGGAACCCACGCTCCACAGCCCACTGCTTGGATCATAACTGCCCACCGACGGGACGGCGCTAATCAAGGAATAGCCCGTGGCCAAAAGTTGGGACACCGCCACTTGGGTGGCATCGCTGGGGCCCAAATTGCGCACACTGGCCGTAAAGACGATCTCTTCCCCGATCATGGGGACCAGATTGTCCAGGACCAGGTCCACTTCCAGATCCACTTCAAGGACCGGGGCAACCACCAACTCGGCCAGGTCATCCTCCCCCAGGACATCATTGTCCGGGGTGGAATCCACATCCATGGGTGCATGGGCGATGATCTCCGCCCGATTGGTATGGCTTCCACTGGCATTGACCCTGGCGCGGATCTGCAACTCCATGACATCCTCCGCGAACATGGTCCCCAAGGTCCAAAGGCCGGTGCCGGGATCGTAATCCCCCCCGACATTGTCCGAGATATAGGTGAACCCGCTGGGCAAGATCTCGCGTACCGCCACCGAGGTGGCCGTATTGGGCCCCGCGTTCTCCACCCGAAGGGTAAAGATGATCTCTTGGTCGATCTCCGGGCTGGGATCGTCCACGGCCATGGCCAGGGACAGGTCCACTATCGGGACCGGGACCACCAGGACATCCCCTTGGTCGTCCTCAGAGGAAACCCCATTGCCCACACTGGAATCCGGGTCGGGAAGATCCGAGGCGGTGATCTGTGAGGTATTGCTATAGATGCCCTGTGGCCTTACCCCAACCTTGATCTTCAGGGTCTGGGTCGCGCCATCCTCCAGGTCCCCCACCTGCCAAAAGCCGGTGGTGGGATCGTAGGTGCCCTGGGTGGCCGTATAGGAAAGAAAGCCAAAGCCCGAAAGGAGCTGGTCCACCACCTCCACCTGCTTGGCCCCATAGGGCCCGGCATTGGTCACCTTGATCTCAAATTCTATTTCTTCCCCCACATTGGGGCGGGTATTGCCACCCACGATTTCCTTGGTCAGGGAAAGGTCTGCATGGAGGGGGGCGGCCATCACTGCGGCCTCATCGTCCTCGCTCTGGTCCCCGTCATCATTGTTGGGGGTACTGTCCCCCTCGGCCTGGTCGCTGGCGACCACCTGGGAGGTGTGAAGGTATTCCCCGGGAATACCCACCGGGTCCAGCACAATGGCATCGAAAGTAAGGATCACCGTATTTTCCCCTACCGGGACGGTCAGCCCGTTCCAGCCCACCAATCGGGTAAGGGTACTATAGGAACCCCCGGCACTGATCCCTGAAATCGAACCATAGGCCGAAGGGACAAGGTTGGCCACGCCCACCCCTGTAGCCGGGGCGTTTCCGCGGTTGCTCAGCAAGAGGGTAAAGGTGACCGTCTCCCCGACCAAGGGGGTGGTATTGCTGGCCCCGGCCGCCAATTCCAGGTCCGGGCCATCCTCGATGGTGATAGTTACAAGATCGGAACCGTAACCGCACCAACTTAAAACGTTCAATTGGAAGACATAGGTTCCCGGCACAAAGCCGGTGATTTCGGTTTGGGGGTCGTTCCTATCGACCATGGCAACGGTGTTGGGACCCGAAAGTTGGCTCCACCATTTCCATACCAAACCATCGGGGGCAGATCCCCCCAAAAACACCCGGATGTTGGGAGGCAGGGTCCGGTCCGCTCCCGCATCCACGGAACATTGGGCCATTCCCCTGAAGCCCAGGAACAAGCCGAAGAGCAATAGGAAGAGTATACTGCGGTCAAGTTGAAAGATTTGGGATCCTCTCATAATTTGGTTGCTGGTCATTCCCTTGCGGAGCAAGTACTACCAAACATAGCAAAGGAGTGCGGAAAGCTGAAACTAATGTTGTCTCACCTAGGTCCATTGTTGTGAAAGCGACAATATATGATGATAGATCGACTCGGCCAACGGCCAAAAATATCGGTTGTACTGCACAATATCGCTATTTTCCCCCGGATGGGGGGAGGTGGCACGGCCTTGTCCTTGGGGGTGCGGAAGGATTTGGAAAGATTATTAATGCGACTATGTTGCTTTAATATATACTTTGGTTACCTTTGGACCTATCAATCAAAAAAAAAACAAACCTATGCAGCAGTATGAAGACTTTGATGCCCTCATCATCGGGGGCAGTTATGCGGGCCTGTCGGCCGCCATGGCCCTGGGGCGCTCCCTCAGGCAGGTCCTAATCATCGATAGCGGGGAACCCTGCAACAGATTCACCCCCCATGCCCACAATTTTCTCACCCTTGACGGAAAGTCCCCCATGGAAATTTCCAGCTTGGCCAGAGGGCAGGTATCCAAATATCCCTCGGTGCATTTCCACCAGGGCCACGTCCAGGGGGTAAGGGGTGTGGACGGCGCCTTTGGGGTAACCACCGATGAAGGGGAAAGTTTTGGCGCGAAGAAACTTATACTGGCCACCGGAATCCGGGACATCCTGCCCCAGGTGAAGGGATTCGCCGAATGCTGGGGAAAGACCGTGATCCATTGTCCCTACTGCCATGGCTATGAATTTCGGGGCCGCCGTACCGGGATTTGGGCCTCCGGGGAAAAAGCCCTTCACCTGGCTGCCTTGGTCCACAACCTCACCCAGGAACTCATCCTTTTCCCGGATTCCGATACCTTCCCCTGGGAAGGGGCAGAAAAACTGGAAAGCCTTGGGATCCGTATCGTATCGGGAGAAATCCAGGCCCTGGAACATCGGCAGGGAATTTTGGAAGGGGTGGTCCTTGGGGACGGGAACATCATGGCCCTGGACGCCCTCTATGCCTCGCCGCCCTTTGAACAAAGTTCGGACCTGCCCCAGGCCCTGGGCTGTAGGTTGACCCCACAGGGCCATATCCAAGTGGACATGATGCAGCGCAGCAGTGTGGCCGGGGTCTATGCCTGTGGGGACAATGCCAGTGGGATGCGCTCCCTGGCCCAGGCCGTTCAGGCGGGAAATATGGCCGGTGCCGCCCTGAACAGTGAATTGGCCCTGGCCGAATTCCAATAGGGGCACAAAAAAGGGGATCCGATGGGATCCCCTTTTTTAGGATAACACTTTGATCTTAAGCTTCACACACCACACAATCCTTCTTTTGCTTGAACTTTTGTGCGGCATTCATACTGTGCTGGTAATATAGGGATTTCAACCCTAATTTCCATGCGGTGACATGGATCTTGTTGATGTCCTTGGTGGGCATGTCCGGATGCACGATGATGTTCACCGATTGGCCCTGGTCGATATGGTTCTGACGGTTGGCCGCCTGGTAGATAATGTCCAATTGGTCCAGTTCGGAATAGGTCCTAAAGACGTTCTTTTCCTCATCGGTCAAGAAGTCCAGGTGCTGGACCGACCCGTCCATGTCCCGGATACTTTTCCAGACCTCGTTGCTGTTCTGTCCCTTTTCTTCCAGGAGTTCCATCAGATAGGGGTTCTTGATCGTCACCTTGATCTTGGCGATGTCCTTCACATAGCAGTTGCTCCATATGGGCTCGATCCCTTGGGAAACCTGGCCGAGGATAAAGGCTGAGGACGTGGTGGGCGCAATGGCGTTCAAAGTGGCGTTCCTTCGCCCAAAGCCCTTGAGTACTTCGGGTTCCCCAAAAAGTTCCGCCAAGGCTGCGGAGGCCTTATAGGAGCGCTCCTTTAAGGTCTTGAATATTTCGGAGTTTAGGTTATAGGCCTCTTGGCTGTTGAAGGCCAGACGCTTGGACTGCAACAGGGAATGCCATCCCAGCACGCCAAGACCCAAGGCCCGGTTGTCCTTGGCAAAATTGTAGGCCCGCTCCATAAAGAGGAAGGTCTGCCTGTCGTCACGATCGGCGGAATCCCTATACTCCTCCAATTTTTCGATAAATTCGGTAATCACCGCGTCCAGGAAGTAAACCATGGTCTCCACGGCATCGGTGTCCTTCCATTGGTCGTAGTGGAGCAGGTTCACACTCGAAAGGACGCATACGAAGGACCAGTCCCCATTGGAGGGCAGCATGATCTCGGTGCAGAGGTTACTGGCGTGGATGCGGTGTCCCTTTTCACGGTAGACCTCCACAGCCCCGTTGTTGGCGTTGTCGGAGAAAAAGATATAGGGATAGCCCATTTCTCCCCTACGCTGCAATACCTTGGCCCAGATGGTCCGCTTTTCTTGGTCCCCGGCCACCATTTCCTCCATCCATTGGTTGCCCACTGTAACGCCATGGGTCAATTGTTGGATGGGGTTCCCTTCGGTACCGATTTCCAGAAATTCCATAATGTCATTGTGCTCGATGGGCAGGTAAGGGGAAAACCGGCCGCGACGTACCGAGCCCTGGCTGACCACATCCACCATGGACTCGAAGAGCTGCATGATGTGCACGGCACCCGATGCCTGTCCGTTGTTCTTTACCGGGGCGCCCCGATACCTGATGTTGCCAAAATAGCCGGAGGTACCCCCGCCCAGTTTGGACATCATCCCCACCTCGGACTGGGTGAAGAGGATGTTCCCCATATCGTCGTCAATATGGGAACCGAAGCAGCTGATGGGCAGCCCGCGCTTTTTTCCAAAGTTGGACCAGACCGGGGAGGCCAGGGAGAAAAAGCCCTCGGACATATAATGGTAAAATTTGTCAGCATAACCAGGGATCCCCAAGATCGATTCCGCCCTATCCGCGATCTCACGGATACGGCCCTCCGGGGTGGCCCCTTCGGTAAGGTATCCAGAGGCGAGGAACTGGCGACTGTACTGGTTCAACCATTCAAAACCCTTGGAGGCTTCCTTGGCCTTCAACTGGGCCAGTGCATCCTTACGGGCATTGACCAGTTCCTGGGTATTATCGATTGCTTGTTCCTTGAACTGCGGGGATGTAGTGTTCTTCTCCATAATTTAAAATAGATCGTCGCTGGTTATACTTTGTGTTCTCTTGCTGTAGTTGATGGACCTTTTTACAAAAAAGTCCCCGTGTTTGGTACCGATGATCTCGTCGTCGAACCATTCGGTCTGGGTCAATAGTTTCTGGTCGACATCGAAAATCTTGGGGATACCGATGCTCTGTAGGGAATTGTTGAAACGGTTCTTGATGAACTCGTTCACCACGGCCTTGGGCAAAAAGTCAAGCTCCCCGTCCTCGAAGATCCAATCCACGATCTTGCTCTCTGAGGCAAAGGCCTCTTGGCAGATCTCCTGGATCATCGCCTTGTAGTCATCATCGAACCATTCCGGATGTTCCCTCTTGATGATGTTGATCACTTCGATGCCAAAATCCCCGTGGATCTGCTCCTCCTTGGAGGTGGCCTCCACCACGTTGGAGATGCCCTTTAGCATATTTTTGTGCTTATTGAAGGCCATGATGACCAAGAACTGCGAAAAAAGGGAAACGTGTTCTATGAAGAGGGAAAAGAGCAGGATCGATTCCGCATAGTCCCTGTTGTTTTCGCTCTTGGCATTCTTGAGAGCGGTTTCCAGGTACTGTACCCGCTTCATGATCACCGGCTTTTTCTTCAGGTTCTCGAACTCCTGGTTCAGCCCCAAGATCTCCAACAGGTGGGAATAGGCATCGTGGTGCCTGACCTCGCTCTCGGCGAAAGTGGCCCCCACCGAACCGATCTCCGGTTTGGGCATGCGGTGGTAGATATCCCCCCAAAAGGTTTTTACGGCCACCTCAATCTGGGAAATGGCCAACATGGTGTTCTTTATCACGCCCTTTTCCACCTCATTGAGCCGGGATTTGAAATCCTGGACATCGGAAGTGAAATTAAATTCGGTATGGATCCAATACGAGTGCCGGATGGCGGGTACATATTCGTAGAGTTGCGGGTACTCATAGGGCTTGAGGTTTATCCGCTTTTCGAAGATATCCGTCTGGCGCATCTGCGCCCTTTTGTTCCGGTAGATGATATAGGCCTTGGCCACCGCCTGGAACTCCGAGTTCATCAGTTCGGTCTCCACCACATCCTGTACCTCCTCCACGGTGGGCACGTATTGTTCGTCCCTGTTCTTTCGTGCCAACAGCGTCCCGAGAACCTGATCGGCAATGAGCTGCGCATCCCGCATTTCCCCTTGTTCCACAGCCGTCATGGCCTTGAGGATAGCAGAGGTAATTTTGTGTAAATCAAATGTTTGAGTACTAAAATCTCTTTTAGTAATATGTAAAATATGCATTTGGAAAACTTTTTTGGGGTTGCACAAAATAGCTTGACTGTAAAATTCATACTTTCTTTACAGTGAATGGGACCACGGTCGATCAGGATGTCAACATCTTTATCAACATTCCCCGAAACACCCCCCAAATCCCTATTAAATTCCTAGGGGACAGGAGGGTTCCCCAGGGAACCTTCCCCCTTGGATCCCTCCCGAAATATTCCTGTGGAAAAAGTTCTCCACAAGGGCTGCGTGCCCAGGGCCCCCTTCGGGAAAAATGGCCTTGGTCCAGGACACCCCTACTCAGGGTTCAGCGGGGCAGGTCTATCCCATGGGACCAGCCGAAAAGGCCCCAAGGCTATCTGCGGAGCTGCGAGATCACCATGGCCACCTGCCCCAGATGGTGGATATCGTGATCGACCAAGCCGTCGAGGATAAATTGAAAACTGCGCTCCTCCCCGTCCGGGCGGCCCTCCAAAAAGGCATCGTCCCTGTCCATGAGCAGGGCGCACAAGGCATCCGCACTGTCGTAAAATTCCTGCTTAAGGGTATCCCAGCCCCGTTGCCTCAGGAGTTCATTCGGGGTCCAATCCTCCAAGGAATCCACCTTGAGGGGATGGGGCCTGTCCCCGACGATCTTGTGCATACAGTCCCGGCGCCAAGCCACCACATGGGATAGGAGTTCCGCCACGGTATGCATGCCGGGGACCGGCCGATGGAAGGCATCCGCTTCCGAAAGGGGATCAAGTTTGGTCCTATAGGACGCGCCGGCCCAGAAATCCTCGGCCGTGATAACGGCCCTTTGCCTGTCGATGAGTGAAATGATCTTGTGCTGCATGGTGTGGGTTTTTTGATTATTATGTTAAATTTACCTCTTATATTTGTTTTGCTAGTAAATATACATGTATTTTGGGACATCAATCAATGCATCGGACAGTCTTTCATCCATGCCCCCCACCATGGGGAACAAGTCCATAAAACTCCCCTTGGGGTTGTTGTTCTTGGGCCCACTGCGACAGCGGGCCCGGGTCCAACTTCCCAGGTTGCGGTGGTCCCGGTCCCATGGAATACCAAGGCCCCACCCGCCTGGAAACTCCACACCTCCCCCCTCCCTGTTTGTCGCTGCAAACCGGGGGACCGGATGATCGGTTATATTTGTGCCATGGCCAAGATCAAGAACATAGACACCCTTAGCGTGGACTGCAGCATTTTGTGCTGCAACTTCGTGAACACGGTCAGCTCATGGAAAGAGCGGGACTCCCATGAGTATTTGGAGAGTTATGACAGTTTTTTGGCCTGGTGCCGCAAACTCCGGGCAGCGCCCCCTTCCCTTCTCCAACCCTTGGCGGAAACGGCTCAGGAGCACGGGGCGCGAACGGACCGGGCCCTGGGGAAGATCAAAGAGATCCGATCCCTGCTCCAAAGGTTCATCTCCGCCATTGCCCATGACCACGAGGCCCTCGTGCTGGAACTCCTGCCCAAGATCGACCAATTGTTTCGGGAGGCCTCCGCCAAGGAGCAATTGGAATACCGGGAAGGAAATTTCTCCATGGACCGCAACCTGGATCCCAAGGACCTATTGGCCCCGCTATGGCCTGTCGTCCACTCCCTCAAGGGGCTGATCCTTGAAAATGCCCTGGCCCGGATCAAGGAATGCCCCAGTTGTGGTTGGGTCTTTCTGGACCGGACCAAGAACGGCCGTCGGATCTGGTGCAACCCCCAAGTATGTGGCACCTATGACAAAATGAGGCGCTACAACGAAAGGAAAAAGGGAAACCTCCCCCTTTAAGAACCCAGCCCCAAGAAGGGCTGAACATCCAAGAACCCTTGGCCCTGACGGGATATATGGCTTAAGGGGCCCCTGGCGAAAGGGATCCGGCCGGGGCACCAATCCCCAGGTGGCCGTTACCCGAAAGGGCAACGCTGCCTTGGGGTGGTCATTTTACGGTAAAATCCGTAAATTTGGGAAGGACCACTAATCTTCCCCTATGAGAAAAATTGCTGGACGGCACCTGTGGGCCACCAAGATCATCGACCCGCAACCCAAGGACCTAATATTGGAAATCGGTTGTGGGACCGGGATTCTGGCCGGTGAATTGGCCAGCCATCTCCAAGAAGGGGGCTTCCATGGCCTGGATAGATCGGCACCCCTGCTGGAAAAGGCCAAAAAAAGGAACCACCGCCACCTGAAAAGTGGCAGGATGACCCTGTACAACATGGAGTTCCTGGATTTCGACCCTTCCCTGAAGTTTGATAAGATCGTTGCCTTCAATGTCAACTTCTTCCAAAGGAAAGCGCCCAGGGAATTGGAAAAGATCAAGACGCTGCTTGGGGTGGATGGAAGGCTGTATGTCTTTTTCCAAGCCCCGTACAACGTGGATATGTCCCACGCAGACCCCATTTTGGAGAACCTGTTGGACCAGGGCTTCAAAGTGCAAATGGTCGAACTGATGCCCCAGGACCCCATATCGGCCCTAGGGGTGATCGTAAAGGCCCCATTACAGTAACGATCAAAAAACACCACCCATGAAAACCCCATTCAAACCCAAAGACTACAATTCCCTTTCCCCCTACCTTGTGGTGGAGGATGCCACTGCCTTGATGGCGCTGATGCAAAACGTATTCAATGCCCGGGAGAAACGGAAATACCAACGGGAGGACGGTTCCATCCTACATGCCGAGATGCGCATTGATGATTCCATTGTCATGATCGCCGACAGTACCGACACCTTCCAGGCGACCCAGACCGTGCTCCATCTATACGTACCCGATGTCATGGCCACCTATGGGCGGGCCCTGGAGGCCGGTTGTGAAGGCCTGGAGGTTCCGGTGAACAAAAAAGGGGATCCGGACAAAAGGGGATCCTTCCGGGACCCTGCCGGGAATTTTTGG
>Ga0079224_100012894_pt1 | contig 11607 bp, 8 predicted proteins | sample Stecom2015_FD_80414 | JGI IMG/M metagenome (GOLD analysis project Ga0079224, IMG submission 80414) | Agricultural soil microbial communities from Utah to study Nitrogen management - Steer compost 2015 | ecosystem: Environmental > Terrestrial > Soil > Agricultural land | place: USA: Utah...
AACAACCATTATAGATAATGAAGACGGAAGCTATACCATCACCAATGCTGATGGTACCACTTCGACTATCGATACGCGTGCATCTACAAATCCTTATGATAACACGAACAGTGGTATGGTCTCCGATAATGTTCAGGATGCTATTGATGAATTGTCACAAACCATAGAAACTAATAAAGGGAATTTAACGGTTTCCGAAGGTATAGAATTTACTGGAGGCTTAGATGGAACGAATATACTATTAGCTGATTCTGGAATAGGCGTTGCTGACGGAGGAATTTCAACGGATAAGTTAGCTGATGGTGCGGTAAGTCCAGATAAAATACAAGCTGGTGCTGCAGATCAGATTATGATAACTAATGCAGCTGGAGAGGTTCAGTGGGTTAACAATGCTGATTTTGTAGAAGAAAATCAAACAGTAACCACTTTGGGTATAAACGCTGGTTCATTGGTGTATGATAATGAGGATGCCACTAATAGCGATGTAATATTGATTTCAGCGGATCCAAATAATATTTTAACTGCAGGATCCGATGGAGCCTTATTTGTGGATCCTACTGTTTCTGAAAACATTTACAATACTGATGGAGTTTTAACAAGTTCAAGGTTGGTACAGGGAACAGAGAATTGGTTAATATTCCAAGGGACGAATGGTTCTGTACAAATGAATGGAAATAATTTAAGAAGCATTAATGGAAACGGTGGAATTACGGATCTCTACTATAGTGGAAATGTAGCTTCTTTTGTAGCGCAAGGAACTTCAGAAGCACTGGCAATTAGAACTCATGATACGCAGGGACCAGCTCCAATAATCTTTAGTACTAGTGAAGGATCAGGTCATTTAAGTAATGACAGAATGATCATTGCTCCAACTGGAGAAATAGGCATTGGAACAAGCGATCCAACAGAACTATTGGATGTAGCGGAGGGGAATGTTCGTGTACGAGATATTAATACCAATGTAGGAACCCATACCGATCATATTGTAGTAGCCGATAGTGAAGGTGTATTAAAAACGGTTAGCGCCGCAGCTCCTAAATGGTTTTATATGCCTTCCATTGTTTTTGATGTTTCTTCTAACAGTACTGGGTTAAGTAGAAACTTACATCAAGAGTATTTAGACCAATATGGAACCCCACAGGTAAGTAGTGCTGGAGCTAGTGGTTCTATTCCCACTTTCGCCCCAACGGAGTTAGAGTATTATGTTACCTATTATGACACTGCGGTCTTTGCTAATGTTAGTATTGATGCTAATGGGGTGTTAAGTTATGATGTGATCAACACGAACCCTACAGGATACTCATTTATGAATATTGTATTTGTGGTTAAGTAGCTATAAATCCCACTGTATTAAATGTATATAATAAATGGCTAACTCTAGGAACTCAAGCTTCTACCTGAACAATATTTAAATAACATGACTGCTATTAACAACATAAAGAAACATAACATCCTTTGGCTTGTAGTACTTTTTTTAGGACCTGTTTTAAATGGCTTTACACAATCCATTCCTGCCTCCACTACTACAGGATCTAATCCTTGTGCTATTTGTACCCCTCCGAATTGGTTTAATTTTGGGGGTACACCTGATATGTCAAATGCTACCACTGCGGCTACGTCTGGTACTTCAGGGGGAGGAACAAATTGGACAAACGGTCCATTACCATTGCCCCCTAATGGTCATCAAAACTGGATTACCATTAGGGATATTGGTGCTGGTGGTGCAGAGGAATCTGTTGGCACTGATTTAACAGGTTTGACCATTGGTAGAGAGTATGAAGTTGTTGCGTATACCTTATCAGCCATAGGAGGATATAGTGGCCGATATATCGATAAACTTGATTTTCAAGTGGGCGCTAATCCAAGGGAAATTATTAGTCCAATTAACAGAGATGTTGATGGTGAATGGGGGGTGTCACGGTTTAGGTTTACCGCTAGTAATAGCACGGAGCAGATTGCTTTTTATCCTGGTTCTGACGCCTCGGGAACTACTCCAGCTACTTTCGAATCAGTAAATATTTCTGTAACCTTGAATGCAATTAACACCATTCCTTTAACGGAAGATAAAGATGTTGTAACGAGTGCTGGTTTACCGGTTTCCGTGAATGTTTTGGAAGGTGCTCAAGATTTTGATGCTGGACAAGATGTGGTAGTAAGTTCGATCGATTTAGATCCGTCTACACCAGGTATTCAGGATACTGTTACAACGACTGAGGGAACCTGGCAAGTTAATCATACCAATGGAGATGTAACTTTTTCTCCTTCTTCAGGTTTTAATGGTATTGCTACAATTGATTATACGATTCAAGATGACTTTACCCTAGATGGCAATCCTTCCCCTGGAACTTCTAATCCTAAATCCATTACTGTTACTTCCACCACTGCTGATGTGCAAATAAATAAGCATGGTCCGCCATCGGCACAACCAGGAAGTACTATAAGCTATAGAATCTATATTTCAAATAATGGATTTGGAAATGCCACAAATGTCATTGTACAAGATCCAGCTGTTTCAGGGTTCACACTAACTGGAATTACATGTGAAGCTGGTGATGGTACTGGATCTTCAGCACTTTGTCCAACCTCATTAACTGTTGGTGAATTACAAGGTTCAGGGGTGGTAATTCCTAGTTTACCAGCAGGAAGTAGCGTACTATTAACTGTCACTGGAACTGTAAGCAATACTCTTGGTAGTTTTACTAATACAGCCACCGTACAGTATGGAGATGATCCTGATGGCTCAAACAATTCTTCATCCATTGAAACTGAAATTTTGGAGGACCCATGTGCAACTACGGTTTACACATTGGATCCAGAAGCTTCTATAGATGCCAGTCAAGTTACCTTTGGCGAGGATGGAGGAGTCATAACTCTGGTTTACACAAGAACCTCAGGCGCCCCACTAGAAGGAATTGGTGAAAGCTTTACCATGGAAGTTGAATACTCGGACTTGAACAATCCACTAACGGATAATAAATGGGAAGCTGTTGCACAGGGTCTAGGATCACGTGTTGCACTTTTACCTTTAACTGATGGAGTTAGTGATTTGTACACCGATTTACCAGCAATAAACTTATTATCTCACACTTGGTTAATGGAGCCCAAAACTACAGATCGTTTTTTTACAAGTCGCATTGTGAATGGTACAATCCTTCCCTTAGGTGATTTTACCTTAAGTATTCCTAATTATCCGACTCCATCGTTTTCAAAGATTCTTACGGATCAATTTGAAACTCATACGGTTGGAAATACCAGTATAGTAGGTGATAATTCAGTGACTGGTTTTTGGTTAAAACCTATCGCTCAGACGGATATTTATACGAATAGCACAACAGCAATGACCAATATTTTTTCAATGCAACCAGGTCAAAATTACGTATATCGTTATGCTGCTTTTGGCGATGGTGCCACCAACGGATACAGTAATGGAGGTGTGCGAGGATTGCAATTTGAAAACACCAATTCGGTAACCTTTGGATACGATGATACACCCGTTATCAGCAGTATTTTGCCACAATCTCAAACGATGCCAGCAGGTACTATTTCTTCTGTTATTACTGTAACTGCATCCAAGGCGAATACAGCTACGGATATGACCTATCAATGGTACAGGAATACTATCAACAGCAATACTGGGGGGACTCCAATACCTGGCGCAACTTCAGAAAACTTTGCGCCACCAATACCAGCAATTGGAACAGTTTATTATTATGTAGAGGTACATGGTGATGGATTAAATTGCATGGCAGTATCGGAGGCTGTAGCGATAAATGTTGATCTTGATTCTGATAATGATGGAATTTTGGATTGCGATGAGCGACGACTCTCTGGGGAAATAGATACTTCTTTTTCCGTTAATGGTCATGCCGTAAAAGTAGGAACCAATGAGGTGCGATTGACCTCTACTGCCCAATCACAATCTGGTCAATTATGGTCAAAAGGAAAGGTGGACTTTTCTGAAAGTTTTATTATTTCTTATGAAGCTAATTTTGGAACTAACAAGGCTGGAGCGGATGGGATTGCGACAGTTTTCCATAATGACCCAGCAGGAAGTAATGCTAAAGGTGATGTAGGTGGTGGAATTGGTGCACAGGGGATTCGAAATGGGATTGTTTTGGAATTAGACACCTATCGTAATACTGGAGAAATTAGTGGTAACCACGGTCATATTTGGCGTTCTCAAAATGGAGCTTCTCTTTCCACACCAGTTTCTTTGGTAGATATTGAGGATGGAAATTGGCATGAGGTTATAGTTACATGGGATGCCACCACTCAAACCATTTCTTATACGGTAGATGGTGCGCTGGCAGGTAGCTACACCGGAGATCTAGTGAATGATATCTTTGGAACAGATAAGGTACATTTCGGTTATACAGCGGCCACAGGAGCACTTACCAACGAACATCGCATTCGTTTTCCAGAAGGTATGTGTAATCTTCCTTTAGGAATGGATGCCGATGGAGACGGGATACCTGATTACCTAGATTTAGATTCAGATAATGATGGGTGTCCTGACGCTTTGGAAGGAGATGGAGATATACAAAGGGATCAATTGAATCCAGATGGTAGTATCAACTCTCCAGAGGATACTAATGGTGTTCCTGAATTAGCCAATGGAGGACAAGGAATAGGAAACGCCTATAACCCATATATAAATTGTTTGACAATTACAAATCCAATGCTGCCTTCAAAAACTAGTAAATGATGAAATTGATGCAAACACCTTACAGTTGGAAAAATTCTATTTTGATTTTCTTTCTCTTTCATGGAGCATTGCTGAGTAGTTATGCTCAGACTACAAATACTGGAACATTGTATGTAAGCCCCCAGACCGTTTTCTCTACCATTGACGACTTTGCGAATACCCCTAGTGGTGAGTTCTTTAATGATGGTGATGCTTTTATTTATGCAGATTTTAGTAATGATGGATTGGTCGACTTTTATCAAGAAACAGGAACTACACGATTTATAGGTTCAACCATACAGCAGATCACTGGAAGCGAACTTAGCGCCTTTTATAATATTGTCTTTGATAATTATAGTAACGAGGTTCCCTTTCATTTATCTGGTGAGATAGGAGTTTTTGGACAAGCTAATTTTCAACAAGGAATCGTAGATGTTGATAATTATATGGGAAGTTTCTTATTTGATACACAAGCTTCCCATCAAAACACTTCAGATAATAGTCATGTTGATGGAGCAGTCGAAAAATATGGAGACACTGATTTTATTTACCCTATAGGAGATAAGGGTTATTATCGTTTTGCGGGGATTTCAGCTCCCAGTTCTGGATCCTCCATTTACAGTGCAAAATATTTCTTTGAGGATCCCAATGGGATATATAATCGAGCTTCAAAACAAGATCATATTGATATTGTTAATGATCAAGAATATTGGACAATTCAACCACTAACTCCCGCACAGGATATATTGATTACTCTTTCCTGGAGTGATGCTACAACCCCTTCAGAATTATTAATAGAACCAGTTGAGGATAATTTACATATCGTCCGATGGGATGATCAAAACAGGATTTGGGTAGATGAAGGTGGTGTGGCTGATTTAGAGAAGCAAACCATTACTACTAACGTGGATACCTTTGGGGTATTTACCCTTGCCCTAGTTAAATCTCAAAAAAATAACACTGTGAAGGTTTTCAACGCAATAACACGTAATTCAGATGGTATCAATGACCGGTTTGTAATTGATTTTGGTGATGTTCAAGGTGTTCAAAAAGTTCAAGTAGAGATTTATAATCGTTGGGGAGTTAAGGTGTTTGAAACTGATAATTACGGCCATGGCGGTGATTTCTTTGATGGGTATTCAAAGGGTCGTTTAACTGTGAGGGAAGGTGAGAGATTACCAGCTGGCACTTATTTCTATGTCTTAAATTATCAATATAACGAAAATGAAGAAGTTCGGTATAACAAACAGGCTGGATACTTATACCTGTATTAAAAAGAATTAAGTTAGAACAATGAAATACATGAAACCATATTTATTTTCAATCATCTTGTTTTTCAGTATATGCTACCATGGTTTTTCTCAGCAGGAATCTCAATATACGCAGTATATGTATAATACAATTACAGTGAACCCTGCCTATGCAGGTAGTCGTGGTATGTTGAGCTTTACTGGTATTTACCGCACACAATGGATTGGTTTAGAAGGAGCTCCAGAAACGATGGCTTTCTCACTGAATTCTCCCATAGGAATTAGAGGAGTGGGAATAGGTCTTTCATTTACGGGAGATCGTATAGGTCCTTCCACTGAAAACATGGTTACAGCAGATTTTTCATATACTATACTACTAGAACGTGATACCAAATTATCTTTTGGTATTAAGGGAGGATTCAATTCGATAGATGTTGATCTGAGTAGGTTAAATCCTGAAACTATAAATGACCCGCAATTGACGGATGTGAATCGAATGGCACCAGTGATTGGTACGGGTATTTACCTTCATTCTGACAAGTGGTATCTCGGTTTATCTTCTCCAAACTTTTTAGAAACGGAGTACTATGATGATGTCCAAGTATCCACTGCTACTGAAAAATCTCATTTTTATTTTATTGGAGGTTATGTAGTTGATCTAAGTCAAAATTTAAAATTTAAGCCGGCAGTACTTGCTAAAGCGGTTAAGGGTGCTCCATTGGCATTGGATTTATCTGCGAACTTGTTATTTAACAAGCGTTTTACTCTTGGTGCAGCGTATAGGTTGGATGCTGCAGTAAGTGCATTAGCCGGCTTCCAAATTACAGATCAACTCATGTTGGGGTATGCTTATGATTATGATACAACTGATTTAGGAAATTACAATTCTGGATCCCATGAGATATTCTTGCGTTTCGAGCTAGGTACTCGCCAGGGAGGGACAGTTAATCCTCGGTTCTTCTAATTTTAAATTTTAAATGTATATGACTTATTTAAAAAGAGTTATTGTTTATATGTTTCTTGGCTTACTTCCTTTGTTAGGTTACGCTCAGCAGGGCAAACTTAATAAGGCTCATAAGCAATACGAAAAATTGGGTTTTATTCGTGCCTCAGAGATTTACGAAGAGGTAGCATCGAAGGGTTACAGATCTGTAGAGCTTTTACAAAGACTGGGCAATACCTATTATTTTAATGCAAATTATCAAAAGGCTGCCCCGTGGTACAAAGAATTGTTCGCTCTTGATAGTTCAATATCCCCTGCGTATTACCGGCGGTATGCACAATCCTTAAAGGCTATTGGAGAAGATACAGCCTCTGAACGAATTTATAACCTTTACGTCCAACGAAGAGCTGAGAGTTCTGAAGCTGCACTAACTTCATCTGACTATTTGAATAAGATAGCTGAGAATTCAGGTCGGTATACAATTGATAAACTTCCTTTTAATTCCGAAGGGATTGATTTTGGTGGTATTGTGAACAATGGCAAGTTGTACTATGCCTCTACAAAAGATACTGGGACTTTAGGGAAACGAAAAAGTGCTTGGGACGGATTGGCATTTTTAGATATATATCAAACTGGGGTGGATTCTGATGGTACTTATGGTTCTAGTTCTAAAATTGAGGGAGATGTAAATACGCGATTCCATGAATCTACACCATGGGTTACAAAAGATGGCAAAACGATGTATTTTACAAGGAATAATACGACCCCAAAAGAAAAAAAGAAAAAAGGATTTATACAGCACCTGAAAATATATAGAGCAAGTTTGGTGGATGGGAAGTGGAAAAATATTGAGAATCTCTCCATTAATGGAGATCATTATTCAACAGCCCATCCAGTATTGAATTCTAAGGAGGATCGGCTTTATTTTGTATCAGACCGACCAGGGTCTATCGGGGCTACTGATATTTTTTACTGTGAAATCAATAGCGATGGCAGTTTAGGCCGTGTGGAAAATGCTGGAGAGATTATCAATACTAGGGGGCGAGAGTCGTTCCCTTTTATTACCGAAAGGGATGAGTTATACTTTTCCTCTGATGGTCATTTTGGTCTTGGAGGGTATGATGTGTTTTATGTTCAGTTATCGGATAATGAAAATATTTTAAAAGAAAGTTTTTTAAATGTAGGGGAACCCATTAATTCGGCTATGGATGACGTGGCTTTTACAATTAATACTTCCACTCACAATGGATTTATTAGCTCAAATAGGGATGGTGGATTAGGGTATGATGATATCTATAGTTTTACTGAAAACACTGATGTACGAAAACTTTTACTCAGTGAGATAAGTGGTACAGTTGTCGATAGACATACTGGAGAGCCTTTGGGGCAGAGTGAAATCGAATTGTTCTTTGAAGATGGTAGTTTATTTACCAAGGTTCAAACGGATTCAAACGGCTACTATAGGGTTGGAGCAAATCGAAATGTAATTTATGTGGTACGGGCATCCAAAGAAGGATATAGTAGCGAAGAATCGTTTTCCTTAAAGGGTAAAAAAAGTCAGGTGATAAATTTTGAATTGGAACGGGATTTATATGAATTAGCAAGTGGTGGAGATCTAGCAAAGATGTTGGGAATCAAGGAAATTTATTTTGATTTTGACAAATCGAATATTCGACCTGATGCAGAGGTAGAATTGCAAAAGGTAATTACAGTAATGGAACAATATCCAAAATTGACAATAGCCATTAGATCACATACCGATAGTAGAGGAAATGATAATTATAATTTAAAGTTATCAGACCAAAGGGCGCGATCTACAAAAAATTACCTCATCTCTCATGGGATTGACACAAATCGCTTGTCTGCTAAAGGAGTCGGCGAACAAGAATTGGTAAATCGGTGCGTTAATGGGGTGAAGTGCCCTGATGAACAGCATCAGGAGAATAGGCGGAGTGAGTTTATCATTGGGGTTATTGTGGAGTAAAAATATTAAGTTCACAACCTTCATCTACAAATTTGATTTGTTGTCCAAATTCATAGGCTTTTGGGCGATAAATTATAGAAGGTTGTTAAAGGGAGAGTTATCAACGGTTTTGAGGGAAACCCAACTCTCCCTTTTTTAATATACTCATTTAATATTAAGGTTGACTCAGTTTCCATGGTGTCGGATGGTAACTAAATTTAATTATTCAATTTTAAGAGGTATAACCGTTTTAATATACGGATTCTTATTGGGATTGTTTTATTAAATTTAAACCTTAATAACAAATCTTTCCAATTGAACAGACATCTCCTGGATAAAATAAACGCCATAGTTCCCTTAAGCGAAGCGGAAGAAGGAAGCCTTAAAGATTATTGGAAAGAAAAGACCTTAAAAAAAGGAGCGCGCCTACTTACTAATGGCGCTGTTTGTAGGACCGATAATTATGTGGTTGAAGGAGCTCTAAAAGCCTACTATATCAATTCAGAAACAGGCAGTGAAGAAATCCTGTTTTTTGCCATAGAAGATTGGTGGGCTTCTGATTTAGTTAGCTTTCAAAAACAAATACCTTCTATTTATAATATAGAGGCGGTAGAGGATTGTAAACTACTTCAAATCACCTATGATTCTTTTGAGAAAATGGTAAAGGAAATACCAAAGCTCGAGCGCTTTTTTAGAATCATCCTTGAGGGTTATTTAGGGACACTACAACGCAAAATAATAATCAATCAGGTGTATGATGCCAAACATCGGTATTTGGATTTCTTAAAGCAGTATCCCCTTATAGCTAAGCGTTTTCCAAACTATCTTATCGCCTCCTATTTAAACGTGTCTCCAGAATTTTTAAGTAGAATTCGAAAAAACTAAATTTCTATTGAACTAGATCAATTTTTTTGTGCCGATTCATGCTCAACTTTGCATCAGTAATTTAAAAAAGTTAAAGATGAGAAAGGTATTGGTGATTAACTCAAGTGTCAGAGACAAAGGCTCACAGAGCAGAAACCTCACTAAATTATTTATTGCGAATTGGAAGAAAAAGTATCCAGAAGATACTTTCACATTTCGGGAAGTGGGCTTAACGACGATTCCTCCCATTGATGAATCTTGGATGGCTAGCGCCTTCATAAAACCATCCCTTAGAACGGCGGAGAACCAAAAGGGCGTAGCCCTTAGTAACCTACTTGTAGGTGAGCTAAAGGAGCATGATGTGTATGTGCTAGGGAGCCCGATGTATAATTGGTCTATTCCAAGTGGGTTAAAATCTTATATCGATCAAATTATGCGCATCAATGAAACTTGGAAGTTTCGATCTGGGCACCCCGATGGCGATTATGTTGGATTGCTTAAAGAAAAGCAGTTATTCATATTATCAGCACGTGGGGATACTGGTTATGGACTAGGAGAAAAAAACCAGCACATGAACTATCAGACGAGTTACTTGAAGTTTGTCTTCGGCATGATGGGGGTGAAGAACACCAGAATAATCTCCTTGGATAATGAGGAATTTGGTGGAGTCGTTTTTGAAAAATCCAAGCAACTTATATTTGAAGAAATTAAAACCATCGGTTAACACTAAGCGGATGCCATTAACATATGGGGCTTTGCTTGAACTGGGTAGGGGTTTTACCAGTCCATTTTTTAAAGGCTCTAACAAAGCCACTGGTCTCGGCATAACCGAGCATATGGGCAATCACTTTTACCGTTGAATTTCCATACTCAATATAATGGATAGCTAGGGATTTTTTTACCTCCTCGACAATCTGATTATAAGATACCCCTTCCTGCTTTAGTTTTCTTTGTAGGCTTCTTATACTTATATTAAAATGAGCGGCTACAAAATCAATACTTATGGAAAACAAGTAAGAGTTAGAGGTTAAGAAATTGAAAACTGCCCTGGAAAATTCTCCATGTTTATCGTACTGATTATCACTATTGGCTACATGGTTTAGTAGCAGTTGTTGTAGGTTGTAATTTGCCGTTATAATCGGGGTACTCAAATGCTGATTGCCAAATGTTAGCGAGTAAGTTTCATTTTTATAAGTTGGGCAGTTGAAGACCTTGCTGTAGGTTGATTCAAGTTCTTTTTGATAGGTGGGCATATAAGCTTTAATAGGTAAAAAAGGTTTTAACAATAAGCCATCTAGTTCATGAAGGGTAAAGGCCATTAGGAAATCCCCCATCTGATTCAAAGATGTTGGGTACTGTTTGAATTTTTTATAAACCAGAGCGTAAAACCCATTGATCACGGCGTGTCGATGGGATGTAAGCTCCTTCTATTAGCCTTAACCAGTTTGCATTCACTTTTGCAATTGGATAACACTTCATGTATTTGATTCAAAAGCTGGTTTTTTAGAATTACTCTCCGCATTAATGTTCATAACTTTCTCATATCAAACGAGACATGATTTGTAAAAGCTAGAATTTTGTAATAATGAGTACAATACACAAAACATATCGCTTTAGGTTGATGCCGGATGCAGCGCAGGAAATACTACTTTCCAAACATTTCGGATGCGTACGTGTTGTGTATAACCATTTCTTAAATGAGCGTATAGAGCAGTATAAGAAAGAAAAGAAGTCTGACAATTACCATGCTCAGGCACTAGCTTTAACACAGCTCAAAAAAAAAAGAAGAAAGAATTTGGCTCAACGAAGTGAACAGTCAAACCTTGCAATTTGCCTTAAAATCTTTGGATACAGCCTTTGTTAACTTCTTTAAGAACCGCTCTGAATTTCCACGATTTAAATC
>Ga0079224_100012895_pt1 | contig 11607 bp, 12 predicted proteins | sample Stecom2015_FD_80414 | JGI IMG/M metagenome (GOLD analysis project Ga0079224, IMG submission 80414) | Agricultural soil microbial communities from Utah to study Nitrogen management - Steer compost 2015 | ecosystem: Environmental > Terrestrial > Soil > Agricultural land | place: USA: Utah...
AGGAACAGGAAAGCAATTTGGGGTATAAAAATTACCACACCGCCTATACCCGGCACAATACCGTTAGCAACAAGCTCTGTAAGCTTACCGGGCGGTAACGATTTTGAAGCCCATGAGCTAAGTTTGGTAAAACTTTCATCAATAAAATCCATTGGGATGGCAGACCACGCAAAGATGGACTGGAATATAAGCATAAGGATACAGAAGAAAATAATATACCCAAATATTTTATGTGTAAGGAGCCTGTCCAGTTTTGCCCTAAGGTCTTTTGCCTTAGAGGAGTCAACTGTAAGTCCGCTTTTCAGCACATCGTTTATAAACTGGTAGCGCTTAATGGTCTCCTTTTGCTGAAGCCTTTTAAGTTCTGACTTGGTTTTGGTAAACGAGCTGTTTTGTATTTCGTTTCTTTCCAGTGCGCCAAAGTTCACATCCTGTGTAATAACCAGCCATAGTTTGTACAGTAACTGGTTTGGGAAAGCATTCCTTAGTTTATTGAAATATTCAGGATCTATGCTCGATGCGTTAAGGCACGGTTCTGTAGAAAGGTTTTTATAGTCCAGTATGAGTTCCTTAAGTGCATCAATACCAATTCCTTTACGCGAACTAACGAGTGCTATTTTGGTATTAAGATGCTCTTCAAGGTAGGTGATATCAATGCTAATTCCTTTGCGGTCCATCCTGTCGGCCATATTAACCACCAGTATGGTAAGGATTTCAAGGTCTTTAATTTGGGTAAACAGCAGCAGGTTACGTTTTAGGTTTTCCACATCGGTTACCACTACGGCTACATCGGGGAAATCCTTGTCGTTACGGTTAAGCAGCAGTTCTATAACAACATTCTCGTCTATAGAGCTTGCATTAAGGCTGTAAGTTCCTGGTAAATCTATAACGGTACCTTTAATGTTTCCGGGTAATTTTACATACCCCTGCTTTCGCTCAACAGTAATACCCGGGTAGTTACCTACCTGCTGGTTAAGTCCTGTGAGTTGATTGAAAACAGAAGTTTTTCCGGTATTGGGATTACCAATTAAAGCTATCTTTATAGAAGGGGCTGCCATTAAATAGTATCAGTTATTATTTCGACATCAATTTCTTCGGCAGTTTCCATGCGTATTGCCACATGGCTGTCGTTTACGTTGATGTAGATTGGATCGCCCAAAGGGGCAATTTGTAAAAGCTCTACAACATTGCCGGGAAGGCACCCCATTTCAAGTAACTTTAACGGGATGGCATCGATATTAAAATCGGTTATAATGGCCTTTTGTCCTTTTTTTAGCCCTGCAAGTGAAGTTTTCAAAGCTTATTTAGAATAAATTAAGACTGCAAAATTATGAATTAATATTCAAATAGCCTCACTTTTCGTGTTCACAAAGCCAATTAATATCTTCGAGCAGTTGTTTTACGTTTTTCTCACCCGGAACATCCTCATCCAGATTGGTTCCGTTATAAAATCCGCGAATCCGTCCTTCCTGGTCCACCAGTATGAAATTTTCGGTATGCACCATATCATACAGTTCGCTGGAAGTAGTTGTTTTTACTGCTAAATACGATTTTCGGGCTATATAGTAAATATCTTTTTTATTACCCGTAACCAGATTCCATTTGGCATCTATTACCCCTTTCTTTTCGGCATAGGCTTTAAGTACGGGTATGCTGTCTATATCAGGAGTTACCGAGTGTGACAGTAGCATTACTTTTGGATTATCTTTAATTTTATCCTGAAGCCACACCATATTATCAGTCATAATAGGGCAAATGGTAGGGCATGTAGTGAAAAAGAAATCGGCTACATATATTTTTCCCTTATAATCGTTTTGGGTTATGGTGTCGCCGTTTTGGTTTGCAAAGGCAAAATCGGCAATTTTATGATTACGAGCCACATATTGTATGGTGGTGTCTACCAGTTCGGGATTTACATCAGACGGGCTGTAAACCTTTAATGTTTTTACAGGTTTTAGCGCACTGTAAAAAAGGGAAAGTATAATGGCGGAAAGTATGAAGAATACAATGAAAAAAATCCTGTATTTTTTAAAGAATGAAAGCATGTTTGGGTAATTTTTTTGCAAATTTACAAAACGGGGCGCGATTGTTGCCCTTTTATTAATAGTTATGCATTGTTAAAGTGTCGAAAACGATATATTTAACACGTTTATGCTATGCTATTTATGTTAACTTTATATTTTTGTAACCGAAGGTTTAAACTTTAAATGATGAAATTAAACAGAAATGTAAAAATCGCTACAGCAGTCCTATTTTTAGGAACAGCGGTTTGTAACGCTCAAAAATCAGACAGTCACGGTATTAACCTTTCTTATATGGATAAGAAAGTAAGTCCGGCAGATGATTTTTTCAGATATGTTAACGGAACCTGGATTGACCAGACCGAGATTCCCGGAAACAAAACCCGTTGGGGTAGTTTTGATGAGCTTAGGGAAAATACTAATAATGACGCTCTTGAGATTTTAAAGTCAGCGGCAGCAGACAGAAGCCTGAAGGCCGATACCGATGAAGGTAAAGCAGCACGACTTTACAGGACTATTATGGACACGGTTACCCGTAACAGAATGGGTACCGAGCCTTTAAAACCATACCTAAGAAGAATAGATCAGGTTAAAAATGTACACGATCTTCAGCAATTGCTTAGCGATATGGAGCCGGAAGGCGGAATGGGCTTTTTTGGTATAGGTGTAGGTGCCGATGCTAAAGACAGTAACAAGAATACACTTTACCTTGGTACAGGTTCACTTGGTTTACCGGACAGGGACTATTATGTGTCTGACGATTCCGATTCAAAAGAGAAAAGAGCCAAGTATGAGGAGCACGTTGCCAGAATGCTTAAGTATATTGGTTACAACGATAAGCAGGCTAAAAAAGCAGCGGCTAATATTCTTGCCTTTGAAACTGCTATGGCAGAGCCAAGACTGGACAGGGTTGAGCGCCGTGACAGCAGAAAGACCTACAACCCAATGGCAATTGAAGACCTGCAAAAGCTTACTCCAATAATCAGATGGGATAAATTCCTTAAAGATACAGGTATAGGTGATGTAGATACTATTGTAGTGTCTCAGCCAAGATACATGAAAGCTTTACAGACTATTTTAGCTAAAGGTGATGTGGATACATGGAAAGATTACCTGAAGTGGACGCTTCTAAATAAGTCTACCGGTTATCTTACTACAGAGATTGAAACTGCTAACTGGGAGTTTTACAGCAAAACATTAAGAGGTGCCCTTAAAGAGGAAACCCGCGATAAAAATGCACTTCAAACCATTAATGGTACAATTGGTGAGGCTTTGGGTAAACTATATGTTGCTAAAAAGTTCCCTGCTGAGGCTAAGGAAAAAGCAGAGAGCATGATTAAAAATGTTATGCTTGCTTATGAGAACCGTATTAACAACCTTCCGTGGATGGCAAAAAGCACAAGGCAAAATGCCATTGAAAAACTAAGAAGGCTAAAAGTAAAAATTGGTTATCCGGATGAATGGAAAGACTACTCTGAACTTACCCTTAAAGGGCCGGAAGAGGGTGGTACTTTCTTCTCTAACATGAAGGCTGTTGCCCGTTGGAGATTTGAGCAGGATAAAAAAGACCTTAAGAGGCCGGTAGATAAAAATGAGTGGCACATGGCTCCTCAAATTGTAAATGCTTATTTTAACCCGGCATACAACGAGATTGTTTTCCCTGCAGGTATATTACAACCGCCGTTTTATGATTATAAAGCTGATGAGGCTGTTAACTATGGTGGTATTGGTGCCGTAATTGGTCACGAAATTTCTCATGGTTTTGATGATAGCGGTTCACGTTATAATGCAGACGGTAACCTTGTTAACTGGTGGAGCGATGAAGACCTTGAGAAATTTACAGGTCTTGGAGGTGCACTTGCCGATCAGTACAGTCAGCTACAACCACTACCGGGTATTTATGTAGACGGTAAATTTACCCTTGGTGAAAACATTGGTGACCTTGGAGGCGTAAATGCTGCTTACGATGGTTTACAGTTATACCTTAAAGAGCATGGTAACCCCGGTCTTATAGACGGATACACACCAGAACAGCGTTTCTTTATCTCATGGGCAACTATATGGAGAACAAAAATGAGAGATGAAGCGATTAAAAATCAGGTAAAAACCGATCCTCACTCTCCGGGTATGTACAGAGCTTATGTGCCATTGCAAAATATTGATGCTTTTTATAAAGCATTTGATATTAAGCCAGGCGACGGTATGTATGTTGAGCCGGATAAACGTGTTAAGATTTGGTAGTATAAAATCTACAAATTGCATATAAATAAAAACCCTACGGATTCCCGTAGGGTTTTGTTTTTCAGATAAAAACATAACTATGTGTTAATTGCGGGTTTCCCGTAACGCCGTTAGTTATTTAACATTTAATTTTGTTTGACCTGAAAATAAAGATATAGCCGTATTGAAAAATTCCTTACACGTTCTTGCTATTGATGATCATGTGGTAGTCCTGGAAGGGTACCTTTCCATATTTAAGAATCTTGAGATAGCGCAGCCCCACAGGTTGAAATTTACTAAAGCAACTGACTGTAAAACAGGATATGAAGCAATAGTAAACCAAACCGACCCCTTTGACGTCGCTGTTATTGATTACAGCATTCCTAATTTTCCCGATAAAAAACTTTTTTCGGGAGAGGATATTGCCATGCTTGTACGAAACCGGATGCCTCAGTGCAAAATAATTATGATGACCATGCATAAAGAAATGGATCTCATGGAAAGGATATTGCACAAAGTGATGCCTGAAGGTTTTATAAATAAAAGCGATTGCAGTACTGATGAACTTATTGATGGTTTTAACAAGGTGATGAAAAACGAAATTTATCACTCAAAAACCGTTAGTGATCATATTAAACGCGTAGAAAAAGGCATAGTGTTTGATGCTACAGATCTGAAAATTATTCAGCTACTTTCAAAAGGGATTAAGAATAAAAATCTTGAAAAATATATACCGTTATCTTCCAGTGCAATAGAGAAGAGAAAGTATAAGTTAAAGCGTGCCCTGGATATAAAGGGCGACGATGAAGATCTTATAAATACTGCGAGAAAACTAGGCTACATATAGGTAGGAGTAATTGCCATTTCTGATTTGTTATAAAAAGATTATTCCTATTAAAATATGTTAAAATAAGGGAAACCTTACAATCGGATTTTCCTTAAGCCGTTTCTATATCTAAATTAACCATCACCTTACTTTAATTTATTAGTTCACCGCACAAACAAGTAAATGTTTGTGCGGTTCTTTTTTTATATGCTGTAGCCTAAAACCGTTTTTATTTTTTGTGACGATATTATTTTTCCTGCAGTATTGTTATCTTCCGTAAATTCAGGTAAAGGGAGTTTCATTTCTTTAGCTTTTTTAGTGTAGTATTCCTTTCGTGTAGGGTGCTGGGATAAGGCTGCGTTGAAAACTTCTCCCCAGGCATTTTTGTTTATAATTGCCTCTATAACCCCTATACAGTTTTTGCGGTCTATTAAATTTATAGGCGCATTAGGCTGTTGCAGGTTTTGTTTACCGGCTAAATGGTATACTGGGTGTCTCTCTCCTCCATATAACCCTGCAAAACGTAATGAGGTTGTTTTAAACTTTGTGTTTGATGCAAGGATTTTTTCGGTCTCCAATAATTGTTTACCCGATTCGGTATCAGGAAACGGAGGTGTATTTTCGGTAACGATGCCGTCATTTTTTTGTCCGTAAACGGATATTGAGCTTACAAACAAAACTTTACTTACCACCGCCTGTTCTATATAAGGAATAAGCTGTTCTATTTTTTGGATAAAACTCTCGCTTCCTTCCTTTCTTAGTTTTGGCGGAATATCTATAATTAAAATATCACTTTTATTAAGGAATTTTGAAACTTCTCCATTTACCGACGTTAAGGTTAGAGAAATTAAATAAGGCTGTATCCCTTTACTTTTTAATAACTCCAGTTTTTCGGGCGATGTAACCGATCCTTTAACTGTAAACCCTTTTTCTATAAATGATTCGGCAAGCGGTAGCCCCAGCCATCCGCAGCCTAGTAATGATATCTGCATTATTGTGAAATGTCTTTTTTAACCAGTATATAATAGTCGTTTTCCAGCGGCATGTATCCCTGTTCGTAAACAAAATAATAGGTGTTGCCGTTTTTAGTTTGCAGCAGGTTAGTAAAATAATCAAAGTCAAATCCCTTTGATAAAAGCTTTGACTTTGTTGTTTTGGTTTTGCCCTCTACATTAATTCCTGCAAGTATACGGTAGTTTTTGCGCAAACGGTTATTAATGTTGCGCATATAATTATTACTGTCTTTGTTTATTTTGTTATTGTAGGCATTACGGCAGGCATCGCTGCAAAACTTTTTATCTTCACGACCTACAATAATATCTCCGCACTCGGGACAGGTTCTGGACATTGCATTTATTTTTTGGTTGATGTATTATCGGTAGGAGCCGGTTTGGTGATATTTACTTTCTTAATCTTATATAAATCGTCTCTTCGGTCTTTTAAAATACGAACGCTACCATACTCGTGCAGCTCTTTTAAGAGGTTAAGGTCAACGTCTACGATAAGAGTCATCTCGGTATTTGGTGTTGTTTCGGCTTTTACCCCGTTTGAAGGAAAAGCAAAGTCAGATGGTGTAAACACAGCAGGTTTCGCATACTGAATATCCATATTATTTACACCCGGCAGGTTACCCACACATCCGGCAATAGCTACATAACATTCGTTTTCAATAGCTCTGGCCTGTGCACAGTGTTTTACTCTGGTGTAACCGTTTTGGGTATCGGTAAGGAAAGGCACAAACAGTATATCCATACCTTCGTCAGAAAGTAGTCGGGACAATTCGGGGAACTCCACATCATAGCATATCATTATGCCTATTTTACCACAATCGGTGTCAAAGGTTTTTATTTCGTTGCCGCCCTTCATACCCCAGTAATGTACTTCATTTGGCGTAATATGTATTTTGGCATACATCTCACTACTACCATCTCTTTTACAAAGGAAACCTACATTATACAGGTTACCATCCTCAAACATAGGCATGCTTCCGGTAATGATATTTATATTGTAAGAGATAGCCATTTCCTGAAAGCGTTTTTTGATAGGCTCACAATAGCGGGCAATTTCCCTAATAGCATCAGCTTCACTAAGGTGGTTAAAGTCAGCCATAAGCGGAGCAACAAACAGTTCGGGGAACAGGGCAAAATCACTACCGTAGCCCGATACTGCATCGATAAAAAACTCTGCCTGCTCAAACAGGGCTTCCAGATTAGCCAGAGGACGCATTTGCCATTGTACCAACCCAAGGCGGATAACACTCTTTACGGTGTTAATAAGCTTAGGGCTTTTGTCGTAATAAATGTTGTTCCACTCCATTAGTACAGCATATTCCTGCGAACTCTTATCACCTTCCAGATAGTTACGCATTACGCGAATAACGTGGAAGTCGTTACTCAGCTGAAAGGAAAGTACAGGGTCATGCAGTTCTTTCAGGCGTACTTTATCTATATATTCCTTGGGGGTAAGGTCTTTGGAGTGTTCGTTATAGTTTGGAATCCTTCCGGCGAATATTATCGATTTAAGGTTTAACTGTTCACACAGTTCCTTACGGGCATCATACAAACGTCTTCCCAGTCGTAAACCGCGATATTCAGGATGTATAAACACGTCTATACCATAAAGCACCTCTCCGTCATAATCGTGTGTTTTGAACGACGAGTTGCCGGTAATCTTATCATAAGTATGTGTTGAGGTTGCCTTTTTATAATCGACAATAAGTGAAAGTGCCGATCCTACCACTTTGCCGTCTACCAAAATAACAAGTTGGCCTTCGGGGAAAATCTTCAATAGTTTTTCTATATCTTTTTCTGTCCAGTAAGGTTCTTCCATGTCGTTGTAGGCATGCTGCATGGAAATTTTTAACTGTTTGTAATCCTCAATCTTAAGGTTGCGCAATTCAACCTTATTTATCTCAATCTGCATAAATATTTGGTTTTAAGTAAATATACGACAAAAAGCCATTTACAAACGTTTACAAATAGTTATAACCGACAGTAAATAGTTAAAAACCGGTTAAAGTTTTAAGGCTGCCACATCTTTGCCCTGTACAGTTCAAATAATAATAACATTAAAACAGTAAACGCCATGAATGCATTAAAAAACAAAGTACAGTTAATAGGTAACGCAGGTAACGACCCTGAGATTAAAATTCTTGAAGCGGGTAAAAAGTTAGCACGGTTGATTATTGCTACAAACGAGACCTATTATAATGACAAAGGAGAAAAGAAAACTGATACTCAATGGCATACTGTAACTGCCTGGGGTAAGACCGCCGAGATTATAGAGAAATATGTAAAGAAAGGGAAAGAGGTAGCTATAGAAGGTAAACTCACGCATAGGAGTTATAATGACCGTAACGGGGATATAAGGTATATAACCGAGGTTATAGTAAGTGATGTGTTGCTTTTCGGTAAATAAAAAGACGCTTATTAAAAGCGCCTTTTTTATTACCATGGTTTTTGTCTTAGTGAAGCTATAGTGCTTTCTAACTGTTGCAGTCGTTGTTCCAGCGCATTGTCTCCGCTGTGCATGGTGTATCGGAAAACATGTACTACCCTCCAGGCAGCTTTAATATCTCCTGTACTTATCAGTGCAGGTTCAACACCGGGGTGGTTTGCAGTTAGCATTACCGTATTATTATTGTAGGTAAGTTTCCTAAAGTAAATTTGGTTGTTAGCAATAATTACACTTAACTCACCTGCAAGGGTTGCTAATTCGGTTAGCGAAACAGTTACACCTATTATAGTATCCTTTGGAAAAAAACCGTTAGACCCGCCGCTCATGGTAAGATCATCTATTACAAAAGCCATCTTATCCTTGCCCGAAACATGGGGTAGTTTTATAGTTGGTAATCCTTCATTGCTAATATTATTAGCAAAACTATCCAAAAAGTGCTGCTTTACATCTTCGGTTACACAAGGCACACCATCAAATCCATCATTGCTGTAAGAAGATTCTGTTGTTATAGCCTCATTAAAGCGTAATAAGCGGTTTACGGTTAACTCTTTTGTCAACAATTCATCTAACCCAATGCTAAAATAATTAGCAATTTTTACAGCTGTATCAATTTTAGGATTGCTTCGTCCTTCTTCGTAAGCTCCAAGCGTAGCACGCTTTAAATCAAAGATATCTGCGAATTCCTGCTGACTCATATTCCTTACACTTCGTATCTTTTTTAGGTTCTTTCCAAACATACTAAAAATATTTTTGCTAATTTTATTTGCAAATTATGTTAATTATTGTAAATTTGTACTAACAATATTAGCAAATGTAATAAATAATGCTAATATGGTGAGCATGTTAAGTTAAAAAGTTGTAAAAAAAGTTTAAAAAACATTTGCGCTTAACTTGCTTAAAAAAGTAAAAACAACGAGTTTTATAAATTATTTAATACCTGTAAGATGAAAGATTATTTTGGAGTGGTAAAAAATTACCTGAATGAGCTTCAGCTGGAAATAAAATACGAGAATGCTAAAGATGGTGTTTTTGTAGTGAACAGCGAGCAGGATGGTATTGTTAACCTTATTATATGTGTAGCACATCCTATCGTTATTTTTGAGCAGTTTTTGTTTGAGGTAAAGCCCGATGCTGTGAATGTATTTAAGGAGCTGCTTCAAAAAAACCGAGATATTATTCATGGGGCTTTTGTTCTTGATGATACAGGTCGAAAAGTAATTTTCAGAGACTCACTTCAGCTCGAGAATTTAGATCAAAATGAGTTTGAGGCAACATTAAATTCGCTCAGCCTGCTGTTGAGTGAGTATTCGGAACAGATTATAAACTTTTCAAAAAATTAAAGCTATGAAATTTCTAAGAAGATTATTTAAAATTGGGCAGGCCGAAGTGCATCACACGATTGACAATATGGAAGATCCTATAAAAATGACCGAACAGGGAATCAGGGATATGAAAGAGGATCTTGATAAAAGTCTGGAAGCACTGGCTCAGGTTAAGGCTATGAGCATTCGTGCCAAAAATGAAGTGGAACAATACGGCAATACAGCCGAAGATTATACCGAGAAAGCCATGCTTATTTTAAAGAAGGCACAAAAAGGGGAAATGGATGCGACTGAGGCCGACAGGCTGGCTACCGAAGCGCTGGTTAAAAAAGAAGAGGCGCTGGGCCACCAGAAAAGAGCCGAAGGTGATAAGGAGAAGTTTGACCAGAATGTGGTGCAAATGGAAGGTAATGTGCAAACCATTAAGCACAATATAAGTAAGTGGGAAAACGAACTTAAAATATTGCGTTCAAGGGTTAAGGTGGCAGATGCTACTAAGAGCCTGAACAAGCAAATGGCAAAAATAGATAGCAACGGTACCATATCACTGCTGGAGCGTATGAAGGAAAAAGTGAATCAGGAAGAGGCACTTGCCGAAGCTTATGGTGATATTGCCAATGCATCTAAATCTGTAGACGATGAAATTAACAGGGCTGTTGATGTTAAAAAAACAAAAGCCACCAGTGAGCTCGAAAAATTAAAAGAGCAGATGGGTTTAGGCAACAGTCCGCAAGAGTAGTAAATAAAAAACAATGAAGGAATTAATAGAAATTTCTTTTTCACCTGTCAATGCGTTTTTCTCCATTATGTCTATCGTAATGGTACTGTACTGGCTGTTGGTTATCATAGCAGGACTGGATCCTGATTTGTTTAGCGTTGATTTTGACGCGGCAGATATTGATGCTGATTTTGACAGTGATGTTACCGGGAGTGAGAACGCGGCAGAAGGCAGCGGATTTATGAGGGTGCTGGAGTATTTTAATTTTGACGAACTCCCGCTCATGTTCATATTTACCATCATCTTTTTCTCCATGTGGTTTATAGGGGTTAACGTTACCTATTACATCGGGATAGAAAGTATATGGCTGGGAGTACTGCTGCTTATCCCAAATTTTATACTTAGCCTTTTTATTGTGAAACTTTTAAGCAAGCCCCTTGGCTACCTCTACAAGCAGGTAAACCATAAAGGTGAGCCTGAGATAGATTTTTTAGGGAGAAGATGCAGTGTTGTATCTGCCATAGCACACGATAAAATAGGCCAGGTGGAACTGACGGTTAACGGAGATCCCATAAAAATTTATGCTAAAAGCAATACTGAAGAAAAACTAGTAGCAGGACAGCAAGCGGTTATAGTGGGAGAAAGTGAAGACAGGAAATTTTACCTCGTTGAAAAATTCGAATATTAAAAACTAACCAACCATGTTATCAGTTATCTTTCAATTTGTTGCGGCCGTTACGGCTGTGATACGAACCATTATTGAATATATTTTTTAACCAATTATTATAACCAATTAAAATTAAAATGGCAGGAAATGCATTACTCATTGGTATGATTGCCGGAATCATAGTATTCATCGGCGCTTTAGTATGGATAATATCCATGTATAAAAAAATCATACAGGGCAAGGTACTGGTACGAACCGGTGCCGGAGGAACTAAAGTATTCTACAATGCCGGACTGGTAGTTCCGGTGCTTCACAAAATGGAGATTATGGATATCTCCGTTAAAAAGCTTGATGTGGAACGTACAGGAGCAAACGGG
>Ga0079224_100012896_pt1 | contig 11606 bp, 6 predicted proteins | sample Stecom2015_FD_80414 | JGI IMG/M metagenome (GOLD analysis project Ga0079224, IMG submission 80414) | Agricultural soil microbial communities from Utah to study Nitrogen management - Steer compost 2015 | ecosystem: Environmental > Terrestrial > Soil > Agricultural land | place: USA: Utah...
GACTCCGAGGGAAGTCAGGGGCAGCAAGAGACGCGGAAGACGCCGGCGATGCGCGAGATGGTTTATCAGCGCCTCGCCAAAGCCCAAGAGTGCGTCGAGAAGGATGACTACAACTGCGCGCAGCAGGAGCTGCAGCAGCTCGGTCGCATCCGCGACCTGAACAGCTACGAAACCGCGCAGATGCATTACTTCTACGCGTACATTTACGTCAACCAGGACAAGTACAGCGAAGCGATCTCCGCTTACGAAAGGGTTCTCGAGCAGCCGGATTTGCCGATCAGCCTCGAGCAGGACGCGAAGCTCGCGCTCGCGCAGCTCTACGTCCAGCAGGAGCGCTATCAGGAAGGCTTGAGGATGCTCGAAGAGTGGTTCAAGGGGGCGGAGAACCCGGGAACGACTGCATACGTCCTCAAGGCTCAGATTCACTATCAGCTCGGGCAGTTCCGAGAAGGCATCCCGGCGATTCAACGCGCGATGGAGATCGCGCGGGAGCAGGGGCGGCAGATCGAGGAGAGCTGGTACCAGCTCCTGAACGTGTTCTATTTCGAGCTCGAGGATTACCCCAAGGTCATCGAGACGCTCACGATCCTCGCGAACAACTGGCCGAAGAAGGATTACATCGTCCAGCTCGCGGGTATCTACGGGCAGGAAGGCCAGGAAGACCGGATGCTCGCGCTATTCGAAGCGGCTTACGAGGCGAACTGGCTGACCCGCGGGACGGAGCTCGTGACGCTCGCCCAGCTCTACTTGCAGGCGGAGGTTCCGTACAAGGCCGCCGCGCTGCTCGAGAAGGGCCTCCAGGACGGCACGATCGAGGGCTCGCTGCAGAACTGGCGGCTTCTCTCGCAAGCCTGGCAGCTCGCGCAGAACCACGACAAGGCGATCCCCGCGCTCACGCGCGCCGCGCAGATGTCCAACGACGGCGAGCTCAGCATCATGCTCGCGCAGTCGTACGCACAGCTCGGTCAGTGGGAAGAGTGCGCGGAGGCGGCTCGCGAAGGGTTGCGGATGGGAGGCCTGAGCCGCGCGGATCAGGCCAACATGCTGCTCGGCAACTGCCTCGCGGAGCAGAAGCAGTACGACGCTGCGCTGACGGCGTTCCAGGCGGCCGTCAGGGATGCGCGCGACGATCGTGCGCGGCAAGCCGCCCGGCAGTGGATCGATTACGTCCAGTCCGAGCAGGACCGCGAGCGTCAGCTGGCGGCGGCGCGGGCGCGTGCTCGGGGCTGAAGACCGAGCAGCGACCGGGAAGATCGACACACCACGCGGCGGCCTGACGGCCGCCGCTTTGGTCTTGGAGGAGGCGAGAATGACGATCAAAGTCGGAGATCGAATGCCCGACGGCAGGTTCACGGTCATCGGCGAGAATGGTCCCGAGACGATCACGACGGAGCAGCTTTTCTCCGGCAAGAAGGTCGTGTTGTTCGCCGTGCCGGGTGCGTTCACGCCGACCTGCTCGGCGAAGCATTTACCCGGTTTCGTCGAGAAGGCCGACGCAATCAAGGCCAAGGGCGTCGATACGATCGCGTGTCTCGCCGTGAACGACGCCTTCGTCATGTCGGCGTGGGGCAAGAGCGCGTCGGCCGACGGTAAGGTGCTGATGCTCGCGGACGGCAACTGCGAATATACCCGCGCTCTCGGCCTCGAGATGGACGCGAGCAAGTTCGGCATGGGCCAGCGCAGCCAACGCTTCTCGATGATCGTCGACGACGGGGTCGTGAAGCAGCTCAACGTCGAGCCGCCCGGCGCGTTCGGCGTCAGCTCGGCCGAGACGATCCTCCAGCAGCTTTGAGCGCGAGCGTTGCGGCGCGGTGCGGAGCCGCACCGCGCTCGCAATCTCGATAACGTTCACCCGCCGCGAGTGCGGCGCTCCAACGCCTCTATCAGCTCTGGCACGGCGTCGAAGAGGTCGGCGACGAGCCCGAGATCGGCGACCTCGAAGATCGGCGCCGCCGGATCGGTGTTGATCGCCACGATCGTCCCGGCGTCCTTGCTGCCGGTCAGGTGCTGAATCGCGCCCGAGATCCCGAGCGCGACATAGAGCTCGGGCGCGATGATCTTCCCCGTCTGGCCGATCTGCAGATCGTTCGGCAGGATGCCTGCATCGACCGCGGCCCTCGAGGCGCCGACCGCCGCGCCGAGCGCATCCGCGAGCCGATTCACGAGCTCCAACCCTTCAGCGCTCGCGGCGGCGCGGCCCGCGGCGACGACTCGGCGCGCGGTGTCGAGACGCGGTCGATGCGACTCGGCTCTCGAGACGCCGACGACGCGCGTATGGGTCGGGACCGGCACGTCGGCGAGCGAGCAGACATCGATCGGCGCGGTCATCCTTCGTGTGCCGGCCGGCCGATACGACGCGCCGCGTACCGTCGCGACGACCGGGCGATCGGGAACCGCCTCGACCGTGACGATCACGTTGCCGGCGTACATGGGACGCCTGAACCGATAAGGTCCTTCGACGGCCACGACGTCGCTGATCTGTCCGACGCCGAGCAGCGCCGCGGTGCGCGGCATCAGATCCTTGCCGAAAGTGCTCGCCGGGCCGAGCACGTGCGTATACCCGGGCACGAGCGCGGCAAGACGCGGTGCGAGCACGGCGCTCGGAAAGCCGCGCTGATCGCCGTTTCGAACCTCGATCACGCGGTCGACGCCGTCGAGGCGCGCCGCCCGGGCCGCGGGGCCGTCCTCGATCGAGTCGGTCGTGAACACGACGACGTCGAGCGCGTCGGCGCGGAGGTCCCGCGCGCAGGAGACGGACCTCGCGGTGCTTTCGGCGAGCCGCGCGCCGTCGTGCTCGGCGACGACGAGAGCCTTCATCGCAGCACGCCTCGCTCGATCAGCGCGTCGATCAGCTCCGCGGGACTGGCGACGATGCGGCCGCGCCGGCGGCGCTCCGGCGTCTCGTAACGAAGCGTCCGGAACTGCGGCGTCGTGTCGACGCCGAGCTCGGCGAGGAACACGACGTCGATCGGTTTCCGCTTCGCTTTCAGCATCTCCGGCAGCTTCACGTAGCGAGGCTGATTCAGGCGAAGGTCCGCCGTGACGACCGCGGGGAGGTCCACCTCGATCGTTTCGATACCGGTGTCGACCTCGCGGTCGACGATCGCGCGCGAGCCGTCGATACGAAGAGCGGACGCGAAAGTCGCCTGAGGACGGTCCCACAGGGCGGCGAGCATCTGCCCCACCTGGTTGTCGTCGCCGTCGACGGCTTGTTTGCCCAGCAAGACGAGACGCGGCGCTTCCCGCGCGACGACGGCGCGGAGCACGCGGGCGACGGCCAACGGCTCGAGCGCCTCGTCCTTCGTCGCGACGAGCACGGCGCGGTCGGCTCCCATCGCGAGCGCGGTTCTGAGCTGATGCTGCCAGTCGAGCGGGCCGACGGAGCAGACGACGACCTCGTCCGCGTCGCCGCGTTCCCTGATCCGGAGCGCCTCCTCGAGGGCGATCTCGTCGAACGGGTTCAGGCTCGTTCTGACCCCTTCCGTTACGACAGCCGAGCCGTCCGCGCGCACGCGGACGGGCGCGTCGTAGTCGGCCACGCGTTTCACGCAGACGAGGAGCTTTCGCGGTTCGGTCGGCATCGGGATCTCCTGACTGCGAGGGATTCTAGCGTTTCCTCGCGATGACGGACTTCGGCCGGACGATCCTGAGAGGCGGCCGCTTTCTGGCGTCGTGCTTTCGGGGCAGAATACGCGTCTTTTCCTAGCGGAAGAACGACCGTGCCGATCCGTACGCTGCAACCCAGTTCCCATCTCAAAGGCGTCCGTTACGAGATCCGAGGGAAGCTGGCTCGCCGTGCCCAGGAGCTCGAACGTCAGGGCTACGAGGTGATCTCGCTGAATATCGGCAACCCGGGCCTCTTCGGCTTCCGGACGCCGGAGACGATGCGCCTCGCGATGATCGAGAACCTCCACGCCGCCGAGGGCTACTGCAATCAGAAGGGCATCTTTCCCGCGCGCGAGGCCGTCGTGATGCAGCAGCAGGAGCGCGGTGTCTTCGACACGACAGCGGACCACGTCTTCATCGGCAACGGCGTCAGCGAGCTGATCGACCTGACGCTCCGGGCATTGCTCGAAACGGGCGACGAGGTCCTGATCCCGAGCCCGGACTACCCGCTGTGGACGGCGGCGACGACGCTGAACGGCGGCCGGGCGGTCTACTACCCGTGTCCCGAGGACCAAGGCTTCAATCCGGACGTCGACGCGATCGAGAAGCTCGTGACGCCGCGTACGCGTGCGATCGTCGTGATCAACCCGAACAACCCGACCGGCGCGGTCTACAGCCGCGAATGCCTACAGGGCCTCGCGCGCATCGCGGAGAAGCACGGCCTCGTGATGCTCGCCGACGAGATCTACGACCGGATGGTCTACGACGACGCGGAATTCATTCCGATGGCCACGCTGTGCCGGGACACGCTCTGCGCCACGTTCAGCGGGCTGTCCAAGGTCTATCGCGCCTGCGGCTACCGTGTCGGCTGGGTTGCGTTCAGCGGCGCGCTGGAGCGGGCGGAGCCGTTCTTGAGGGGCATGGATCTGCTCGCCGCGCTTCGACTGTGCAGCAACGTGCCCGGGCAATGGGCCGTGCAGACTGCGCTCGGCGGCTTCCAGAGCATCGTACCGCTCTGCTCGCCGGGCGGACGGCTGTATCAGTCGCGCAAGGCAGTGATCGACGCGGTGGCGCGCAGCCGTTTCCTGCACGTCGTGCCGCCGCGCGGGTCGATGTACGCGTTCATCGGCGTCGATCGAAAGCTGATCCCGGATTTCGACGACGAGGCATTCGCGATGGAGCTGCTCGAGCAGAAGCACGTGCTCGTCGCTCCGGGCTCGAGCTTCAACACGCCGTACCGGGATCACTTCAGGGTCACGACCCTCCCCGACGAGGATGTGCTCACCGAAGTGTTCCGTCGCATCGAGGACGTCCTGACGCAGCTCGCGCAGCAGTCCTCGAAGCTCGTATCCGTCTGACGATTGCCGGGGCTCGTCGTCGAGAGAGCACGCGATAGGGCGGCGGCGGTCGTCGGGGGCGGTCGCGTCGCCGCCGCTCAGTGGGAGCTTTACCTTTGCCGGCACGATCTCGCGCGGCACGGGTCCGCCGTCCCGCCCGAGGTCTTGCCGTATTCGGCGTTCGCGGAACGGCTTTGGGCCGCGTGCCGCGGCGTCTCCGATCCCGCGCTCCTCACGTCGAAGCAAAGCCGGGCGCTCTGGGAGCGCGTGATCGCCGAGTCGCCCGAGTCCGGCAAGCTGCTCGCCACGGCAAGCCTGGCGCGCGCGGCCGAGGACGCGTGGAGACGCGCGGCCGCCTACCGTATCGACCTCGACGAGATCCCGCGCACGCTGCGGTTCCCGGACTTCGAAGCTTTCGCGCGCTGGGCTCGCGATTACCGCACGCGGCTCGCCGACGCCGGATGGATCGACCTCGCGTTGCTCGACAATCGCCTCGCCGCGCGGTTCCGCCGCGACGCGCGCCCGTCGGCCGGGCCGTTCGCGTCCCTCGATCTCGCCGACTTCGAGCCGGCGCCGTCCGAGCGGGCCGTGCTCGCTGCGCTGCGGTCGGCAGGGTGTCGAGCACGACCGTACGAGGTGCACCCCGAGAGCGGCCGCGCGCTGGTCGTGCGCTGCGCCGATCCGGACGAAGAGCTCGAGATCGCCGCCGCTTGGGCGGTCGACGCGATACGTCAGCGGCCGGAGGCTCGCTTCGCGATCGTGCTTCCCGATCTCGGCGAGCGGCGCGCCGAAGCGACCAGGGCACTCGAAACCCGTCTCCGCGAGATTCCCGGTGCGCGCGCGCCGTATCTCGCGGCGCCTCGCGGGCGCGCCGACTCGGGACCGCTCGTCGGCGCGGCGCTGACCGCGCTCGAGCTGTTGTCGCCGGAAGCCGGTTTTCCCGAGCTGAGCCGTTGGCTGCGCAGCCCGTTCTGGCACCGCACCCCGGAGGAGCGAGCCCAGGCCGCGTCGTTCGACGTGCTGTGGCGGGAAGCTCCGGCCGCTCAGCTGCCGTTTCTCGTCGCGTACCGCCATGCGGGACTGCGCGAGCGTCTCCGGGCCGCGGTGCCCGCGGCCGCGGCACGCCTCGATGCGGCCCTGCGGCTGCTCGAGCCGATCGAAGCGGCTCGCCTGCCTTCACGGTGGGCGGCGCTTTGGCCCCGCGCGCTCGTCGCGCTCGGCGGGCTCGGACAGCCTCCGCCGGGCACGCGCGCCGCGGCCGAGCTCGAGCGGCTCGAGCGTGCGCTGCTGGAGCTTGCAGCGCTGACGCCGATCGTCGGCGAGATCGGCGTCGCTCGGGCGTTGACCGAGCTCGAGCGAAGTCTCGACGATCGCTCGCTCGAGCCGTTGCCGATCAGCGGAGTTCACGTGCTCGCCGACCTTCACGAGGTCGGACCGGGCTACGCCGGCGTGTGGGTGACGGGTGCGATCGACACGCGGCTGCCGATACCCGTGCGGGTGAATCCGCTCTTGCCGCTGAGAGTGCAAAGGGAGCGAAGCCTGCCTTGGAGCTCGCCCGAGGACGCGCTGCGCCGCTCGCGCGAGCTCGTCGCGCGCGTTCTCGCGCGCACGCCGATGGTGGTCTTCAGCTGGCCGGCGCGCATACGCGACGAGACGACGACGCCGAGCCCGTTGGTCGCCGGTTTCGAGCACGCATCGCAGACGCGGTGCGAAGCGCTCGGAAGCCGCGCCCGCTTCGTGCACAGAGCGGGAGCACGGGCCGAGCTCGAGCGGATCGAAGATCCGCCGCCGCCGATGAGGAGCCGGCGGCTCGCCGGCGGCGCCGCGGCGCTCTCGGCGCACGCGGTGTGCCCGATTCGGGCGTTCTGCGAATACCGGCTTGGCGCGCGACCGTTGGCGCCGAGCCCGCGCGGCTTGCCTCCCGGCCTGCAGGGAAGGGCGCTGCACGGCGCGCTCGAGCGCTTCTTCCGCGAGCTCGATAGCCATGCGGCGCTCACGGCGGCAGGTGCCGCGGCGATCGATGCGGCGATCCGTCGCGCGGCACGTAGCGCCGTCGACGAGCTCGTCGGTCCCACGGCAGGTGCGTTGACGGTGCTCGCCGACCTCGAAGCCGAGCGCATCGCGAGGCGCCTCGCGCGCCTCGTCGCATGCGAGCGCGCGCGGGCGCCGTATCGCATCGAGGCGCTCGAGCGCGAGACGACGCTCGAGATCCGCGGCAAACGCCTCGATCTCCGCATCGATCGCATCGATGCGCTCGACGACGGGACGACCGCGATCCTGGACTACAAGTCGGGCCTCGGCGCGCGGCCGAGCGATTGGCTCGGAGATCGCCCGCGCGACGTGCAGCTCCCGCTGTACGCGATCAGCCTCGCCGACCCGCCGGGCGCCGTCGTGCTCGTCACGTTGCGCGCGGATCGCGTCGGATACGCTGGCGTCTGGACGGCCGATGCCTTTCCGGGCCGTTCCGCCCGCCTCGGACCGATCCCCGATCTCGTCGCGACGTGGCGTGACGCGCTCGAGCGGCTCGTCGACGAGTACGCGGCCGGGGACGTGCGCATCTTCGCCCCAGAGGCGAAAGCCGCCGCGGGAGCTTTCGCTCCGTTGACTCGGGTTTACGAGCAGCTCGCCCTCGCGGCGAGAGCGGATGTCGGCCGAGAAGGAGCGCAGCCGTGAGCGACGAGCACGTCCGCGAGCGCGCGCTCGATCCGACGGAATCGTTCATCGTCCAGGCGCCGGCGGGCTCGGGAAAGACCGAGCTCTTGATCCGACGCTACCTCACGCTGCTCGCGCACGTCGACGAGCCCGAGCAGATCGTAGCGATCACGTTCACGCGCAAGGCGGCCGCGGAGATGCGCCAGCGCGTCGCGCAGGCGCTCGTCGACGCGTCCGTCGCCGGTGCGTCGACGCAGCCTCATCGCGAGGCGACGCTTTCGATCGCGCGGCGCGTGCTCGAGCGGAGCAGGGCACGAGGCTGGGCGCTGCCCGAGCACACCGAGCGGCTCTGGATCGAGACCGTCGACGCGCTGAACGCGCGGCTCGCGCGGCAATTGCCGGTGCTCGCGGGCGGCGTCGCCGGCGCCGACGTCGCCGACGACGCGTCCGAGCTCTATCGCATCGCCGCGCGGCGCACGGTCGACGCGTTGACGGATCCTTCGCTCGCCGCGGCGCTCGGGCGCCTGATCGCACGTTTCGGGCATTCCGCGGCACGCGTCGAGGCGTTGATCGCGCAGCTCCTGCCGAAGCGCGAGCAGTGGCTGCGATATTTCGCGTTCGACGACGAAGCGGCGCTGCGCCGCGCGCTCGAGGACGCGCTCGCGAGGCTCGTCGCCGAGGAGCTCGGGCGGGCAGCGCGTCGCTTCCCGCTCGAGGCGCGCGGCGAGCTTGCGGCGCTCGTCGCGCACGCGGCGCCCGCGCTCGGCTTGAACCCGAGCCGTGAGGTCTTCGAGGCGCTCGAGGTGCGCGACGCCGGAGCGTCCGTGCCGCTCTCTGCGCAGGCGAGCGCGTGGCGCGCCGCGGCCGAGCTCCTGCTCACGAAAGACGGCAATTGGCGGCAGCGCGCGGATAGGCGGCTCGGATTCAGCCGCGAGCATGCGCGCGAGCGCCGGCGCCTCGTCGACCTCGTCGAATCGCTCGCGGACGACGAGGCGCTGCGGGCCGCGCTCGATCGCGTCCGGCGTTTGCCCGAGCCGCGCTACTCGGACGAGCAGTGGCGTGCGCTCGCGGATCTCAGGCTCGTGCTGCGCCGCGCGGCGGCGGAGCTTCGCGTCGTCTTCGCCGAGCGCGAGGTCGTCGATTTCGTCGAGATCGCGCTCGCGGCGCGCGAAGCGCTCGGCAGCGACGACGCGCCATCGGATCTGTTGCTCGCGCTCGACTACCGGATCAGGCACATCCTCGTCGACGAGTTCCAGGACACGTCGCACGGGCAGCTTCGACTGCTCGAGATCCTCACGGCGGGGTGGGAACCGGGCGACGGCCGCACCCTGTTTCTCGTGGGCGACCCGATGCAATCGATCTATCGCTTTCGCGACGCCGACATGTCGCTGTTCCTGAAGGTGCGCCGCGAAGGCATCGGCCGGGTCCGCTGCCGAGCGCTGACGCTCGAGCGCAATTTCCGCAGCGCGCCTGCGATCATCGACTGGGTCAACGGGACGCTGTCGACGGCGTTTCCCGCGGCCGACGATATCGGACGCGGCGAGGTCCGGTTCACGCCCTGCCGCGCGGTCCGCGATTTCGACGGGCGCGTCGAAGTCCACGTGGTGCGCGGCGGGGGCGAGCAGGCGGACATCGATGCGGCGGTCGATCTGATCGCGCGCGAGCGCGCCGCCGGTCGGAGCGGCACGTTCGCCGTCCTCGTGCAAAGCCGCACGCATCTCGGCGATCTGCACCGAAGGCTCCGTGAGCGCAGTCTGCCGGTCGTCGCGGTGGAGATCGAGCCGTTGAACGAGCAGCAGGTCGTGCAGGATCTGCTCGGCCTGACGCGAGCGTTGCTCCATCCGGCGGACTCGATCGCGTGGCTCGGCTTGCTGCGCGCGCCATGGTGCGGCCTGCGCTGGGAGGATCTCGAGACGATCGCGACGCTCTCGCGAGGCCGTACGATCCGGGACGCGATCCTCGATCCCGAGACCGTTGCACGCTTGAGCGTCGACGGCCGCGCACGCGTCCAGCGCTTCGCCGCGCGGCTCATGCGCGCGCTCGATGCGCGCGCCGACTACGAGGTCGTCGAGTGGATCGAGCGCGCGTGGCACGCGCTCGGGGGCCCGGCGTGCGTCGAGACGCACGACGATCTTCGCGCCGCCGACGAGGTTTTCAGGACGCTCGAAAGGCTCGCGCGGCGCGGCGATCTCGACGATCCCGCATCGCTCGAGTCCGCGCTCGAGGCGCCGCGTCCGGAGTCCGTCGACACCGCAGCAGACGCGATCGAGATCATGACGATCCATCGCGCGAAAGGGCTCGAGTTCGACACCGTCGTGCTGCTCGGCCTCGGCCGTGAAACGCGCCGGGAGGAGCAGCGCGCGCTCTACTGGATGGAGCGCGTCGCCGAAGACGGACGCGAGGATCTGCTGCTTGCGCCGCTGCCCGAGCCGGGCGGCGAGGACCGGCTGACGGCGCTGATCCGCGAAGCCGACGAGCAGCGCGATGCGGCCGAGCGGGCACGGCTGCTCTATGTCGCCGCGACGCGCGCGAAGCGCCGACTGCATCTCGTCTGTCGGCTCGATGACGATGCGGACGCGCCGCCGGCACGCAGCCTGCTCGCGCCGATCTGGCCAGCGCTCGCGGCGCAAGTCGTTCCGATGCAGCCCGCCGCCGCGAACGAGCTCGAGCGAACCGTTCAGCCGATGCTTCGCCGTCTCGCACATATCGACGACGACGCGGGCATCGTCGGGCCTCTCGGCACTGCGATCGCTCGCGGCGACACGCGTGCCGGCGAAGCGACGCGCCCCGAGTTCGAATGGGCGGGCCAGCCGGCGAGGCAAATCGGCACGGTCGTGCATCGCCGCTTGCAACGCATCGCGCTCGACGGCCTCGAAGCCTGGAGCGTCGAGACGGTCGCCGCGTCACGCGCGGACATCCGCCGCGAGCTCGAGCTGCTCGGCCTCGATCGCGACGAGGCCCACGCCGCCGCGGAGGCCGTGATCGATGCGCTCGCGCACGTGCTCGCCGATCCGACGGGACGTTGGATTCTCTCCGCGCACGACGACGCGCACTCCGAGCTCGGGCTTGCGATCGACGTCGACGGATGCATCGAGCACGTGCGGCTCGATCGCACGTTCGTCGACGGCGACGGCACGCGTTGGATCGTCGATTTCAAGACGGGCACTCACGAGGGATCGGACGTCGACGCGTTCCTCGACGCCGAGGTCGAGCGCTACCGCGGTCAGCTCGAACGCTATGCGAAAGCGATCGCCGCGATCGATCCGCGGCCGATCAAGGCGGCGCTGTACTTCCCGCTGCTCCGCGCGTTTCGCTCGTGGACGCCGCGCGTCGGCGCGACCGGCGTCAAAGCGACCCCGTGAGCTCGAAGGGCCGCTTGCCGTCGGGCCCGGGCTCGCCGGCGATGAAGTCGAGCGCGCGCACGAGCTCGGGAGAGGCATCGGCGCGCGGCGCGACCGCGGCGTCGAGCCGATAACGCCGCCCTTCGCCGAGCGTCACGCGGCCCGCCACCTCGAGCGGACCGCCCGTATCGCGGAGGCTCGCGACGACTTGGTCGCCCTCGGCCTCGACGAACGTCAGCTCGTAATCACCGAGCGGCACAGGGCCGCCTCGGCCCGACGGGCCGAAAGTCGGTGCCGACAGCCGGGCGAGCCGAACTAGCCCGGAGGCGCGGATCGGCCAGCCGTCGCGCAGCTCGAGCCGCTCGAGCGTGACCGCGAGCTGGCCGCGAACGTCACCCACCGGTAAGGCCTTCGCGAGCGACGCGAGGCTCGTGCTCATTCGGAGGTCTCTGAGCTCGATGTCGCCGCCCGGGGAAAGCTTCACCGCGGACTCGACGTAGCCTTCGCCGAGCGAGGCGCGCACCCGCCCGTTGACGCGCCCGATCACGAGCGGCAGCGCGTCGATGCTCCAGCGGAGATCCTGCATCGGGAAGTTTTCGACGGAAGCGAGCGCCGCGCGGCCGGACCACACCGTGCCTTCGATGCCGACGAGCCTGAGCTCCGCCGGCGC
>Ga0079224_100012897_pt1 | contig 11606 bp, 16 predicted proteins | sample Stecom2015_FD_80414 | JGI IMG/M metagenome (GOLD analysis project Ga0079224, IMG submission 80414) | Agricultural soil microbial communities from Utah to study Nitrogen management - Steer compost 2015 | ecosystem: Environmental > Terrestrial > Soil > Agricultural land | place: USA: Utah...
ACCCCCCTTAAGAAATTCTTTTATGCTTTTATGAAATATATGTATCGTACTTTGCCTTGTGTTCAATGCACTGCGCTGCACGTTCCCGGTCTTCGTTTGTCTGGAAACTAATGACCAGAATCCCGAATACATCGACCCGTGTTTCAACGATACGTATATTAGTAATACTTATATTATTTTCTGCCAATAAACCTGTCACTTCTGAAATAACCCCAGGATAATCCGGGATATCGACATAAAGATCATACGGCATGTACAAGGCACCATTTGCAACCGGCAAACTGTCCCGGACATCACGCGCTTCACTGAAGTAGTTCTCGATGGCCTTCGCATCGCCTTCAGCCAATAGATCACGGACACGCTGCATTTCTGTAAGCCAATTATCAAGCTGTCCGACTAATTCCTGTTTGTTTTGCATTGTAATATCACGCCATAAAGCAGGGTTTGATGAAGCAATCCGTGTAATATCACGGAAACCGCCGGCAGCTAACGAAGAGGTCATTGGATATGTCTGTTTTTCACTATTTAGCTGATGTACTAAAGACGCCGCGATAATGTGAGGGAAATGGCTGACAACAGCTGTCATATGATCGTGTACCTTTGCATCGACAACGACCATTTTCCCTAGTGTAAATTTCAGCAGATCGTCCAGTGCGGCAAGCTTTTCAAGTTCCTCCCCTTCATGGGGTGTCAGCATATAGTAGGCATTTTCAAGTAAATACGGCTTTGCTGCGGTAATCCCGCTCTTATGGGAACCCGCCATTGGGTGCCCGCCGATAAATGTAATACCCAGTTGTCGCAGCTCCAATGCTTTTTCCATTATTTTCGCTTTTGTACTGCCTGTATCTGTAATAATGACATTGCGTTTTAATTCCCAAGACTTAAGCTGTTCCATAAAGTCGAGTGTGACATTTACCGGTGTACCAAAAATAATTACGTCCGCCTCTTTTGCAAACTCAGCAGGATTTTTTACTACTTCATGAACGACTTGCAGTGTGTCCGCTAATTGTCGCGTTTGATCATGAGCATCATAGCCGAACACTTTTGTATGTGGTGCCTTCTGCAAAGCCATCGCTACAGATCCACCAATTAACCCTAGTCCGATTACGAAGACATTTCGTGTCATGCAAGAACTCCTTGTTCATTTAAGACTTCTTCAAGAAGTTGTAAAAATCTCGCATTTTGAGCTTCAGTACCGATCGTCACACGAATATAGCCTTCCAATCCTAGTGCTGCTCCGCTTCGGATAATAAATCCGCGCTTCATCATTTCTTCAAACACAACATTGCTTGGCGCTTTCACTTCAAACATGACAAAGTTCGTTTGAGAAGGGAAATAATTTAAACCGTGCTGCTCGCAAAATTCTACAAACTGCTTTTTGCCGATTTCGTTCGCTTTACGGCAGCTGGCAATGTATTCCTGGTCCTGCAGAGCAACCTGCGCAACTTGTTGGCTTAAAATCGTATTGTTGAATGGTGCACGCACCGGATCAAGCTTTGCAATAACGTCTGCTTGGGCAATTCCGTAGCCGACACGGAAAGAAGCCAGTCCATACGCTTTTGAGAATGTACGCAATAAAATTAAGTTCGGGTAGTCACGGAAATAATGCAATGTATCTTTATAAGAGGCATCGTTAATGTATTCCACATATGCTTCGTCCAATACAACGAAAACATCCTTAGGCACTTTAGCCAAGAAAGCACTCAATGTCTCATCCGATACGATAGTACCTGTCGGATTGTTCGGATTGCACACCCAGACAACCGATGTATTTTCATCAATTGCATCCAGCATTGCTTCCAAATCATGGACACCATTTTTCAATGGCACTTTACGGACTTCTGCTCCTTCAATCTCTGCATTATGCCAGTATTGAGAAAATGACAAATCTGCCATGACTGTGTTCACACCTGGATATAATAATGCACGGGTAATGATTGCGATTAAATCATCCGATCCATTCCCTAAAATGATTTCATTTTCGGCAACGCCATAGAAATTTGCCAACGATGTACGTAAGCTTTGAGCATAACCGTCCGGATATATTGCATGATTGGATTCATCTTTTTGTAAAAATTGTTTCACTTTTGGTGAGCTGCCGAAGGGATTTTCATTCGATGCGAGCTTCACGACTTCATCTAATCCGAAAAGCTTCTTAACTTCTTCAATTGGTTTCCCCGGTTGGTAAGCTTTCATTCCAAATAACTGTTGTTTCCACTTCATCCTTAACGTCTCCTCTAACTCGCAATTATTTCACTAAGTCTGGTCTTAATTTTACCGCGTCTTCTAAATAAACATGTTGGATTTTGTGCTGTGGCGTATCCGTATTGACGTGTAATAATACGCGGATACATAATGGCAATGCACCAGGCACATCCATTTCATGCATGCACATAATCGGTACAAACTGCCACCCCGGCATCGTACGTACCGACTTTGCAGGAAAGGCGGAATGAATATCCGGAGTTGTAGAAATTGTCACAGAGGCAATATCTTCCGGTTCAATACTATTTTGTTTCGCAACTTCTTTCACTAGTCTTGCCGTTTCTCCCCATACATACTCCGCTTTATCTTCAACAATCGTAATTGCGCCGCGAATTCCACGAATCATTGTTACACCTCCGCTAATAATGCTCTTAGTTGACGATCAATTTCTCGGCATTGTTCAAGTTCAACTTTTTGGACAAATGGTTGTCCGATCGTTTCAAGCAGCACGAACTGCAATTGTCCATAGTCCGCTTTTTTATCTTTTAGTAAATATTCAGTCAGTTGATCGAATGTAAAGTCATGAACAGCTTCAAACGGATAGCCGTTTTCCATTGCAAAATGTAAAAAGCGCTTCGTAAATTGGTGATTGACTTTACCGTATGTTTCACTTAATAAAAGTGAATAAATAAGGCCAATCATCACAGCTTCACCATGTGCCACACGTCCATATCCTGCTGCTGCTTCAATCGCATGCCCGTATGTATGGCCTAAGTTAAGGTACTTTCTGACGGACTGTTCTGTTTCATCCTGTTCGACAATCGTTGCCTTCACTTGAATGCCATGCGCCAAATAATTCGCCAGCAGATCTTCCGGAAGTTCCGTTACATGATCTCCTTCGATCAGCTCTTCCACCCATTGCGCATCGGAAATCAACGCATGCTTAATCACTTCTGCCATTCCTGAGCGCACTTCTTTTTCGGAAAGACTATGTAAAAATTCTGTATCGAAAATGACAGCTTCAGGCTGATAAAAAGAACCGATCATATTTTTTCCTAGTTCATGATTGATGGCCGTCTTTCCGCCAACAGCTGAATCATGCGCCAAAATTGTTGTCGGTACCTGAACGAACGGAATGCCGCGCATATAAGTTGCCGCAACAAAACCGGCCAAATCACCGACTGCTCCACCGCCAAATGCGATAATGAGCGATTTTCTTGTACACTTTTGCTGAAGTAAATAAGTTTGCACGGCGTTATAGTTTTCAAAGCTTTTACACTTTTCCCCTGCAGGCATGACATGTACTTCGAATGTATACGGGAAGTTCGCTTCAAAATAGCTTTGCTGTGCTGTCCAAACATTTTCATCTGTCAATACGATGATTTTATCCGCTTTTGTAAACAAGTCATGCTGTGCTGTCAATGCATCACGTAATATACCTTTCCCAATCGTTACAGCGTACGAGTGTGAAGGAGTTCGAACCGGAATCTCCATATTAATACTCCTTCGTATACTGACGCATTTCATCTAACTGCGCCTTTAATTGTGGTAATTGATCACTATGGAACTGCTCAACAATTGCGTTTGCGATTTCCCAGGCGATTACATGTTCGGCAACGATGGATGCTGCAGGTACTGCACAGCTGTCAGAACGCTCCACACTTGCTTTAAACGGTTCTTTTGTTTCAATATCAACACTTTGCAGTGGCTTATATAATGTAGGGATCGGCTTCATCACACCGCGAACGACAATCGGCATTCCTGTTGTCATACCGCCTTCCAAACCGCCTAGACGATTAGTTGCGCGCGTATAGCCCTTTTCATCATCCCATAAAATTTCATCATGTACTTCCGAACCTTTTTTGCGTGCCATTTCAAAACCGATTCCGAACTCAACGCCTTTAAATGCATTGATGCTCAACATTGCCGATGCCAGTTTCGCATCCAGTTTACGGTCGTAATGCACATATGATCCGATCCCCGCAGGCAAACCTTCCACGATGACCTCTACGACACCGCCGATTGAGTCTCCGGCTTGCTTTGCTTCATCAATGGCTGTCACCATTTTTGCTGAAGCTTCTGGATCGATACAGTAACATGGATCGTTTTCAATGATAGTACGGATTTCATCTGCTGTTTTTCCTTCCAACAAACTGCTGTCTGCTTTAATCCCTACAATTTCAGTAACGTGAGATACAATGGATATCCCAAGCTCGTTCAGCAATGCTTTTGCAACAGATCCAACTGCCACTCGTACTGTCGTTTCACGTGCACTAGAACGCTCCAGTACGTCACGCAGATCACGGTGACCGTATTTCATCCCTCCGACTAAGTCCGCATGTCCTGGACGCGGACGTGAGATTTGTCGTTTAATTTCAGATGGATCGATATCTTCCGGCAACTCTGCCGCGCCCATAATTTTTGTCCAATGCTTCCAGTCATCATTTGTAACGACTAATGCTACTGGTGAGCCTAATGTTTTTCCGTGACGAACTCCTGATACAATTTCCACTGTATCTGTCTCAATCTGCATGCGACGTCCACGGCCGTGACCACCTTGACGACGTTTTAAATCGTAATTTATTTTTTCTGCTGTTACTGGAAGTAAAGAAGGCAACCCCTCTATAATTGTAGTTAATTGTGGTCCGTGTGACTCACCTGCTGTTAAATAACGCATTAAACACTTTCTCCCTTCAACTCGCTAAAGTATGTATTTTTCACTATAACATATTTCAAATTAAATAACAGTACTGTTTCCGCCTTCTGATAAGCTATTTTAGAATATTCTGAACGTTCCAACTAGAAAACGACACATTTATCAGCAAAAAGAAACAAAAATACGCTTTTCGCTCTATTATCCGAAAAGCGCATTCATATATAGCTTTTTAAAGTATATCTCAACTAAAGCTTCTACGTTCTACAGAGCATCTATTATTGTACTATTATTTTTTACGGTAAAAAAATGTATCTTCGACTTCAAAATCATATTTTGCAGGATTAAATATCTGCTCAGTTGATCCTACAAACAAAATGCCGCCTGGACGCAATGCTTTACTGAAGTTTGCATAAATCTGATCTTTCGCTTCTTCGGTAAAATAGATCATAACATTCCGGCAAACAATCAGATCAAAATTCGATTCATAAGGATCCCTTAGTAAATTATGTTTTTTAAAATTAACTGTGCGCTTAATCTCATCTTTTACTTTGTAAAATTGGCCTTCTTGAACGAAGTATTTCGACTGAACCGGTTTTGGTACTTCTGCGAGAGACCGTTCCGGGTAAAGGCCCAGCTTCGCCTTTTGGATAACATTTTCGTCCAAATCGGTTGCCAGTATATTTACTTGAGATAAAGGTAAGTGATGGGACAACACCATTGCTAAACTGTATGGCTCTTCTCCAGTTGAACAAGCCGCACTCCATATTTTCGGGCGTCTGTTAGATTGAAGCAGTAAAGGGATAATTTTATTTTGCAGTACTTCCCAGCGTTTCCCGTTCCGGTAAAACTCCGACACGTTTATCGTCATCCGATCCAGAAACTCATTCATCAGCTCGCGGTCTTTCTCCAATGCACTATAAAAATCCACAAAGTTCCGATATCCCTTTTTTTCATATAATGATGTTAACCGGCGTTTCATTTGCGCTTCTTTATATAGAGCTAGGTCAATGCCCGTTTTGCGCTTAATGCCATCAATAAATTGTACATAATCTGACATTACTCATCTTTCCCCTCATCTAACGTATGCCTATTATAGCTGAAAATTTCAGAACCCGAAACACCTTTTGTCCATAAATGTTAATCATTGTGTCTTTCCAGCAAAAGTTGTTTCGATTGCTCCAGTTCAAGCTTCATTTTTTCCGTTTCGGAATGGTAGCTTTGCAGACGTATCTGTTCAAGTTCGGCCTCTTTTTCCAACATTCTGATTTGCAGCTTCATACTCGATCGTTTATGCGCTGTCAATATAGCGGTTAACGCAATCGTAGCACCCGAGCCAAAAATAATACACAAAATAATAATATCTTCCATACGCTTCATTACGCTCCTCTAATTATTATTTTACTTTGTCAGATCGGTCTGTTAGTTGTGTTTCAAGCAGTAATTGCTTTGTCTGTTCCAATTCAAGCTGCATCTTCGCTGTTTCTTTATCATAAGTTTCAAGTCTTAGTTTTTCCAGCTTAATTTCTTTATCAAGACGCTTTAGTTCGATATTTTTATTTTTCGTGTACGTATCTGTTAAAATCCCTACTACAGCGATTATTGTAATCATTGCCCAGAACATGGATGTCACCCTTTCTACTAATTTAAATCGGTTACTTTTTATACGTATGTATTCCGGAAATAGTTTCATTATTCGGATTTATTATACCATTAATAGGCTCTGTTTTTCCTGTTCCATATAAAAAAAGCTACCACTTAAAAAGTGATAGCTTTCCTGTAAATTCAATTATTCAGCGATTCCTTCTGGGAACCATAAACCGATTTCACGCTCAGCAGAAGCTAAAGAGTCAGAACCGTGGATTACGTTGTGTGATAAAGTTACAGCGTAGTCACCGCGGATTGTACCAGGAGCTGATTCTTCTGGCTTTGTAGCACCCATCATGATACGAGATAATTGGATAACGTTTTCGCCTTCCCAAACCATACCGAATACTGGGCCTGAAGTGATGAAGTCTACTAGTTCACCGAAGAAAGGACGCTCAGCGTGCTCTGCATAGTGTTTTTCAGCTAAATCACGAGTTGGTACCATTAATTTTGCTCCGCGCATTACGAAACCGCGACGTTCAAAACGATCAACGATATCTCCGATTACTTGACGTTCTACGCCGTCTGGTTTAACCATTAAAAATGTTTTTTCGATTGCCATTATAAACACTCCTTAAATTTGAGTAAAAGGTTTTACACCTACCGATAAATATTACCAAAATCCTACTCATACTGCAACAAATATTAGATTTGCCCATAAATTGGCTCGTCTCATAACATAGAGTTGATTTCCATTGCGGGTCGGACGCTTTCCGTGCGCACGAGGCCAACACGACGTTGGTCACAAAAGCGTTGCCACAGGACGTGGCGTTCTTAGCTTTTGTTCCTAGTCTCAGGCGTCGTGCTAATCCCGCTGGAAGCTTGCTTGTGACTGTCGCTTACGCTTTCGTCACAGAGAAAATCTTGTAGCGAAAGGCGCTAGCCGTCAGCTAGTGTTTTAACAGTGCGAAAGGTGAAACCGTCAGCACGAACACTCGCCTTTCCTCCATTCCAATCAACTTGCCTTGACATTAAAATATGCCATCCTCATTTTAAGATGGTTCGAATATTGTCAAATTTTTAAGATTTTCTCTTACCCATAAACAGCGCAATATCACGCAATTTTTTCTTCATTGGGTGTTTCGGCAATGCCTCGACCTCTTTTAACGCCTTTTTTAAATACAAATTACTAATATGGGTTGCTTCTTTTATAGCTTCCGAATTCCGGACTAGTGCCAGCATACTCTGGCGTTCTTCTTCCGTTAATCCTGATTCTGCCACTTTCTTCAAATAAGGGGCAAGCTGCGGATCATCTTTCATCAACAATATCGGCAATGTAACATTCCCGTTCATTAAATCACTGCCAGCCGGTTTCCCGAGCTGTTTGTCTGTCGCTGTAAAATCTAATATATCATCTACTATTTGAAAGCTCATTCCTACAAAATAACCGTAGCGCTTTAAATGCCTAGCTGTTTTTTCATCGGCACCACTAACGACTGCTCCAAGTTCACAACTTGATTCAATCAGTAAAGCTGTTTTACGTTTAATACGTCGGAAGTAATCTTTCAAACTTTGATCTAAACGAAACTTATCCTCAATTTGAATGACTTCACCATTTACGAGCTCGACCATTGTTTTAGCTAATATTTGATGGGCTCTTGGATTTTCAATGCTTGTTACATATTGTAATGCACGTGCAAATATAAAATTACCTGTATACATCGCCACACGGTTGTTCCACTGTGCTTTCACCGTCTCCCGGCCACGGCGCATATCTGAATTGTCAATTACATCATCATGCACCAGTGAACCCATATGAATCAATTCCAAAGGGACGGCAATGTTTTTCATTCGGTCAATATTATAGTCACCAAACTTGGCACTTAGTAACGTAAATACTGGTCGAATACGTTTTCCACCAGCTTGCAGTAAATGGACTGAGGCATCATTCAATAAGTGTGAAGATGAATTCAACGCTTGTTCCAATTCGTTTTCGATGACTTCTATATCTGATTTAATATCGGCATATAGCATTTTGATTTTCATCTTTTCCACGCGTCAAAACCTACTCCCACTTTTATTTCTTCTTAAAACCCATGTGCATAGCTGCTGCCCCACCGCTATATGGTTTATATGTGACATTTTCATATCCGGCTTCACGGAACATTTGCGCTAATTTTTTCATACCGGGAAAATCATTCGCGGACTTTTGCAGCCATGAATATTCCTTATAGCTTTTCGCAAAAATCTTTCCGAACAGCGGCATAATATGATTAAAGTAAAAACGGAAAAGTTGACGATAAACCGGAATTTCAGATTGAGACGTTTCCAGACATACAACCATTCCGCCTGGCTTAACGACCCGATTCATTTCACGCAATACTTGCATATAATCCGGTACATTCCGCAGGCCAAAGCCAATTGTTACGTAATCAAATGTATTATCTTCAAATGGTAGTTCCATTGCATTTCCGTGAATCAGTTCGATATTCGGGATATTCTCGGTTTTCTGCATGCCGACTTTCAGCATATTTTCACTGAAGTCAAGCCCTTTTACTTCACCTTCTTCACCGACCGCCTTCGATAAAGCGATTGTCCAATCCGCTGTACCGCAACATACATCAAGGCATTTCGAACCTTTTTTTACTGCCATACGTTTCATCGTATCTTCACGCCATCCAACATGCATTTGGAAACTAATGACCGAGTTCATTTTATCGTAGCTCTCTGAAATGTTTTCAAACACTTCATGAACATGTTCTTCTTTCGATTTCGCCATTTTATTCAAGACCTTTCTAAAATCACTAAAAAGTGATGTATTGCTCAATGGAATGTTTTAATTCATCTGTTAAATCGATATTCGTCAAGTTTTCTTTCAATTGTCGCTCCATGTCATGTAAATGATCCCGGAAGGCTTCAATAATAGAATCCATCATAGTCAAATCCGCTGAAAATGCCTTATATAAAAAACAAGGCTGCCCTTTTCTCAAGAAATCCAGCTCTTTTTTCAAACGAATATATGTTAGCGTTTGCTGCATCAGTTCTGTATAGGCTGTGAAACCGTATACATCATAATATTGGGCAATCAGTTCGCTTTCAATCGTCATTAAACTCTCAATCCACTGTTCAAGTGACCGTTTTTGTTCCTCGTAAACACGGATTTGATGCTCACAGCGCTTTACGATTCCTTCCGATAACTTTTGAATCAAAAAAATATTTCCCGTTTGTGCGAGTAACTGATAATACCGGCCACTATAGTAATCACCGGAAAGAACAAGCAACTGCTGTTCTTTACTCGTCGCTTCCACTTCCTTCACTTTTTCGTGCTCTGTCAGTGAAGCATGTACAATCCCGACCGTGACCGCACTTATTTGATGGTCATCGGTCATTAGAGCACCATTTAAAAATGGGAGCTGAATAAAAAACAGCTGTTCTTCCTGTAAAGACGGTTGTCCAACATTTTGAAGTAATGCTCTATGATGAACATGCTGAAGAATATTAGATTTTAGCGTCTGAACCGATTGTGTAATAGATGTTGCATTCATAGAAATTACTCCATTTCAATGTTATAAAGCATAATTACGATTTTATATTTATGTGAGAATTACAATATGTTACTTTTTACTTTGTACTATACCGTGTGCAGAGTGAATTTTAGCTTTTCCGCGGATTTTCATGGCAGATGTATGTTCAGTAAACTGGGCGATCATAACTTCACCGGCATCCAGTTTTTCTGAATGGTGAAACTTTGTATCTGTCCCGCGTGTCAAACCAATAACATGTACCCCATCTTCTTCTGCTTCGATAATAATATACTCTGATTGTCCCATTATACAATCTCCCCACGTGTTAATTTCTTTGTCTATAATACCATATTTGTTATTATTATTTCATTTGGATGAATGTATTCACTTCATTGCGCTTTACATCATCCTGTTCATAAATGCCGCGTGCAACAGCTGTAACTGTTTTAGAGCCCGGTTTTTTTAATCCGCGCATCGTCATACACATATGCTCCGCTTCCACGACAACATAAACCCCTTTTGGATTCAGCATTTCCATAATTGTATCCGCTACAGTTGATGTAATACGTTCCTGAAGTTGAGGGCGGCGTGCTACTGATTCGAGGCAGCGCCCAAGTTTGCTTAATCCGGCAACTTTTCCGTCTTTAGGTATGTAGGCGATATGGGCTGTTCCGTAAAAAGGAACCAGGTGATGTTCACACATTGAAAAGAATGGAATATCTTTCACTAATACTAATTCTTCGTGATCCTCATGGAATACCGTGCTGAAATAGTCACGCGGGTCTTCCTGCAGGCCGCTGAACATTTCCGCATACATTTTTGAAACACGTTTTGGTGTATCCAGTAATCCTTCACGCGTCACATCTTCCCCAACTGCTTCCAAAATCATCTTTACTGCTTCTTCTATCTTTTTTAAATCGACATTTGACATGAAACAAATTCCTCCTACAAACCAAAACGTTTATTATGTATAAATCTATATCTAATTAATTTTTTATTCTATATTAAATTTAACGCTAATTGATAATACCTTAGCGAAAAAGGTTAAATGCACTCTTGAATCGTAGCACATTAAGCTCATAAGTTCAAAACAGTTATACTATTTTCAGCATAGTTGGGTAAAAACAACCGAAATGAACAAAAGCGCTAATGCGCCCGTTTAGTTCCGAGCGGGCAAATCGCCACTTCCCTGTGGCATACCCCAATAATGCGAGGAGCCGGAGCTTGGGCCTAGACGTAAAAAAGAGCAGCTCTCAGTTAGACTGAGAGCTGCTCTATGTACCTCGAGAAACTGAATTATTTTACAGCGTCCTTAAGTGCTTTACCTGGCTTGAAAGCAGGTACTTTAGAAGCAGCAATTTCGATTTCCTTACCCGTTTGTGGGTTACGACCTTTACGTGCTGCACGCTCACGAACTTCAAAGTTACCAAAACCGATTAATTGTACTTTGTCACCCTTTGCAAGAGCATCTTGAATTGTATCAAATACAGCTTCAACTGCTTTAGAAGCGTCTTTTTTAGAAAGACCTGCAGCTTCAGCAACAGAGTTTACTAATTCTGTTTTATTCACACCATTCACCTCCTCTCAAAGGGTCATGAATCTAAATCCTGTAAAAAGATTAACATACAGAAAACCGC
>Ga0079224_100012898_pt1 | contig 11606 bp, 10 predicted proteins | sample Stecom2015_FD_80414 | JGI IMG/M metagenome (GOLD analysis project Ga0079224, IMG submission 80414) | Agricultural soil microbial communities from Utah to study Nitrogen management - Steer compost 2015 | ecosystem: Environmental > Terrestrial > Soil > Agricultural land | place: USA: Utah...
ATCTCCATCGCGCGCACGAGGAAGATACCGAACCAGATCGCGGAGAGCCCCATGTCGGTCACGAGCGGAAGGAGGATCGGCGTCGTCAGCAGCATCAGCGCGAGACCGTCGAGCACCGAGCCGATCAAGAGCAGAAAGACGGCGACGAGCAGCATCGTCGCGACCGGTCCGAGATTGAGCCCGACGATCGCGCTCCCGATTGCATCCGCGAGGCCGGTAACGCCGATGAACGCGGCGAAGATCAGCGCGCCGATCACGACGAGATAGATCAAGCCGCTCGTGCGAAGCGTGTCCTCGAGCGCACGGCGAAGCGTCGCCCGATGCAGCTTGCCGCGCTTCATGCAGATCAGGAGCGCCCCGGCGGCACCGACCGCCGCCGCCTCCGATGCCGTGATCCACCCAAGGACGATGCCGCCGATCACGACGACGACGAGCAGGCCGATGTCGGCGACGCCCCGCAACGCGGCGACGCGCTCCGCCCAGCTCGCGCGCGGCGTCGGCGGCGCAATTGCCGGCCGCCAGCCGACGAGGAGCGCGATGACGACGAAGTAGCAGAGCATCTGCGTGAGCCCCGGCACGATCGCGGCCGTGAAGAGCGTGCCGATCGACTGCTCGGCGATGATCCCGAACACGATCAGCGCGCCCGACGGCGGGATCATCTGCCCGAGCGTGCCGCCCGCGGCGACCGTGCCGGTCGCGAGCGCGTCCGAGTAGCCGCGTGCACGCATCTCCGGCACCGCGACGAGCCCCATCGTCGCGGTCGTCGCGAGGCTCGAGCCGTTGATCGAGCCGAAGCCCGCGCAGCCCGCGACCGACGCGATCGCGAGGCCGCCGCGCCGATGCCCGAAGAGGCGCGCCGCGAGGCCGAAGAAGTCGCCGCTCGCTCCCGCCGTGAAGCAGAGGTGCGCCATCAGCATGAAGAGCGGCAGCGTGCCGAGCTCGTAGCGTGTCATCGTCTCGAACACGAGCACGCCGGACTTGATCAGCGCAGGCTCGAACCCGAGCGTCACGATCAGGCCGCCTAGCCCGGCGATGCCGAGCGCGACGCCGATCGGCATGCCGCTGATCAGGAGGATCAGCAGCACGACGACGCCGGCGAGGCCTACGCTCGGCTGGCCGATCATTTCGAGCTCCGCCGCGTCAACGCGCGAAGCGACAGCACGAGCAGCACGCCGAGCGTGCAGGCCGCCGCGATCCGGAGCGGCTTGTACGGGATCTTGAGCAGCTCGCTCTCCTCGTAGCCGTGCCACAGATCGGCCGCGATCCAGACCGTGCCGGCCGAGAGTGCAGCGAAGAGGAGCGCGGCGCCGAGCGCGTGCAGGCAGACGACCCGTCGTCGCCAGTGCTTAGGCAGCCGCTCGAGCAGCAGGTTCACGCGCGCATGCGCGCCGTCGAGCGTCGCGATGATCAGCCCGCCGCCCGCCGCGAACAGCACGACGGCCTCGACGATCTCGATCGAGCCGAGCAAAGGGAAGCGGACCTGCCGGCCGATCATCGCGAGCGAGTCGACCGCGACGGCAATGAGCAGCGCCCCTCCGGCGATCCAGACGAGCAGGTCCCTGAGCCGCTTCATGTCACGCCCACATCCACAGCAGAGAAGACGCGCGCCGACACGTCGCCGCCGGCAGACCCGCTTCGGCCGTGATCCGCTCGAGGTACGCGATCACGGCGGTAGCTCGCTCGTCGTCGACACGAACCGGCCGCCCGGGCAGCTCGACCCAAAGCGGCACGACGCCGCACGACAGGCCGCCGTCCGCATGCGCGATCACGACGCCGAGCGCGCCGTGAACGGCGTCCGGATGAAACGGCGCGAGCGTATAGCGCGGATCCGGCTCGAAACCGAACAGCTTGCGACGACGCTCGACCCACGCGGCGCGTGCCGTATGATCCTGTCCCGGCGAGAGCGCGTGCGTGACGACGCATGCGTTGCCGAGACCATGAAGCACCGGACGGCCGTCGCGCATCTCGATGCCGCGAAGCAGATGCGCATGATGGCCGACGACGATGTCGGCGCCCGCATCGAGCGCCGCCGCAGCGAGCCGCCGCTCGTACGGCGCGAGCACCGCCGGCGTGTGCACGATCCCTTTGCGAGGTGCTCCAGCGGCGCGGGTGCGGCCGGCACGTCGCCTTTGAGCTCGGTGCCGCGGCGCGTGTGCGGCACCTCGAGGTGACCGATCGCGACGTCGGCCGCGCGGACGACGGGCGCGATGCCGGAGAGCCAGTGGTCCGGATCGTCGGCGTCGAGCACGAGGTCGCCTGCGAGAACGATCACGAGGTCGCCGGGATCTCGGAGCCCTTCGGCCGGATCACGCATCACCAGACGGACCGGTCGGCGGCGGTATCTGCTTCCATTCGACAGGACGATAGACGGTATGGCCCGGCAACTCTTCGCGGCGCTCCGCCGTCGCCGGGAACGGGCCGCTCCCGGACGGCTCGCCGATGAGCTCGGCAAACGCCGGAGCAGCCAACGTCGCGAGCAGCGCCGCGAGCGCCGATGTCGAGCGATGTGCCACGACTCAGTGCAGCGAACGCGAGTCGATCTGCCAGCTCGGATCGCGGCAGATCCCGCAGTCGTCGCCGACGAAGTAGCCGCGGCCCGCGGCGCTCGTGTCCCCGAGGAGCTGCCACTTGAGCCACGCGACCGCCGCGATGCCGAACGGACCGCCGTTGTCGTGGTTGTACGTGCCGCCGTGGCCGACCGAAGGATAGACGCCGTAGAAGACCGGCACGTGCTCCGGCAGATCCTCGAAGTCGCGCTTGCCGTTCGCGTAAGCGATATCGGACTCGCCGCCGGTGACGATGATCACCGAGCCGTGGATCCGGTCGTACAGCGCATCGTCCCGCTCGAACAAGCCGCTGTTCCAGATACCGACCGTCGCGACGCGCGGATCGCTCGATGCGCCGTATGACATCAGCCCGCCGCACGACATGCCCATCGCCGCGACGCCGTCGACGTTCACCTTGTTGTAGAAGCGGCTCGCGGGGTTCGCGGCCTCCTTCTCGAGCCAGTCGATCGCCGCGATCAGATCGGTGCCGTTGACCATCGCATTGCCGGCGCCGGGGCCGGGCCGTCCCGGCCCGCCGGCGCCCGCGCCTCCCGGACGCAGCCCGCCCGCACGCGCACCGCCGGGCGGGGGTCCGCCCGCGCCGCGCGCCGCAGGACCGTTCGGGCCGCCGGCACCGGCACCGCGTTGGCCCGGCGGGCCGTCGGCGATCACGACGAAGCCGTGCGACGCGATCTCCGACAGGAACTCGGGAAACATCAGCCCGTTCTTCGCGCAGCCGCCCTCGCCCCAGACGAGCACGGGGTGGCGCTCCACCGCGAGCTCGGCCGGCCGATAGATCGTGTGCGTCGGGAGTCCTGGATCGTGCTCGACGACGACGGCGTATGGCCCGGTCGGGGGATCACCGATCTGCTCGAGATCGATCACGGTCAGCTCCGTGATCGGCGCCGATGCGTCTTGTGCGAGCACCGACATCGACGCTACGGCGGCGCAGCCTGCGAGCAGAAGCGACCGCGCGCGTCTCGCCGCGGCGGATTCAGAATGTTTTCGCTTCATGTTCCTCCCCCTCCGAGGCTTGCTCGGAAGTCTAGCCCTAGGGGAGAACACGAGCTAAGACTTTATGGCCGCCAGAGTTAGATCTGGGACGTCTAACCATTCGACGCGATTAAAGCCAGCCGAAACCTCGCGCCATCGTGCCGAACATTCCTGCAGCAAGCGTGATGTAGAGCACCAGCGCCCAGATCTTCGCCGACGCGATCTCGTCTTTAAGGCTGTCGATCTTCCCCGACAACGCGTGGTTTACGCTATCGACCTTCCCGGACAGCGTCTGGTTTACATTGTCAACCTTCGTCTCCAACCTGCGAAGATCGATCTTCACCTCTGCGATGTCCGTTCGGATGTGAGCAACATCCGACTCGAGCCTTGCTATTCGCGCTTCCATTCCCGCCTCTGCGTCGACCGTGGACACCGGCGTTCCCTGCAATAAGCACTTTCCTCGTGGAAATTGCAACACGGTCGCCGTGCTGCGTACAACGTCGATTTCTCCCGGCAAGCGAGATGAATCGTGTCACCGCTGGCGAATAGGCGGCCCGTGCAACGTCGCCGTCGGCATCAAGCGGGCAGCTCAGCGGCCACTGCAAAGGCCCGCTTCCGTGGAAGCGTTTATTGAACGATTCTCATTCGAGAAACGCCTTCGCGGAAGCGCGGCTCTCCTCTCGGCCGCGCGCCTCGCTCACGGCATCAGCACCACGGTCACGCGGCGGGAACGCCAGTCGTCGACGCCGTCCGCGTCGGCTTCGCCGTCGATCCAGTCGACTTCCACCTCCGCGGACAGCCCCGCACCCCGCAGCAGCCCCGCGACCTCCTCTGCCCTTCTCCGGCCAACGCCGTCCGACTCGCGGAGAAGCGTACCGTCGCTGAGCAGATGAGCGCCGCGAACACCGGTAATGCGCACTCGCCTTGCCGGCAGCTCCCGAGCGGCCCGAAGGATCGACGAGAGATCGGCCGGGTGCCGGAAGGACACGCCCTTGTCGAAGTCGAAATAGATGTCGACCGTCTGCGGTCCCTCCGGCGGAGGCGGCGGCGCCGGGCGGGCGCCGGGAGTCGCCGCAAACGCGAGGCGGCCGCTGCTCGGCCCCGGCGGCCGCGGATTGAAATCGATCGTGTAGCGCTCGTCGGCCGGCAGCATCGTGTTGCAGTTCGCGTCGATCTCCGGCATCACCGAGAGCCGCACCGGCTCGAGCACGATCCCGCCGCAGATCGGCGCGGCATCCGAGACGACGCCTTCGACGAGCACCTGGTGCCCGAGCATCGGCGGCTGCACCTCCGCGCTGACGTCGGTCTGGATCGTCAGGTAGTAGAGATCCCCCTCGTATTCGCTGAGCCAGCACGGCACGGAGCGCGTGTCGCGCACGATCGGGCAGCTCACGAAGCTGATGCGCTCGCCGGGCGGCGGCGCAGCGGAAGCCGCCGAAGACGCGACCAGGACGAACGCGGTGAAGACGTAAGGCAGGCGCATCAGAGGGCACTCAGGAAGTTCACGAGATCGACGCGCTCCTGCTCCGTGAGACGGATATTGAAGCGCCGGTCGTAGAAATCGACGAGCTCGCGCAGGTTCGCCGCCGAGCCGTTCGAGAAGTACGGCGCACGTGCCGCGAGCCCGCGGAACTGCTGGATCACGATCGCGCCGACGTCCTCGCACTTACCGGAGATCAGCGCGCGCCCGGGGTCCTGCGTGTAGATCACACGGCCGAGGAACGGATGCGGCGGGAGGTCGTCGCGGCACGTGATCTTGAATAGCGGCAGCTCGGGCAGCTTCTGCGCCCACGGGCTCTCCGGCGGCTCGAGCGCCCACGGATGATTCGTCGTGCCGACGTCCATCCAGCCGTTCGCGGTATCCATTCCGGTCATGTGCATGCCGTGGCACGTCGCGCACGTGCGCTTGATCGGGTTGCCGAGCCCGACCGTGTTGATGTGCATCGCGTCGCGGATCCAGAACGTGCGGAAGAAGAACACGTCGTGGCCGCGCTGCACCGATTCGCGGAACGCGTTCCGCTCGCGCTCGTCGGCGTTGCGGCCGTCGGGCAGGTCGGCCCACTTGTCCTCCATCGGGATCACGTAACGCGTCGTGTTGTTGCCGAGCACGCCGTCCTGGCCCCGTTCCATCGCACGCGGCCCGAGACCGGAAGGGCCATCCGGCTCGTCCAATCTACCCGCGCCGTGCGAGAACGCCTGCGCCGCATAGAGCTGCAGCTCGAAGTCGCGGATCCGCTCGAGCTGCTCCGTCGACAGCGGCTTCTCCACCTCCATGTGCGAATGCGCGGCGGATTGCGCCTGCGTCTTCAGCGTCGGCTCGCGGGCATCGGCCATCATGTTCATGTTGACCGGCCGCCCCGTATCGGGATCGACGGCCGCGAGCATCCCGGTCTTGCCGATGAACGGCGAGACGCCGAAGCCCGACGACGCGACGTAGCGCAGGTTCGCCGCCGGGCGGGGCCGCCGATAAACGGAGACCTCGCGCCGCTCCCCGTAGACGCCGTACACGGGATCCGTGTTGCAGCCGGTCGGATCCCGCACGACCTCGAGCGTGAACTCGGGGTCGATCGGTTGCCCGTCCGCACCGACCGGCGGCCACGGCAATGCGATCCGGAACAGACCCCGCTCGAGCAGCAGCGAGTGCGACGCCGGATCGCCCGGCGGCAGGTTCGGGCAGTTCATGCCGTCGATCGGCGCGAAGATCGGGTCCCGCCCTTTGGTCGCGTCCCAGATCTGCCTGATCGTCGCGACCGACAGCGACATCCCGTCGGCCGGCTGGTGGCACGAGACGCACGCGCGGCCGTTCGTTCCGAGAGGCTCGAAGAACGGATGCCCGGCCGTCTCGACGGGCCCGTTCGCATTCACGATACCGAGCCGCCCGAATTCGTTCTCGTACTCGGCGTATGCGGGCAGCACCCGCCCGTCGCCGGGCGCCCACCACCACTCCTGCAGCGTGTCCGCGGTCCTCGGCGCCGTTTGCGCCATCAGGGCCGTCGCCACGCAGGCAGACAAGAGCAGACAAAGCTTGATCGGTCGATTCATCGTCACTGCGTCATCGTCACGGCGTCTCGTCTCGCCAGCCGCCCGTCGCTCGTGAACACGCGCCGTCATCGCGCCGACACGGCATCGAAGAACTCGAAGATCGCCGGCAGGACCATCGGCACCATGCTGCCGTGGTTGCCGTCGACCTCGAGATACTCGAAATCGAAGTTGCCGTTCTCCATGAGCTCGGCGAGCACGCGGCTGCCGGCGAGCGACGGCTCCGCGCCGGTGCCCTCCGTCATCAGAATCGGCAAATCGCGGATCAGGTCGAACGGATAGGTCTCGGCATCGATGAACGGCCCGGACATCGGCGCGACGGCGCGCCAGCGCTCCGGATAGCGTGCCGCGAGATGCCACGCGCCGCCGCTGCCCATCGAATGGCCGGCGAGAAAGGTCCGGCTGCGATCGGCACCGTAAGTCTCCGTCACGATCTCGAGCACCGTGATGACGTCGAGCTCGCTGAACGCGAGCTCGCGTCGGCGCTCCGGCGTGACGGCCGCACGCTGCGCGGCGGCAGCCTCGGACTCGCCGAACACGGCCGGCAGCCGCAGCGGATTGCCGTATGCGCCGAGCCGCGAATAGCCGAGCGGCGATACGACGATATAGCCGTGCTTCTCGGCGAGGCGCAGCAGCAAGCCGTCGCTCATGTCGAGATAGGTGTTCTCGTCCGCGCCCGCGCCGTGCAGGAACAACAGGATCGGCAACGGGCTCTCGCGATCCCACGTCGTGGGCACGTAGAAGCGATACGGCAGCGTCTCGCCGGTCGGCGCAAAGACGTATTCGGCGTGCTGGTCCCCGACCGGCGGCGACGGCTTCTGCGCCTCGGCCGCGCCGGTCGAGACGGCGATGACGGCGATCATCGCCCAAGCCGCGGCGGCGAATCGGCGCGCTACGTTGCCCTCTGCCATCGTCTCCCCCCTGATCGCCGGAGACAGTCTAGCGGCCGCGAACGGCGTCCGCTAAGACTTGCTCTGCGGAGCGCTTAGATTCAGCACGTCTAACCGGCACCCGGCGGCACGAAGCTCCGGCGAACGAGATCGACGAACTCGCGAACGAGGCGGGACGGGTTGCCGTGCCTGAAAGCGAGGACGATCGATACCGTCGGCACCGGATCGCAGTCGAGCGGACGGAACGTGACGCCCGGCGGCAGCAGCGCCTTCATCGAGTCCGGCAACAGCGCGAAGCCGAGCCCCTCCTGCACGAGCTGCAGGTGTCCGAGCACGTTGTCCGCGCTCGACACGGCGTGCATCCGGATACGCGCCTCCCGATACAGCGACGCGGTCGCGTCGTGCAGCGCCGGCGACATCGACCGCTCCATCGCGATGCACGGCAGATCGTCGAGCGCCTTGACCGGAATGGTCTTACGGCGAGCGAGCGCATTATGCGACGGCAGGACGATCACGATCTGCTCGCCCAGCAGCTCGATCACGTCGAGCCCCGTCGCGTCCTCCGGCTGACGCATGAACGCGACGTCGAGCGTTCCCGTCCGCAATCCGGACAGCGGCTCGACCGCGTACTTGCTGTGCAGGATCAGCCGGAGCTCGGGCAGTCGCTCTGAGATCAATGGGCGGAGCGCCGGCAGTATCCGGACGTCGGCCGACGGAAACGTGCCGACGGACAGATCCCCGGCAAGACCGTCGGCCGCCTGCCGCGCGAGCCGGCTCGCGTGCTCGACGCGCGCGAGAATGTCCTTCGCCTGCTGCAGGAACACCCTGCCCGCGTTCGTGACCGCCACGCGATGACGGTTGCGATCGAGCAGCGTGACGCCGAGCTCCTTCTCGAGATGCCGGATCTGCTGGCTCAGCGACGGTTGAGCGGTGCGCAGCCGCGCGGCCGCACGCGTGAAGCTCAGCTCTTCCGCGACGGCGACGAAATAGCGCAAATGCCTCAGCTCCACGGCGGCGGCCGGCCGGCTAGTCGATGCTCTCGTAGAACGTCAGCGCGACGCCGCCTTGCCCGACGCCCGGGTTCGAGCTCAGGTACCGGCCCTCGTTCAAGAACGCATACGGACCGTCCACGCGCGCTTCGAACGTCGGCGCGAGCGAGCCGAACGTGCCGCCGTTCCGCACGATGATGATCTCGCCGTCGTCGGCCTGCCAAAGGTAGCGCGCGTCGATCTCGGCCGGCGGCGAAAGATTCTGATAGTCGGCGCCGCCCATCAGCACCTTGCCGCTGATGCGGCCCCTGAGCTCCCCGCCCGTGATCGGGATGATGTTGCGGTTCCCCCGCTTGCTCTCGCCGACGCTCTGGCTTCGCCCGAGCGTCACGTTCTCCTCGATCAGCATCTCACCTTGTTGCTCCGCAGGGGCCTTCCGGCGGTAATCCCACGGCTGAGCGGGCACACCGTCCGGCTTCGCGATCTCGATCGCCCCGGCCGCATCGGCATCGCCGGGAACGTCGGACACGTCGTAAACGCGCAGCGTCAGCACGCGGCCGGACGGATCGAGCTCGCGCCGTGCGACGTACGTGCCGGAATTCATCCACGCGTGCTCGCTCGCGCTCGGCGCTTCGAAGTCCAGCACGATACGCACGTCGTCTGCGCTCGGGCCGGTGCCGGCGTTCCGCGCCAGGACGTAGCTGCCGTCGGCCGCCTGCAGCACGAGGATCTGCTCGATCTCGATCGTGCCGTTCGGAAGCGTCAGCATGAAATCGAGCGCACCCTCCATCACCGTGCCCGAGAATCGCGGCCCGTCGGCCGCCCCCTGCGCCCCGACGGCGACGCTCCGCTCGCCGTACGGCGTCGTGCCGATCGTTACCGCACGATCCAGCGGAATCTCGAGCTCGAAGATCAGCGTGCCGTCCTCCGGAGCGGGTATGCCGTCCGGCAGGTAGCAGTCCCACGACGAGTGCGGGATCAGCATCGGTCGCGTCGGCTGGGCCGCCGCGTCGTTCGTCGCGGCGCCGAGCAGCAAGGCTCCGACCGCGGGCAGCATCCGAGCGCGTGTGTTCTTCAGAATCATACTTTGTGCGTATTTGTCCTTGTAATTGCTAAAGCATGCGCGCGCACCTGTTCCCATGCCTCCGCCCCGCGATCACTCGAAAACGAAGATGTCCGCCTCGCCGGGGCGCTCCATCCCCGCCTCGTGATACTCCTCCCAGATCTTCGCCCAGGGACGGCCGTACGTGTCCGGAACGGTGTATTGAAACGTCACGCCAGGCGTGAGCGGAGTCGCAACGCCTTCCACCGGGAAGATGCTCGGGACGCACTCGATGATCTCGAAAGGCTCGCCTTCGTTGAGCGCACCCTCCCGATCGAGCGTGTGAACCATGCGAACGGGATCGATGAGCGCCTCCTCGTCGTAGAGCACGATCTCATGCTTGAGTCCGACCAGCTCGCCCGACTCGTCCCTGCGCGGCGTGTAGATCTCGATCGATTGCATGGAGTTGCTGAACTCCATGCCGCCGTGGTTGATCCAGCCCTGGAGGTTCGACGTCCACGTGATCAGCGCTTCGCCGTCCCAGAACCCGATCGTATCGCCGGTCCACTGCGGCACGCCGGGCCCGAGCTTCGGCACCGGACCCGTCTCGTCGAACTCGCGGCCGATGTGAATCTGCGTGATCAGGGTCTTCGCCGCGATCCGCATGTCGAGGATCAGCTCGGGCGTCATGACGAGGCTCATGCGCGCGCCGCCGTACTGCGCGAAGCGCCGCAGGAAGCCCTCCGGCCAGCAGTACGAGCCCGGCCACTGCGGCGCGTTCGAGCCCGAGTAGTGATACATCTGCTGAACGAAGCGCCGCTGATATTCGGGCGTCAAGAGCGACAGGTACGTCGGAATCTGCACGATCGCGCCGTTGAACCACGTCGAGCGCTTGTCCCGCTGCCGGACGTAACGGCCGCTCCAGCTCGGCAGCGTCGCTTGCGTGTAGACCGTCGGACCGCCGCGCGCCCGCGCCTCGGCGAGCAGCGCCTCGTAGTGCGCCTTCGCGGTCCTGAATTCGTAAGGGCTCACGATCTCCTCGCGCGGGTAGTCGCGATCGCAGAACCCCCACGCCGCCGTCCGCGGCGGGTCGTCGCCGATCAGCGGCACTTCGTATGCGCCCCAGATCTGCTCGAGGCCGACCGGAGAGTTGCAGCGGTAGTAACGCGGATCGAACCAGAGCGCTTCGTCTTTATAGAAGTCTTTCGTCGAGAAGATGTCGACCGGCAGCGGCTCGACTCCGGCCGGCACGTCGCCGTCACGCGCGGCGTAGATCGGCGGATAGCCCGGCGGCACGCCGGCTCCGGTCCAGTACCCCTTGCCTTCGGCGCCGACGATGTCGGGCGGGACGAGCGGATCCGGCGCGCCGCGGCCGACGCTCTGCTGCGCGAAGCCCGCACCGTGCCACGCGAAGACGCCGAAGCAGCACAGCAACGACGTCGCAGCCCTTCGTCGTACCTTTCGCTTCATCGGGCGCCCCTCTCGCGATCGTCGACTACCTGTCCGACACCGGCAGCGCGCCCGACGCGCCGTACGGCACCGCCGCCGCGCACGCGGCACGAAAAACGCGTCGAAGCCCCAGCAACTCCCCCTCCCAAGACGAGCGACCATGCCGTCGTCGACGGCTGATCGTTCTTACTCGAAGCTGAAGATATCGTCCTCCGCGGGCGGCTGCATGTCTTGCTCCCAGTATTTTCGCCAGATATGCGCCCACGGCCGCCCGTACATGTCGGGCACCTCGTACTCGATCACGCGGCCCGGCGTCACCGGGGTCGCCGTCCCGTCGATCGGGAAAAACGTCTGGATGCATTCCGTGTAGACGTACGGCGACGCCTCGGGCGTGCCGAACTCGGCCGTCTTGACCAGCTTGCGGATGATCCGGACCGGCTCGACCAGTGCCTCCGGGTCGTAGAGGATCGCCTCGTGATTCAAGCCCAGGAACTTGCCGCCGTCATCGCGCATCGGCGTGTAGATTTCGATCGACTGCATCTCGTTCGAGTGCTCGAACGCCGAATGCGTCGTCCACCCCTGGATATTCGACGTCCACGTGATCAGCGTGTCCTCGTCCCAGAAGCCGATCGTCTCGCCGTACCAGCGCGGCACGTCC
>Ga0079224_100012899_pt1 | contig 11606 bp, 7 predicted proteins | sample Stecom2015_FD_80414 | JGI IMG/M metagenome (GOLD analysis project Ga0079224, IMG submission 80414) | Agricultural soil microbial communities from Utah to study Nitrogen management - Steer compost 2015 | ecosystem: Environmental > Terrestrial > Soil > Agricultural land | place: USA: Utah...
AAAGGCACCGCCATTGCCTATGAGGCAGCGGAAGACGACACCGAGGTCGTTTACGTCAGCTACCCGCACTGGATGGACGCGCACATGAAGTCCGAGCATGCTCATCTGCTCGAGGCGTATCGTCCGGTCGGCGAGTGACTCGCCGTCGCTTCGCGCCCGAGCTCAGCCTGACGGCAGTTTCTCGTCTTCGCGCTTCGCTTCGTCCATGGCCTCCGGCTCGAGATCCTCGGCGGATCGATTGAGCCGCACGAATGCACCCCAGGCGGCGAGGAGCGCGGCGATGGCCAGACCCATCGCCGCCGCGTAACGCACGCCGGACAAGTCGGTCTGCAAGGACTTCACGATGATGACGAGCATCTCGATTCCGGTAGCAACGACGATGACGACGAAGAAGCGCGACAAGTAGCGGCGCACGCGCGTGGGTGCGCTCACGTGCGCGCGCCTGATGACTTGTTCCTCGACGATCGTCTGCGCGATCTCGAAAGCAACCAGCGAGATCGCGAGCAGCCCAATGCTCTCGATGACGATGAGCGTCGTTGCCCCACCGTCCGCGACGGAACGAGCGGCGTGCAAGATATTCATCCCGGCTCGAAGCAGCAGCCAGGTGCCGGAAGCCGCGCACAGCAGCGCGACAGCGGCATACGCCGCCGCGAAGAGCAGGAAGAGCCCATGAAGGGCGACGCGCGCTGGAGAGTGCTTCACCTCGCGTGAACGTCTGGGTTCAACGCGGGTTCCGATGCATGTGCGCTAGAAGGACCACGGTTGTCGCTGGGGCCGCGATCAAGCCGACTCATCCAGAATCTCGATGCCCGATATCGTCGCATTGTTTACGACCGGTTCGAACGTGAGATTGATCTTGCCCTGTGCGGAAGGTTTGATGTTCGTGAACGTCTTCGTCACGAGGCGCAGGCTTCCGCCCTCCTTGTAAACGTCGAAGTTCTCGAGCAGCGTCTTGCCGTTGCAGAAGACGTTGAACACACGGCTGCCCGCGCCGCCGCCGCCCAGACGTTGCGGCCCGAAGTAGAACTCCGCGAAATGCAGGACGACGGTATAGCGGCCGCGCGTGTCGACGGGGATCGCATAGCTGAAATGTCCGTAGCGCTCCGCGCTGAATAGCTCCGGATCGTCGGTGCCGCTCACGGTGTGCCGCTCGGTCGAGCGAAAGCCGTTGAAGAAGTAGTCATCCGCACGCCAGCGCCGACCCTTGTGGTCGACGTACGAAGTGGGTTGCGTGATGATCCGAATCGGCTTCAGCTTGCGCGGCGTGCCCGGCGCGAGCTCCAAAGCACTCACTGCAGGTGTGCCGATCTGGTTCGTGAAGCGCAGTCGTACGAATCCATCTTCATCCGGCCTCACGTCCTTGAACACCTTCTCGTCCGCGACGTCGGCACCGCGAGCGCTCACGTTGACGTCGTATGCGGTGAGCAAGGGTTTGCCGTTCAACGCAACATCGAAGCTCGCGAGCTTCTCGTCGCCCACGCGATGCGGAGACACGAAGAAGAGCCGCAGCTCGTAGGTGCCGCGCTCGAGCGGGATGTCGTAGCTGAACTCGCCGGCCCGCCAATTGGCGAACAGAAAGGGCCGGCTCGTGCCGCGAATGAACCCGCGGTCCAATGCCCAGGGCCCCCCGCCCGTGAAGAAGCGATCCGGTGTCCAGCGCACGCCGGAATTGTCGATAACCTCGCTGCCGCTGTAGCCGGCCATGACGTGAACTTCGCTGAGCTTCGCACCCGTTTCCGCGATCGTTGGCGCTTCCACGAGCGAGGCCGTCGCTGCTGGCGGCGGACTTTGCGCGCTCCTGAAGCCGTCGAGCAGCACGACCGCGAGCGCGATCGCACCGATCGCGCCGGCGATAGACGTGAAATAAAGCGCCTTCCGCCGAGTCGTGGCGCTCTGTGCGGCGTCCGCGTCAGCCTGACCGGTCGGAGATTTCGCGGCTTCCTGCTCGGGCGCGGCGACGAACTTCGGTACGTAAGAGCCGGCAGGGAGACAGATCTGCAGATCGTGGGTATCGCCGTCTTTCTCGTAGAGCTCGCGTAGCTTCTTGCGCAATCGATGCGTTTCGACGCGCACGACGGCGTCCTGCGTGGGATCGAAATCCTTCGCGGAGCGGCCGAACACCTCCGTCGCGATGGTGAATTCGGTGAGCTGCTCGGCTTGCGGCTCGAAGTACTTTGCGCCGACATAGGCCAACAGGCGGCCCGGCCGAGTGTTGCGGCCGAGAAGCTCGACCACTCGCTCGAGCTCTCGTCGTTCAGCGTCTTGCGAACTCATGTCACCCCATGCCGATCCTCGTACGCGCGTACGTTACACGCGCGTTCACCTCGTGGTGATGAAACGTGAAACGTTGTGCCAAATCAACAATGTACGTCAAGGATTCGGTCGCGAAACCTGCGTGTACAAGATTGAACTTACTTCCTCTCGTGCGTGCCGCTAGGTTCCGGCGAAAGCCATCCGGAATCTTTCGATATGGTTACGCCTCGAGCAACACGTCGCCTCAATCGCGGCCAAGGCGCCACGAACGCTCAGGACGGCATTCCCGCAACGCCATGGTTCATTCGCGCGCGGCTCAGAACGCGGCACCTCCTGCTGCTCACCGCCATCGGGGAGGAAGGGAACATCCACAAAGCGGCCGAGATGCTGAACATGTCGCAATCGGCCGCGTCGCGCCTCCTGAGCGATCTGGAAGAGATCATCGGCTCGCAACTCTTCGATCGTCTGCCCCGGGGCGTGCGCGCAAACTGGTACGGTAAGGCCGTAATACGTCACGCGCGCATCGCGCTCACTAGTCTACGCGAGGCCGCGAGCGAGATTGATCTGCTCAAGTCCGGTCAGACCGGACACGTGAATGTCGGCACCATTTCCGGCCCTGCCATCAGCTTCGTTCCTCGCGCGATCGCGAGCGTCGCCCGCGAGTATCCGCTAGTTCGCGTGCGGCTGCAGGTCGAATCGAGCAATCGGCTGCTCGAGGCGCTGCAGGCGGGTGAAATCGAAGTCATGGTCGGGCGCTTGCTGGATCGACACGATACGTCGAGCTATCACTACCGGCGCCTCGCCGACGAGCCTGTCTGCGCGGTCGTGCGCAAAGGCCATCCGCTGCTCGCGCGCGGCGATCTTCAGATGCAGGAGCTTGCGGACCTACCCTGGGTCGTTCCTCAGGTCGATAGCGTCCTGCGCCATCGGTTCGATCTCATGTTTCGCGAAGCGGGCTATCCATCGCCCAAGAAGCTCATCGAGGCCGTCTCGCCGATGGTCGTGACGCGGCTTCTCGAAGAAACGAACTACTTGGCAATCCTCGCGCGAGATGTCGCCGAGTACTACGCCTCCTGCGGGCTCGTCTCGGTGCTGCCCGTTTCGCTCTCCTGCGACATGGATTCGTTCGGAATCATCACTCGCAAGGATGGGTTGCTGTCTCCGGCGGCGTGTGTCGTCTGCGAAGCGCTCGAAGCGGCGGTCGCGGGCACCGATAGAACCGAGCGGCGTGTTGCATAGATGAATGGCAGCGGTCATGCGCGCGTTCAGCGATGCGCTAACGGTATCGCTTCTTTCGTAGGCCGCATCGCTGGGGGCACTGCCTGGCCGCTACTCTCGAATCGCTAACGCGAGCGATTGCGCGAGTGTCGTGAGTGTCGCGTAGATCAATACAAGTATTCTCGGGGGGTTCAATGGTCGCACGGTATTTGACGGCTTCTGGGCGCGAGCGCAGCGTGGGGTCTGCGGTTGCACGAGTCTTGCGCGGCGGCGTCTTGCTCGCGGTGGGCACGTCCTTCATGACGACCGCGCATGCGGCCGAGACCGTGGAGTTGGATGAGGTCATCGTCACGGGCATTCGCCAGAGCATCGAATCCGCTCAAGAGATCAAACGCAACGCCGAACAGATCGTCGATTCCGTTGCGGCAGTCGATATCACCGCGCTGCCGGATCGCACCGTGACCGAGACCCTGCAGCGCATTCCGGGTATCGCGATCGATCACCTGTTCGCCCCAAACGACACCAATCGCTTCTCCGCGGAGGGGAGCGGCGTCGTGATCCGAGGCATGACGCAGGTTCGTAGCGAGCTCAACGGACGCGATGTGTTCAGTGCGCGTAACACGCGTGGTCTCAGCTTCGAAGACGTACCGTCGGAGCTGATGGCAGGCGTCGACGTCTATAAGAATCCGTCGGCGGACATGATCGAAGGCGGCATCGCGGGCACGGTCAATCTGCGCACGCGCAAGCCGTTCGATTCTCCGGGGATGGTGTTCGGTGCGACCGCGAGCGTGAACTACGGGGATTTCGCCGAGAAGACGAAGCCGCAGGCTTCGATGCTCTTCAGCAACCGCTGGGACACGGGCATCGGCGAGATGGGATTGCTGCTCAATGCCGCGTATTCGGAGCTTGCGACGCGCACGGACAGTATCCAATTCGGCCGTCCGTTCCGGCGCGATGCGACTGCGTTGGTCGGATCGGTGAGCAATGCCGTCGATTGTCCATCGATGACGGGCGGCACGTTCTCATGCGTCTATCTGCCGGCGGGTGCGCGCTGGAGCGAGCTCGATTTTGATCGCGAGCGCGTCGGCGGTGCGATTGCATTTCAGTGGCGGCCGACGGATCGCACCGAGCTCAGCCTGCAAGCGCTGCATTCCGACTACACCATGAACTGGATCGAGCATTCGGCCTGGTTCCAAGCCGGCTCGTACGACACCGCGATTGCGCCCGGCACGACCGCTACGTTCGATGCCGACGGCAACTTCGTCTCCGGACGGCTCGTGACGACGCATGCGGATTTGACATGGGTCGATGACCCGTTGCTCGCGGATACCGTCCGCATTCTGCAGCCCGGCGCGGCACACATTCCGACGGGTGCGACGACCCGCGTGGCGCAGATGCATCAACGCACGACCGACGTCGGCCTCAATTTCCGCTTCGATGCGACGGATCGGTTGTCGTTCTCGTTCGACGCGCAGTACGTCAAGGCGCAAGCGGACAATCACGACTACACCGTGAACACGGCCGTGTGGCCGGATGCGTTGGACGTCGATCTGAGCGGCAGGCTGCCGCGGGTCTCGATCGTCAACGCCGACTACATGACCGATCCCGCGAACTACTACTGGGCCGCGGGCATGGATATGACGCAAGACAACGTCGGCGACGAGCGTTCCGCGCGATTGGACATGAACTATCGAATCGAGTCCGGTTGGCTGCAATCGTTGCGGGCCGGCGTGCGCGCGACCGATCGCAACGCGACCAACAAGGACACCGGCTACAACTGGCAGCCGATCACCGAGTGGTGGATGGGGAACTCTGCCGGCGGCTGGCCGGGACAAGTGGCGCCGATGGATCAGTATCTCACCGGTCACTCGCGCTTCTTCACGTTCGACAATTTCTACCGCGGCGATACGAATCTACCGGGCGGTCTGTGGGTGGCGAGCGACGATCTCGTGCGCAACTTGAAGAACAACGGCGATTTGATCGCGCAAGCGCACGTCAACGGTCCGGGATCCGGGTGGCAACCGGATACCTTCCTGCCCGAGGACGCCAATCGTCAGAGTGAAGACACGTATGCGGGTTATCTGCTGCTGCGCTTCGCGGGCGATGTTGGCACGCTGCCGCTCGACGGCAACATCGGCGTGCGTTATGTGCGAACCGAAACCGCCGCGTCGGGATACGCGCAGCAGCCCGACTGGACCTCGTACGCGTTGTTGGCGCCCGACGTTGCGGCGCTCGGGACCGGCGCCTCTGTCGCGGTCACCCAGGAAGGAAGCTACTCCGATGTGCTGCCGAGCCTGAATCTGCGGTTGAAAATCACGCCCGATCTGCAGTGGCGCTTCGCGTTCTCGAAGGCGATCGCGCGGCCGACGTTCGATCAGTTGCGCGCGAACGTCTCGTTGGGAGGCGATGTCGAGGTCGTCAACGACACGACGACCGATCCGCCGACGCCGATTTCGCAAACGGTCGCGTCGTTCACCGGCAGCGGCGGCAATCCGTGGCTCAAGCCGATGCGTGCCACGCAGTTCGATACCGCGCTCGAGTGGTATTTCGCGCAGCAGGGCGCGCTGACGGCGACGGTCTTCTACAAGGACGTGAAGGACTATTTCATCTCCGGCACGGAGTCGCAGAACATCTTCGGCCGAGATTGGCTGGTGCAGACGACGATCAACGGCGACAAGGGCATCATCCAGGGATTCGAGGTCGGCTATTCACAGTTCTTCGATTTCCTCCCGGGCATTCTGAGCGGTCTCGGCTTCCAGGGTAACTACACCTATGTCGACAGCAAGGGCGCGCCCGGACCGACCGCCGGCGATACAACCCCGCCCGATCTGCCGCTCGAGGGTCTTTCGCCGAAGGCCTACAACCTCATGCTCATGTATCAACGCGGCCCGATCGAGGCGCGCCTTGCGTACAACTGGCGCGAACGTTGGCTGCTCACGACGACGGACGGCGACGGCAAAGGCACGGTATGGAACGATGACTTCGGGAAGCTCGACGCCTCGGTCTTCTTCCGCATCAACGACCACGTCCAAGTCGGATTGGAAGCGAACAACATCAGCAATACGACACAACGCTTGCTCGTGGGTCCCTACAAGTATTCGTTGGCCGCGGACGGGGCGACGCCTGACTACAACGTGGACTACCTCGACAATCGCCTCTATCGCAATGCGTGGTTCACATTCGATCGGCGTATCGCGGCGACGGTGCGCGTGACCTTCTGACCGAGCGTCGCGGGGCGAGGTCGCGATCTCGACGGGCCGGGGCATGGACGCCCTGATCGCAACGGTGCCGTGCTTCGTCTGTGTTCGTTTGAATCGAAGCCGGAATCGGGACAGGATAAGCGGAACTGACGGGATGGTAGAGCAAGAGAACCCTCGTCCCGCCGCCCTCGAATCGTCCGTCTCGAAAGAAAAATGCCGCTCCGACACCCTCGGCTTCCCCTGCGCGAGCCGACGATGCCGGAGCGGCGAGCGGCGCATCCCGGGGTCATTGGCGCGCCGGGAGAACGGCATCCGCAGAATGCCGAGAATAGCGTCGGCCGGCTGCGCGGGGGATGCGGAAATGCGCGCGAAGAATGCAAGCTGAGCATCGCACGTGCCTGCGGGTCGGGCGACCCGGGAGAGGGCGCTGCTTCGATAGACAATCGTCAAGTGACTCGAGGGGATCTATTCAAATGCTTTCACGCTGGTTCTGGATCATCGTCGTGGCGGGCTGCACGTCCGGGACGCCGCAAGGGTCGTTCGTTCAAAACGAAATCGGCGTCGTCGTCACGCCGGCCGAGAATGCGCAGCGCCGCGTGCGCTTGGAAGTGCGCACCGATCGCACTGTGCGCGTGACCTCGGTCAACGATGCGAACCTCGAGCTCCCGAAGAGCTTGATGGTCGTGGAACCCGCGGAGGCGACACCGGCATTCGAAGTGGAGAGGCGGGACGTGGAGGTCGTGCTCACGACCGGCAAGCTCGCCGCGCACGTCTCGCTCGCGAACGGTACCGTCAGTTTCAAGGATCCCGACGGCAACGTGCTTCTTGCGGAGGCCGCGAGCGAGCAGCCCGCGTTCGGCGTCACGCGGCGTTTCAATGCCGGCACGGACGAGGCGTTCTATGGTTCCGGGCAGCATCAGAACGCTCAGCTCAACCTCAACGGCGAGGACGTCGAGCTCGCTCAGCACAACATAGATATCGCCGTACCCTTCATCGTCTCGGCACGCAACTACGGCATCCTGTGGGACAACAACGGCATCACGCGCATCGGCAATCCGAAGCCGTACGGGCTTGCTTCCCGCGATCTCGAGATCCGCGACGCGAACGGAGAAGAGGGCGGCTTCACGGCGCGCTACTTCGTCGACGGCAAGCTGAAGTTGGAGCGCGTCGAGAAGGACATCAACTACAAGCACATTCGCGACCGCTTCACGTGGCCGAAGGAAACGCTCAAGGCAGAGGAGCCCGCGGCCGGTGCCCCGCCGAACATCCTGGACAACCAAACGGTGACCTGGGAAGGATCGCTCGAAAGCGCGAAGGACGGCGTACACAAGTTTCGCGTGTACGCGAGCGGCTACTTCAAGGTGTACTTCGACGGCGAGCTGGTGCTCGATCGCTGGCGGCAGAACTGGAACCCTTGGTATCACAATGTCGAAGTGCCGATGAAGGCGGGCGCGCCGGTCCGGTTCAAGCTCGAGTGGATTCCCGAGGGCGGCTACATCGCGCTGCTCCACAACGATCCGCTGCCCGAAGCCGAGCGCCGTTCGATCACGTTCACGTCCGACGTGGCGCGCGCGGTCGACTACTATTTCATCGCGGGCGAGTCGCAGGATGACGTGATCGCGGGTTATCGCGAGCTCACAGGCAAAGCCGTCATGCTGCCGAAATGGGCGTACGGCTTCTGGCAGAGCCGCCAGCGCTATACGAGCCAGAAGGAGCTGCTCGATGTCGTCGCGGAATATCGCAGGCGCAAAATTCCGCTCGATAACATCGTGCTCGATTGGTTCTACTGGAGAGAAGACGACTGGGGCTCGCACGAATTCGATCCGGCGCGTTTCCCTGACCCGCAAGCGATGGTCGATGAAGTTCATCGGCAGAACGCGCACCTGATGATCTCCGTGTGGCCGAAGTTCTATCCCACGACCGAGAACTACAAGGAACTCGACGAAGCGGGCTTCATGTACCGCGGCAACATCGAGGCGGGCGCAAAGGATTGGGTCGGCCCAGGCTATCTATCGTCGTTCTATGATCCGTACTCGAAAGCCGCGCGCGACATCTACTGGCGCCAGGTGAACGAGAAGCTCGGCGTGCTCGGCATCGATGCTTGGTGGATGGACGCGACCGAGCCCGACGTGCACTCGAACCTGGACATCGATTCGATCAAGGAACGCATTGGGCCGACGGCGCTCGGGCCCGTCGAGCAATACTTCAACACGTACGCGCTCGTCCACTCGGGCGGCGGTTACGAAGGGGCGCGCGCCGCACGCCCGGACAAGCGCGTGTTCATCCTCACGCGCTCGGGCACGGCCGGCATTCAGCGCTACGCCTCGGCGGTATGGAGCGGCGATATCGTTTCCCGTTGGGAAGATTTCTACGATCAGATCTCCGCCGGCGTGAGCACGAGCTATTCGGGCCTGCCGAATTGGACGTTCGATATCGGCGGCTTCTCGAACGAGAGCCGCTACAACACGCAGAGGCCGACGCCGGAAAATCTCGCGGAGTGGCGCGAGCTCAACCTGCGCTGGTTCCAGTTCGGTGCGTTCGCACCCATCTTCCGTTCGCACGGCGAGTATCCGTCTCGCGAAATCTACAACCTCGCGCCGGCAGGCTCCGAGATCTATGAGAGCCTCGTGTGGTACGACCGTCTGCGTTATCGGCTGATGCCGTACATCTACACGCTCGCTGCGGATACTTATCATCGCGACGGCTCGATCATGCGCGGGCTCGCGATGGACTTCCCGCACGACGAGGCGGCGCTCGACGTTCGCAATCAATATCTGTTCGGCAAGGCGTTCCTGGTCGCGCCTGTCACGACGTACAAAGCGCGTGCTCGCAGTGTCTATCTGCCTGCCGGCGCGGATTGGTACGACTTCTACTCCGGCAAGAAGCTCGAGGGCGGCCAAACGCTCGACGCGGAGGCGCCGCTCGGTCGCATGCCGCTCTACGTGCGCGCGGGATCCATCGTGCCGGTCGGGCCGGAGATCCAATACACCTCCGAGAAGCCGGACGCACCGATCACGTTGCTCGTGTTCACGGGCGCCGACGGCAGCTTCGATCTCTACGAGGACGATGGGGAGAGCTACGGGTACGAGAACGGCGAGTTCACGCGCATTCCCCTGCGCTACGACGCGGCCGACGGCACGCTCACGATCGGTGCTCGCACCGGCGAATATCCAGGTATGCTGAAAGAGCGCGAGTTCCGCGTGCGCTGGATCGCGGAAGGCGCCAAGTCGCCCGCCGATCTCGATGTAACGGGCATCAGCGTCAAGTACACCGGCGCGGAAGTCATCGTTCATCCCTGAAGCCTGTCGATATGCATCAAGAGAAATGGCCGCTGCGACTGCAGCGGCTCATGCTCTCGGCACGCGCGGCTTACGCGACCTCGGCAGGGGAACGCTGTTCCGACCACGCCGCCACCGCGCGTCGGACATCCTCGCCGCTCGGCTGCTGGAATACGCGCAAGCCGAATTCGGGCAGGATCGCGTACAGGTGGTCGAAGATATCGGCCTGGATCGACTCATACTCGGCCCATGCCGTCGTCGACGTGAAGCAATAGATCTCGAGCGGCAGACCTGTGGGGCCGGGTTGGAGCTGACGCACGAGCATGAACATGCCCTTGTGAATGCGCGGGTGGTTCTCGATGTACGCTTGCACGTAAGCGCGGAATGTCCCTACGTTCGTGACGCGGCGCGTGTTCACGGGATCTTTGCCTTCGGCGATCAGCTTGGCGTTGAACTCTTCGAGCTCAGCCTGCTTGCGATCCAAATACGAATCGATCAACGCGAAGCGGCGCAGGCGTTGCCGCTCCTCCGGCGTGAGGAAGCGTACCGACGTCTGGTCCAGATAGAGCGAGCGTTTGATGCGGCGTCCGCCCGACTCGAACATGCCGCGCCAGTTCTTGTAGCTCTCGCTGATGAGACGCCACGTCGGAATCGTCGTGATCGTCTTGTCCCAGTTCTGCACCTTGACGGTATGCAGCGAGATGTCGATCGCGAATCCGTCGGCATTCAGCTACAGCATTTCGATCCAATCGCCGACGCGCAGCATGTCGTGTGTCGAGAGCTGCACGCTCGCCACGAGCGACAAGATGGTGTCCTTGAAGACGAGCATCAGGACGGCGGTCATCGCGCCGAGGCCGGACAGCAACAGGAGCGGATCGCGGTTGAATAGCGTCGCGATCATGAGGATCGCCGCGACCAGGAAGATCACCAGCTTCGCGACTTGCAGATAGCCTTTGATCGGGCGCGTCCGGGCGCGCTCCGGATCGCGCTGCTCGTAGATCGCGCCGACCGCGTTGAGGAGATTCGACAGTGCGAGCGCGATCGTCAGCACGACGTACGCATTCGCGACGCCGCGAACGACCACGACGACGCTCTCGGGGAGACCGCTCACGAAGCCGATGCCGTAGTAGGCAATCAGCGCAGGGACGACGTTCGCCAGGCGCGCAATCACGCCGCGCCCAAGCAGCGCGTCGTCGAATTGCGTGGGCGTCAGCCGTGTTGCACGCGTGATCACCCGCAAGAGCACCTTGCGCGTGAGCGTGTTCACGAGCCAAATGACGAGAATGAGCGCCGTCAGCTGCAGCGCCGTCATCAATGCGGGATAGCCTTCGAGGGTGGCGAGAAGAGAATCGTACGTGCTCATCGCGTAATATTAACCGATCGCGTCATCGCGATCCCGTGCATGCTCCTCAGCCGCGTGTTGGCGCGAGCTCCTGCGAGGAAAGCCGAGGGCTCGTCAGGCGATGCGCGGTTCTCGGGATCTGATGAATCGCAGCGCAGCGCGTCTGCCGCTAGAAACGGCGCTGCGAGGAAACAGTGTATTTCCCGGCTTCGTGGCGAAAGGCAGTCCAATACGCCTATAATTCGCGCACCTTTCGAAGGGTGTTCCCGGCGTGAAGCCTCGCCATCTCAAACTGCTCGCCTTGTTGTTGCCGCT
>Ga0079224_100012900_pt1 | contig 11606 bp, 13 predicted proteins | sample Stecom2015_FD_80414 | JGI IMG/M metagenome (GOLD analysis project Ga0079224, IMG submission 80414) | Agricultural soil microbial communities from Utah to study Nitrogen management - Steer compost 2015 | ecosystem: Environmental > Terrestrial > Soil > Agricultural land | place: USA: Utah...
CAAGCTCTGGGACGAGAAGCAGGAAAAGGAATGGATCGAGGAGTGCGGCCGCCTGGTCGACATCGAGATCAATGCCTACCTGGAGACCCCGGTGCAGCCGGTCGAGGCGATGTTCGACTACCTGTATGCCGATCCGCCGGCGGACCTGCTCAAACAGCGTGCCGAGGCGCTGGCGCTGGAGGGTCGCGCATGAGCGCCGCGAAGAAGGCCGCCCCGGCCAAGGCCGAAGCCGCGAACCCGGCCCCCATCACCCTGATCGAGGCCGTCACCCAGGCGCTCGCCTACGAGATGCGCGCCGATGACAGCGTGGTCGTGCTGGGCGAGGACGTGGGCGTCAACGGCGGCGTGTTCCGTGCCACCGCCGGCCTGCATGCGCAGTTCGGCAGCCAGCGCGTGATCGACACCCCGCTGGACGAGACCACCATCGCCGGCCTGACCGTCGGCATGGCCAGCCAGGGCATGCGCCCGGTGGCCGAGGCCCAGTTCGACGGCTTCATGTACCCGATGGTGGACTTCATCGTCTGCCACGCCGCGCGCATGCGTTACCGCACCCGTGGCCGCCTGCACTGCCCGATGGTGCTGCGCGTGCCCTGGGGCGGCGGCATCCGCGCGCCGGAGCACCACAGCGAGGCCAACGAGGCGATCTTCACCAACGTGCCCGGCCTGCGCGTGGTCATGCCCTCCTCGCCCGCGCGCGCCTACGGCATGCTGCTTTCGGCGATCCGCGAGGACGACCCGGTCATCTACTTCGAGCCCAAGCGCATCTACCGCCAGTACAAGGAGCTCGTGCCCGACGACGGCGAGGCCCTGCCGCTGGACGTGTGCTACGTGCTGCGCGACGGCACCGACGTGACCCTGGTGACCTGGGGCGCGCAGGTGAAGGAGTGCCTGGAGGCCGCCGAGAAGCTGGAGGCCGACGGCATCAGTGCCGAGGTCATCGACGTGGCGACGCTGCGCCCGCTGGACTTCGACACCATCGCCGAGTCGGTGTCGCGCACCGGCCGTTGCGTGATCGTGCACGAAGCGCCCAAGACCGCGGGCTTCGGCGGCGAGATCGCCGCACGCCTGGCGCACGAGTCGATGTACGACCTGCTCGCGCCGGTCGAACGCGTGACCGGCTACGACACGCACATCCCGCTGTTCCGCCTTGAGATGAAATACCTGCCGAGCGTCGAGCGCATTGTCGCCGCCGCGAAGCGCACACTGGAAGTGAGCTGACACCATGGCCGACAAGAAGACTTTCAAGCTCCCCGACCTCGGCGAAGGCCTGCCCGACGCCACCATCGTCGAGTGGTTCGTCAAGGTGGGCGACACCATCCGCCTGGACGAGAACCTGGTCTCGATGGAAACCGCCAAGGCCGTGGTCGAGGTGCCCTCGCCCGTCTCCGGCAAGGTGCTCAAGCTCGCCGGCGCCGCCGGTGACATCGTGGTGACCGGCAGCATGCTGGCCGAGTTCGAGATCGATCCAAGCCTGCCGCAGCGCGCCGAAGGCCAGGACACCGGCCACCACCACGGTGGCGGCGACGCGCCTGGCAAGGGTGTCGGCAGCCAGGACCCGGCCCCGGACGATCGCGTGGTTGCGTCCGACGAAGGCGGCGCGATCGCGTCCGACGGCGATGCACCCGCGCAGCGCGAGGACAGCGGCACCGTGGTCGGTGCCATGCAGTCCTCCGACGCGGTGCGCAGCGACGCGGTGTCCAGCGCCGGTGGCGTCAAGGCGATGCCGGCGGTACGCGCGATGGCGCGCAAGCTGGGCGTGGACCTGTCGCGGGTGCGTGCGACCGGCGCGGATGGCGTGGTCACGATGGGTGACGTGAAGGCTGCGGGGGCTGATCCCTCGAAGCTGGGGCCTGCCGCGGCGGGGAGTCCCTCGTCCGCCCTTCGGGCACCTTCTCCCGCTGGCGGGAGAAGGGACGACGCGGAGCGCACGAAGGTCTCGGCTTCCGGGAAGCCGATGCGGACGCAGCCGCCTTCGGTGTCGGCCACCGGCCAACCCGAGCAACTCAAGGGCGTGCGCCGCAACATGGCGCGGGTGATGGCCGACGCGCATGCCAAGGTCGTGCCGACCACGCTGTGCGACGACGCCGACCTGCACGGCTGGAACGGCAAGCAGGACATCACCGCGCGCCTGGTGCGCGCGATCGTGACCGCCTGCAAGGCGGTGCCTGCGCTCAACGCCTGGTTCGATGGCGACACGCTGACCCGCACGATGCATCCGCACGTCGACCTGGGCATCGCCGTGGATACCGATGACGGCCTCTTCGTCCCGGCCCTGCGCAATGCCGACATGCTCGACGCGCGCGGCCTGCGCGAGGGCATCAACCGCCTGCGCAACCAGGTCCAGGATCGCAGCATCCCGGCCTCGGAACTGTCCGGCTACACCATCAGCCTGTCCAACTTCGGCATGTTCGCCGGTCGCTACGCGACCCCGGTCGTGGTGCCGCCGTGCGTGGCGATCATCGGAGCCGGCAAGCTGGTGCACGACGTGGTCGCGGTGATCGGCGGGGTCGAGGTGCACCGGCGGATGCCGATCTCGCTGACCTTCGACCATCGTGCCGCCACCGGCGGCGAAGCCGCGCGCTTCCTCAAGGCACTGCTCGACGACCTGTCGGCCGCCGACTGAGGACACTGCCATGGCCCACCGCAGCCGTATCGCCGGCTTCGTCCTCGACTGCCACGTCGACGACCTGGGGCCGGCCGCGGAGTTCTGGGCACGGGCGCTCGGCCGCCCCGTCGCCAATCCCGACGAGGACGGCGACGGACGCTACGCAGAGCTGGCGCAACGGCCCGGTGCGCCGAACTTGCTGCTGCAGCGGGTGGAACACCACTCGCACATCCACCTGGACATCGAGACCGACGACATGCAGGCCGAGGTCGCCAGGCTCGAGGCGCTGGGCGCGAAGCCGCATCGGCTTCGTCAAGCGCTGGTGGGTGATGGAAGCGCCAACCGGGCACCGCTTCTGCGTGGTCAACCCGCAGCACGGGCCGCTGGGCGACGACGCCAACCGCTGGGACTGACCCTCAGCCGCGCCTGTTGCGCAGCCAGCGCCGGCGCAGGAACCAGGCGGCCGAGATCACCGCGAGGAACACGCCATAGCCCAGCGAGGTGGCCAGCACCTGCGGCCACAACTCGCCGTACTGGCGGTCGGCGATGCCGTGCGCCCACTGCAGGGTCAGCACGAACGCAACGAGCGCGACCAGCAGCGCAGTTGCATCGAACAGCTTGCGGCGCATGTCCCGCGGCTGCCGCGGATAGATCCAGAACAGCACGCCCAGGATGATGAACCAGGGTGCGAACAGCACCAGCGCCAGGTTGGACAGCACCAGCGGACTCATGCGCCGCCAGCAGCCGCCTTGCGCGCCTTCTCCGCATCTGCGCGGGCCAGCGCCGCGAGCGCCTCGCGGACTTCTGACTCGTCGACGCCCTCGCCCAGTTGAAGGGCGGCATCACCCGCCGCGAAACCTTCCTGGCGCAACGTGGCAATCCGGCGTCCTGCTTCCTTCGGTGACTCGAAACCGGCGCTCTGCAACAGCACCCGATCGCCATCGACCAGCTTGAAGTGGAAACAGCCGTCGCTTTCGCGGTACTGCTTGAACAGCGGCACGCTGGACTTCGCCACCGCCACCGACGTTTCGACCGGCGAAGTCGACAGGTCACGCAGGCCGACCGCATGGCGCAACGCCTGCAGCCGCGCAGTCGCATGCCGTGCGCGCAACCTGGAAGCACCGTCGCGCAGCTGCTCCTCGATCCTTCCCGGATGCGCCATCAAGGCCTCGTAGCGCTCGCGCAGTGGCGCGACTTCCGCGTCGATCCGTTCGAACAGCCTGGCCTTGGCGTCACCCCATCCAATGCCGTCGGCGAACGCAGCGCGCATCGCCGCGGTCTCGTCGGCGCTGGCGAATGCCTGGTAGAGCTGGAACACGTTCGAGCCTTCGGCATCCTTCGGCTCGCCGGGTTCGCGCGAATCGGTGACGATCGAATAGACGAGCTTCCTCAACTGGGCGGTCGGCGCGAACAACGGGATCACGTTGTCGTAGCTCTTGCTCATCTTGCGGCCGTCCAGGCCCGGCAGGGTCGCCACGTGTTCCTCGATCGCCGCTTCCGGCAGGGTGAACCGTGCCGACGGATACAGGTGGTTGAAGCGCTGGGCGAAATCGCGCGCCATCTCGATGTGCTGCACCTGGTCGCGGCCGACCGGCACCTTGTCCGCATCGAACAGCAGGATGTCGGCGGCCATCAGCACCGGGTACATGAAGAGGCCCGCCGAGATGCCGGCGTCCTCGTCCTCGCCGAGCTCGCGATTGCGGTCGGTCGCGGCCTTGTAGGCGTGCGCCCGGTTCAGCAGGCCCTTGCCCGCCACGCAGGTCAGCAGCCAGGTCAGTTCGGGAATCTCGGGGATGTCGGACTGGCGGTAGAACCACACCTGGTCCGGGTCCAGGCCGCAGGCCAGCCAGGCCGCGGCGATCTCCAGGGTCGAACGCTGCACCCGCGCCGGGTCGCTGACCTTGATCAGCGCGTGGTAGTCGGCCAGGAAATAGAAGCTTTCCACGCCGGGGTCGCGGCTGGCCGCCACCGCGGGGCGGATCGCGCCGACGTAGTTGCCCAGGTGCGGCGTCCCCGAGGTGGTGATGCCGGTCAGGACGCGGGTTGGCTTCTTCATGGACGCGAATTCTACCCGACGCCCCCGTGCCCGCCCGCCAATGACAACGGGCTGGGAGCGTTGGCTCCCGGCCCGTTGTCGCATCCCTGCTGGCGCGTCCTGCGCCTGTGTCGTCCCTGGGATCAGTCGTCCCTGGGATCAGCAGTCGACGCCTTCGGCGCATTCCTCGATCTGCTCGCCAGCCTCCTCGATGTCCTCGCCCAGGCCGGCCATCGTGTTGCAGCCGGTGAGCGCGGCGGAGGCAAACATCGCCAGGAACAGGCCGATGATCAGTCGCTTGTGGTCACGCATGTTTGATTCTCCTGTCAGCACTGGTCGGATGTGTCGCAATCGATGTGGCCTTCGGCCTCGTCCTCGATCTTGTCGCCGGCGGCGGAGATGTCCTCGCCGACGCCTGCCATGGTGTTGCAGGCGCCGAGGGCGCCCACCGAGAAGACGGCGAACATCAACATCACAAATGTGCGCTTGATGGGGCTCATGGGTCTTTCCTCCGTTCCGTAACATCGGAGCGGCGGGCGCCGTCCTTGGACACCATGGAATCCTGAAGCCCGTGAATGCGGCGTCGACCCGCCCGACAGGCGCCGGAAGCCGTTCAGTCGCGCATCAAGGTCGACTTGCCGAACAGGCTCTCCACCAGGTCGATCGCCAGGTGCGCGGTCCGGTTGCGCTTGTCCAGCAGCGGGTTGAGCTCGACGATGTCCAGCGAGGCCATCTTCCCGGTGTCGGCGATCATCTCCATCACCAGCTGCGCCTCGCGGTAGTTCGGCCCGCCCGGGACCCGCGTGCCTGTCCCCGGCGCGATGCCTGGATCGAGGAAGTCGATGTCGAAGCTGACATGCAGGTGGGTGTTGTCGTCGACTCCCTCCAGCGCCGCTTCCATGGTCCGCTTCATGCCGGCTTCGTCGATGTAGCGCATGTCGTAGACATCCAGCCCGTACTCCTTGACCAGGCGCTTCTCGCCCTTGTCGACCGAACGGATGCCGATCTGGCGGATCTCCCCGGGCTTGATCGCGGGCGCCGGCCCGGACAGCGTGGTCAGCGCCTCCGGCCCCAGGCCGCACAGGCAGGACACCGGCATGCCGTGGATGTTCCCCGACGGCGTGACCTCATGGGTGTTGAAGTCGGCGTGCGCATCCAGCCAGATGATCCGCAGCTGCTTTCCGGTGGCGCGGCAGTGGTTGGCCACCGCCCCGATCGAACCGATCGCCAGGCAGTGGTCACCGCCCATCAGCACCGGCAGGCGTGCGGCGGCAAGTTCCCCGGCGACCGCGTCGAACACCGCACGGTTCCAGTCGACCACTTCCTGCAGGTGCCGGTAGCCATCGACCGGACCGGTCCAGGGATTGCGCGGGCCATCCAGGTTGCCGCGGTCCTCGACATCAACGCCGCGCCGCACCAGGGCTTCGGCCAGTCCGGCGATGCGCAGCGCGTCCGGGCCCATGAGGGCCCCGCGGTGGCCGGCGCCGACGTCGGTGGGGGCGCCGATGAGGGAGACTTTGTGGGTATTGGCGGGCATCGGGTTGTCTCCTGGGAAAAAGCCCCGGGAAAGCGCGGCCTTCGGCTCGCTGGCTCGCGGTTGCCTTTTCCATTCCATTGCGTGGTGCCGGCTGTCAGAGTCGAACTGACGACCTACCGCTTACAAGGCGGTTGCTCTACCAACTGAGCTAAGCCGGCGTGGGTCAGTAGCGGGACCGTGGATTCTAGCGTGAGCGCTTGGTCGCGCCGGTTCAGCCGCCGCAGTCCACCGGCTGCGCCTGCAAGGCCGCCAGCGCCGCGCGAACGTCCGCAGGCTGGCGATCGGCAGGCAACGCCAGCCGCACCCACTCGCTGTTGCCGCCGACCGGATGCACCTGCGCCTGGAAGCCGGCCTGGACCAGCGCTGCCTGGCGACGGGCCGCGGCCTCGGGCGTGCTGAACCTTCCCAGCGCGACGGTGCCCGCCTCCGGTCCCTCGGCGATCAGCATGAAGTCGTTGAAGCCCGCTGCCTCGATGCGGGTGGCCAATGCCGCCGCATCGCCGTCCGGCGGAGGCGGCGCGGCAACCCGCCAGGCACTCGGCGCAGGACCCGGGACCGTCAACACCTCGACGCTCGCCGCGATGTCGGCCGCGGCCTCGCGTGCCGACGCCAGCGTGACCGGATCGCTGTAGGGCCCGAACCGGAAACAGCGCATGGCCTGCTCCGGCGATTGTCGCGCTTCGGCTTCACCCACGAGCCGCAGCCCCGGGACGCCGGCCGGCAGGTCGACCGACGCGCCTGTTTCCGGCGCGACGTCGTGGGTCATCCACCACAGGGCGACCGACAGGTTCATGACGGCGAGCAGGGCGAGGAGTGCGCGTGGGAGCATCGGGCGATTGTAGGCTCAGCCGGACCCGCCGCCGGCATTGGCCCAGGCTGCAAGGCCTTGCAGCACGAGCGCCGGCACGACCGTTGCACCGGCCAGGCGCGATGCCAATGCATCGGCGCCACCGCCATGCAGCATCGCGCTCGCATCCTGGCCGAGCACCATGCGCGCCTGTTCCAGGCTGCGCTCGACCAATGCGATGGCCGCGCCTTCGCAACCGGATGCAAGGGCATCGGCCGTGTCGTCCGCGAATTCCGCGTAGCTGCCGCCACTGGCGGGCAGGTGCGGCGCACGCGCGTGCAGCATGGCGCGCATCAGGTCGGGCGAAGGCGCGATGCGGCCGCCGCGGTGGGTGCCGTCCGCCGCCAGCAGGTCGAGGGTGAGCGCAGTCCCGACGCCTGCCACCAGCCACGGGCCATCGCCGAAGGCGCGCGCACCGACCATGGCGAGGACCCTGTCGATGCCCAGCCGCTCCGGATGCGGATAGGCGACGCGCACGCCGCCGAAGGATGCCCTGCTGCGTGCCACTTCGACGCGCCCGAACCTTGCAGCAAGGGCATCCCGGAATGGACGCGACAATTCGTCGCGGGCGACGTCGCAGACCCAGGCCGTCCCGCCACCGGGCAGCGCCTCCAACCAGTCGATGCGGTCGTGGCTGCGCGCTTCCACGGTCCCCACCTGCCCGGCCGCAAGCGGCGCCATCTTGAGGCGCGAGTTGCCCAGGTCGAACAGCCAGTCGCCGGTTCCCATGGTGGTTCCTTCCATGCCGCTCATCGTGCCCGCACGCTGGCTTCGCCCGCATGGAACACCTGTTCGCCGCCGTCAGGCAGCGCGAGGCGCAGGCCGCCGTCCGCGGCCACGCCAAGCACGGTGCCGACATGCGCGCGATTGCCGTCGCGCACCATGGCCTCGCGTCCGGCCAATGCGTCGAGTGCAGCAAACCGGTCCAGGAACGGCGCCAGCCCCTCGCGGTCGAACTGCGCCAAGGCTGGCAACAGCTCGGCGAGCACCGCCGTGGCGACCGTGTTGCGGTCGATCGGCGTGGCTGCGTCGTGTCGCATGCAGGCCGCAAGGTCCGTCCAGGGCTGGTCGATCGCCGCTGCCGCGTCTGCCGGAAGACGCACGTTGATGCCGATGCCGACCACCGCATGCGCGGGACCCGCGTGTTCACCCGCACCTTCGACCAGGATGCCGCCCAGCTTGCGCAGCGTCCCGTCCGCGGGCAGCACCAGGTCGTTGGGCCACTTGAGGCCGATGCACGCGACGCCGAGTCCGCGCAACGCGCTTGCGACGGCAACGCCGGCAACCAGGCTCAGTCCGCCCAGCCGCGCCAGTCCACCGCGATAGCCCCGCGACACCGACAACGCCACTTGCCCCGCAAGCGGCGAGGCCCAGCCGCGCCCGCGCCTGCCCCTGCCGCCGGTCTGCCGTTCGGCCAGCAGCACGCTGGCACCCTCGGGAGGCGGTTGGCGACGCAGCAATTCGCTGTTGGTCGAGTCGACGGCCCAGGTCACTTCCAGTGCCGCCAATTCGCCGGATGCGGCCGCCGGCAGCGCGCGTTCGATCTCGCGGGCATCGAGCAGGCTGACGGGATGGCGCAGCACATAGCCGCGACCGGGCGTGGCATCGACCTCGACGCCAGCGGCACGCAGGCCATCGATCCGCTTCCAGATCGCGGCACGGGTCAGGCCCGCCCGGCGGGCGAGCAAGTCGCCGGACACCGGTCCTTCCCCCAGTTGCTGCAGCAGGCCGCGATCGTCCATCGACCGATTATCGCCTCGAACCTGCGGCTTGCCCGCCGGCCGGCACATCCGGGATATAGTTGGCTGGCGCCCTGTGCGCAAAGGCCCACCCCTGCCCGCCTTGGAGCCGCATGTCCAGATCGACCCCCGCACTGCTGATGGCCTGTGCATGCGCGACAGCGATGTCGGCGGCCGTCGCGGGCGAGGTCGAGCGGCTGTCCGCGGCGGATTCCGGTGGCTGCCCTTCCGAGGTTGCCGCCGCGAAGGCCCAGGCCGACGAGAAGGGCGAAACGGCCGCACTGCCGGCAGCCCGCTCTTCCAGTTCGCCGGTACGCAGCAAGCCGACGGTGCGCGGCGCGGACGCGGTTCCCGGCAACCGGTTGCAGGCCCCGCGCTGGCACAGCTTCCTGCCGGGCATGTTCCGCTGACCGCCTGACCGGCATGCTTGCTGCGCTGGGCCGGCTGTTCCGTCCCGATCCGATTCCCACTTCCACCTGGCTCGCCGTGCAGGCGCGCGTGCCGTGGGTCGCCGGGCTCGACCACCAGCGCCAGTCGAGGCTGGCCGGGCTGGCGGCACGGTTCCTGCATCGCAAGACCATCACCCCGCTCGGCGGCCTGGAACTGGACGAAGTCGACCGCGCCTGCCTGGCTTCGCTGTGCTGCCTGCCCCTGCTGGAGTTCGGGGCCGGCGGGCTGGCCGGCTGGTCGCAGCTGCTGGTCTATCCGGAAGCGTTCCGGGTCAACCGCTCGCACATGGATGCGGCCGGGGTCCTCCACGAATGGGATGACGAACTGATTGGCGAAAGCTGGGAGGCCGGGCCGCTGGTGCTGTCGTGGGCGGACGTGCGCGGCGACCTGTCCGACCCGCGCGCAGGCTATTGCGTGGCCGTCCACGAGATGGCGCACAAGCTTGACGCGCTCGACGGCGTGCTCGACGGCACGCCACCGCTGCCACGCGCCTGGCAGCAGGAATGGGCGCGCGACTTCCAGTGCAGCTACGACGCCTTCGCCGCACGCGTCGACGCGGGGGGCGACACCGCCATCGATGCCTACGCGTCCGAGGCCCCCGAGGAATTCTTCGCGGTCTGCACCGAATACCACTTCAGCGATCCCGGCCTGCTTGCGGCGGAGCTGCCCGAAGTCGCGGCGCACCTGGCCAGGCTTTACGGAACCTCGCCCTTCCTGCGCGGCACGGGCTAGGGACCTCCGGGGAACTCGACCTCGAAGCGGGCGCCCCCCAGTTCCGGCGCCTGCGAGACTTCCAGGGTGCCCCGGTAGCTGCGGACGATGTCCTGCACGATGGCCAGGCCGATGCCGTGTCCCTGCACGCGTTCGTCGCCACGCACGCCGCGCTGAAGGACGCGTTCGACCTGGTCGGCCGCGATGCCCGCGCCGTCGTCATCCACGGCAAGCCAGAGGCCGGCGCGGCGCCCCGGCGTGGCCTCGCCCGGCCGCACCGTGAGCATCACCCGTGACCTGGCCCACTTGAACGCGTTCTCCAGCAGGTTGCCCAGCAATTCCTGCAGGTCACCCACCTCGCCATGGAATCGCGCGGCCGGGTCGATCTCGAACTCGCACAGCACGCCCTTGGAGGCGTAGACCTTTTCCAGCCCGCGCACGACCATTTCCGCATGCGGCTCGACGTCCACGGGCGCCGCGAACAGTGCATGGCCTCCTGAAGCGGCGCGCGACAGCTGGTACGACACCATCTCGTTCATGCGCCGCACCTGCGTCTCGACTTCCTCGCGCAGTTCGGCTTCACCCGCGTCGCTGTCCAGCCTCGCACGCAGCACGGCCAGAGGCGTCTTCAGGCTGTGCGCCAGGTCGGCCAGCGTGTTGCGGTGGCGGTCCAGGTTCTCGCGTTCGCTCTCGATGAAAGCGTTGATGCTGAGGGTGAGCGGCTCGAGTTCGCGCGGATGCTGTTCGCTCATGCGCGTGGCCTGGCCGCGCTGCACGCGCAGCAGTTCGGCGACGACGCGCCGCAACGGGCGCAGGCTCCAGCGCAGCACGACCATCTGCAGCAGCAGCAGGATCAGTCCCGCGCTGCCCAGCCAGCCCCACAGCGCGCGCCGGAAGACCGTGATCTGCCGGCTCAGCGCCGAGGTGTCCTCCAGCACGTGGATGGTGTAGTGGAACTCGGCTTCGGGGCGTTCCACGTCGCTCCAGATCAGGCCCATGCCATAGCGGTAGGCCTGGCCCGGGGAACCGTCCAGTTCGGTGAAGTCCAATGGGCCGGAGAACAGTTCCTGGCCCGACTCGAGCATCGCGCCGCCTTCGATCAGCGGTCCCTGCATGGACTGCGATTGCCAGGCACCGTTGGGAAGCACCACCTCGGCATACAGCCCGCCGCCAGGACGCTCGAAGCGCGGGTCAGGTTGTGCCTCCGGGATGTACAGCGAACCGTCGCGCAGGAACTCGATGCCGTCGACATACGCGAGTGCATAACTGCGCAGGCGCTGCCTGACGTTGCTTTCGGCGGTATCCAGGAACGCCCGGTCGAGCGCGTAGCCCGCCAATGCAAGAAAGGCCACCAGCCCAAGGCTCGCAGCCAGCAGTTGCCGCGATTGCAGCGATCGCGGTCGTCCCCAGTGCCTCACCCCGCGCGGACTTCCGGCTACTCGCCGCTACGCGGGATCGCGAACCGGTAGCCACGGCCGCGCACCGTCTCGATCGGCTTGAGCGTGCTGTCGGGATCCAGCTTCTTGCGCAGCCGTCCGATGAACACTTCGAGCACGTTGGAGTCGCGGTCGAAGTCCTGCTGGTAGATGTGCTCGGTCAGGTCGGCCTTCGACACCAGCTCGCCCGCGTGCATCATCAGGTACTCGAGCACCTTGTACTCGTAGCTGGTCAGGTCGACGTTC
>Ga0079224_100012901_pt1 | contig 11605 bp, 8 predicted proteins | sample Stecom2015_FD_80414 | JGI IMG/M metagenome (GOLD analysis project Ga0079224, IMG submission 80414) | Agricultural soil microbial communities from Utah to study Nitrogen management - Steer compost 2015 | ecosystem: Environmental > Terrestrial > Soil > Agricultural land | place: USA: Utah...
CGGTCCTGGCGATCGTCGACGCCGAGAACCCGCCCCGGCGGGTCGTCCTCGGCAGGACCCTTCCCGAGATCGAGGAGATCTACGCCGAGCGTCTGCGCGTCTGGCGCGAGTGGAGTGAACTCGGGGAGCGCGCGTTCGGCGAGCAGGTGACGCCGGACCGTGCCGCCTGACCGTTCGGGCCGTGAGTAGCACGGGCGAGTTCGCGGCTACTGCGCCGGGGGCACCCGGCAGGCCAGCGGGCGGGTGAGGTGTCCGACGCCGTCCGTAGCATCCGGGCGGTGACCATCACGGAGAGAACACCGGCCCTCGTCTGTTTCGGCGGGCTGCCCGCCACGGGTAAGTCAACCGTCGCGGGCAGGGTTGCCGTCGCACTCGCGGCTGCATATGTCCGCATCGACACGATCGAGACCGCGGTGGCGCGTGCGGAGGGCGACCACGCCGCCACCAACGACTGGGAGCTCCCGCCCGGGTACGCCGTCGGCTATGACATGGCACGCGAGCAGTTGCGCCTTGGGCTCGACGTCGTCGCCGAGTCCGTCAACCCGCTCGAAGAGACGCGTCAGGCGTGGCGTCAGGCCGCCGATGACGCCGGCGCTGCAACGTTCGACGTGGAGGTCGTCTGTTCGGACCCGGCCGAACACCGCCGCCGGGCCGAGGGGCGCACGGTCGACGTGCCGGGCCTGATCCTGCCGACCTGGGACCAGATCCTCGAGCGCGAGTACGAGCCGTGGGATCGCGACCGGCTCGTCATCGATACCTCTGCGGCCTCGCCGGCCGACGCCGCACAGGCGGTGCTCGCCGGCTTGTCGGATGCCCGGTCGGGAGGTGGGAGCCACTAGATCTCTGCTAGGGGCCGCCCCGGGAAACCCGCGTGCGGCTGAGCACCCGTGCGGCCTGGCAGCCGCACCGCCTCAGTAGATCGTCCGGCCGCGGTTGTCCGGGATGCCGGACTTACGGAAGAAGTAGGTGTTGACCTGGTCCCGCCATTCGATCGCGGACCGGCGCTGCTCCTCGAGGCGCTCGCGGACCCGGTCGGCCAGCGGTCGGGGCGCCTGTTCGCGAACCCGTTCCCACGTGGCCAGCATTTCCTCCACGCGCTCGACGCCGGCGAAATGGGTGTCGTAGATGTGCTGGATGACGGTCTTCCCGCTGTGTAGCCGGTGGGTGTACGGCACGTGGTGGAAGAAGAGCAGCAGCTCGTCCGGCGTCGTCTCCGAGAGTTCGAACCGCGAGGCCCAGGGCTCGGGGTACTGGCCGGCGTAGCCGGTGCCGGTGGCGCGCGTCCGGTCCACGCCGACGCCGTCGCGATCGGCGAAGTGGTACGTGCCCCAGGGCGTGTACTCGTACCCGTCCACGTCCGGGCCGTAGTGGTGTCCCGGCCGGACCATGAATCCGACACCGAGCGGGGCGGTGTACTGCTCGTACGTCTCCCACGACCCCGTCATGATCGAGCGCGCCGCGTCCCGGACGCTCTCGTCGGCGAAGGTCGCGGCGAGCCACTCGTCCAGGATCGACTCGGCCGGCAGCTGCGGGTCCCAGGCGAGCCGGCCGAGCGCGTAGAGGTTCGCCTGTGCGAACGGATGGCCCGTCCAGTGCTCATCGGCGCCGACGTTGGAGACAGCCACGATCCCGCCCGAGGGCGCCGTCGCCCGGCCCGAGGTGACGTCACTGACGGTGGGTGCGTCGTCCTCGCCGAAGGGAAAGTGCAGCACCTGGGACCACATCGGGGCGAGGTAGCAGACGTGCCGCTGCTGCCCGGTGTACTCCTGGGTGACCTGGAGCTCGAGGGCCAGCCGCGTGCGGGGCATCGCGCCGATGACCGGGGACACCGGTTCGCGGACCTGGAAGTCCATCGGGCCGTGCTTGACCTGGAGGACGACGTTGTCGTCGAACTGTCCGTCCAGCGGGGTGAAGTGGTCGTAGGCGGCACGCGCTCGATCGGTGGACCGGTCCCGCCAGTCCTGGCGGTGGTTGTAGACGAAGGCACGCCAGAACACCTCACCGCCGTGCGGGGCGAGAGCGCGCGCGAGCATGTTCGCGCCGTCGGCATGGGTGCGGCCGTACCCGAAGGGGCCCGGTTGCCCCTCGGAGTCGGCCTTGACGACGAAGCCGCCGAAGTCCGGGATGGCGTCGTAGATCCGGCGCACGGCCGAGGCCCACCAGGACCGCACCGCCTCGTCCGCCGGGTCCGCCGTGGGCAGGCCCCCGAGCGTCATCGGCGAGGAGAAGTTGACCGAGAGATAGACGGCGACGCCCTGCGGGCGGAACACCTCGGCCAGTCGGACGACGTCGTCCAGCCGTTCCGTCAGCAAGGTCGCCTCGAGGCGGTGGACGTTGACGTTGTTGAGGCTGACCCGGTTGATCCCGACGGAGGCCAGCAGGCGTGCATAGTGCCGTACGCGGTCGAGGTTCGGCCGGAGGCGGCCGTCGTGGTAGAACAGCGAGCCGTCGGCGTACCCACGCTCGACCTGCCCCATGACGGGGTGGACGGCGACGTTGTCCCAGTGGTCGAGCATGCGGACCGGATGGGTGGGCGCGTGGATCTCGGTCCCGTCTGACCCGTGGCCGAGTGGGTCCTCGAGCCGGCGCACGTGGTGGAAGCCGTACAGCAGCCCGCGGTCCGAACCGCCGACGACCGCGAGACGGCCGTGACCGCGGACGACGGCGAAGGCCTCCGGTCCGAGGTCGGCGACGGCCCGGTCGGGCTCGCCCAGCCCCGCGGCGGCCAGGACGCCGCGGGCCCGGTCCGCCGTCGTGAGGACGACGGTGGCCTCGTCGGTCGGGGCCAGGCGGCCGCCGTGCCACGTGGTGAGGTCCGCGACCTCGGCACCGACCGTCTCGACGAGCGGGCCGGAGGCGTCGACGGCAAGGATCTGGCGGCCGAGTGCCGGTGCGTCCGGACGTAACCAGGCGTGATCTGCCGTCGGGGCAAGAGGGGACATCGTCATCTCCAACGATTTGTTCGCCCGTTGAACTTATGGGCGCGGGTCAGGAGAGTCAATCGGATCCCATGCCCGCCCGTGCGGCGCGTCCCCTAGGCTCGCCGTGTGCGCATCTCGGTGGTCGGCGGTGGGATCGCCGGCCTGGCCCTCGCCGCCCGGCTCGATCCCGAGCGGTTCGACGTCACCGTGCACGAGCGCAACAGCGAATTGCCCACCGCGGGCACCGTCCTCGGAATGTGGCCGGCGGCGCAGCGAGCGCTCGACAGACTCGGCGTTCTCGAGGCGGCACACCAGGTCAGTACTCCGCTCGAGACGCTCGCGGTCCGCGACGGTCACGGCCGTGTCCTGGCCAAACCGACCGTGCGCGGAACCGTCGGCATCGCGCGGGCGGAGCTGCTGCGGCTGCTTGCGGAGGCGGTCCCGGCGTCGGTGTCCCGGCAGACGACCAAGGTTGCCGATCCCGAGGCGTTGCCCGGTGACCTCGTGGTCGGCGCCGACGGTGCCCACAGCGTCGTCCGCGCCGACGTCTGGGGCGCACGGTCGGCCGCTCGGCCGGCACGGGCCATCGCGGTGCGCGGGGTTGTCGCCGACGAGCTGTGGCGCGAGGACGCGGGCGAGTACTGGCTCGGAGGGGCACTGTTCGGCGTCACCAGACACCGGGACGGCACGAACTGGTTCGCGGCGTTCGCGTCGGGCCTGGGGTCGCGGGACATCGACGTCGAGGCGGCCGTGGCCGAGGTGCGTGACCGGTGTGGCGGTCGGGCCGACGGCGTGGACCGGGTGCTGCGGGCGGTGGTGCCGGAGGGGACGATCGCGCAGCGCATCTGGGTCGTGCCGCCGCTGCGGTCCTATGTCCGCCGCCCGCCGGCTGCCCGACGGCCGGTGGTGCTGGTCGGTGACGCCGCGCACGCGATGACACCCAATCTCGGCCGTGGCGCGTGCGAGGCACTCATCGATGCCGTCACCCTCGCCGACAAGCTCAACACACTGCCGACTGCCGACGCGCTCGCGGCGTACGACCGCGCCCGCGTGGGCCGGACCCAGGCCCTTCGGGCGGCGTCTGCAGGCGTCCTCCGGGTCGCCCTTGCCGATCGTGCTGCTCCAGTGCGCGACAGGCTGATTCGCGTCGCCGGGCGCCTGGCGCCCGCCTGATCAGGTTGCAGAATCCGTCGAAAAATCGACAGATTCTGCAACCTCGTTCCGGACGGTGCGGTCGGTGGCGGCGCCCCCGACCGTGGACTCCCGTTCGACGATGTGGAACCGGGCCTTGTGCAGGCGGGGCGGTCTCGGTGATCGTGGCCCCCATTCGATGCGCTCGATGAGCATGCCGATGGCCCTTTCAGCGATCTCGTCACGTCCCGGATCCACGGTGGACAGCGACGGCAGGGTGAATCGCCCGTCGGTGATGTTGTCGAACCCGATGAGTGCGACATCGTCCGGGATGCGGCGGCCTGACTTCCCGAGTGACCGCAGCGCTCCGAGTGCGAGGGTGTCGTTCAGTGCGAAGACCGCGTCGAACTCGACGCCCGAGTCGATGAGCTCGTCCATGGCGCGCGCACCGTCCTCCTGGTGCCACGGCGCGACCATTCGCTCGAGATCCGGGTCATGGGGTAGTCCGGCGATCTCGAGCGCCTCGCGGTAACCACGCACGCGAAGGTCGGAGGCGCGCAGCTGGTTCTCGCGCCGATCGGGATGCGCGCCGAGCACCGCGATCCGTCTGCGCCCCTGCGCGAGGAGATGCTCGACGGCCGCCCGCGAGGCCGAGACGTTGTGCATCGTGACGTGATCGGCGGGACCGCCGAAGATCCGCTCACCGAGGAGCACGAGGGGGTAGTCGACCACGTCCAGGAGTTCGACGTCCTCGGTCCCCAGGCGTTCCGGGCTGAAGAGCAGTCCGTCGGTCTGCCGCAGGCCGTTGGCGAGGACGTTGATCTCGTGCTGGCGGTCGCGTCCGGCCTGGCCGACGATGACGCTGAGGTTCTGCCGCTCCGCCGCGAGGATCACCGCATCGGCGAGTTCGGCGAAGTAGTTCTGGCGCAGCTCCGGCACGGCGAGTCCGATGACGCCGGTGCGTCCCGAGCGCAGTCCGCGTGCGGAGAGATTGGGTCGGTACCCGAGCTCGGCGATGGCCTGCTCCACCCGCGAGCGGGTCACGGGGTGAACGTGCGGGTGGTTGTTGACCACGTTGGAGACCGTCTTGACCGAGACGCGTGCCAGCACGGCGACGTCCCGCATCGTCACGCTCACCTGGGCATCCTCGCGATCTCCTCCGACAACCGGAGCCTAACTCGGCACACCGTCGTGCTCCCTCTCCGTCTCGGCCACCGCGCGGCGATGAATTCTCATCTGGCAATCGCGGCCTTGACATGCTCAGCCCCCGCACAGCAAAATGACTGCTCGAGCATACTACGTTGTAAATACGCAGGTCACAAGCGTACATCGTGGTACACGAAAAGTTTTCGTCGACCTGCGGCACAAGGTGAATGGGTCGCACCTTTCGAGAATTCCGGGTGCGACATCCCAACGAGGGGAGTCACGGTGAGTGATGTTCGGCAGGGCCACCGGCGCGGACAGTGGCGGCGACGCGCGACAGCCATGGTGGCCGGCACCGGCGTGGCGTTCGCCGGCCTCGCAGGAACGGCGAGCTCGGCCACGGCTGAGGAGCCATGGGTGAGGATCGACGAGGACGGTTTCGCGTCGTTCACCATTCCCGTCGACGACGTCGAGGCCGAGGTCGGGACCGACGTCAGCCAGATCGTGGCGGAAGGGAACTTCGGTCCGTCCGACAACTGGGCCGAGTTCGGGCTCACGATGAGCGGCGACGTCGCGACCGGCGTACTCGGCCCCCTCGAGCCGGGCCAGTACTACTACCAGATCACCGCCGACGACCACCTGACGGTCAAGGACCCCACGAACGACACGAGCGTGCAGTCCGAACCGGAGTGGAGCACCTTCTTCGTCGACGGGGACGGCGCCGAGCTGCTGGCCGACGCACCGGAGGAGAACCGGGGCGAGCTCCAGGAGTTCACCTACCGCAGCTCCGTCGCGCACGAGGAACGGGCCGCGCTCGCCTGGACACCGCCGGACTACGACGAGCGTCGCCGTGAGCCGTACCCGGTGTTGTACCTCCAGCACGGCGGCGGTCAGAGCTACCGCGACTGGGTGGAAGTCGGCCGCGCGGCGCAGATCTTCGACAACCTGTATGCGCAAGGAAAGATCCAGCCGATGGTCGTGGTCATGGCCGACGGCAACGTGGACGACTTCACGGCGGAACTCCACCGGCACATCACCAAGGCCGCCCGACGCCACCTCAACATCAGCCGCGACCCCGAGCAACGCGCGCTCGCCGGGCTCTCGATGGGCGGCGGTCAGACGTTCGACGTGCTCGCCGAGCGCCCCGGGGACTTCAGCCACGTCGGCACCTTCGGTGCGGGCCGGTTCAACCACCTCGACGACCTGCCGGTCCGGGCGATCAACGCCGGCACCGACCTGTTCCGGCTCTACGTCGGCAACCCGACCGACATCGCCTACAACGACGTCCACGGCGCCATGGCCGCTCTCGACGAGGCGGGCGTCGAGTACGAGTTCGACGGTGCCAACCCCGACGCGGGTCACAACTGGGACGCCTGGCAGGAGAACCTCATCGACTTCGCGCAGCGCCTGTTCCAGGAGCCGCCGTTCGAGGGGATGAGCCCTGGGCATCTGCCGATCGACGAACCGTTCGAGACCCCGCCGAGCGGGACGACGCCGACGCCGTGGGTGGACGAGAACGGGTACGTCACCTTCGAGACCACGACCGACTTCGCCGACGCCGAGCACGTCACGGTCTGGGCCAACTGGGGGCCGAGCCACCTGTGGACCAGGGTGGAACTGAGCAAGGCCGGCGACCGATGGCGCGGCACCGTGGGCCCGTTGGAGCCCGGCTGGTACCACTACCGCTTCATCGTGGACATGGAGTCGACGAAGGACACCGGCAACCCGACGTCGGTCACCAGTGAGCCGACCTGGAGCCAGTGCCTCGTGCCTGGCGAGAGCGCGCGCATGGTCATGCCCGTCCCGGACGGGCAGGGCGGCGACGTCCAGGAGATGACCTACACCAGCGAGGTCGCCGATGAGCAGCGCACGGCCCTGGTGTGGACCCCACCCGGGTTCGACCCGGACCGAGCGGAGCCCTACCCGGTCTTCTACCTCCAGCACGGCGGTGGTCAGAGCTACACCGACTGGACGGAGATGGGGCAGGCGAAGAACATCCTCGACAACCACTTCCTGGACGGGAACCTCGAGCCGATGGTCGTGGTGATGGGTAACGGCAACGTCGGTGACTTCACCACCGAGCTGCTCGAGAACATCGCCCCGGCTGCCGAGGAACAGTTCAACGTCAGCAGCGAGCCCGAACGGCGAGCTCTGGCCGGACTGTCGATGGGAGGTGGACAGACGATGCAGGTGCTGACCGGCAGGCCGGGCGAGTTCGGCTATGTGGGGACCTTCTCCGCCGGCTACTCCGGTGATCCGGAGGCCCTCGACGTCGAGGCGATCAACGACGGGACGATTCTGCTGCGGATGTACAACGGCAACGTCACGGACTTCACCTACGACTCCGTGGTCTCCACCATGGAGACCTTCGACAGCGTGGGCGTCGACTACGAGTTCGACGGTTTCTTCGAAGGGCCGCACGGCTGGGACACCTGGCAGTACGACCTCATCGACTTCGCGCCGCGACTGTTCCGGTCGTGAACCAGCGGGCCCGGCCGGAGATCGCCCGTCCGTCCGGCCGGGCCCGGCCGGTCCGGGAGCTTCGAGGCCGCACGCTGCGCGCCGTCGGCGCGGCGTGGCTGCCGACCGCCGCCGGCAGGCCCTGCTCGGAGAGCCCTCCTCTTCGTCACGGAAGGTGTCACACCAAGTGAAGAAACTGCTGTACTCGCAGCGACTGGCGCCGTACCTGTTCATCGCGCCGTTCCTCATCACGCTCGCCGCGTTCTGGGCCATCCCGTTGGGGCGCGCGTTCATCATGAGCACCCAGGAGGTGCTGTACGGCGAGGCCACGTTCATCGGCCTGGCGAACTACGAACGCCTGTGGAACGACAACGTGTTCTGGCGCGCCATGTACAACAGCGTGCGCTACATGGTGCTCACGCTGATACTGCTCATCCCGATCCCCATGGCCCTGGCGGCACTGATCAACACCCGGCTCGGCAGCGAGCGGATCAAGTCCTTCTTCAAGGCGTCGATGTTCGTGCCCGCCCTGACCTCCGTCGTGGTCGCCGGCATCATCTTCCGGCTGATGTTCTCGGAGACGGAGTCCGGACTGATCAACCAGGTCATCGGCATCGTCGACCTCGGACCGGTGCGCTGGCTGCGTGAGGACATCCCGGGCCTGATCGCGCTGCTGGCGCTCGCGATGTGGCGGTACACGGGCGTCAACATCATGTACTTCATCGCGGGTATGCAGTCGATCCCCTCGGAGTATTACGAGGCTGCCTCGATCGACGGCGCGAGCAAGATCCAGCAGTTCTTCCGCATCACGATTCCGAACCTGAAACCGACGATCGTGTACGTCACGACGATCAGCATCTACGGCGGGCTCGCCATGTTCCTGGAAAGCTTCATGCTGTACGCCGGCAACAGTTCCCCGAACAACCAGGGCCTCACCCTCATCGGGTATCTGTACCGGAAGGGGATCGAGGAGAACGACCTCGGATTCGCCTCCGCCGTCGGCGTCGTGATCCTCGTCGTCATCATGACGATCAACATCACGAATCTGTCCTTCTCGGGAACGTTCCGGAAGGAGTCTGCGCGATGAGCCGGCGCACCGACCGAGAAAAGTACGCGCTTCCACGAGGCGTTTTCGCGTTGATCCAGGGAGTGTTCCTGGTCAGCCTCACGATCATCATTCTCGTTCCGCTCGTCGCGATCTTCATCGGGACGTTCCAGGACGGTAACGCGGTCATTCGCAATGGCATCACGTTCGACATCAACTGGAGTGAGCTCTCGCTCGACAACTACGTCATGTTGTTCACCGACTCCGGGCCGTACTTCCGGTGGTTCTTCAACTCGCTGGTTCTCACGGTGGTGCAGGTGGCCGGCACGCTGCTGGTCAGCTCGTTCGTGGCGTACGGGTTCGCGATGTACGACTTCCCGGGGAAGAACGCCGCCTTCATCTCGGTGCTGCTGCTCATGACCGTGCCGTTCGAGATGATGATGTTGCCGCTGTATGTCCTCGTGAACGATTTCGGACTGGCCGACACCTACGCGGTGATCGTGATCCCGTTCCTCGCCGCGGCGGTGACGATCTTCTTCTTCCGGCAGTACTTCCTGGGGATCCCCAAGGAGCTGCTGGAAGCCGGACGGGTCGACGGCGTGACCGAGTTCGGCATCTTCTTCAAACTGGTCCTGCCGATCTCGAAGCCCGCGATCGCGGCGATGGCGATCCTCAACGGGATGATCATCTGGAACAACTTCCTGTGGCCGCTGCTGGTGCTGCGCTCCCCGGAGAAGTTCACCCTCCCGATCGGCCTGAACACCTTACTGACACCGCACGAGAACAATTACGAGCTGTTGATCATCGGGGCGTTCTTCTCGGTGATCCCGATCTTGGCCCTCTATCTGGCATTCCAGCGCTTCTTCGTCTCCGGAATGACGGCGGGCGCGCTCAAGGGTTGATCGTTCGACCGAACCGATTGGAGAAACATCATGGCAGGACTCCGCAGGGGCCGAACGGCAGTCGGGCTGGTTGCCGCATCGGCGGTGCTGGCCGCGTGCAGCGGAGGAGGTGGCGACGAGGGCGGACCCGGCGAGGACGGCCGGGTCACGCTCGACATGTGGGTCTTCGCCGAACTGCACGGCCGCTACTACGAGCAGATGGCCGAGCGGTGGAACGAGGAGAACCCGGATCGGCAGATCAACCTCGATGTGACGGTCTACCCGTACGACGAGATGCACAACAACCTGCAGCTCGGGGTGAACTCCGGGTCCGGACTGCCGGACGTCGTCGACATCGAGGTGAACCAGTTCTCCAACTTCGTCCAGGGATCGAATCCTCCGCTCGCCGACCTGACGGAGGCGGCCGAGCCGTACCGGGACGAGGTGGTCGAGGCACGGCTCGACCTGTACAGCCGCGAAGGAACGATCTACGGGTATCCGACCCATGTCGGTGCCTTCGTGGCGTTCTACAACACCCCGCTGCTGGAAGAGGCCGGGATCGACTACACGACGATCGAGACCTGGCAGGACTTTCAGGACGCCGGTCAGCAGTACAACGAGGAGACCGGGGAGGCGTTCAGTGTCGCCAGCACCGAGGTGAACTTCATCCAGCCGCTGCTGGTCACCCAGCTGGGCGGCCGCATGTTCGACGACGCCGGCAACGTGGCCGTCAACAGCCCGGAGGCGGTCGAAGCGCTCGAGATCCAGCAGGAGATGTTCGAGGCGGGCGCGCTCTCGACCATCCCGGGTGGGAGCCCGGACGTCGAGGAGGCCTACGGCGCGATCAACAACGGCGGCTACGCCGCAATCGTCTACCCGGCTTGGTACACGTCCCGGTACGTCGACTACATGCCGGACCTGGAGGGAGACATCGCGATCGCACCGGCACCCGTCGTCGAAGGCGGAGAGGTGGCGACGATCGGTGGCGGCGGTACCGGCACGGCGGTGCTGAACTCCTCACCGGACGCCGAGATCGCGGCCGACTGGCTCGCCTTCGCCAAGCTGTCTCCGGAGGCGAACGTGGCCGTCTGGGAGGTCCTCGGCTTCGACCCGGTGAACATGGAGGTGTGGGCCGACGAAGAGGTGACCCACAGCGAGGACAACGAGTACAACCAGTACTTCCAGACGAACCTCTTCGACGTGCTCAATGAGGTGCAGGGAGACATCGGGCACTTCGATGGGTTCACCAGCCCTGCGTGGCCGACCGTGGACACCCAGTTCACCACGTCGACCTTGGTCGACGTCTTCGAGAACGGTGTCCCCGCCCAGGACGCCCTGGACTCGGCGCAGCAGGCCCTGCAGAACGAGCTCGGGCAGTGAGCCCGCGGCTGCGGACGCCGTCGACCGACGGCGTCCGCAGCCGGCCCGACCGTCTCCGGCACGTGGGTGACTCGCCGTAGTCTGACCCCGGTCACCGGAGGGAGGCGAGCACGTGCTGCACCTGCACCGCTCGGAGCGCGCCGACGCGCTCGTGGCGCCGTTGGCCGCGGTGTTGTCCGAACCACCGGACGACCCGTTCGCTCCGGACGTGGTCGCCGTTCCCACGCGCGGCGTGGAGCGCTGGGTGGCGCAGCGCCTGTCCCACGAGCTCGGCGCCGTCGAGCTCGGCCGCGGCACCACCGCGGAGGCGGGGGACGGCGGTGAACCGGGGGTGTGCGCGAACGTCATCTTCGGCTCCCCCGCACGACTGGCCAGGGAGGCTCGTGCCGCGGCGATCGGGCTCGATCCCGAGCAGGACCCGTGGCGCACCGACCGGCTCCTCTGGCCGCTCCTGGAGGTTCTCGACGCCACGATCGGGGAGCCGTGGGCGGCGCCGCTGGCCCGGTACCTCGGCGACGACGAGCCCGAGCGAGGGACGAGCGGAGGGCGAGGAGGCGACGACGTCGGGCTCGGCGACGACGAGCCCGAGCGAGGGACGAGCGGAGGGCGAGGAGGCGACGACGTCGGGCTCGGCGACGACGAGC
>Ga0079224_100012902_pt1 | contig 11605 bp, 10 predicted proteins | sample Stecom2015_FD_80414 | JGI IMG/M metagenome (GOLD analysis project Ga0079224, IMG submission 80414) | Agricultural soil microbial communities from Utah to study Nitrogen management - Steer compost 2015 | ecosystem: Environmental > Terrestrial > Soil > Agricultural land | place: USA: Utah...
CCGCGATCGAACTTTTCATAGGTGAAATAGCGCGCATCATCCGGACGCCACTGCAGTTGCGGTGCGCGATTCGGGAAATCGATGGTTTCAGCCTGTACCTCGACAGGTTCCTGTTTATCGAGTGAAAAAAGAAACAGTTTATAAGTTGTAAACGGATCGCCCGGTTGTTTGTACGGTCGGGACACCAGTTGCCCGCGTGTGGTGCCCGGAACGGACGTGAGCACATAATGCACCAGCGAATCCTGTACGGGATGGATAAGGTAGCCTGCGAGGTATTTACTGTCGGGGCTCCATGCGACGGCGCCATAGGGGTTTTCGTCGGTGCCGTCTGTGGTGAACTGCAGCACATGGTCGTCAGCTACGCGGCGGGCAAATAGGTTGCCGTTTTCGATATAGGCATCCCATTTTTTATCGGGAGAGGTGCTTCCGCCACGGAAATCGTCATTGCCCCATCGGGAAGACCGCCGGGATTGTGTGCCGACCGGTTCGGCAGCTGACTCGGCTGCCACACGCTCGGTGTCGGTAAGCGATCTTTTTTTGCCGGTCTTTGCATCAACATGCGTGTAGGCAGTGGTGCCGTTAGGTAGGTTGTTCTGATACCAGAAAGACTGGCCGTCTGCATTCCAATGAGGGGTTAGCTCACCCTTGAATACGGCATCTTTCGTGAGGCTGTCAATGACGGCGGCCCGTTTGTACCGGGCTACGATTTCCTCGTGCGATGGTTGGAAAGGAGTTGCTTGCTGCGCCATAGCGGGGATGGCGAGGAGTGCAATCGCCATGAAGGCAACGACGGATTGGCGTAAATTGTACATAGTTGGAAAGTAGTATGCACAAATATAGGGGTTCAGTAACCGTCCGTATAGTACAATTTTAGCACAACATTTACCGGTATTCGCCCATCAGGCTGTCAGGGGAGACTTTATCAACGCTGTTTTAGCATTCATGGGTTTGTAACAGATAGAAATGGGTGATATTCACATCTACCCGTGTGTTATTGCGGAGGCTGGCCGCAGTGTCAATGATCACATTCAATGTGATGGTTTTGTGTTGGACGGTGACCAGCTGGTAAAAACCTTTGAACTGGACATCCTGTACGGTGAAGCGTCCCTGTTCATTTTCGGTTATTGAAAGCCATTCGGGGTGGATGGCTACCGCCGTGGACGTATCGATGCCCAATTGCTGGGCTTCCGCCGTTTCGAGGATGTTGCTTTTCGCCAATAGTCGCGCCGTATAGGCGTTGGGCGGTTGGCGGTATAAGTGTGCTGGCTGGCCTGTCGCCATCAGCCGACCCGCTTTCAACACAATCAGTTCTTCGGCCATGGCCAGTACTTCGGCAGGGTCGTGCGATACGAGTACCACGGTAAGTCCCGTTTCTTCGACAATGTTGCGGATATCCCGTTGGAGGGTTTCCCGGAATGAGGCGTCCACCTGGTTGAAGGGTTCGTCCATCAGGAGCACTTCGGGATTATTGACCAGCGCGCGAGCCAGGGCTACGCGTTGTTTTTCGCCACCACTCAGGTCAGCAATGCGTTGCTTCGCAAGATGTGCAATGCGCAGGCGGCGCAGGCTGGCTTCCGTCTCCCGGAATTTGCCTTCCAGATCGGTATTGGATAATTGCGATGCCACGTTATCCCACACATTGGCGTACGTGTTGAGGTCGTCAAACCCCTGCGATACCATCCGCATGGCATCATGGCCGGGGATGAGCTTCTCACGGGGACTAGGCACCCGCCAACCGCGGTAACGCACTTCTCCGCCGTCGGGCTCAAGCAATCCGTAGATCAGTTTCAATAATGTGCTTTTCCCACTGCCGCTTTCGCCGATAATGACGGTAATTTTCGCTTCCGGGACGCCGAAAGACAGGTCGCTGACGGCCACGATCGGCTCCTTGCCGGCAAAAGTACGGCTCACATGTTCGCCGTGGATAAGGGGCAATCCCGCACGCTGCACGTCATCCGGTACCGAGCAAGAAGGGACATTTGTGGTGGTTATCGCCATAAATAAAGCCGCCCCGGTTACCGGGGCGGCACAAAATTACGAAATATAAATGTAACGGCTTAAAACCCGAGCATCAGACCGAAAGCCATGGTTTGCAGGCCTGTCTGGTCCGGACTGTTTTCGAACAGGTCGTTGAAATAGTATTTGGCATAAATACCGAAAGAGCCGACACCGAAGCGGGCGAAGGCCCCGTAGCGGAATTGCGTGAAATTATAATCGTCTTTGAATTTCTGTTTGCCAAGTTCCTCGCTCTTGAACCGTTGTGTACCTTTAAGGAGAAAGCCACCTTCAGGCCCGAATGCAAACTTTAGCCTGCCCAAGCCACTGTAATGTTTACTGCGCAGTTCGAAGGTGAGCGGCAACCGCAGGTAGGTGGAGGTGAGCCGGTTTTTGGAGTAGTCTACGGTGGATTCCTCCCACGTAAGCGGCGTGGTATTTTCGAGGAAGTCGATATTTTCCCGGAGACGGATGTAGGTCCAGTCGAACCCGGCGGACAAAAACATCCGGAAATTGTCATTGAAACGGTAGCCTGCCTGAAGCAGATCAAATCCGAAATTGACCGTTTTGCCGGGACGGTACCTGAAATCTCGGTTGTCGTCCGAGAGGGAGAAACTGCCGTTATCGATCAGTTTGACCAAACCGAGGTCGATGCGCGAGAACGTAATGCCGTAGATGGGGCGTGACTTCCTGGTACGCTCCACGATCACGTTAACATCATCGCTGTCCTTTTTACCGTTCTCATATTCGTATACTTTCTCGGATTTTTCGATGGTAATGACTCCTTCGTCTTTGCCGGGGATGGTGATGCGTACTTTCCGTCGCTCGCCGGTTTCTACATCTTCCATGATGACCGTATCCATGGTGTTCCTACGGTTTTCCCGGAGGGTGTCCGTTTTCTTTTTCTCCTGTGCGGTTGCCGTCAGCAGGGCGGCGGAGCATAACAGGGTAAGGCTAATGTATTTCATGTTGATCTTATATTAAAAGGTGAATTATTTTATTCGTTTCTTCTTGTTTTTGGCGAGGCCGAAGTTGAAATCGAGCTTCAGCGAACCTTCGCCGTCGTTGGAGAATGTAACCAGTTTTTCATCGCGTTGATCGACCGCGCCCACCACATAATTCAAGATGTTGCTTACACCGAAGGGTTGCTTCGATTCTTCCGTTGCGGCCAACAGGGTTTCTTCCTCTTCCTCCAATACCACCGGTGGTTGGATATCCGGTACGGTTGCTGCAATCGCCTCCCTGCTTACTGGCTGGCCTGCGGAGGATGGTGTAGTTGGCTCATCATTTTTTGCCAATGCCTGTGTGGGCGAAGCGGTCTCTTCGGTAATCGCTGGCTGGTTATCGGCGGCTTCGGCGGGCCGATTGGCCGGCATCTCGGCCACTCGTATTTCCTGTTTGTTTTCACTTTTCGGCACCCGGTTTCGCTTTGCAAATAGCTGCTTCAGTCGGTCGATGTCTAACGGCTCTACTACCGGAACAGGCTCGGGTGCAGGTTCTTCTACCACGGCGGCCTCCGCTTCTTCCACATATGCCACCGGACTTTGGAGGTACGTCACGGTTACCGGGCGGTTATACCAATACACGATGCCACACACCAGCAACACACTTGCGGCGGCAGCTATCCACCACGTGGGAAACCGGCGCTGCTGTTTTATCGGGATAAATTTGCCCTGATCCTGCTCATCGAGCTTAGACGCTATCTTATCCCAAAGGCCATTGGGAACCTCGGGGCGGAAGTTTTCGAACTTGCCCGCCAGCTGCTTGTCAAAATCGTTATTCTTATCTCGATTCATGGATCCCTCCTTCTATTTGTTTTATCCGTTGTTTCAGCCACGCCCGCGCTCTCGATAATTGTGATTTGGATGCGCTTTCACTGATTTGCAGCGATTCCGCGATCTCCTTGTGCGAGAAGCCTTCCACTGCATACATGTTGAATATCATGCGGTAACCATCGGGGAGCGCCTGTATCAACCGCAGCAAGTCCTCGCACTCCAGGCTATCCATCGCGAATGTTTGCTGCGCCTCGTCGTACACCTCGTTTAGCTCCACTTGTTGCCCGCTGCGCGTGTTCCGGCGGTACGTTTCTATCGCCGTATTGACGATAATCCGCCGTATCCACCCTTCAAAGGAACCCTCGCCACGGTAGCTGCCCAGATTGCCGAACACTTTGATGAAGCCGGCCTGCAGCATGTCTTCCGCTTCAAAAGTGCTACCCGCGTAGCGCATGCAAACCCCGAGCATTTTCGATGCCAACGTGTTATACAGTTGTTCCTGCGCCTGACGGCTGCCGCTTTTGCAACCTTCATACAAACTTTCTATCGTAACCGTTCGCTCCAATTCGGGTGTGTTTATTACTATGATGTTAAGATAGGTAAAAAGGTTGCACGCAGGTGCGATTTTTTCCTTCTGCACGTCTATGACGGTTTGGTCGTTCGTTGCAATTACCGCCAACAATAGGCAATTTTTACCATGAATGCCCGTTGTTATGGCTGCTTTTTGAACATTAAATAAGAAGTTAGCGTACTTATTTTTTTGTTTGTAAAATGAAACACATCGCAGAAAACCGCATCAATTTTGCTGTCTTCAGCTTATTCCATTATCGTTAAGCCTTCCATTTTGTCTTTATAAAAATCATGGCAATGGCGGTTGTTACTGCTCCGAAAACAAATGCGAAAATCGTGGAATTGATTGCATAGTTCTTGTAATTGAAATGGGCCCCTGCTTCCGCAGTCGTTTTGTAATAACCCAATTCCACTGAACGCTTGATTACATTCGGAAAATATTCGGGTGTGATTAAATAAGACGTAATCCACTGGGTAAGTGGACTCAATAGCGCTATAAAGGCCGAGAGTATGATCCCCGAAACCAGTCCTTGTGTGTAGCTTATTCGTCCGTTGTAGAAATTTTTCTTCTTGTCTTTCAACGCCAGGACCATAAACCATATGGCAGGTATGGCAAAGAGATTAGTAAGATAAAGGTGATAGTCGATATATTTTCCGTGCAGTCCGCACAGTTTTTCTAACAACATCCATGCTAAGGTCATTAAGGTAAAATATATCGCCCATTTGATTTCGATTTTTAAGTTTCTCATAGCTAGTTTGTTTTCCTTCATTAATTTTTTTGTGCATCCTTAATGATGCTGTTATTTTACTTTACACGAACATTCGTGATGCGCGCTGATGTACTTAATGGATTCCTTGCAGAGTTCCTGTAAAGCCGGGATGTTGATATCGGTAAGTTTTTTCACATAAATACAAGCCTTGCCCATTTTAAATTTTCCGAGGTTAGCTAATGCTAGTTTGCTTTTTTCGGTATCCGAGTAAACATAGAGTGAAAATGCCGCTTTTCTGGGGGAAAATCCCAGAACGGGCGCATCTCCTTCGTGTCCGCTTTTGTATTTGTAATGATAATTACCGAAACCGATAATTGACGGTCCCCACATTTTGGGTTCGCAGCCTGTGATATTCTGCATGATCTTCATGAGTTCAAAGCTGTCTTGCCGCTTTTGATCCGTATCTGCAAAGGAATTGATGAACTTGTGCACGTCTGCCGTTGTGTAGTTTGTTTTGGTTTTTGCCATAACTAGCTGATTTTTGACGCTTGTGGGGCGGTTACAACACAAACTTAGAAAAAAATGCTTGGATACAACTATTATAATTGTGTTCGGCTGCGCGACAAAGCCATCGTGGGTTCACACTTGCTTGAAATTGCGTCGACACTTGGCGGACACTGCTTCGATGTGTGTGCACACTCCGTGCACTATAAGTCCACGTCGAGTCCACGTTTTCAGTGTTCGCACGCGCTTTCATCGTAGAGGTACGGTGGCTATGGTGTGCTGGCATAGCGAACCGCTCTCGAACGAATTGCAGGCTAGTGTCGAGCAACCCTCCGGCCTGAGGCTACCATTCGATACACGGACTACAAGTCTTGCATGTTTCCAACAAAAAAACCGTCTCGTTTCAAACGAGACGGCTTCCAAATATTATTTGCTGTCGTTCGTTACGCCAATAGGCGTACCGGCTCTTCCAGCAACGATTTCAGCGTTTGCAGGAAAGCGGCGCCTGTTGCGCCGTCCACGACACGGTGGTCGCAGGTAAGCGTTACTTTCATGATGTTGCCCGGAACGATTTGTCCGTCTTTCACCACGGGCACCTGGTCGATGCCACCGATAGCCAGGATGCAGGAATCGGGCGCATTGATAATGGCGGTGAACTCATCGATGCCAAACATGCCGAGGTTGGAAACCGTGAAAGTAGACCCTTCCCAATCGGCCGGTTGTAATTTCTTGGCTTTTGCACGCTGTGCAAATTCTTTCACCTCGGCAGAGATATGCGATAGTGACTTGCCATCGGCAAACCGTACTACGGGTACCAGCAATCCTTCATCGACCGCTACTGCCACGCCGATGTTGACGTGCTCGTTGTAACGGATAGTATCGCCCTGCCATGATGCGTTGATGGCGGGGTGTTGTTTCAACGCCACGGCCGCCGCTTTGATAACCAAATCGTTGAAGGATACCTTAACGGGAGCCACTTCATTGATTTTGGCGCGGGCCGGGATCACATTATCCATGTTGATCTTGATGGTAAGGTAAAAATGCGGCACGAGGAAGGACTCGGAAAGTCTCCTGCTGATGGTTTTCCGCATTTGGGTAACCGGTTTCTCGGTGTAACGTTCCTCACCCACGTACTGCGGAATGCTGACAGTTGTTGTAGCCCCTTCGCTTGCGGGCGCTGTTGCCGCTGCCGCGGAAGCGGCGGGTTGAGCGGATGGGGTGTAAGACTCGACATCCTTTTTGATGATGCGGCCACCGTCGCCCGTGCCTTTCACATCGGCGAGGCTGATCCCCTTATCTTTGGCGATTTTACGGGCCAGGGGTGATGCTTTCACGCGTGCATCATCGTCATTGGTTGCTGGTTTTTCAGCTTCGGCTGTTTTCGGCTGCTCGGCGGCAGCAGGCTCGGCACCTTTATCGGCTTCTTTAGTTGCCGAACCGGACTTTTTACCTGTTTTTTGTTTAAGGAGGGGCGTCACATCGGTGCCTTCCTCGCCTACGATGGCAATGATGTCGTTTACCTTAGCGGCCTGCCCTTTTTCAACGCCGATATACAACAGCGTGCCGTCTGCATAGGCGGTCACTTCCATGGTTGCCTTATCCGTCTCCACATCCGCAATGACATCGTCGCTTTTGATGGTATCGCCCACTTTAAAATGCCATTCGGCGATAACCCCCTCGGTCATCGTATCGCTAAGCAGGGGCATGGTGATGACCTCCGCGTTTATATCTTCGGTACTTACGTCGGTATCGTCGCTTTCCGGCGCCTCCGTTTCTGTTTTAGCTTCGTCTTTATCCGAATCAGTATCGGCGGCTTCGCTACCGTCATTTTCGTTGAGTAAGGCCTGATAGTCTTCCCCTTCTTCACCCAGTACCGCAATAACCGCATCTATGGGAACGGCCTCGCCCTCTTTCGGACCGATATACAATAGCGTTCCCTCCTGATATGATTCGAAGTCCATCGTGGCCTTGTCGGTTTCGACTTCCGCTATCAGATCGCCGGAACTGACTTTGTCGCCCACTTTCTTGTGCCATTTTGCGATAACCCCTTCGGTCATGGTATCGCTCATCTTCGGCATTTTAACTACTTCAGCCATGTTATTATTGCGGTTAATCCTTTTCTTAAACTTAATTAGCTATCGTTAATTACTTCAATCCATGATATACGGATAGTCGTCCTGCACATACACGTCTTTGTACAGTTCGTCCACTTCAGGGTAAGGTGACTCCTCAGCAAATTTGACAGATGCTTCGACGGCCTTTTTCACGTTGGCCTCCACTTCAGCAAACCACTTGTCATTCGCATATTTCTTGTCGGCGATGGTTGCTTTGGTCACGATTAACGGGTCGCGTCCTTTGTATTCTTCCAATTCTTCCTTCGTGCGGTATTTTGCAGGGTCAGACATGGAGTGTCCTTTGTACCGGTAGGTCCGCATTTCGAGAAACGTCGGCCCGTCGCCATTCCGGGCACGTTGTACGGCTTCGTCCATGGCGTTGTGCACGGCTACTACATCCATTCCATCTACCGGCGCACTGGGCATGTCAAAACCGAGGCCCATTTTATAAATATCGGTCATGTTGGTCGTGCGGCCTACCGACGTACCCATGGCGTATCCGTTATTTTCGCACACAAAAATGACCGGAAGCTTCCATAGCATTGCCATATTGAGGGTTTCGTTAAAAGCACCCTGCCTTACGGCACCATCACCCATGTAGCATACGTTCACATTGTCAACTCCGTTATATTTCTCAGCAAAGGCTACACCTGCGCCAAGTGCAATCTGACCGCCTACGATACCGTGCCCACCCATGAACTTATGTTCTTTACTGAAAAGGTGCATGGAACCGCCTTTGCCTTTGGAGCATCCGGTAGCTTTGCCGTAGAGCTCAGCCATGACGGCATCGGGCGTTACGCCCTTGGCAATGGCGTGTGCATGGCAACGGTAGGCTGTAATCATCGAGTCTTCGGGCCGCAACACCGACATGGCTCCTGCTACAACTGCTTCCTGACCGATGTAAAGATGGCAAAAACCGCGGATTTTCTGCTGTCCGTACAACTGACCGGCCTTCTCTTCAAATTTGCGCATGAGCAGCATGGACTTATACCACTCCAAATACGTTTCTTTTTTTATGGGTGTCGAACTCATTTCAACGTCTGTTTGCTTATCTAATTTTTGGAAGGCAAACTTAGACAAAAATGTTGTGATATGCAATTGACTATGCGCACTGTTTCATCACTTTGTCCTCGTCAGTTTCTTTTTTTGGCGGGGAGAAGGGATCATTAGCGGAACCCGTTCTATGGTGACAAAACTGGAGTCGAGTCCAAATCCGCGCTCTTCGGAAAGGCTGAACATCTTCAAGACACTGTAAATGTCTAACACGATGCGCTCGGGAAAGTTGAACCTCGATGTATTGGAAAAGACGCGTTCCAGTACGATGAAACGGAAATCGCCATCTATGTTGTGTTTGCGGAGCGTGTCGAAGTTACTTTTGATAGCTACCTCACCATTGGCAACAAGATTCTCCACCACTTCTCGGAATAGGACGCTTATCCGTTGTTCGTCGCGGAATCCCAACCGGAAATCAACCCGGATTACCTGACCGGGTACCAGCTGCGTTATCTCGTATTCGCCCGTGTATGGCGAGTTGGTAACATCCACATGTACCAGCCAATATACATCGGCTCTTTTCGGCTTCTTCTTCACCATGGAATAGATGATGCTTTCTTCGATTTCGAAATCGAAGTTCGCACTGGTGAGATAAACCAGTTGGGATGAATAAAGCGGGATGGACTTATCATTGCCGATTTCAGAAATGATGGGAATATATTTTTGGATATCTACAAAACGGGTGTGCTTATTCTTTATTTTCCGTGCCCACCACCAGCAAAGCATCATGGAGAAAATGGTAGCCGTAATCAGTAGTGTAAGCCAGCCGCCGTGTGAGAATTTGGATACATTGCCAATAAAAAAGGTAGACTCAATGACAAGATATATGGCAAGGAAGCCAATGGCCAGCGCTTTTGGAACCCGCTTCTGCAACAGGAAGACCGTCATCAGGACGGTAGTGACCATAAAGCTAATGTTTATTGCCAGCCCATATGCGGCTTCCATTTTGGCAGATTCGCGGAAGATTAGGATGACGACGATACAACCGATGAGTAGTATCCAATTGGCCGAAGGGACGTAAAGCTGCCCTTTGAGCAGGTTGGGGTGCACGATGCGCACCTTGGGCCATAGGTTGAGCCGCACGGCCTCAGAGACCAGTGTGAAAGCCCCGGAAATCATTGCCTGGCTAGCAATCACCGCTGCCAGGGTGGCTATAGAAATGCCGTAGGGAACAAACCACGTGGGCATCACCATATAAAATGGATTGCTACCGGCGAGCAATGCCCCCTCGTGTCCAAGTAACCAGGCCCCTTGTCCGAAATAATTGAACAGTAAGCAGGCTTTTACAAAAATCCAGGATATCCTAATATTCTTAAGCCCGCAATGGCCTAGATCGGAGTATAATGCTTCAGCCCCCGTGGTGCAGAGAAAGACCGCCCCGATAATCAAAAGCGCATTGGGGTGGTTGATAATGGTTTGGATAGCATAGTGGGGGCTTACGGCCTTAAGGATAGCTGGGGTGCCGATCAGGTGGGCGAACCCCAATATCGCCAACATGGAAAACCAAATCAGCATGACCGGGCCGAATAAGCGGCCCACAACGGCCGTACCAAACCGCTGGAGCGAAAAAAGTACGGCGACGATAACCAGTACAATCGGAACGGTTTGTAGTTGCGGATAAAATATCCCCAGCCCTTCTATTGCAGAAGAGATGGTGATGGCCGGTGTAATCATGCCATCTGCCAACAGCGCTGCGCCACCGAGCATCGCCGGGAATACAATCCATTTGCCGTTTTTCCGCACGAGGGAAAAAAGGGAAAGAATACCGCCTTCCCCTTTATTGTCTGCACGTAGGGTGATGATGACGTATTTTAGGGTCGTTTGTAGCGTAAGCGTCCAGAAAACACATGACAGGCCACCGTATACAAGCGCGGGATTAATGGTGTCCTGTCCTACAATAGCTTTAAAAACGTACAAAGGGGATGTGCCGATATCGCCATAAATAATACCCAGGGCGATAAGGATACCGGCCGCGGTGAGCGGGTGTTTGGACGACTGCTGTTGCATTGATTTCAGCTATTCGTCTGCAAACATAGTGTTTATCGAATGAATAAATCTAAGAAAATGTCAAGATATTAATTTGTACTGCTGCTTATTCCCCAATGGCATAATACTGGAAACCTTTGCCTGGCAGGTCGTTGCCCCCGAGGAGCTTCCTTCCGTCAAACACGAAAGCCGGTTTCATCATATGTTCCTTGATGCGTTGCCAGTCGTACGCCTTGAATTCGTCCCATTCGGTGAGCACGGCGATGGCGTGTGCCCGGTCGGCCGCATGGTAGGGGTCTGCCACCACCTGCACCAGCCGTCGGTTCTCCTCGGGGCTGCGTGTGCCCAGGTAGTCCAGGTCGGCATACACCTGTTCGGTGGAGACTTTGGGGTCGTATACGACGATATTGGCCTCCTCGTTCAGCAGGGCGTCGGCCACGTAGATGGCCGCCGACTCGCGCGTGTCGTTGGTGTCCTTCTTGAAGGCCCACCCCAGGAAGGCAATCTTCTTGCCCGATACCGTGTTGTACATGGCCTGCACGATGTTATCGGCGAAGCGCCGCTTCTGGTGGTCGTTCATGGTGATGACCTGCTCCCAGTAATGGGCCACCTCATGCAGCCCGTAGCTGCGGGCGATGTACACCAGGTTGAGGATGTCTTTCTGGAAACAGGAGCCCCCGAAACCCACCGAGGCCTTCAGGAACTTGGGACCGATGCGGCTGTCGGTGCCGATGGCACGGGCCACCTCATCCACGTTGGCCCCCGTCTTCTCGCACAGCTCGGAGATGGCATTGATGGAGGATACCCGCTGGGCCAGGAACGCGTTGGCCGTGAGCTTGGACAGTTCGGAAGACCACAGGTTGGTGGTGAGTATCCGCTCGCGCGGCACCCAGGTGGC
>Ga0079224_100012903_pt1 | contig 11605 bp, 9 predicted proteins | sample Stecom2015_FD_80414 | JGI IMG/M metagenome (GOLD analysis project Ga0079224, IMG submission 80414) | Agricultural soil microbial communities from Utah to study Nitrogen management - Steer compost 2015 | ecosystem: Environmental > Terrestrial > Soil > Agricultural land | place: USA: Utah...
TAGAACCTTCCATACCTTCTGTCGTCGGAATATTTTCGATCACTTTGATGCCCATACCCGGATTGGTTCCGTAGGTGATCATCGGCTCAATGTCAGCAGCATCGTAGTGGTATTCTTTGTCAAAGACAGCACCTTCGTCCGTCTTGAGTGTCTTCCAATAAGCCAAGGCTTTATCCCACTCTTCACCTTTTGGTGTATAGCGCTTTCCTTCGAGATAGTTGAAAGTAGTCTCATCGGGAGCGATCAGGCCACCGCGTGCGCCCATCTCGATGGACATGTTGCAGATGGTCATTCGCGCTTCCATCGAAAGGTTGCGGATCGCTGATCCAGCATACTCTACAAAATAACCCGTAGCTCCAGCTGCGGAGATCTTAGAGATAATATAAAGAATGATGTCTTTGGAAGTGACGCCTTTTCCAAGCTCGCCCTCCACAGAGATTCTCATCTTTTTGGCTTTGGACTGCATGATACACTGGGTAGCCAATACCATCTCGACCTCAGAAGTACCGATACCAAAGGCGATAGCGCCAAAAGCGCCGTGCGTGGAAGTGTGGGAGTCGCCGCATACAATGGTCATTCCAGGTTGGGTTATCCCCAGCTCTGGGCCAATTACGTGAACGATCCCATGATGGGCAGAACCCAAGTCATGCAATTCGATGCCATATCTCTGGCAGTTTTCGCGAAGTCTCTCGACCTGCATGCGGGAGAGCTTGTCCTTGATCGTCTGATCCTGATCTACCGTGGGGACGTTGTGATCAGGAGTTGCGATAGTGCGATGCGGGTATTTTACTCCGATGCCTCTTTTCTCCAGGTTGAGAAACGCCACCGGGGAGGTCACTTCATGGATAAAATGTTTATCAATGAAGAAAACATCCGGGCCTGCGGGCACGGATTTGACGACGTGCGAGTCCCAGATTTTATCAAATAATGTTGTCTTTTCCATATTTAAGCAGTCACGTATTCTTTGACCGGTATCTTGTTAAGCGCATCGACGAAAGCCTGCGCTGAGGCCAAAACGATGTCGTTGTTTGAAGCAAAACCATAATAAGGCTTGTCCGATTTGATCAGACGCATGTGGACCTTGGCCACGTCGTCGCTTCCATGGGTGATGGCCTGAATCAGAAACTCTTCCAGTTCCACCTGCGGTTTGACGATTTGTTCGATAGATTTCAAAACTGCGTCTACCGGGCCTACGCCACTGGAAGTGGCGGTGTACTTTTCATTCCCTATCTTCAAACCTACCTCGGCATTGATTTCCCCATTGGATGAATAGCTGATGCTCTCCAGTTCGATGAAGTGAGACTCGTCCATGTACTTTCCGACCAGTTCAAGTAGATCCTTGCGGCCAATGTCGCGCTTGGAATCTGCCAAAACCAAGAAGGCTTCGTATACCACGCGCAGTTCTTCACCCTCGAGCTCTACGCCCAAGGCGTCCAGGTGGTGCTTCAATGCTGCTCTGCCGGATCTGGCTGTCAACACGATGGTTGACTCGTCCACTCCTACTTCTTTGGGATCGATGATTTCGTAATTTTCGCGGTGTTTCAAGACCCCATCCTGATGGATACCTGAAGAGTGTGCAAAAGCATTTCTTCCCACGATCGCCTTATTAGGCTGCACAGGCATATTCATCAGCTTGGAAACCAAGCGGCTGGTCTTGTAGATCTTTGGAGTGACGATATCGGTGTAGACCGGAATGGATTTGTGCGATTTGATCGCCATCACTACTTCCTCCATGGAGGTGTTTCCGGCGCGTTCGCCAATCCCGTTGATGGTGACCTCTACCTGTCTTGCACCGTGCTGCACACCCGAGATGGTATTGGCAGTGGCCATTCCCAAGTCGTTGTGGCAATGTGTCGCAATGATGGCTTTGTCAATGTTTGGCACATTGTTTTTCAAGCTCGCGATGATCGCGCCATATTGCTCCGGAAGGCAATAACCAGTGGTATCGGGGATGTTGACGACCGTAGCTCCGGCTTTGATGACTTCCTCGATGATTCTGCAAAGGAACTCAGGCTCAGAACGACCGGCATCCTCTGCGTAAAACTCTACATCCTCCACAAATCGCTTCGCAAACTTCACCGCTGCTACTCCCCGGGCAATGATGTCCTCGGGGGTAGAGCGGAGTTTGTATTGAATGTGGAAAGGAGAAACACCGATACCGGTATGGATTCGCCCCTTCTTGGCATATTTGAGCGCTGCGGCGGCTACTTCGATATCTTTCTCTACGGCACGGGAAAGTGCGCAAATGATCGGGTTGGAAACCGCTTTGGAAATCTCCTGAACGGAGAGAAAATCCCCCGGGCTGGAAATCGGAAAGCCTGCCTCAATAATATCCACGCCGAGCGCTTCGAGGGCTTGAGCAACAACGATCTTTTCCTGGGTGTTCAACTGACACCCGGGCACTTGTTCCCCATCTCTCAGGGTTGTATCAAAAATCCACAGCTTTTCACTCATAATATCTGGGGTTTGGGTTTTTAATTATTTTCTGGTCTCAACTGACGGACGACTGCACCAGCCTGCCACATCTCAGATTCTCTCAGTTCCTTCAATTCAGCCTCAAGCTTCTCTCTGTAATCTTCTTTAGAGTTAGAGTCGATTGATTTCTGTGCTTCCTGACCGGTTTTTACCGAATCGTAAAGCGCTTCGAAGACAGGCTTAGTCGCATCACGGAAAGGCTTCCACCAGTCTAAAGCACCTCTTTGTGCTGTAGTCGAGCAGTTCGCATACATCCAGTCCATTCCGTTTTCTGCTACCAATGGCATCAAAGATTGGGTCAATTCTTCAACGGTCTCATTGAATGCTTCAGATGGAGTATGACCATTGGATCTCAACACTTCATATTGCGCTGCGAAGATCCCTTGGATGGCTCCCATCAACGTTCCTCTTTCGCCGGTCAAATCGGATGTCACCTCACGGTAGAAATCTGTTTCGAACAAATATCCGGAACCTACTCCAATTCCAAGTGCAATAACGCGGTCTTTTGCTTTGCCAGTTCCATCTTGGAAGATAGCATAGGAAGAGTTCAAGCCTCTACCTTCTACAAACATTCTTCTCAAAGAAGTGCCAGAACCTTTAGGAGCTACCAGGATCACATCCACGTCAGCAGGAGGGATGATTCCGGTTTTTTCTTTGTAAGTCACGCCGAATCCGTGGGAGAAATAAAGTGCTTTACCAGGAGTCAGGTGTTTTTTCACAGTAGGCCAAAGGGTGATCTGACCGGCATCAGAAAGCAGGAATTGGATGATTGTTCCTTTTTCGCAGGCTTCTTCAATTTCAAAAAGAGTTTCACCTGGAACCCATCCGTCAGACACGGCCTTGTCCCAAGTTTTTGAGCCTTTTCTCTGGCCCACGATCACGTTGAAGCCGTTGTCCTTCAGGTTGAGCGCCTGACCTGGGCCTTGTACGCCGTAACCGATCACTGCAATTACTTCATCCTTGAGCACTTCGCGGGCTTTTTCCAATGGGAATTCTTCCCTGGTTACTACATTTTCTTCAACTGATCCGAATTTTAATTTCATAAGTTTATAGTTTGATTTTAGAGGCTATATGGAATCTCCCATGGCTTGAGATCGACTTAGAGGCCGAAATGCTCGCACCTGCTCAATTCCATAATATTAGATTTAATAGTTTGATATTTTTGGTTTGAGATCTTTACTTGATAAATGATTCGATGGTCAGCATTCTCTTTGCTACAGCCACGCGTCCTGACCTTGCAAACTCTGAAAGACCATAGCCTTTGAGAATCTCCAGTAGCTCCTGGGTTTGTTCCTTGTGTCCAGTAAGCTCCAGCACCACAAACTCAGGCTCGGCGGCGATGATCTTCGCATTGTGCTGACGGATGATCTTTTCCAATCCTGCATCCAAGCGGGAAACCGGGATCTTATAAAGCGCAATCTCCTGGTATACCACCCCTTCGTCTTCGTGATAAAAAGCCTTGATCACATCGATAATTTTCTCGATCTGATTGACAAGCTGGATGACGGTGTCCTCATTGGCTGTCACCTCGATGGTGATCCGATGAATGCCCGAGATCCGGCTTTCTGAGGCGGTCAGCGCATCAATATTGATCCCTCGTCGGGTAAAAATGATGGTGATCCTGTTGAGAATGCCGATAAAATTCTCCGTGATAACGAAAATCGTGTAACGCTTCATAGGTTTGGATTAGGATAGTCTGACCTCTTCTACTGAACAGCCTGTGGCGATCATCGGAAACACATTGTCTTCCTTCTCTACGACCACCTCCAGAAAGAAAGGACCGTCATGGATAAACATATCTTCGATGGCTTCCCTCAGGTCTACCCGATCAGTAACTTTTTGAGATTTGATGTTGTAGGCTTCGGCAATCTTGACAAAGTCCGGGTTGTCCAATTCGGTAAAAGAATAGCGCTTGTCGAAGAACATCTGTTGCCACTGGCGTACCATCCCGAGGTAGTTGTTGTTCAAAAGCACAATCTTTACCGGTGCCTTCGTCTGCATGATTGCGCCCAGCTCCTGGATTGTCATCTGAATCCCTCCATCTCCTACCACGCAGATCACCTGCCGGGAATAGTCGTGAAGCTGAGCTCCAAGCGCTGCGGGAAGGGCAAAACCCATCGTCCCCAAACCTCCGGAAGTCACCTGGGTCCTAGGCTTCTTATAATTAAAGTATCTCCACGCGATCATCTGATGCTGACCAACGTCCGTCACCAGCACCGCATCATCTGCTTTGCACTGATTCACCTGATGAATCACCTCACCCATTGTGAGACCGACTTTGGTTGGTGTGATGTCAGGAAGCACCACCGCCTCCTTTTCTGCTTGTTCTAATTCTCGGAAGCGGGCCATCCAGGAATTATGCTTTTTCCCTTCCACTGCGTCCATTAGCATGGATAGGCTCTCACGGCAATCGCCCATGACAGCGACATCCACCTTCACATTCTTATTTACTTCGGCCGGGTCTAGTTCAAGGTGAATAATCTTCGCCTGTTTAGCGTAACGCTTTAGATCGCCTGTGACACGGTCATCAAACCGCATCCCGGCGGCAATGAGTACATCGCATTGATTCGTCAAGAGATTCGGAGCGTAGTTGCCATGCATACCAAGCTTTCCGACATAGTTCGGATGGTCTTGCGACAATGCACCCGAACCCAACAGAGTGGATGCGGCGGGAATCCCCGTTTTCTCAAGGAAAGACTTCAATTCTGATTCCGCCTTGCCCAAGACCACCCCTTGCCCAAAGAGCAGGTAAGGACGCTCGGCGCTGTTGATCAACTCGGCCGCCTGCTGGATTTTGGTTGGCTCCACAGCAACGTGCGTTTTAAACGATCTGAATCCTAGACACGGCACATAGTTGAACTCCCCGAAATCGGTCTGGGCGTTTTTGGTGATATCAATCAATACAGGCCCGGGTCTCCCCGAACGCGCGATGAAAAATCCCTTTGCAATCGCCGGAGCGATATCTTCTACCCGACGAACTTGGATATTCCACTTGGTAGCCGGCATGGAGATGCCCACCACGTCGGTCTCCTGAAAGGCGTCGGTTCCCAGTAGGTGAGCCGCTACCTGACCGGTAATACAGACCAAGGGAGTACTGTCAATCTGGGCATCCGCCAATCCGGTGATGAGGTTAGTTGCTCCGGGTCCCGAAGTGGCCAGGCAGACTCCGACCTTGCCAGAGACGCGCGCGTAGCCCTGTGCCGCATGGATAGCGCCCTGCTCGTGCCGGGTCAATACATGCTTAAGTTGCTCATGATAGTCGTAAAGGGCATCATACACCGGCATGATTGCCCCACCGGGATAGCCGAAGATAACCTCCGCCTGCTCTGCGATAAGTGACCGAACAATTATGTCCGCACCTCTGATCATCATGTCCTTCATAGGCTTAAAATTTATCTGTTACGCAACCTTCTGAAGCGGTTGCCACAAGTTTGTTGTATTTTTTGAGAGTGCCTTGGAGATCGTCGATTGGCTTTGGCGACCAGGATCCTCTACGATTGGAGAATTCTTCTTCAGAGACATTGACCGATAGGCTTAACCCATCCGCATCAATGGTAATGATGTCGCCGTCCTTCAAGAGCCCGATCGGGCCGCCGCACCATGCCTCAGGCGTGACGTGACCGACGACAAATCCGTGCGTACCTCCGGAAAATCTTCCGTCAGTGATCAATGCGACATCAGAGCCCAGACCCGCACCGATGATCATAGAGGTTGGCTTCAGCATTTCCGGCATTCCAGGAGCACCTTTTGGTCCGACATTCCGAATGACTATCACATCTCCGGAAGCTACTTTATGATCCCGGATTGCATCATTTGCATCCTGCTCGGAGTCATACACTTTAGCAGGTCCAGTGAAGGACGTCCCTTCTTTTCCTGTGATTTTAGACACCGCGCCCTCAGGAGCAAGGTTGCCCTTCAAGATGCAAAGGTGTCCGGTTTTCTTCAGTGGGGTTTCGATCGGGTGGATGACATTAACCATGGAGGGAACGATCGGGTCGACATTTTCCAGGTTCTCAGCCAAGGTTTTGCCGGTCACAGTCATGCAGTCCCCGTGGAGATATCCTTTATCCAGAAAATACTTCATAAAGGCCGGAAGTCCACCCTGCTCATGCAGGTCTTCCATCATGAATTTGCCTGAGGGTTTGAAATCGCCCAACATTGGGGTCTTGGCATTGATCGCCATGAAATCCTCTAGACTGAAGTCAACTCCGGCGGTTCTTGCGATTGCCAGCAAGTGCAGGACAGCGTTGGTGCTACCGCCCAAGGCGATCGTCACGCGGACGGCATTCTCGATGCTTTTGCGGGTGATGATATCTTTCGGCTTGAGATCTTTTTCCAGAAGAATCCGCATGTATTTGTTGACCTCCTGGCATTCTCTCAGTTTCTCCGGAGAATTGGCAGGATAAGTCGAGGAATATGGCAATGACATGCCCATGGCCTCGATAGCGGAACTCATTGTGTTGGCGGTGTACATCCCTCCACAGGCACCTTTGCCCGGGCAGGAATTACGGATCACACCATCATAATCCTCGTCAGAGATATTTCCTTGCACTCGCTTGCCAAAGGCCTCAAAAGCCGAAACGATGTTCAATTTTTCACCTTTGTAATTGCCGGAGGCAATCGTGCCACCGTACACCAAGATGGAAGGCCTGTTGATACGGAGCATGCCCATCACGGCCCCGGGCATATTTTTATCACAGCCGGCCACAGCGATACAAGAATCAAAGGAATGGCCCAGGATAAAAGACTCAATAGAGTCAGCGATGATCTCCCGGGACACCAGAGAGTACCGCATCCCGAGTGTACCCATGGAGGTACCATCGGAGATACCAATGGTATTAAAAACCAAACCGGTCAGATCATATTCCTGGGAGGATTGTTTGATCAGACCGGCAAAGTCATTCAGGTGCATGTTGCAAGGGTTGCTCTCATAGCCACAACTCGCTATCCCCACAAAGGGCTGTTTCATTTTCTTATCGCTCAAGCCGGTGGCATACAGCATCGCTTTGCCTGCGGGATGTTCGTCGTTGTCACTGATTTCCCAACTGTACTTCTTAAGATTTCTAGGGGTCATATTGCTGCTAAATAAAAAAGTGCCTCAGGTCGGTGAGGCACTTTAGATTTTTATATACTGGATTATAATGGTCTAATGCCTCACTTCGAAAATCCGACGAGAATAATAAAGCTTAGGAGGACGACCAAGGAGTAACGCATGTCTGGGTTTGAGGTTTGATGCTTCGTGTACGAATCACATGACAATATTAAAACCCAATTCTGAGACTTACAATATTTAATTCTTTGCAAATCCTTTTTAACAGACTTTAATATTAGGGAAAAATATTTTTTATGAAATATAATTATGTTTTTCTATAAATATCAAAATCAATTTTTACAAAACCCGTCTAAAAACCCAGCTTGTCAAAATTTTGTATCGATTTCCAGATAATTCAATTTTTATGAAAATTTATTCTCTTTTAATTAAGAAAAAAAATGATACACTGATAAATCTCTAAAATTTGTCTTGAAGTTTAGGGATTTCTCAATATCTCTTCGTCAGTTCTTTGTAACACTAATTCAACTATTTTTGCCCAAACGTCTTCCGAATGATCTCTTTCCCCAACGCAAAAATCAATCTCGGCCTCCAGGTCACCTCCAAGAGGAAGGACGGCTACCATGAAATCGAGACTTGCATGGTTCCGATTCCACTTTTTGACGCGCTTGAGATGATCTTGGACAAGAAGCCAAGCTGGAATTCTACCGGGCTTGCGATCCCGGGAGATTCTAGAGATAACCTCATCCTCAAAGCAGAAAAACTACTGAGAAAAGATTTCCAAGGGCTCCCCAATCTGAATATCCATCTGCACAAGAATATCCCGATGGGAGCAGGACTGGGCGGAGGATCGGCCGACGGTGCCTTTGCGTTGAAACTGATGAGCAACCTCTTTGATCTCCATCTGGATGATTACTTCTTAGAAGAATACGCTGCGGAACTCGGAAGCGACTGCCCTTTCTTCATCCAAAACACACCCCAAATCGCCCGGGGACGCGGTGAGATCCTTGAACCGATCGGCTTGTCATTGAAAGGTGTGCATTTGGTGCTGATCAACCCTGGCATACACATCGGCACCAAGGAAGCCTATGCCGGAGTGACTCCCTCCACGCCGAAGGTAAAATTGGAGGAAATTCTCGCCGACCGTGCCCGTTGGAAAACTGAGCTGGTGAACGACTTTGAACTCAGCGTCTTTAGCATGTATCCGGAAATCGGAGCGATCAAAGAGAAAATGTATGCTTCAGGTGCTTTCTACGCCTCGATGTCCGGCTCAGGATCTTCTGTTTTCGGATTGTTTCACGAAAAGGCTTCCGGATTCAGCTCGAAAGAAGGATACTTTGTCTTTGAAGGAGAATTGTAAAAAATTCAATATCAGGTCCTTGTATCTTTGTTTTAATTATAAATACAAAAGACAATGGCAGCCTTCACCAGCACTCTTCCCGACGACTTGCTCCAGCGGCTCGCCGACTACGCCAAGAAGCTTTCGCTTCCCAAAAACAAACTCATCGAAAATGCACTCACCCTCTACCTGGATCATTTAAAACGTGCCGAGTATGTCAAATCCTATCGGGTGGCCGCCGACGATGAAAACATCTTAATGGTCGCCGAAGAAGGAATGGCCACCTACCTCAAGCAGGTCGACGATGAGGCAAGGTGAGATCTGGATGTCCGACCTCAATCCGGTCGTCGGGTCGGAGCAATCGAGACGAAGGCCGGTGGTCATTGTCAGCGGGAATCTGATGAACAAGTTTCTCAAGGTCGTGATCACCGCGCCCCTGACCTCCCAAATCAAAAACTATCAGGGAAACCCGATTCTCGAACCCTCTCAGAGAAATGGATTGAAAATGGCCTCCGAACTGATGGTCTTTCATATCCGATCCATTTCCAAAGATAGACTGATCGAAAAAATCGGCGACATCAGGGACGAAGAGTTAAAGGAAGCTTTGGCTACGCTGAAGGATATTACCACGCTTTGATGAGCTTCTGGCAAAAAGCCAGATTCGCCATCCCATCGCCGGGGAAGCAAAAAAAAGCCGGCCTGAGTGACTGCAACTAGAATCTGGTAGTCAAACTTTTTCTCCTGACCTTTCGATTTGGACTGTCCTCCCTAAAGTCATGGCAAGAAGAACAAAGTAAAATCTCATCACAGACTAGACCTAACAGCCTAGGCAATCCGTGAGTCTTCCGAAACACTGCAACCGTAATTTGCACCAGAGGAAAAGAGGACTGTCTCCACTTGTGAGACAGCCTCTCCTGATGCTATAGCTTATAGCCCACCCCAAAACTGTTCCTTATATAGCCTTTATCCGTGATGAAGTCAAAATCATAGGTCAGGTAAAACTGAAAGTCTGAAATCCGAACAGGAATCAAAGCCTTGGCATTTACCCCAAAATTCGGCCCATACCCATTACTCCCGCGAAATTTCTCATCCTGATTCAGGGGCTGATATATGCCTATACCAGGACCTAGGAACAGGTGATTTTCCCCTATCGCTATCGTTTGGAAAAGAAAATTCAGCTTCCCGGCGAGGCTTAATCCTTCAAAAGTATGGGCTTTGGCATATTTTAGAGCTGGACGATTTAAAGCGGTCAGATCGGCTTCAAGCCCTAAATTTCCGAGCTTACTGCCCATGTAGACCCCGAATCCCACTCCACCTCCATTTTGACTTGGATTTGCGTAAACATTGTCTGTCTGATGTGTAAAAACTCCGAAAACCTGGAAATCCAACTTCTTATCCTGACCTTTTGATATCGACGGAATACCAAACAACAGCACAAGGAAAGAAATCGCGAAACAAAACCGCATCACAGCTGAATCTGGGGTTTTAGATAAAACATGAACTTTCCGAAGCGCTCGACGCCATAGTTCACACTCGATGAACTTCTCTGACCAAATCCGCGGTCGGAAAAGGGATCATTGATGGTCCCGCATTTATTAAAGGTTTGCTTAAAATGTACCTGATACTTATTCCATCCGCCTACTGAAGTTTGTTGAAATTCAGTTTGACCAGTAGAATTCACCTTAACTTGGTTAGAAACTTGAATTTCATCTGAATTTTGTGGCCTTTTATTAAACAAAACCATTGCCATATCTATTTGATGGTCTTCCCAATTGTTAATCAGAAAAGATACGGGCGCAGTCAGCCATTTACCGGTGTCTTTTCTCTTTACTTCTTGGTTGAAAACAACATTTGAATAAGCAGAACCACCCGGATTTGTCCCCAAGACTATGACAAGCCGAAGCTGATCAGGGTGTGGATACGGCCGAATTGAATTCGTCAGTTGAAATTCCGGCATCGTCAGTCGAACGATACTAGTGAGACTCAACTGCGAACAATTCGCGGAATTGACAAAAGCTTGTGTCGCCGCATTTTCGTCTTCGATCGTCTTGGCCTGCCTTGACTCATCTTCAACCAAATAGTCAAATGCTCCTAAGACCAGTGTTGGATTTTTCTTTGAATAATCATCGCCGACCAAAATGGGCTCTTGATCCAACTCTCCGCTTGCTACATCATCAAACTGCGACATCTCCGAGTCAAGATCCACCAAAATCGCCTCCGTTTCACCCACCCACGCCGAGTCCAATGCCAAATTCCAATCTTCGTAATCCTGGATCCACCAAGAAACGGTTAAGTTTGAAATATCCTCCGACTCAAAGTTCTCGGCCATATACGGAGCGACCATCCCAATATTGTTTTCCTTGATAAAATTCACCATATCCTCAACATTTCGTCCGCCCGTTGAGGATGTTTTCGATTTTGCTGCCCTATAAAAAGCATCCACAATCGCGGACTTCCTTCGACTCAAAGGATCGATGCTTTCGTCAAAAAGCTTTGCCAAACTGTATTCGACTTCCCCCTGATTCCCTTCCAGCTTCGAGTAGGAAAAGAGTTCATCACGCGCATCCTGATTTTTTAAAACTTCACCAAAAAAAAGCGAAAGTGACTTTAATTGTTTTTCATACTCTGGATCCTTTGCCTGGTATCCTGGCTTCGCATCCAAATTCGGGTTCACATCAGTTGCATCCGGAATCTCCTGACAGGAAAATAATCCAATTAGTAGGATTAGAGAGAGAGAGAGA
>Ga0079224_100012904_pt1 | contig 11605 bp, 10 predicted proteins | sample Stecom2015_FD_80414 | JGI IMG/M metagenome (GOLD analysis project Ga0079224, IMG submission 80414) | Agricultural soil microbial communities from Utah to study Nitrogen management - Steer compost 2015 | ecosystem: Environmental > Terrestrial > Soil > Agricultural land | place: USA: Utah...
CATGTGGTCGAACGAGTTCTGCCCCCACGGCCGCGAGGCCCAGTCGATCGCGTTCTTCAACGCGCCGGGGATGGACCGGTTGTACTCGGGGGTGACGAACAGGACCGCGTCCGACGCGGCCAGGGCGTCCTTGAGCGCCCGGGCCTCCGGCGGGTAGTCGCTGTCGAAGTCCGGACTGTAGAGGGGGAGGTTGTCGATGCGGATCTCGGAGAACTCGAGATCGGACGGCGCCAACTTGAGTAACGCCTTGCTGAGGACCCTGTTGATCGAGGTGGACGAGAGGCTTCCGACGAAGTATCCGACCTTGTACGCGCTCACGGCGGCTCCTTTCAGGAGATCGTGTAGGTCGCCTCAGCGGGTGTGGTGAGACACGGCCCGCTTGGCCGCCTCACGTTGTCGACCCACTGAGGGAGGTTCCCCAACGTGGCTGGGTCAATCCCCGCAAGGTGGTTGTCCTGCTCCGTGTCCTCTGCGCTGGTCGTGGCCCCTTCGACCAGGTGGAGCCGGGATGGTCGAGGTCGCGCCACACGCAGATCAGCACGCCCGTGCCCACGACTGTTTTCGGACACATGCCCTGTGAAGACGCACCTCACGTTGCGACTCCCGCCCTCACGGCGTCTCCTTGGCCGTGCACCCACGGAAGACGGAATCGGTGGTGTGGACCGACCCGCACAAGTCGAGCTGAAGGAGAAGGCCGGTGACTGGCGACAGTAGCGGTGACCCGGCGCGGTCGGGCGACCCGTCCGATGCGCCGTCGGAGGCCTTGGTGCGACGATTGGGCACCACCGACGCGGTGATGATCGGGCTGGGGTCGATGATCGGGGCCGGGGTGTTCGCCGCCTTCGGCCCAGCCGCGAAGGCTGCCGGTACCGGATTGCTGATCGGACTGGTGCTGGCCGCGATGATCGCCTACTGCAACGCCGTGGCCTCCGCCCAGCTCGCGGCGGTGTACCCGACCTCGGGAGGCACCTACGTCTACGGCCGGGAACGCCTCGGTGACTGGTGGGGATTCACCGCCGGGTGGGGGTTCGTGATCGGCAAGACCGCTTCGTGCGCGGCGATGGCGTTGACGTTTTCCTCCTACGCCGTGCCCGGACCGTGGTGGGCGCAACGCCTCGCCGCGGTGGTCGCGGTGGTGGGCTTGGCGGCGCTGAACTACCGCGGAATCACCAAGACCGCGCTGCTGACTCGGGTGTTGGTGGTCACCAGCCTGACCGCGCTGACCGTGGCGGTGGTCGGCGTCGCCGTCGGCGGCCACGCCACCCTGGACCATCTCGGCGATTGGTCGGCGCTCGGCGCCCGCGGCGCCTACGGCATCCTCCAGGCCGCCGGGCTGCTGTTCTTCGCTTTCGCCGGTTATGCCCGCATCGCCACGCTGGGTGAGGAAGTCCGTGCCCCGCAGCGGACCATCCCCCGCGCCATCCTGATCGCCCTGTTCCTCACCGTTGCCGTCTACCTGACCGTCGGCGTGGCCGCATTGCTCGCCGCCGGTCCCGAAGGGTTGGCCCGCGCCTCCGCGCCGTTGGTTGCGGCCGTGGCCGCGGCGGGCGCCGACGGCGTGGCCCCGGTCGTACGGATCGGGGCCGCGTTGGCCGCACTGGGTGCCCTGTTGGCGCTGCTCGCCGGGATCGGCCGCACCGGCCTCGCGATGGCCCGCCACCGCGACCTGCCCGGCTGGTTGGCCGCCGTACACCCCCGCTATCGGGTGCCGCACCACGCCGAAATCGCCCTCGCCGTGCTCGTCTCCGCGTTGGTGCTCATCACCGACCTGCGCGGCGTGATCGGCTTCTCCTCCTTCGGCGTGCTGATCTACTACGCCATCGCCAATGCCGCCGCGTTCACTCAACCCGCCCGGGACCGTCGGTGGCCGCGCTGGCTCAACTTGCTCGGCATCGTCGGCTGTCTGGCCCTCGTCATCACCCTGCCCTGGCCGTCCGTGATCGCCGGGGTCGCCGTGTTCGCCTTCGGACTGGCCGGTCGCGGGCTGCTCCTGCGCCGACGTGCGAGGAGCTGACCGGAAGTGGCGGACGGTCTCAGCGGTCGACAGGATCCGCACCTTCCGCATGACGACAAGACCATGTGACGAGCCACTGTGAACAGCGGAGGAGGCCTTTCCCGCGGGCTCGGCCGCGTCGGATCCACAAGACCTGACGACGTTTCACCTCTGCTCGATCGATGAGACGCCCTCGATCGGTCACACCGTGGTCGAAGTTCGTGACGACTCGGGAAACCGGTTCGGCGCCTGTCACAGCACACGTCCGCTCGACTCGCTGAACTGGAGCTGAACCTCCTCGAGTTCCTCACCGAACACGACTTCCTCGTCCCCACCGTCGTCCCGACCGTCGACGGGAGACGCCACGCTGATTCCGTGGTGGTCCAAACCTGACTGGACCGCCATCCACCACCGACGACTGGGCGGAAGCAGCCCGACAGGTGGCACACCTGCACGAGCTCACCGCCCCGATCACGCGGCGTCCTACGGCCCGCTTGCCGCAGATCGCGGTGGTGACATCGACCTGACCGCGATGCCGGAGTGCGCGGTTCACACCTGCCACCGAGCGTGGGGAGCGCTGACCGGTAGCCCCACCGCGGTGATCCACGGTGGCCTCGCCGCGCACGACCTCCGAATCGACCACGACCGAGTCGGTTCCTCGACTGGGACGAGACACGTGTCGACCACACCGAGCTCGACCTGGTCGACCTGCCAGGCCATGACCTCACCACCGTCCCCCGACAGCTGGCACAAGCGGTCTCGGCGGCGTGGGAAGCGACCAATTGGACCGCGGAACCCGATCACGCTCGGAAACGCCCCACCGAACTATCAACTTCACACAGACACCGACACGGGATGCTGATCGGCAACCGTGGACTGCTGGGTGAGAACCGCCTTACGCCGCGAGGTTTCTTCACGTTCAGCCCCCGCGGTGACACAGCGTTCCCGGTTCCGCCGGCGCCGCGGACCGGGTAGTTGACGGTGCACGCCCCCGGCGTGCCCCGGCGGGAATATCCGACAGGACCACGCAAAGCCCGAACGACGCGTGGCACGACCCCATCCCCGAACACCGGTGTCTGTCCGGTCGCTGAACCAATCGACAAGCGGCGTTCGAGCAGCACCGGGCCGGACCGCCCGTCCGAGGGCGCTTCGCCGCACGCCGGACACGGCTTGGTCCCACAGTCGGTGCACGGCGCGTCCGACGCCTGGGGCACGATGGCGGCATGACACAGCGACCCCGGTGGTTCACCAACACCAAACCAGGCCATTCCCAGTGGTACATCGAACGATTCCGGACGATGGCCCGCGAAGGCGCGGACCTGGAGGGTGAGGCGCGCCTGATCGACGCGATGGTCGCTCGCGGGTCGCGGATCCTCGACGCCGGCTGCGGACCCGGCCGAGTGGGCGGGCGTTGCATCGGCGGGGTCACACCGTGGTCGGCGTCGACGTCGACCCGGAGCTGATCGAAGCCGCCGAACAGGACCATCCGGGGCCACGGTGGGTGGTTGGCGACCTGGCGGCCATCGACCTGGCCGCGCTGGGTGAGGAGGAACCGTTCGACCTCGCCGTGGTGCCGGGCAACGTGATGGTGTTCCTCGCCCCGGACTCCGAACGTGCCGTCCTGCGGAACCTGGCCGGCTGTGTGCGTACCGGGGGACGGATCGTGATCGGCTTCCGCCGTGAGAGACGTACCCCTACGAGAGGTTCGACGCGGACATCGCCGCCGTCGGACTGAGTCTCGAACACCGGTTCGCCACGTGGGAGCTCGACCCGTTCACCGACGAGTCCGACTTCGCGGTGAGTGTCCTACGGGTGCGGTAGCCGTCGCGGGCGGAGGCATCACTCCACACCCGACGCTCAGTCAGCCGAATCCGGGTTCCAGTCGAGCAGCCGTACCTTGGCCACCGTGCGCACGTGACGGCGCATCGCGGTGGCCGCCCTCGCGGGATCACCGCGACTGATCGCGTCGAAAATCGCCTGGTGTTGTCGTAGGGAACGACTCGGTCTGCCCGGTTGCCGCAACGATTCGGTGCGGCTCTCACTGACCTGCTCGGCGATGGACCGCATGAACTCGGCGAGCAGGGCACTGCGCGCCGCGGCCGTCACCGCCGCGTGGAAACGACGGTCACCGTCGATCCCGTACCCTCCCGCCTCGATCTCGGCACGCATCTGAGCCAGCGCGGACTCCAACTCGTCGAGGTCCCCCGGGGTCCGACGTTCGGCGGCGAGCTCGGCGAGTTTGACCTCGATCGCCTCCCGCGCCTCCAGCACGTCCGGTAACCGTCGGCGTCGGGCCACGAGCTGATCCACCGGCTCGGCGTCGAGGGTGTCACGCACCAGGTAGCTGCCGCCCCCGTGCCGGGTCTCGACCAGCCCCTGCACCTCCAGCACCACGATGGCCTGCTTGACCGACGCCCTACTCACCCCGAGACGTTGGGCCAGCTCCCGCTCCGCGGGTAGTTTGTCGCCCGCCCGCAGCCGCTCCTCGGCGACGTACTCACGCAGCCGCTCGATCACCTGCTCGTACAACCTCGGCCGCGACATCGGGCGCAACGCGTCGGACACGTCCTGTTTCCCTCGCTGGTCACGCGGTCTCCCGCTCGGTCCTCCCAGAAGCCTAACAGCGAAAATTGGCTGAGCCAGTTATCCATTTACCTCTTGACAGGTGTGGCGCATGCAACGCAAAGTGGTCCAGCCACTTGGCCACTAGGCCAATGTGCGAGGACAGCCCCAACGACGGGAGCATGCGTATGTCCCCACAGCTTGTCGCGATCCTCGTGCTCGCGCTGGTGTTCCTCGTCTCCACGACGCGATCGATCAACATGGGGGCGATCGCCTTCGCCGCCGCGTTCGGAGTGGGAACGCTCGTCGCCGACATGGACGCCGATGCGATCTTCGCGGGCTTTCCCGGCGATCTGTTCGTTGTTCTCGTCGGCGTCACCTATCTGTTCGCCATCGCCAAGGCCAACGGCACCACCGACTGGCTGGTGCACGCGGCCGTTCGGCTGGTGGGCGGCCGGCTCGCCCTCATCCCCTGGGTGATGTTCGTGCTCACCGGCACGCTCACGGCCATCGGTGCCGTCAGCCCCGCCGCCGCGGCCATCGTCGCGCCGATCGCGCTCAGCCTCGCGGCGGAGCACCGCATCAGCCCGCTACTGATGGGCGCGATGGTCGTGCACGGTGCCCAGGCGGGCGGGTTCTCCCCCATCAGCGTCTACGGCACGATCGTCAACGGCATCGTGGCGCGCGAAGGGCTTCCGGGTAACGAGGTGGTGTTGTTCCTGGCGAGCCTCGTCGCGAACCTGATCATCGCCGCGATCGTGTTCGTGACATGTGGCGGCCTCCGGCTCACCGCGACGGCCATACCGGCGCGTCAGTTGGCCACGGTCGGCAGCGGAAGCACTCCGACCGGCGGCGGCTCAGGCGGGACCGCGGATTCGGCGGAAACGGCCGGTACCGAGTCGTCGCATCTCACCCCGCCTCGCATCGCCACCCTCGTCGCCCTGATCGCGCTGGTGGTGTGCGCGCTCGGATTCGACCTCGACGTCGGGCTCACCGCCGTGACCCTCGCCGTGGTGCTGAGCGTCTTCTGGCCCGAGACGAGCAAGCAGGCCATCGGGCAGATCACCTGGCCGACCGTGCTGCTCATCTGCGGCATCCTCACCTACGTCGGTGTGATGCAGGAGATGGGCACGATCGACTACGCGGGCAATGCGGTCTCCGAGGTCGGCGTTCCACTGATAGCCGCGCTGCTCATCTGCTACATCGGTGCGATCGTGTCCGCGTTCGCCTCGTCGGTGGGCATCATGGGCGCTCTCATCCCACTGGCGGTCCCGTTCCTGCTGGAAGGCACTGTCAGTCCAATCGCGATGGTCTCCGCGCTGGCCGTGTCGGCCACGGTGGTCGACGTCAGTCCTTTCTCGACCAACGGAGCGCTCGTGCTCGCCAACGCCCAAGGCGTGGACCGCGACCGCTTCTTCCGCCAGCTCATGGTCTACGGAGGCATCATCGTCGCGGCAGCCCCGGCAGCGGTGTGGCTGATACTGATCGTACCCGGATTCGTCTGATGGACGGCCGGTCCCGGCAACAGCAGTTCGACGACGAGGAGATCGTGTGAGTGTGCTCTTCCCCCCATTGAACACAGCACGTTCCGAACCCGCCCTACGGTTCGGTGACCGCTTCCTGACCTACGGTGAACTCCGTGACGTCGCGGGCGCTTTGGCCCACCGGCTACGGAAACTACCGGGTAAGTCGCCGCGGGTAGCCGTGTGGGCCACACCGAGTCCGGAGACCGCTGTGGCCACGGTCGCGGCCCTACTGGCCGGGATTCCCGCCGTGCCGATCAACCCCAAGATCGGGGAACGGGAGTTGACGCACATCGTCTCCGACAGCGCACCCGCCCTCGTGCTCGCCGAACCCGGTGCCACACTGCCGTCCGGCCTGGACACCGTGCGTCGCGAGGACGTCACACTCGAGGGGACGGCCGCGTCCCTGCCGGAAGAGCCGGACGAGGAATCGCCGGCGCTGATCATCTACACCTCCGGCACCACCGGCCCGCCGAAGGGGGTGGTACTGCCCCGGCGGGCCATCGCCAGCACGATGGACGCCCTTGCCGACGCCTGGCAGTGGACGGCCGACGACGTGCTCGTCCACGGCCTGCCCCTGTTCCACGTGCACGGACTGATCCTCGGCACCCTCGGGCCGCTGCGCCTGGGCGGCAGCGTGCGCCACGTCGGCCGGTTCTCCCCCGAGGCCATCGCGGCGGAACTGGCCACCGGCGCCACGATGATGTTCGGCGTCCCCACGATGTATCACCGGCTCGCCGACGAGGTGGAACGCGATCCGAAACTCGCGGACGCCCTGCGTGGGGCGCGGCTGTTGGTGTCGGGGTCGGCGGCGCTGCCCGTGCACGACCACGAACGCATCACCGCCGCGACCGGGCAACGCATCGTCGAACGCTACGGCATGACCGAGACCCTCATGAACACCAGCGTCCGCGCCGACGGCGAGCGCAGGCCGGGCACCGTGGGCCTGCCGTTGCGTGGCGTCGAGCTGCGGCTCGTGGACGAGAAGGGCGATCCCATCGAGGTGTGGGACGGCGAGACCGTCGGTGAGATCGAGGTGCGGGGCCCGAACCTGTTCACCGAGTACCTGAACCGGCCGGACGCCACGGCGGAGGCGTTCCACGATGGGTGGTTCCGCACCGGCGACATGGCGGTTCGCGATCCGGACGGGTATGTGCGGATCGTGGGACGCAAGGCGACGGATCTCATCAAAAGCGGCGGTTACAAGATCGGTGCCGGGGAGATCGAGAACGCGTTGCTGGAGCACCCGGGGGTCGCCGAGGTGGCGGTCACGGGTGAACCGGACAGTGATCTCGGCGAGCGCATCGTGGCGTGGGTGGTCCCGCGCGGCACTCCGCCGAGCGAGCGCGAACTGGCCGATCACGTCGCGCGTCTGCTCACGCCGCACAAACGCCCCCGAGTGGTGCGTTACCTCGACGCGCTTCCCCGCAACGACATGGGCAAAGTCATGAAACGGGCGCTCCATGGCTGAAACGGTCCGCGACCTTCTCGCCTCGCTCACGAGCGAGTTCACCGAACTTCCAGGCGACATCGGTGACTCCACTGTAGACGGTCCGATCGGTTGGCGCGGCTACGGCGACGCTCGCGCGGCCGCCGCCGATCGGACCGGTGAGCGCGAGTCGGTGGTGTGCGGTGTGGGCACGGTCGACGGCACCACGGCGGTGCTCATCGCCTTCGAGTTCGGTTTCCTGGGCGGTTCCATCGGCGAGTCCACCGGGCGCCGAATCGACTCGGCGTTCCACCACGCCCGGTCCGCTCGCCTGCCGGTGGTGTCACTGATCGCCACCGGCGGCAGCCGCATGCAGGAGGGTATGCGAGCCCTCGTGCAACTCCAACGCCTGGCCCGCGCGGCGGCACTCACCCGACAGGCCGGGCTGCCGCAGATCGCGGTGCTGTACGGGCCCACCACCGGTGGGGGGTGGGCGACCTTGGGCGCCGGGGCCGACGTGGTACTCGCCTTGCCCGAGGTGCAGGTCGGATTCGCCGGTTCCCGGGTACGACCTCCCGGCGATCCCCACGCCTACACGGCGGAGGCACACGTCGAGGCCGGTCAGGTCGACCAGATCGTGGACCGGCCCCGACTGCGGGAGACCCTGGGACGATGGCTGCGGCTGTTGACGAACCCGGCGGCCCACGCTCCTTCCCCGCCACGGGCGCTCGGCGAGGACCTCGCTCTGCCCGAGACAGGGTGGGCAGCGGTCACGCGGGCACGCGCCGCCGAACGTCCCCGCGCCGATGCGTATGTGGACGACTACTTCGACTGGCGCGAACGGATCCAAGGTGACCGTTGCGGTGGGACGGACGACGGTGTGGAGTGTGGCTTCGGTTGGCGGGACGACGGATGCGTGGCCTACGCCGCGCAGCGGGGCACCGCCACCCTGCCGGCGGGATTCCGCACAGCCGCGCGGTTGGTGCGTTTGGCCGATCGGCTCGGCATCCCCGTACTGACGTTGGTGGACACTCCCGGTGCCGCCAACGACGGTGCCGCCGAACGCGCCGGTATCGGACCGGCGATCGCCGAACTGTTCGAGGCACTGGCCTCGGCGCGAGTGCCCGTGACGACATTGTTGATCGGAGAAGGGGGTTCCGGAGGAGCACTCGCCTTCGCGGCCTCCGATCGGATGTGGGCGACCCCGGATAGTTACTTTTCGGTCACATCTCCGGAAGCCGCGGCGTCCATTCTGAAACGACCCGACGAAGCGATCCCCACCATCGCTGACCAGCTACGCCTGAGACCACAGGACCTTGTGGAACTCGGCGTCGCACGGGGTATCGTCGGCCGCTGATCCGCTCTCGGGCGGGTCGGCGGCCCTTCCGTAACCGCCCCTGCTGCGTACACTGTCGCGCTACCCACAACCGAACGCGGGAGGAGCGCGGGTATGGACGCGCTGATGGACACCGTCAGCGAGATAAACGACGTATTTTGGACATACATCGTCATTCCGCTGTTGGTGTTACTCAGCTTGTACTTCACGGTACGCATGGGTGGCGTGCAATTCCGGATGATCCCCGAGATGATCCGGGATTTGCGGAGCAAACCGGAACGCGCTCCCGACGGCAAACGGGCCATTTCGTCTTTCCAGGCGTTCTCCATCTCGGCAGCCGCTCGTATCGGCACCGGAAACGTCGCGGGTGTGGCTCTTGCGATCGCCATCGGCGGACCCGGTGCCGTACTGTGGATGTGGATCATGGCGATCGCCGTCAGTTCCCTGGCGTTCGCCGAATCCACGCTCGCACAGCTGTTCAAGGTCAAGGACCGCACGGGCTACCGCGGGGGACCCGCCTATTACATGCAGCACGGCTTGAACGCCCGCTGGATGGGCGTGGTGTTCGCGGTCGTCATCATCTTCACGTTCAGCTTCAGTTTCACCATGGTCCAGGCCAACAGCATCACCGAGGTCGTCTCGAACTCGATCACCACGGCCAGCGGTGACGACGAGGCCGCGGGCTGGTTGGCCCCGACCGTCGGTCTGGCCCTGGTCGCACTGACGGCCGCCGTAGTGTTCGGCGGCGTGCGGCGCATCGCGACGGTGGCGGAGCGGATCGTCCCCTTCATGGCGCTGGTCTACCTGCTGCTGGGGTTGGTCATCGTCGGCATGAACCTGGAGAGGGTGCCCGGTGTGTTCGCCGACATCATCGGTTCGGCGTTCGGTTTCGAACAGATCGGCGGCGCCGCGGTGGGAACCGCGATCATGCAGGGAGTCCGGCGAGGACTGTTCTCCAACGAGGCGGGGATGGGGTCCGCGCCCAACGCGGGCGCGACGGCCGCCGTGAGCCATCCGGTCAAGCAGGGATTGGCGCAGGCGTTCGGGGTCTACGTCGACACACTGATCGTGTGCTCCGTGACGGCGTTCATCATCCTCGTCTCGGATCCGACCTACGGCGAGGCCGCCGGCGCGGCGTTGACACAGAATTCCTTGGAGGCCAATCTCGGTTCCTGGTCGCTGCACCTGCTGACGTTCATCGTGTTCCTGCTCGCCTTCACCTCGGTGCTGGCCAACTTCTACTACGGCGAGGCCAATCTGCGGTTCCTCACCCGTGACGAGCGGGCGGTGCCGGTGTTCCGGGTCGTGGTGCTGGGCATGCTGTTCCTGGGCGCGGTGAGTTCTCTGGACCTGGTGTGGGGCATCGCCGACGTCACCATGGGCGTGATGGCGGTGGTGAACCTGCTCGCCGTCGCACCGCTCGCAGCGCTGGTCGTGCGGTTGCTCAAGGATTATCAACAGCAACGCCGCGCCGGCTTGGAACCGGTGTTCACCCGCGACCAGATGCCCGACGTGCGGGGCGTGCAGTGTTGGGAGGCCGACCGGGAAACCGCACCCGAACGTTCCTGACGCAACGTCGTCGGCCAGTTTCGGTCCTTCACTCCCGTTCCCGGTCGGACGTCGCCGACCGGGAACGGAATAGTCCACAAACAGCAAAGCAACTCTCCGATGTGGAGGCTTGTAAGTCATGGAACGGGTGCTGGTCACCGAACGCATGACGCTGCGCCGGTTCACCTCCGCCGATGCGGAAGACCTCGTCGCGCTCCACGGCGACGCGGACGTGATGCGATTCGTCGACACCGGTAGCCCCGTGCCCGCCGATGTGGTGCGACACGAGACGCTGCCCAGGCTGTTGGCGGAGTACGACCGTCTCGACGGATTGGGTGTATTCGCCGCCCAGCACAACGACCACGGGGCATTCCTCGGCTGGTTCGAGTTCCGTCCGCCACGGGCCGACGCGCTCGACGACGTGGAACTCGGTTATCGCCTGCACCGCCGGTACTGGGGGCAAGGTCTGGCCACCGAGGGAGCGAAGGCACTGATCGAATGGGGTTTCACCGAACGCGGTGTTCGCCGTGTGTTCGCCACGGCCATGACGGTGAACCACGCCTCTCGACGAGTGCTCGAAAAGGTCGGGCTGCGCTATGTGCGCACATTCTTCGAGGACTGGCCCGACCCCATCGACGGGACGGAGCACGGGGACATGGAGTACGCACTGACCCGCACGGAGTGGGTGGCCGCCTGAGTGGTAGTCGGTACCGCAGCGCGAGGATCTGTTCGTTTACCGTGCGCAAGCACCGGGAAGACCGACATAAAGGTGTCCTGGGACCGATCGGAGCAGTCCGATGGCTAAACAGGCCAAACGCGTCACGTATCGCCGGATCTACGACGATCCCACTCCCTCGGACGGCACCCGGGTTCTGGTCGACCGGATCTGGCCGCGCGGTCTGAAGAAGGAGAACGCACATTACGACGAGTGGCTCCGCGAGGTCGCTCCCTCCACCGAACTGCGCACGTGGTACGGCCACGACCCGAAGAAGTTCGCCGAATTCCGGCGACGCTATCTCACTGAACTGGGCGACTCGGAACACGCCGCACGGCTGCGGGAGATCGCCGAGCGCGGCAACGTGACCCTGCTGACCGCCAGTCGCGACATCGAGCACAGTCAGGCCGCCGTCCTCGCGGAATGGCTGAGCGGGTCCACCGACTGACCGGTCACCGAGAACGCCCTCCGATGTTGGATCGCCACACGAGCGGACACC
>Ga0079224_100012905_pt1 | contig 11605 bp, 14 predicted proteins | sample Stecom2015_FD_80414 | JGI IMG/M metagenome (GOLD analysis project Ga0079224, IMG submission 80414) | Agricultural soil microbial communities from Utah to study Nitrogen management - Steer compost 2015 | ecosystem: Environmental > Terrestrial > Soil > Agricultural land | place: USA: Utah...
GCGAGCACCTCCACGTCGGTGTCCTTGGCGAGGCGCCCGACGACCGGCGCGCCCTGCGCCGGCTCGGCCTTCAGCTCGACGTCGCGCGTGAGGTAGCCCGCCTCGCCTGCCGCGGCCTGCAGGGAGGCAAGCAGGAGCCACGGCGCGAGGAGGAGCCGCAAGCCGGGTCGGCGCATGGCGGACCGGAGTTTGCGCTTCTGCTCTTCGTGACCTACTTGTTGATCGAGCGCGTGAACGGGAACACCTTGGTGAACCCGAGGATGTCCGTGATGAGCAGCACCACGAACACGAGCACGATGGCCCCGACGATGCCGACCCCGCCGGCGGGAAGCTCGTCCACGCGCGCGGCCACGAGCGCCGCTTCCTCGTCGGTCATTGCGTTTACCCTCGCCTTCACTTCATCCGGGCTCACCCCATAGGCCTCGAGCTGCGCGCGCACGTCGGCGCGGTCGACGAGCGCGGCCAGGCGCTCGCGCTCCGGGCCGGCCGGGACGGTGGACGAGACGGCCGCTTCGGTGGGAAGCAGGCCCGCCTGCGCCGGGAACGGCAGGCCCATGGCCGCCATGGCGATGATGAGCAGACGTGCGACGAAACGACGGAATCCGGCTGCCATGCTGTTCCTCCTGTTCGGTTGTTGGTATGGCCGAAAGCGATTGGAAGTTTAGCAGCGCCTCATGACGGAAGCCGCGTGAGGAACTGCGCAAGTATCGCAAGCGAAAGGCCGACGAGGCCGCCCACCAGCGTGCCGTTGATGCGGATGTACTGCAGGTCCGGCCCGAGGTTGCGCTCGAGCTCCTCGACGAGGCGCGCCTCCTGCCAGCCGTTGATCTGGTCCTCGATGAAGCGGCCGAACGCGGCGCGGTGCTCGGCGACCAGGGCCGGCGCCGCGGCGAGGATCTGCTCGTCGATCCACTGCAGGATGGCGGGGTCCGAGGCGAGCCGCGCGCCGAAGCCGCTCGCGAGCGCCGAAAGGCGCGTGCGCGTGGCGGAGGGCTCCTCCGCCACGTCCGCGGCGAGCCAGTCGCGGAACTGCCGCCACAGGCCGCCCACGTAGTCGGCCACCGCGGGGCTCTCGAGGAGCTCGTCGCGCAGCCGCTCCACCCGCTCGCGCAAAGCGGGCGAGCCGCGCAGGTCGGCGACGAACCGCGCCACGAAGGCGTCGAAGCGCCGGCGCAGCTCGTGGTCCCGGTCGCGGCGCACCTCGGAGAGCTTGCGTAGCGCGATTTCCACGATGCGAAGCGCCGCGCGCTCGTCGAGCCGGAGATGCAGCGCATCGTTCAGCGCCTTCAGGTAGCGCGGAGCGCTGCGGCGCACCTCCTCGGCGATGAGGCGCCGCGTGTCCTCGCGCGAGACCAGGTCGTCGAGGGCGCCGAGCGCGGCATCGAGAAGCTCGTGGTGGCGCTTGTGCTCGGTGAGCACGGAGAGCACGTCGGCGCCGAGCGCGGCGAGGTCGGCGCGGCGCAGCCCCGCCTCCAGGTTGCGCAGCAGGAACGCGCGCACCCGGGCGTCGTCCAGCACGCCGAGCCCGTAGGCGAGAAAGCGTGAGGCGTACCGCGCCAGCACCCCGGCGTTGTCCGGCTTGAGCAGCCAGGCGCTCAGCGCGTGGGCCGGCCGGAAGGCAGCGATCCGCGCCACGACGGCCTGCGGCGAGAGGAAGTTCTCCTGGATGAACTGCGACAGCCCCTGGGCAATGCGCGCCTTGTTGCGGGGCAGGATGGCGGTGTGGGGTACGAAGCGCAAGCCGAGCGGATGGCGAAAGAGCGCCACCACGGCGAACCAGTCGGCGATGGCGCCGATCATGGCCGCCTCGCTCGTTCGGGCGACGTAGTAGAGCCACGCATGGCGAGGCTCGAGTAGCGTGGCGGTGACGTAGACGGCGGCGGCCGCGACGAGCAGCCCCGTCGCCACCCGCTTCATGCGGCGAAGCTGGGCGTCCTTCGTCCGGACCCGGGGCTCTCCTGCCGGGCGCTCGCGCCGGGCCTCAGGCGAGAGCGTCTTCGGCTTCCTCCGACAGGCCCTCGCCGTCCTCGCCGCCGCCCTGCAGCGGCCGCCCCGCGGCGTTCAGCAGGCCGAGGCGCTGCTGGCTCTCGGTGTCCTCGGCGACGAGCGGCGTCAGCCAGCCGAGCCGCAGCGCAAGATGGGCAAGGCGCTCCGGATGCGCCGTGGCGGCGTGCTGCGCGTCGAAGGCGGTGCCGCTCGGCAGGCGGGCGACCCGCTCGGGAACGATGGCGGTGATGCGCTCGAGCATCGATGCGTTCAAGGCCGTGACTCCCCTGGCGTGTACTCGGGACTTGCTTCCCGGGCGTACTCTACCGAGCCCTGCGCGCGCGGACTACCGCTGGTACCCTGCCTTGAAGGCTATGCCGCGGCGCTTGCCGCGGGCCGCCGAGCCCATCTTGGACTTGGTGCCGAAATTGAAGCGGTTGTCCTTCTTCGCCTGCGCGGCCTTGCGCATGCGCTCCTCGGCGAGCGATTCGCGCGCGAGCGCGGCGCCGTATTTGCGTTTCATGAAGCGGGCTCCCCTGACGATACGGGTGAACGAAAGGGCGCCATGGTACCCGAGGCGCGGGCGGCGCGGAACGCCGATTGCTTCCGAACGGGCGTCCGACTGACGGGAGGCATCATGCGCAAACTTGCACTACCCCTTACCGTAGCGGTCGCGGCGGGTCTCGCCGCCTGCGCGATGAACGAACCCCAGTCTGCCCGCACGTCGTCTTCCGGCCCGCCGGCCGCCGCCACCCCCTCCAAGAGCACTATCGCCTACCGCCCGGGATTCGGGGTGGTGGAGTCGGTGAGCCGCGCGCCGTCGCTCTCCGCCTCGGCCGGCGACAGTGCGGTCCGCTCCTCCACGGGCACCGTGGGATCCTCCGGCCAGCCGGTGACCTCCAGCGGCGAGCCGATGTACCGCCTGGCCGTGCGCATGGAGGACGGCCGCCTCCAGGTGGTGGACACCGACGAGAACTACCCCGTCGGCACGCGGATCGAGCTGACGGAGGACAAGCACATTCGGCGGCAGTAGCGCCGGGGTAGCACCGACGCCGGCTCGAAGCACGGACCGCCGGCTCACCGGGGCGTGCCTTCAGCGATGCTCGTGACCGGCGTCGGCACCGCGGTTCCGCAGAAGCGCTACTCCCAGCGCGAATGCTGGGAGGCGGTGCGCCGCACGGCGCAATTTGCGCGCCTCGGCGGTCCGGCGCGCGCGCTCCTCGAGCGCGTGCTCCTCGGCGGCCAGGGCGTGGTCACGCGACACCTCGCGCTCGAGGACATCGACGAGGCGTTCGTCATCGACCCCGACGTGCTGCACCGGCGCTATCGGACGCACGCGCCGGCCCTCGCCTCGCGCGCGGCGCACGAGGCCATGCGCAAGGCCGGCTTGCGGGCAGGCGAAGTCGACGCGCTGCTCGTCAGCACGTGCACGGGGTACCTCTGCCCCGGCCTGACGAGCCACGTGGCCGAGGCGCTCGGCCTTCGCCCCGACGCCCTCCTCCTCGACCTCGTCGGCCAGGGCTGCGGGGCCGCGCTGCCGAACCTGCGCGCGGCGGAAGCGCTGCTGGCGAGCGGCCGCTGCGGGCACGTCGTTTCCGCCTGCGTCGAAGTCTGCAGCGCCGCGCTCTACATCGACGACGACCCGGGGGTCCTGGTAAGCGCGTGCCTCTTCGGCGACGGCGCGGGCGCAGTGGCGCTCTCCACGGTAGCGCCACCGGGCGCGCCGGCTTCCGGGCCATTCGCCGGACGCCGCGTGGAGTGGAAGGGCGCCGTCAGTCTCACCGACCCGGACGAGCGCGAGTCGCTGCGCATGGAATGGCGCGGCGGGCTCCTTCGCAACATCCTCACCCAGCGCGTGCCCCGGCTTGCCGCCGGGCGTGCGACGCAAGTGCTCGCGCTCGGGCTTGCGCAGCAGGAGCTTTCGCGAGCGGACGTGCGCGCGTGGATCCTCCATGCCGGCGGCCGCACGGTGCTCGAGGCGCTTCGCGCCGAGGCGGAGCTCTCGCGCGGGGACACGCTTCGCAGCGAGGGCATCCTCGCGCGCTTCGGCAACCTGAGCAGCCCGTTCGTGCTCTTCGTGCTGCAGGCGGCGCTCGAGGAGCGCGAGGCGGCCGGCTGGTGGTGGATGTCTTCCTTCGGCGCCGGCTTCAGCTGCCACGGCGCGCTGCTGCGGGTGGAGGACCCGGCGTGACGTATCCGGAGGCGGACTAGTGCGGGTCGTTCCGTTCCCACGGATTCTTGAGCCGGAGTGGCTGGACGAGCTCCCCGCCACCGATAGCGGCGCCGCGCGCTCGCGCGCCGACCTGCGGCGGCTCAATGCGCTGCTCGGCCACCCTCGCCTGGTCGCGCGGGCGATCGAGGATCAACTGGAGCTTCAAGGTCGCCATCGTCAATCTCAGAATCGACCTGAGGGCAGACCCCCGGACGGATGGCTGCCGCGCCTAGCCGACCTCGGCGCGGGCGACGGGCGGCTCCTTCTCTCGGTCGCGCGGCGGCTGCGCCGTCCGGGCTTCGCCACCCTCGTCGATCTCCATCCCGCGGTGGACGGGGCGACGCTGCAGGACTTTCGCAGCCTCGGCTGGAACGTGTCGGTCGTCGCTGCCGACGCCACCGAGTTCCTCGAGCGCACGCCGCTCGCCTTCGACGCGGTCGTCGCGAACCTCTTCCTCCATCACCTGGCGCGCAGCGCGCTCGAGCGGCTCCTCGCGGCGGCGGCCTCGCGCACGACGGGCTTCGTCGCCTGCGAGCCCCGCCGCTCGCAGGCGGCGCTGCACGGGAGCCGGCTTCTCTGGGCGCTGAATTGCCACCCCATCACGCGGCACGATGCCGTGGCGAGCGTGCGCGCGGGCTTCGTCGGCCGCGAGCTCTCGGGCGCCTGGCCGCGCCGCGAGGGGTGGCGGCTGGAGGAGCGCGAGGCCGGCCTCTTCAGCCATGTCTTCGTCGCCGGCGTCGCGCCGCGCTGACGCGCTCGTCATCGGCGGCGGGCCGGCCGGGGCCTGCGCGGCGCTTCTCCTCGCGCGCGCTGGATGCCGCGTGATCGTGCTGGAGAAGGCGCGCTTTCCCCGGCGCAAGGTCTGCGGCGAGTTCATCGCCGCCTCCGGGCTTGCGCTTCTCGCCCGCCTCGGCCTCGGCGAGCGGCTCGCCGCCGCGGCGGGACCCGAAGTGCGCACCATCGCGCTCTGGACCGGCGAGCAGGCGTACGAAGCGCCGATGCCGGCCTTGCGCGCTGCCTGGCCCTATCCGCGCGCGCTCGATCGGGCCACGCTCGACGCGCTCCTCCTCGACGAAGCCGCGCGCGCGGGCGCGGAGATCCTGCAGCCGGCCGTCGCCCGTTCGCTGGCTCGCACGCGGGAGGGCTTCGTATGCCGCGCCACCGGGCGCCGCGGCGAAGACGCGCAGATCGAGGCGCGGGCCGTCATCGCCGCGCACGGCTCCTGGGAGCCCGGCCTCCTTTCCACGCAGCCGCCGCGCCTCGCGCCGCGCGCCGAGGACGTCTTCGGCTTCCAGGCGCACTTCGCCGGCGCAATGCTTCCGCCCGGGCGGATCGTGCTGGCGCCTTTCGCGAGCGGCTATGCGGGTCTCGTCGAGCGCGCCGGCGGCCGCAGCACGCTCGCCTGCTGCATCCGCCGCGACGCCCTCGCCGCGCTTCGATCGTCGAGTCCCGGAGCGGCGGCAGGCGAGGCGATTCTTCGGGCCTTGCTGGAGGAGAACCGGCTCCTTCGCCGTGCGCTCGAGTCCTGCACCCGCGAAAGCGAGTGGCTCGGCGTCGGGCCGCTTCGTCCGGGGCGGCGCCCACCAGTGCAGGGCGGCCTGTTCGTCCTGGGAAACGCCGCCGCGGAAGCTCACCCGGTAGTCGGAGAAGGAATCGCGCTCGCGCTGCAGTCCGCCGCGCTCCTCGCTCCGCCGCTCGTGCGCGCGTTACGCGAGGGCTACTCGCCGCTTGCCGCGCGCGCTGTGGCGTTCAACTACGCGTGGCGCTTGCGGCGCCTCGCCTCGGTTCGGGTCTGGACTTCCGCGCGCTTCGCCGCGCTCGCCATGCACGGATCGGCCGCGCGACAGGCGCAGGCGCTTCTCTCGAAGGCGCCCGCGCTGCTTACGCTCGCGGCGCGCCTGAGCGGGAAACTCGGCGGCGGCGCAATCGGCGCCTGAGCCCTGGCGAGACTACAGCCGGCACCAGTCGCGGATGATGGCTTCGTAGATCTCCACCGACTGGCGAATCCGTTCCTGGCTGCAGGACTCGTCGGTCTGGTGCGCCTGCCCGGCGTCGCCCGGACCGAGGATCACCGTCGGCGCGCCGTGCCACGCCTTGAGCAGGTTGGCCGCGTCGGTCATGTAGGGCGCGGTCTTCGCCACAGGCGCTTCGCCGAGATGCGGCCGGCAGATCTCGAACACGCGCGCGACCCACGCGTCGTCGGGCTGCGTCCACACCGGCGGCAGGTCGGACAGGATCTCGAGCTCGGCATCCCTGCCGAGGTTGAGGCGCAGGCGCTCGAGGAGCGCGGCGTGCTCGACGCCCGGGACGGTGCGCACGTCGACGCCAATCTGCGCGCGATCGGGCACCAGGTTCACGCCGGCGCCGCCTTCGATGGTGCCGACGTTCAGCGTCGGCTCGCCCATGACCGGGTGCGGCGCCGCCTGGAAGTCGAAGTACTCGAGGCGCGAGATCGCCTGCGAGGCCTTGTAGATGGCGTTGACGCCGAGGTGCGGCATGGAGCCGTGCGCCGACTTGCCGCGGAAGACGGCGTGGAACTTGATGGAGCCCTTGTGGCCGACCATCGGGTAGTTGGAGGTCGGCTCGCCGACCACCACCGCCCCCGCCCGCCCGAGAACGGGCTGCCGCGCGAGGTGCCCGGAGGCGATGCAGCCCGTCTCCTCGGCTGCGGTCAGCACGAGCACGACGCCGGGACTCGCGCGCAGGCGCTTCGCGAGGCTGCGCGCGGCGATGAGCATGGCGGCGACGCCCGCCTTCATGTCCGAGGTGCCGCGGCCGTAGAGACGGTCGCCGTCGGTCTCGCCGGCGAACGGGTCGCGCGACCACGGGCTCGTGCCAAGCGGCACCACGTCGATGTGGCCTGTAAGGCAGAGCGGCAGCTTCTCGTCGGCTGCGCCGAGGCGCGCGATCACGCTCGTGCGGGCGTCTTCGTACTCGTAGTAGTCCACCGCGAAGCCCCATTCCTGCAGCAGGGCGCCGACGCGGCGCGCGCACTCGCGCTCGCGTCCCGGCGGATTGACGGTGTCGAAGCTCACCAGCTCGCGGGTGAGGGCAATGGCGTCGGCGTGGCTCATGCCGCGATGATACGTCGGATGCGGTTCGGTTCTTGCATGCGTGCGGACATGGAACGCGAGATCGAGGATCCGAGGAAGCAGGCGCCGAAGCAGCCCTTTCCCGAGCAGGGGCAGGCGCCTCCGGGGCGCGAGAAGGACATGCGCCCCCGTCCGGACTACGGCGAGAAGACGTACAGAGGGAGCGGCCGGCTCGAGGGCCGCAAGGCGCTCGTCACCGGCGGCGACAGCGGCATCGGCCGCGCGGTGGCGCTCGCCTTCGCGCGCGAAGGCGCGGACGTCGCGTTCTGCTACCTCGCGGAAGAGGAGGAAGAGGACGCGCGCGAGACGAAGCGCGTGGTCGAGGAAGCCGGCCGCCAGTGCCTGCAGGTTCCCGGCGACGTGCGCGACCCGGCGCAGTGCCGCGAGATGGTGGCCGCCACGCTCAAGGCCTTCGGCGGCATCGACATCCTGGTGAACAACGCCGCCTTCCAGATGACGCAGAACAGCATCCTCGACATGCCGCCCGAGGAGATCGACCGGGTCTTCCGCACGAACGTCTACGCGATGTTCTATCTCTGCCAGGCAGCGATCCCGAAGATGCCGCCGGGCTCCGCCATCATCAACACGACGTCCATCCAGGCGTACCAGCCCAAGCCCCACCTGCTGCACTACGCCGCGAGCAAGGCGGCGATCGCCAACTTCACGAAGGGGCTCTCGCACGAGCTCGCCGAGCGCGGCATCCGCGTGAATGCGGTGGCGCCCGGGCCGGTCTGGACGCCGCTCATCCCTTCCACCATGGACGTCGAAAGCTTCGGCCAGAACACGCCGCTCAAGCGCGCCGCCCAGCCGGCCGAGATGGCGCCCATTTACGTGCTCCTCGCGAGCACCGAGTCGAGCTACGTGACGGGCATGGTCTACGGCGCCACCGGCGGCCAGCTCCTCGTCTAGCTCTTCAGGCGGTAGCCGGTCCTGAAGACCCACCCGGCGGCGGCGAGGCAGGCGAGGAAGAACGCCACGGTGAGGCCGACGCTCACGCCGACGTGCACGTCGGCCGTGCCGTAGAACGTCCAGCGGAAGCCGTTGATGAGGTAGACGATCGGATTGAAGAGGCTGAAGGTGCGCCAGGCCCCGGGCAGCATGTCGATCGAGTAGAACGCGCCGCCGAGGAACGTGAGCGGCGTCACCACGAGCATCGGGATGAACTGCAGCTGCTCGAAGCCCTTCGCCCAGATGCCGATGAGGAAGCCGAACAGGCTGAACGTCGCCGCCGTGAGGATCAGGAAGGCGAGCATCCAGACCGGATGCAGGACTTCGAGCGGCACGAAGAGACGCGCGGTGGCGAGGATGACGAGCCCGAGGAGCGTGGACTTCGTCGCCGCGGCGCCGACGTAGCCGAGCACGATCTCGACCGGCGAGACGGGCGCCGACAGCACCTCGTAGATGGTGCCCGTGAAGCGCGGCAGGTAGATGCCGAAGGCGGCGTTGCTCAGGCTCTCGGTCAGCACCGCGAGCATCATGAGCCCCGGGACGATGAACGCGCCGTAGGGCACCCCGCTCATCTCGCTCATGCGCGGCCCGATCGCCGCGCCGAAGACGATGAAGTAGAGGGAGGTCGTGATCACCGGCGTGACGAGGCTCTGCCAGAGCGTGCGCCGGAAGCGCGCCATCTCGAAGCGGTAGATGGCGCCGATCGCCCTGCGGTTCATGCGCGCTCCCCGCTTCCTTCGCTCACGAGGTCGACGAAGATGTCCTCGAGCGAGCTCTGCCGCGTCTGCAGGTCGCGATAGGCGATGCCGAGCTCGCCGATGCGTCGCAGGAGCGCCGGGATGCCGGTGCCCTCCTCGCGGGCATCGAAGGTGTACTCGAGCTCCGTTCCGCGGTTCCTCAGGGAAAGCTTCCAGGGGGCCAGCGCTTCGGGCACGCCCGCGAGCGGCTCCTGCAGGTGGAGCGTGAGCTGCTTCTTCCCCAGCTTCTTCATGAGCGCGGCCTTCTCCTCCACCACGACGAGCTCGCCCTTGTTGATGACGCCGATGCGGTCGGCCATCTCCTCGGCTTCCTCGATGTAGTGCGTCGTGAGGATGATGGTGACGCCCCGCTCGCGCAGCCGCCGCACGAGCGCCCACATGTCGCGGCGGAGCTCGACGTCCACGCCCGCCGTCGGCTCGTCGAGGAAGAGCACCTGGGGCTCGTGGGCGAGCGCCTTGGCGATCAGCACGCGCCGCTTCATGCCGCCCGAGAGCGTCATGATGCGGTCGTGCCGCTTCTCCCACAGCGCGAGGTCGCGCAGCACCCGCTCGAGGTGCCCCGGGTCCGGTGGGCAGCCGAAGAGGCCGCGGCTGAACCCCACCGTGCTCCAGACGGTGACGAACATGTCGGTGTGCAGCTCCTGCGGCACCAGGCCGACGAGCGCGCGCGCCGCGCGGTAGTCCTTCTCGATGTCGTGGCCGCCCACGCGCACCGTGCCGCTCGTGGCGGTGACGAGCCCGCAGACGATGCTGATGAGCGTGGTCTTGCCGGCGCCGTTCGGGCCGAGGAGCGCGAAGATCTCGCCGCGGCCGATGTCGAGGTCGATGCGCCCGAGCGCCTGCAGCCCGGAGGCATAGCGCTTCGTCAGTCCCCGAATCGACAGGATCGTCATGGCGGCTACGATAACGCGCCCCTGCGCCGCCCGCGTCCCTTTCTTGCTGGGCGATGGCCATGCAGCGCAGGCCCCCCCGCATCGGCATCTCCGGCTCCTACGGCGGGATGAACCTCGGCGACGAGGCGATCCTCGAAGGGATCCTCGGCGAGATCGCCGCCACGACCCCGGCGGAGATCACCATCTTCTCCAGGAATCCGCCCGATACGCTCGAGCGCCACGCGGTCGCCCGCGCGATCAATCCCCGCACGATGACGCGCAAGGAGATCACGCCGGCGATCCAGGACCTCGACGTCTTCGTGCTCGGCGGCGGCGGCATCCTCTACGACGGCGAGTCCGAGACTTACCTGCGCGAGGTCATGATCGCGCACGACCTCGGCATCCCGGTGTTCGTGTACGCGGTGAGCGCCGGGCCGCTCGTCACCCAGGCCTCCCGGCGGGCGGTGCGCGACGCCCTGAACGGGTGCGCGGCCATCACGGTGCGCGACCGGCTGGGACTGCGCCTGCTCGAGGACGTGGGCGTGACGCAGGAGGTCCAGCTCACGGCCGATCCGGCTTTCCTCCTCGAGCCCGAGCCCCTGCCGGCGCAGACGCTGCAGGCCGAAGGCGTGCGGCTCGAGGGACCGCTCGTCGGCCTCTCGGTGCGCGAGCCGGGTCCCGCCGCGCCGGACATCGACCCGGACCAGTATTACGCCCTGCTCGCCAACGCCGCCGACTTCATGGTCGAGCGCTTCGGCGCGGAAGTCGTGTTCGTTCCCATGGAACGCTTCGACGTGCAGCACAGCCACGGCGTGGTCGCGCACATGCGCTTTCCCGAGCGCGCCGAGATCCTGCGCCGGCGCTACTCGTCCCGGCAGGTGCTCGACCTCATGGGGCGGTTCGACTTCGTCGTGGGCATGCGCCTGCACTTCCTCATCTTCGCCGCGCTGCGCGGCACGCCGTTCTCGGCCCTGCCCTACGCCTCGAAGGTGAGGGGCCTGCTCGAGGACCTCGAGATGGACACCCCGCCGCTCGACTCGATCGGCATCGGCGAGCTCATCGGCCGGATCGACCGCAAGTGGGACACGCGCGCGGCGCTGCGCGAGGACATCGGCCGCCGCGTGCCGGCGCTTCGCCGCCGGGCGAAGCTCACGAACGAGGCCCTGCTCCGCGTGCTCGGCCGGTCCTGAGCCGGCGGGCGGCGCCTACCGCTTGCGGGACCGGGTGACTCGCCGCTCCACGCTTCGCCGGACCGCATTTCCGATGCGCTGCAGGGCGCGGTCCATCGCTGCCTGCAGCGAGGCGTGCTGCTCCTCGACCACCACGGTCGGCAGCCCGGCGAGCACCACCTTGATGGTGCAGGCCTTGTCGACGCCGCCGCGCGGCCCGTTCACGTCGCGGATGCGCACGCTCACGCGCTCGACCGCTCGCGCGAACTTGCCGAGCCGCATGCCGAGCTTGCGCCGGAGATAGGCGCGGTCGTCCGCGTCGATGGGGGCGCCTTCGGCGCGGATGTAGGCGGGGATATGGGACGGCTCGTGCCGGTTCCGCTTCGTCTTCGCCGCGCGCGGGATGCGGGCGGCGAGCGGCTTGCGCTTGGTGGTCATTCGTTCTCTCTCGTCGGTTGCGCGACCCCCCGATTATGGCGTCCGGCGCGCGTTTCGGGATAAAACAAAGGCGACGCTCCCCTCGAGGTGCCCATGGACGTAGCGATTCTTACCGCCCTGATCCTCCTCA
>Ga0079224_100012907_pt1 | contig 11604 bp, 14 predicted proteins | sample Stecom2015_FD_80414 | JGI IMG/M metagenome (GOLD analysis project Ga0079224, IMG submission 80414) | Agricultural soil microbial communities from Utah to study Nitrogen management - Steer compost 2015 | ecosystem: Environmental > Terrestrial > Soil > Agricultural land | place: USA: Utah...
CGGCGGGTCGCACGGCTCCCACCCGCGGGGCAGCCACGTCGACAGCGCCGACTCCGGCTGCTTGATGACGCGCTCCTCGCCGTCCAGCACCTTCTTCAGGTAGATGAAGGCGGGCATCAGGCACGCACCACCGCGAACGTCACGTCCTCGTGCGCGGACCACTGGATGTCGGCGAGCCCGTCGGTCGGGTTGCGATACACCTTCGACAGGCCGATGAACCGGTCCTCGCCCGCGGGGACGGCGACCTCGCGGTCGGCGATGGCGAGACCCTCGACGGAGCCCGGGGTAACGAGGGTGACCGTCACCTCCGCTTCGGAGCCGTTCTTGACGTGCAGGACCGTTCCGTCGACGGCGGCGACCTTGTCGCCGGTCTCACTGGCGGCGTGGTAGGTGGCCTCCGTGCCGGTGGCCGCGATCGTCTCGGTGGCGCGTGTGGCCATCGGGGTTCCTTCCTGGACGAGTCCGGGCATGCCGGATGGCTGCGCGGCAGGAGGCCGGGCAGTACAGCGAGGGTCAGAGGCGGGTGATGTCGACCTGGAACGTCGCGGTCACCAGCACCCCGCGGCCGGTCTGGCGCTGCTGGAACGCGCCACCGGTGAGCCAGGCCCGCGACACGGCGCCGCCGAGGGTGGGGTCGTCGAGCAGGGTCTGCTCGAGCGCGTCGAGGATCGCGGCGACCCGGTCGCGGCGCGGTTTGGTGGCGGTGTCCCCGGAGCCGCACCAGATCAGGCAGGTGACGGGGTACTGCTCGCGGGGGCCGCCGCGGAGGTCGGAGATGGCGCGGGTGAACGCGACCACGTCGTCGTCATCGATGGACGCACCGACGGCGAGGCCTTCGGTGCCGACGTAGCCGCCGGCGGGTGGGCCGTCGAACACCTGGTCGGGGCGGAGCCCGGCGGGTGGGGTGGCCGTCCAGCGCGCGACGAGGGTGTCGAGCACGGCAGGGATGGTCGACATGTCAGGCCACCAGCGGGGGTCTGCGGCCGAGGAGCTCGACGGCGCGGTTGGGGATGGCGAACCCCCGCCCGGTCGGGGACAGGAACTCGGCGTCGTTCGCGAACGGGTTGGGGCCCAGCCCGGGTTGCTGCTGGGTTTCCCACAAATGCGCGACGATGATCTTCGCGGCGAGTGTGTAGTTCGCGGGCACCACCTGGTGGCCGGCCACGTAGGTGAAGCGGACCAGCCCGTACAGGGCGGCGCCGGCCTGCACCGACACCACGCCGTGCGGGGTGACGTGCAGGTCGTCGACGTTCCAGGTGACGGTGCCGTCGGCGGGGGCGACGCTGAGCAGCTCCTGCACGGGGGAGGTGCGCAGCTGTACCACCATGGCCCGCGACGACACCTGCATGTTCTCGACGATGGTGCGGCGGGTGACGGTCTCGGCGCGGTGTTCCTCGATGACCGCGGTGGCGGCCTCGATGAACCCGCGCAGCTCCTCGTCGTCGCTGGTGTCGGCGGGGCTCTTGCCGAGGTGACGCTTCATGTCCGCGAGCGACACGATCAGCGGTTGGTCGGCGGGGCGGACGTCGAAGACGTCGGTGTAGGCGGCGCCCGGGTTGGTGGCGACCCAGCGGGCGACGTGCCGGCCCGGCACGGTCGTGGGGTAGCCGACCCGGTAGACGCCGGGCTCGGTGGGCGGGTTGGTCACCGCTGGGGTGACGGTGGTGCCGTCCGGGAGCGTGACGGTGAGGGTCACCTGGTCGGCGTTGCCCTCGAGAGGGAACACGAGCTCGACGACGTCACCGAGGTCGATCGACATCCTGGGCTCCCCTTCAGCGTGGTCCGAGTCGCAGGATGTGCACCTCGACGTCGGCGGTGGATCCGCGCACGGCCCACAGGTCGTCCCCCGGTGGGAGGGGCAGGTCGAGCTGCTCCCCGGGGGCGAGGACGTACCCGGTCCCGGCGGTGACGTCGGGCCCGCCGAGACACAGGGGGGCGGCGGAGGTGTTGCGGACGACCACTCGGCGGCCGGGGAAGCCGACCGCCGAGGGCGTCAGCGACAGCGGTGTCGACCCGACGGTCACTCGCTGCTCGGTTCCGGTCAGCGGGACGCTCTCCGGGTAGAACGGCGGGTAGACCGGCGGGTAGGCGGCCATGGTGGGACCTTCCGGTCAGCTCCGGCGGGTACGGGGCGGGAACGACAGGCCGCCCTTGTCCTCGCCGGGGGAAGCGGACTTGTCCTCGTCGAGCTTCGCCTGCTTGGTGCTGCCCGGCGGCCGGCCGCGGCGACGCTTCGGGGTTTCCTCCTCGGCGGGCGCCGGTTCCACGGCGGGCGACTCGGGGGCCTGGAGGGCGCCGAGTCGCTCCGCGAGGGCCCGGTCGACGATCTGGCCGGGGATGGCCCACAGCCAGCGGGCGGCCGGGTCGGTCTCGTCGACCACGTGGGACTTGTCCTCGGTGAGGCACAACCGCCGGTCGATGATCACCTTGTCGGCCATTAGCCGCCGCCCTCCTCCGGAGGACCGACCAGCGTCCAGTCGTTGGTGGCCTTGGTGCCCTTGTTGATGTACAGGTCAGCGTTCGTGACGTCGATGCACAACGCGCCCTTGGGCGCGATCCCGTTGAACGCCGTCGAGGGCACCCCAGCGCTGCGGTACAGGCACTGCAGGGCGATCTCGTCGTCGTTCGCGGGCGGAGGCACAACGAGGGGCATGTCCCCACGTCCTTCCCGTTCAGGAACGGTGGTGGCGCCGACCTCACGTGGAGGCCGGCGCCACCACCCCTCGATTGTTGATCAGAGCCCGGTGACGACGCCGAACGCCTTCGGCCGGTAGAACACCGCCGTGGCGCGCAGGTCGGCGCGAATCGCCAGCTTGCCCTCGACGAACAGCGAGCCGTGGCTGTTGGTCACCTGGACGTCCAGGCCACGCTTCATCGCGAGCTCGGAGAAGTTCGCGAAGTCACCGAGAACGGCCTTGGTGCTGGTCACCGCGGTGGTCTCCACCACCGGGATGCCCCACATGGTGAACGGGCCGGGCATGCTCGGGTGGCCCCAGATGTACACGCCATCGGCGGTCTTGAGCAGGCGGACGTTCTCCCACTTAGACGGCGCGATGAAGATGACGTTGGGCTCGGCGAACCCGTTGTCGCGGATCTTGCGGGCCGCCTTGTAGATGGCGTCCGGGACGGAATCAGATCCGAGGGCCTGCGTCTGGATGCCGACCACGTTCTCGGCGCCGAGCATCTGCGGCGCGGAGCCGGTGCCCTGCAGCAGCTGCGAGTCCAGCTTGGCCCGCACCATGTACGGGAGGCGGTTGTTGACGTAGTCGCGGGCGCGGGGCTCGTCCTCAAACTGCTCGTCGGTGACGGGCAGCCACACCGCGATCTTCCGGACCGGCTGCTGCCGCTCGGTCAGGGCGAGCTGGGCCTCACCGTAGGTACCACCCTCGGCGGTCATCAGGGCCAGACCGTCCGCCGTCGGGTCGTCGTTGTCGTTCGGGTCCGTTGTGCCGAACGTGGTCTCCTCCATGTACACGACCGAAGACATCGTGGTCGTGGTCTGGGGGAAGTAGTTCGCCACGTGCACGTCCGGGCGCTGCGGGGTCAGCTCCAGCCGCCCGGTACGCAGGTCCTCCGGCTCCCACCCAGCGGTGGTCTGGAACAGCGTCTTGAGGTCGATGTCCAGGTGCGCCTGCGGGCCGATCCCGGAACCCGGGGTGTAGCCCTTCAACGCCGCCGACTTGACGAACTCCTCGCCCATGTCGAACCAGCGGCGGCGGGCACCCTTGCGCTCCACCTCGTGCTCGGCGCCGTCACCGGACTCGGCGGCCTCCTCGCCCTTCTTCGCCGCGGCGGCAGCGCGGGCGACCACGAGGTACTCGTCGACCTTCGACTTGCACTCGTCGATCTCAGCGTTCAGCTTGCCGATCTCGGCGACCTTGGCGTGGGTGTCACCCTGCAGGGACTTCACCCGGCTCATGTCGTACTCGGGGCCGGCCTCGGAGAGGATGTCGGCGAGGCTCTTGCGCTTGGCGTCGAGCTTCTCCTGCGCCTCCTTCAGCGCAGGGAACTCGACCACGCGGTCAGAGTCGTTGTACACGGTTGCTCCGCTCAGATGTTGTTGACCCGTGCCAGCGCGGCCAGGACGACCGAGGCGACCTCGTCGTCCGACGGCTTCGCGGGCTGGTCCGCTTCCACAGGGGTTTCGAGCAGGGACTTCAGCCGCACCAGATCCGACTCCAGCCACGACAGGAGGTCGGCGGTGACGGGGGAGATGCCCCGACCCTTCTGCGCGCGGAGAGCCACGACTTCCGCCGCACGATCAACAAAGCTCGCCACCGCGGCCATCACATCGACGGCCTCGTCGGCGAACCGCTTCCTGCCCTTCTCACCCGGGTCTTCACGAAGATCCGGGACGTCCCGGTCGGCGTCGGACAGGTGCGCCGCCAGGTGCTTGTAGACCGCCTCCCGGTCCTCGGCGGGGATGCCGGGGTCGCCGGTGGCGCCGTTGAGGATGGCGATGCCCTGCAGGCACGCACGCAGGTTCGCCGGCCCGTCCACGCCATGGTGGTGCGGGAACGCGTAGGAGCTCTTCATCTCGGGGTCGGCGTCGGGGTCGACCCACGCGTACACGGTGCGCAGCTCGGAGGGGCGCGCCTCCTCGGCGAGCCCCTTCACGGTGGCCGCCGCGTTCCACGACCGGCTCACCGTGTCCGTCTCGTGCGGGGGGATCGCACCCTTGATCGCGGGGATGACCGCCGCCTTGCCATCGGAGTCCATCAGGCTTCCGTCCTTGGCCCAGTTGTCGGGGATCAGGTTGGTGGCGTTGAGGCGGCGGGCCTGCCGCATGATGTGCCGCCGGATCTCGTCGTGGTTCTTCCCGCCGCGCCCCACGGCGCGGATGGCGTTGCGCAGGTCCTGGACGTTCTCGATCGGGTACGAGCCGTCGTCCATGGCGTGGCCGGCCTCGGCGGCGTCGTCGCGGTCGGCCTGCGTGAACGTGCGCTTCTGCCCCTTCACCGCGAGGGTGCGGGTGCCGATGCCGGCGCCGAGCAGAACCGGGGACACCTCGTGCACGTCGACGCCCTTGATGATGCGCACCGACTTGCCCTCGACCTCGCCGGGCTCGGCGTCGGTGACGTGGAAGCCGTAGGAGAACTCCTGCAGCTCCCCCATCGCCTTCACGGTCTCGAACGCGTCCCGGCCGTGGCTGGTGTTCATGAAGAACTGGCCCTCGAGGATCGCCTCGTTGGGGCCGACGCGGATGACGCCCTTCCCGACCGGCAGCGCGCCCTCCCAGGAGGCGTGGTTGTAGGCGCTAATCCGGACGGGGGCGCCGTCCTTGAACGCGGACTTGCGGGTCACGTCGCCGTCGCGGTCGATGACGTCGAAGGTGGCGAAGACAGCCTGAATCTTGCCCTGGCTGGCGTCCTTGATCTCGACGCCACGAAGCGCCTTGGTCTGCGTCTGCACGAGCGCCTCCTGGCTCGTCGATGGATCACGCCTCGTCGACGTGAGGGGACTGGTCACGTCTCCGGGTAGATGCCGTCACCGTCGCCGTCTCGGGGGTTGCCGGCCGAGCTGGGCGGGTCGGGTTCCGGGAGACGTGGGGTGCGCCGGCCGCCGGTGTCGGCGTCGTCCGGGTCGGGGGGGACGGTCGGGTAACCACCCGGGGGCTGCAGCTGCACCGAGAACAGACCCGAGTGCTGGCCGATCAGCTGCCCCAGGTCGTCGGTGCGCAGGTACTCGGTGGCCGCGTCTGGTTCGTAGCCGGCGTCCAGCAGCTGCCGCAGCGCGATCGCGTTCTTCTGCCGGATGTCCGCCAGGTCGGACGCGTCGTCGTACAGGAAGCTGATCGCCGAGTCGTCGTACCAAAGCTCGGCGCCCTCGCTGGGGGTCTTGAGCAGCACCTGCAGCGACGCGCACGCGTTGCGCCACCACGGCCGCAGCGTGGTGTTCGCCGTCAACCTCGCCGCGGAGTTGAAGTTTCCGGCGTTCAGGCTCGAGCCCTGCAGGCCCTCCGACATGCCGAGGACGGTCGGGTGCACCCCGGCGGCCATCGCCACCCGGGTCTCCGACAGCTGCTTGAGGGACCGGAAGTCCATCTCCCGGAAGTTCGACGACAACGGACGCACATCCGCGCCGCCGGCGAGGAACAGGGTCTTGCCGGCCTTGTCGACGCCCTCGTGGGCGGCCTTGAACGCGGTCACGTACCGCTGGAAATCCTCCGGGGACACCGCCTCCGACAGGGTGATCGCCAGATGCGGGGAGGCGCCGTTGGTGAAGAACTTCCCCTGGTGCATCGTGGCGGCCTTGTCGGCGCGGACCTCCTCCACCGCCGGGGTCAGCCACGACATTCCCCGGAACCGGGCGGCCGGGTCCGGGATCGGGGCGAAGTGCACCACCTCGTCGGGCATCAGCAGCACCGCGGGTGGCTTCGTCCCCGACAGCGGCAGGTTCGCGTTCGAGGTGATCGGCTCGTACAGGTAACCGACGACCCGCGCGTCGAGCGCGTTCGGGTCCCCCGACTTCGAGTCGATCACCATCGACACCCAGTCGGGTCGCATGTGGACGATCCGTCTCGTCCCCCGCGCGGCGTTCCCGAGCCGGCCCTGCTCGTCGGCGACCGTGGCGAAGTAGTTCCCCGCCAGGCTGGACACGACCTCCATGCGGGTCAGCAGGTCACCGGTGGTGCCACCCGGCCAAGGCTGCTCCAGCAGCCGCAGCTCCGGGGACCCGAACAGCTCACCGGGTCGGCCCTTGCGGAACACCCGCCACTGGAACCGCGCCTCCGACAGCACCGCCATGCGGAACCGGATCGCCGCGAACACCGACGGGCTGGCCTTGAACGCGTTCTCGATGTACGCCGGGAAATTCGGTTCGATCCGCTCCCGATCCGAGGTGAGCCCGGTCGTGAACATCGAGTCGTGGAGCCCGTCCACGGCCCATAGCGGCGGCTGCGACCACGCCTTACGTTCCCCGCCACGGCGGGACGACATGCGGTCCAGGAGGCCCATCAGCGCGTCCTCACCGGGTCACGGCGGCCCAACGCGCGGGCGTCGTCCCACCCGACCGCAAGCGCGGACCAGCACCACACCACAGCGACCGCGACCAAGCCGGCCGCCCAACCGAGGGCGTAGAGCAGCGCGGCGAGGCAGACGAGGAGGAACCTCACGTTCGCTCCCCTCTACTGGATGTCGTCATGCTGCTTTTCGGGTCCGGGTCGCCCGCTCACGCGGCGTCGCCGCGGCCGTGCCGGCGGGCGCCCCGCTCGAGCTCGGAGAACGTCCGGCCGGCCATCCGCTTCTTGAAGTGGGGGATGTTGTTGGCCGGGATGCCGATCTTGTTGGAGGGGGCAAGGACACACAGCAGGTCGTTCTCGTCCTGGCTGTAGTAGCCCGCGGCCATGAGCGTGGCCTCGTCCGGGAACACGTCGGCGTGGTAGTCGCGGTCCTTGTCGACCAGATGGTCCTGCTTGCCGCCCATCGAATAGCACCACAGGAAGTTCTCGGGGGCAGCGCCCTCCACGACCCGTTTGAACAGGCCGACTTCCTTCGTGTAGCAGTAGAACAGCACGTCGGGGGTGTGGCTGGCGATCGCAAGCCAGGCCAGCAGGTACTCCTCCGAGAGAAAGTCCCCCGCGTCGTGGATGCGGATGCACGCGGCGCCGCGGTCGAGCAGCGCCGCGACCGTGGGCGACAGGTGGTCGCGTGGCCGGTCGGGGAGCCGCGGCTCACCGGTGGGGCGGAACTTGCGCCGAGCGAGCTCGTTGAGCATGTCGGCCGTCCAGCCGTTCAGGTCGTCGAGGACTCGTTCGAGGTTCCGGACATGTGCGGCCTTGACGCTCGGGAAGTTGTAGGTGCCGTTCCGGGCGTAGCAGACCTTGATGCACGCGCCGGCCTGTGGGCAGACGTTCACTGCCCGCCCATCGCTGCGGCGCGCAACCCAGGCCGGGAGGGTCCAATTCCAGATCCGGTCCTTGCGTAGCTCGCTGTTCTGCGTCAGCACAGCCGGCTACTCACCGAGCCGCAGAACGTGGGCGACGACGTCGGTTTCGCCGGAGCTCACCCCGTAGACGCGCTCACCGAACGAGTAGGGGATCTCCAACATCTCCCCCGGCGACAGCGCGAACCCCGAGCTCGCGGTCACATCCGCCGGACCGAGGACCAGGTCATCACCCTCGGTGTCGGCGCCGTTCTTCACGTACAGCCGGCCACCCGCCACCCCCGACTCGGCGGGATGCAGCGCGACCGGGGTGTCACCAACCGTGACCTGCGCGGCAGAGACCGCCATCGGGCACTCCTCACCATGGGGCGCCTAGGCCCTCTTCACCAGTCGACTAGCGCAAACGTCGGAACGCTGTTCTTCTTCGGGGTGGCCTCCTGCAACGCCACCCCGTGCCACGCCAGCGTCACCGCCACCAGCGGCGAGATGTCCACGCTGGAGTCGCGGCGATGCCACCCCCACGCGTCCCCGACCGGGCGCCTCCGCGCCCCCGACAAGGCCGCGTTCAGCTGCGGCTGATCCAGATGGCGGAACGCGCCGTTCTCGACGACGTCCTCGTAGAGCGCGCCGCACGCCTGCGCCATCTCCCGGCCCGTCACCAGCACCGGCTCAATCCCGGCCTCCTGCAGCGCCGGCAGCCACGCCCCCGCCGCCGACGCCGGGTCCAGCACCCACCCCGCCGGCTTGTGCCGCTCGTCCAACTCAACCACCCGGTCCAGCACCCAGCCGGTGCCGGGGCGGGCATCCACGACCTCCACGTGGCCGACACCGTCCGCCCGGCGACCCGCCACCGCCACCGCGGCACCCGACCGGTCCGGGGTGGCGTCGAGCGCGAACACCAGCTGCCCAACAAGCTGGGACGCCGGATCCGCAAGGCCCTCCCACACGCTGTGCAGGATGACCGGCTCGTGGACGTCCTTCGAGACCCACTGGTTCAGGTAGGCGCGTTGGAACTCCGGGAGGTCCATTGACTTGAAGTCCGCCTCGACGGCGTCCTCCTCGATGAGGCCGCCGTTGCAGCGCAGGGCCGGCATACACGAGCGCCACACGTCCCGATCGGCGGGATCGGCGTCCTCGGGGGCCGACCACTCGAAGTAGGCGACACCCCTCGTGACGCCATCCTCGACGAGCTGCCGGCCCTTGTCGCGCTTCCCCAGCAGATAGGTGCTCTGCTCAGTCCCCGCGGTGGAGACGACCCACAGCTGTGGTGATTTACGGGTGATCATCGCAGGCTTGAAGGCCTGCTCCAACCGAGCATCCACCTGCGAGAACGCCTCGTCCAAGAACGCGAGATCGAGGGTGCCACCGTGGCCGGACTTCTCCGTGTTCGCGGTGATCCCCCACCGGGACCCGTTGCGAAAAAGGATCGCCTCGTTGCCGTTCGTCTTGCGGACGCGGAACAGCTTCTTCAGCGGAGACGCCTCGAGGGCGACGACTAGGTCGTCCTCCCACTTCATCCGCGCGTCGTTGCGGGTCTGCGCGCCGTAGCGGATGACCTGCCGCTGCCCGAACCCCAAGGCACGGTGGGTGCCAACGCCCATGATGAGCGTGGTGTTGTGAGTGGCGACAAGGTCACGCCCAGCCAGGAACAGCCCGTCTGGGGAGTCGACCTTGATGCAACGCACCGGCACCGACGGGACCGGCTCTATTGAGCGGATGCTGACCGTTGATCGCCCATCCCGACGCCCATCGCTGTAGCCGCCGCCTGGGTGAACACGCGCCAGCTTCCGCGCGAGCCGGAACGGCGCGTACGGATCGTCCTGCTTGGGCGTGAAGAACACCCTGTACTCGGCGCCACAATCCTGGCCGAGGTAGGTCGACCGGTCCTCGCGCATTGTCGCCCGCCACCCCAGCGAGCGGGCGAGGAGCAAAACCGCATCAGCTAGGCGTCGGTTTGTTGCCGAGAACTCCACGCGGCCCTGCGGCGCTGAGATCGTGCCGTCGGTGTCGAGCAGCCCCTGCAGGAGTGCCTCACGCTGCTGCGGGCCGGCCCTGAGGTAGTCGTCCGGGACATGCTTGTCCGAAATCAGCCCAAGCTCACGGAGACCCGCTTGGAAGGACCGTGCCTTCCAGCCGGATCTGCTGTTGTCTGCGCGGATCGCAACCGCGCATGCCGACGGTCTCTCGTAGACGGCGGGCACATAGCCTGCGGCGCGGATCGCGTCGACCCAGTGCGGAACGTCGTCCTTGTGGCTAGCCAAGAGGGCCTGTCGCGACCAGCCGTCGCCGAGCCAGGCCCCCAGGAGGTACGGGTCGAGGGGCAGGTCCACTTCAGGAGATTTCAGAACTCCCTGCGCGGGCAGCTGGAACCGATATCCCGTCGCCCCCGATGGCTTCCGGCTGACATAGCCAGCCGCGATCAGCTCCCGCGTCGTGAGTGTGCGGAACTCTGACCTACGACTGTTCCGGTCTGCGACCGTCCACAGGTGGTCAGCATCGGCGACGACGGACCTACCGTCCGTCGTCGTGACCCGGTAGCAGGCGTGCCCGACCATCACGTCGCTCACGAAAGTGACGACGACGTCGTGACCAGCCGGGTGGAAGACACGGTCGCCGACCTGGATGCCGGCCATCGTCGTCCAGCCCCGGTTCGCGGTCAGGATCTCCGTCTCGCAATCGAGCGCTTTTCCGGATTGCCGGGGCACGGTCAAGACTACCTCGCGGTATGCGAGTTGCCCCGTTTCTGGATCGAGCTCGAGCGCGACGTCGACCACGTACTGCTGCCATGGCATCAGCGGTGTGCCGAGCTGTGCGGCCACCTCCGCCACCCGAGGCCCGAGGGTGGGCCGGTCCGGGCTGCGCGGGGTCGCCCACCGCGGCGGGCAGATCAGGCTCTCAGCCGAACGGGGAGACACCCGAGGTCGGGAGGCCGAGCCCGTTGACGAAGCTGTCGAGGCCGTCGTCATCGTCGTCGGCCTCCTTCAGGATCGCGTCGAGCGTGGCGCGCAGCTCCTTCGCGACGGCCGCGGTGGCCATGCCGGCGCCGTCGTCGAGCTTGCGGGCGAGGGTGAGCGCGGTGGCGACGAGCGCGCGGTGCGCGATGCTGATTTCGGGGGCGTCGGCCAGGGTCGCCCGAACCTCGTCCTCTACGGAGAGTGACGGCCGCTCGTCGTCGCTGTCCGCGACCAATTTTCGGGGGTTACGCTTCGTCACGGCGACCCCCTCACGCTGCGTTGCGGGCATGATCGACACGCGCTGCGCGGAGTACTCGGAGGCGCCGCGCTGGGCACGTTTCCGCAGGTCAGGCGCGGTTCGACACGCTCTGCGACGCTCTGACCTGCGAGTTTGCGGTCCCCCCGTTCGGCTCCGGGGAGAAATTTCTTGACGAAAGGCGAGGGGTCCCGGGGGTCCATGATCAACGTCGACCCCCCGCCCCCCGGGGCCGGCGGTCACCCTGCGTAGCTGTTACTCAGCGTGACGATCACCAGTCTGGTGACGTTGCGTGACGATCACGAAATCGATCAATCAACATCAACGATGATCGATCAGCACGAACAGCGACGATCGTCGAGCGAGCACACGACACGAGCTCGACGCATGGGCACCAGGCAGGGGCAGGGACGGCAGGGGCACCAGGCCACCAGCCACACCTACCTACCTAGGGCAGGAGGGGGGTGGGGCCGGCTCTGCCCACCCGTCTGCGCCTCGCCGGGGTCACCA
>Ga0079224_100012908_pt1 | contig 11603 bp, 10 predicted proteins | sample Stecom2015_FD_80414 | JGI IMG/M metagenome (GOLD analysis project Ga0079224, IMG submission 80414) | Agricultural soil microbial communities from Utah to study Nitrogen management - Steer compost 2015 | ecosystem: Environmental > Terrestrial > Soil > Agricultural land | place: USA: Utah...
GATTGTAGCGGGCCTTGCTGAAGCCAGGATCCAGCCGGAGCGCTTCGTCAAAGAAGACCATTGATCCGGCCATCTCACCCTGGTCGCTCAGGACCGTACCCAGGGTGTTCCACAAGAGCGGCTGGCCAGGCTCTATCGAGAGAATTCCTTTCAGGATTTCGACCGCGTCACCGTAACGACCCTGATCCCGCAGGACGCAGGCCAGGTTGTTTGTGACCTCGATGTCGCCGGGGGACCGGGCAAGGCACTTGAAGAACAGCTTTTCAGCGATCTCGAATTGCCGCAGGCGCTGGGCCAGGCGACCAAGGTCTGCTGCAATCGCGAGCTCGTCGGGAAGCAGCTTCAAGGCCGCCTCGTAAGCCATGATCGCCTGGGACACCGCCCCTTCCTTCTCGCGAGAGATCGCCAGGATGTGCCAGGCGAGCCCATTGGTCTCGTCCAGCTGGAGGGCCTTGAGCGCCCACTGGGATCCCGCGAGGTAGTCATGGTCCCGGATCGCGGCCACCGCTGACCTCATCAGGGTGATCAGCTTCTTCTGTTGCTTCAGGCCGGGCGCCCGCGACCCCGCCAGACGGCGGTCGAGGTTTCCCAGGGCGGCCGGCGAGGCGGCGTCGCCGGCTATGCCGTCCGCCAGTCGGAGCTCTGGCAGGGGCGCTGCAGCGGGCGATGCGGACAAGGCGCTGGTCATGTCGGGACGTCCGGTTACGAATCTATCCTGATCGACACTACACACACATGGTTAACCACGACTGTTTAGCCTGCGTTCGTTCCCGGCTTCCTATCGTCGCCGCGCGCCTGTCAGGAGACGCCTTGAATGCCGCTGAAGCTGTCGCTCAAGCCCGGTGAGAAGTTCGTCCTCAACGGCGCCGTGGTCCAGAACGGCGACCGGCGCGGCGTTCTGATCCTGCAGAACAAGGCCAGCGTGCTGCGCGAGAAGGACATCCTCCAGCTCGAGGACGTCGATAGCCCCGCCAAGCGCATCTACTTCCCCGTGATGATGATGTACCTCGACGAGGCCTCCGCGCCCAAGGTGTACGACGAGTTCGCCCTGCGCCTGACCGAGTTCATGGGGGCGACGCGCAATCCGCAGGTCCAGGCCGACTGCGTGGCCGCCTCGCGTTACGTGATGTCGCGCGAGTACTACAAGGCGCTGATGGCCGCCCGGAAACTAGTGGATTACGAGGAAGGTCTGGCGAATGTCGCTTCAGGCGTACAAGACCGCAGCGACGCGGGCTGAAAACCCCCGCGAGATGGAGTACCGGTTGTTCGGGCAGGTCACCCGGGCGCTGATGCACGCCTCCACGGTGGACGCCTCGGACATCGCCACCCGGATCGACGCCCTCGACTGGAACCGCCGGCTGTGGTCGACCCTGGCCACGGACTGCGCCAGTTCCGACAACGCCATGGACAAGGGCCTGCGCGCCCAGATCATCTCGATCAGCCTGTTCGTCGGCCGCCACTCCTCGGCGATCATGCGCGGCGAGGACGACTTCGAGGCCCTGATCGACATCAACAAGATGGTCATGCAGGGCCTGGCGGGCCCGGGCCCCAGCTCGGGACCGGGCGCCGCGGCCGCCGCCTGAACCGCCGGTCGCTAGAAGGCGACCGACAGCCCGATACGGAAATTGTAGCTCAGGGCGTCGGTGGTCATCAGGCGGGTGGTCTCGCCGTTCAGCACCTGGTCGCCCGAATGCGGATTGAACACCGCACCGACCTCGTCGAACCAGGTCACGTCCGCGCCGGCCCCGATCGCGACCCGGTCCGACAGCGGCACGCTGAAGTAGACCCCGGCCGCCAGGGCCCAGCTGAGTCCCCGGTCCTCGTCATCGATGCGGATGACGAAATCCCGTTCGGAGCCGTCGATCGAGATCTCGGGCGCTGCAAGGGCGCCGCCGGGACTGCCCTCCGACCCCGAACTGCACAGCGGGCACACGTTCCGTTCCGAAGCCTCGAGCGAGGTCTTGCGGTGGAACAGGCCCGCCGAGGTCCAGCCGCCGACGCTGATCCGGTTGCTGACGGTGTCGAAATACTGGAAGCCCAGTCCGCCGCCGACCAGGTCGTCGCTGACCCGCTGGTCCCGGGTCTGGCTGAAGACATCGCCGAAGGCCTCGACCTGCATGTGGCCGTCGTAGTCCCGCCGGCTGCGCAGGTAGTCGGCGAACATGAACCAGGACACCGGCCCCGAGGCCGTGTGGACCATCTTGAGTTTGAAGTTCAGCAGTTCCGCTTCGGTCTCGGCCGTCCAGACAGCCGCGCGATTGCCCAGGAACAGGCCGGTCGAATCCTGCGGGGAGCGGTCGCTGTAGGGCCAGCCGACATCGACGTCGCCGCCGTCTTCGATCTCGCCGCGCCGGGTTACCTCGCCCCGTCCGTAGAGAACGCTGCCCGACAGCAGCCACTCACGATAGGCCAGCGGGAACAGGGTCACGCCGAGGATGTGCATCCGCACCGTCTCGGCGTTGCGGCCGGCGAACATCTCGGCTTCGCCCGACGTGCGCCGGAAGCCGATGCCCGCCTCGTTGCCGGTGCGCAGATTGCCGACGCCGGTGTTGATGATGACCCTCGGCTGAAGATCCGTGGCCGGGAGGACAGCCGGACATTCACGGCTTTCGCAGGCGGCCAGCCGGGGCGTCAGGGCGTCGAGGCGCACGTTCAGGTCGGCGATCTCGGCGGAGATGGCGCTGATCTCGGACCCTCTCGCCCGCAGTCGCGCCACTTCGCGGTTGAGAGCGGCCACCCGCGCCAGCCTGGCGTCCGCTTCTGCGCGCGTGCGGGCGATGTTGACCCGAAGCTCGCCGCCCACGCCGCGAACGTGGCCGTCGATGATCAGGCGGTTGAGGTATTCGGCCTCGTCGAGCAGACGATTGCGCTCGTCCGAAAGACGGTTCGCCTCGGCGATGTCGGCCATGATGCGGGTGTGTTCGGTCACCAGGAAGGCGTGACGCGCCCGCAGTCGGTTGATCTCGTCGGCCAGCTGCTGACAGGCGGGGCAGCGCGTCGTCTGGCGCAGGTCGCCGGGCAGCAGGCCCGGGGCCGGAACCACCAGGTTCGTGGGCGGTGATGTCTCGCCGCCGCTGGTCGGGCAGGGGAGGTTGTCCACTGCCGCCGCGCCGACGTCCAGGGCGTCGGCGGCGGCGGCGATACGCTCGGCCATGGCGGTCGCCGCCGTCCCCCAGCTGTAGGTGGTGCGGCCTCCCGCGGTGGTCGTGAAATCCGGGACGTCGGGCCGGACGAAGGACGCCCCGCCGCAGCCGCGGTTCAGGCAGGCCGACACCGCCGCCTTGGCCTCGCGGACAGCAGCCAGGGCGTCGAGGTTGGCCGTTCGCGACGACTCGAGCGCAAGCCAGTCCAGATAGACGTCCGCCTGGACGCCGGTTTCGGCCGCCAGGGCCTCGATCTGGCGCTGTTCGTTGGCGCGCCGCTCCTCCAGAACCCTGGTGGACACGGTCTTGGCGATGCGGCCGACCATCTGACCGATGTTGGCGAACGAGCCCTTGGCGTCGAGCTGGCGGGCGAAGTCCCGCGCCGTGCCGCCGGCCTTCTTGACCTGGTCGTAGGTCTCCTTGATGTCCTTGAGCGTGTTGATGGCGTCGGTGGTCTGACTGATCATGTCGTTCAGGCCCTGCCGGACCTGGGCGGTGGTGGCGCCGGGCTCGACCACGCCGAAGGCGACCAGGGTGTCCACCATGCCGGGCGCGACGCTGCCTGCGACGTCGATCTCCTGCTGGAAATTCGTCAGGTTCTGTCGAAGCGTGTTCAACAGGCTTTCGGTATCCTTGGCCGCCTCATAGATCGCGTCCGCCTGCGCCACCCGGCCGAGTTCGTCCATCTGGCCCCAGCTCTTGATGAAGGAGCTGATCGAGGCGAGGTCCAGCAGGGCGCTGCCGATGTCGTGCAGCATCCTGTGCAGGATGATCGCCCCCTGGGCGTTGGTCAGATTGGCCTGGGTGACGTGGCTCTGGCCGCGCAACGAGGCGTAGGCGGCCCCATAGTCGCCGCTGGCGGCGTTCAGGGCCTTGAGGTGCGCCTCGAGATAGGTCTCCAGATCGATCAGCTGCTGCATCTGACGCGCCATCCGCGGGCAGTCAAACTGCGGGCACTGCAGGCCCTCGCAGTTGGAAGCGGCGGCCAGGGCGCGCGCCCTGGCGGCGACGGCCTGCAATTGCGCGGCCGTCGCGGGCCTGGAGGCCGAGGATGCGGACGGCGCGGCTTGACCGGCGGGCGCAGGGGCCACGACGGCGGAATGGGCGGACGAGACCGAACCGCCGAACAGCGCGGCGGCGGCGGCGAAGGCGACCGGGGTCTGGATCGAGCGGGACATGCATTCCTCCTTGTCCCGCGCAGCCTAGGAGCCGCCTCGAAGAAGCTGCGTCATCGGTTCTGATGACGTTGTTCTTCCAGCCTGCTACGATGCCCGCTTGCGCCGTGGGGGCGGATGCAGGGGACGTTGGACGCATGCCGCGCACGGACGATCTGCTGACGGTGATCGAGGCCATCCACGCGGCCGGGCTCGAGGCGCAGCGCTGGCCTGACGCCCTGCAGGCGGTCACCCGCGTGGCCGGCGCCTCGGCGGCCTCGCTCGAAACCTATGACTACGGACGGCGCCGCCACCGGATGTGGCACGGCTACGGCAGCGAGCCCGAGATGATCGAGGCCTATCTGTCGTTCCATTCCAGCGACAATGTCTATGCGCCGGACCGGCCGCCGGGATTCAGCACGCGGAAATTCCCCCGCGGGCACGTCCTCGATGCGGCGGGCCTCGGCCGTGAGCCGTTCTACGCCGAATACATCACCTATACGGACCCCCGCTATTTCGCGGCCGGGATCCTGGATACCGGCCGGGGTCCCGAGACGGTCTTCACCCTGACCCGCGACCCGTCGCAGGGACATATGGAGCAGGCGGACGTCGAACTGTTCGGCCGGCTGATGCAACACGCCCGCCTGGCGCTCCAGGTGGCCGCCCGCCTGGACGAGGCCCAGGTCGAGACCCGATCCCTGGCGCGGATCCTGGACACCATCGGCGGCGGGGTGGCGCTGCTGGACAGGAGCGGCGGCGTTCTCCACGCCAACGCCGCCCTGATCGGGATGACGGCCCGCGGCGACGGGCTCCGGCTGGCCCGGGACGGCGTCCGGCTGGAGACGGCCGGCGGGCGCGAGTTGTTCAGCGCCGCCCTGGCCGCGGCGCTGGCCCTGGGGCGCGGCGCCTCGCTGACGGCTCCGAAGCCGTTCGCCGTCGCCCGTCCGTCAGGCGATCCGCCCTATGTGGTGACCCTGCGGCCGGTTTTCGGAGGCGAGGCGGACGAGGCCCCCGGCGCGGCGGCCGTGCTGTTCGTCCACGATCCGGCCGGACGGCGGTCAACCAGCACAGAGGGCCTGCGCGCCCTGTTCGATCTGACGGCGGCCGAGGCGCGGCTGGCGGAGGCGTTGACGCGGGGGCTGTCTCCGGTCGACTACGCGCGCGCCAGCGGGGTCAGCATCAACACCGCCTACACCCACCTCCGCCGTCTCAAGGACAAGACCGGCGCCCATCGGCTCGCCGAGCTGATCCACCGTCTGAACGACGCGACGCCGCTGCCGGCCTTTGCAGACCGGGAGCCGGCGACGAACCGCAGGCGGGCCTAGCCGGCGCGGCGGATCAGTTCGTCGGCCAGTTCGGACGTCAGATAGCCGTCCGCCAGCCGTCCCGTGGCCATCTGCCACCGCCGCAGGGCCGCGCGCGTGTTGGCGCCGATGACGCCGTCGATCCCCTGGGTGTCGTAGCCCAGGGCGGTCAGGGCGCGCTGGGCGCCGATCCGCTGATCGCGCGACAGCGGCCCGTCGTCCGGCCAGGTTCCGACCAGGCCTGGTCGACCCTGGATGCCGTCGGCGGTCAGCCCGATCGCCAGCGCATAGCTGACCGAGTTGTTGTAGCGCCGGATGATGTAGTGGTTCGGCAGGGCCAGGAAGGCCGGTCCCCGCGCGCCCTGCGGCAGCAGGATGGTCGCGTCCTCGCGGGCCTCGGCCGCGTTCGGGGCGCCGCCGTGGGCCAGGGTCACGCCCTTCGCCGCCCAGTAGGACCACGGATGGCGAGGCCCTTCGGCGTTCGAATAGTCGAAGTTCGACGGCAGCCTGACCTCGTAGCCCCAGGTCTGGCCGCGCTTCCAGCCGGCCTGGGCGAGCAGGTTGGCGGCCGAGGCGAGGGCGTCCGCGTCCGAACCCCAGATGTCGACCTTGCCGTCCTCGTTCTGGTCGACGCCCAGTCGCAGATAGTTGTCGGGCATGAACTGGGTCTGGCCCATCGCCCCGGCCCAGCTGCCCTTCAGTCCGGTGCGGCTGCGCCTGCCGTCGATGACGATGTCGAGCGCGTGCTTGAGCTGGGATTCGGCCCAGTCCCGGCGGCGGCCGTCATAGGCCAGCGTCGCCAGCGAGCGGATCACGTCGTAATCGCCCTGGACCTGTCCGAAGGCCGATTCCTGGGCCCAGACGGCGACCAGTATCTCGGACGGCACGCCGTACTGCTGGACGACAGACCACGGCACCCGGTCGGTGCGCTGTCGGGCCTGGGCGATCCGCGTCGCGGTGACGGCGTTCTGGATGTAGGCCCCGGCGGGGCGGCTGAACTCCGGCTGGTTGCGGTCGAGGCGGATCACCGACGGATCGGGGGTCAGGGCGTCCAGCTCGCGGGCGTAGGCGGCGCGGCGATCGCCGCCATGACGGGCGAGGAAGCCCTGCTTCCAGCCTTCGAAGCCCGCCTGGTCGACCGTGGGGATGGTCGCATCGGAAGGGGCGGGCGCGGGCGGCGCCGGCGCGGTCGTCTGCGTTGGCGGGATCGCGGTGGAGGGTGGGGCCGGCGTCGGCGGCGGCTCCGGCAGCATCGGCGCACAGGCGGCGACGGTTCCGATCAGGATGAGGCGAAGGCTGAGGCGCATGATCTGCAAGCTAGTCTCCCATAACGCCCTCGCCTCATAACAACTGCGCGAGTCACGTCCGACGCCTACAGCGCCGGGATGGAGAAAGCGTTGCCGTAAATCGGCCCGGCGGCGGTGTTAACCTTCATTCTAGTCGGCATGGTAACCGGTTCGGGCGCAAAAGGGCTGCGGCTCCCTGAGACCGAAATGGCCTGGTGGCGGAGGGGCGACGCGTCGGCGGTGCAACGCCGGAGACCCTCCGTTCAACTCGGAGGCCAGGCCTCCATCTCCGGTCGCGCCGTCAGGCCCCCGCAATCGGATAGCCGGTGAAGCGCTTCGGCTTCTTCATCAGGACATGGGTGACCACCTTGTCCACGCCGAGGTCGCCCGCCATCAGCTCCTCGGACAGGGCCGTCCACGCCGCCATGTCGGGCGCCACGGCCTTGATCAGATATTCGAACGGCCCGCTGACGTAGGTCGCCTCGACGATCTCGGGAATGTCGGCCATCGCCGCCTCGAAACGGGCGAGGCGCCGGGGATTTTGCCCCTCCAGCCACACCTCGGCATAGAGAATCACGCCGATGTTCAGCGCCCACGGGTTCAGCCGGGCGCCATAGCCCTCGATGATCCCCGACTTCTCCAGCCGTCTGACCCGAACCAGACAGGCGCTGGGCGAGAGGGCGACCTGCTCGGCCAGGGCCTGGTTGGTCAGGCGGCCGTCGGCCTGCAGCGCCGCCAGGATGCGCCGGTCGATACGGTCCAGCGTGGGGAATGCGGCCATGGGGGCGTCCTGCCGCACGAACTGCGGTTTCGTCGGGGTCTTTCCGACACACCCACGATGGCTTCGGACCTATCTTGAGGTCAACGCCGCAGACGGTGCGGCCGCTTTGATGGAGAGATTCGATGACGATGAAGGAAAGGCTGGAAGCCTGGACGTTCGCCGCGGTTCTGTTCGTCGGCCTGCCGCTGAGCATCCTGCTCGGCGCGTGGCTGGCGGGATAAGACGGAGCGAGGCGGGGCCTCGCGAACGGACAGTTGACGCCCGGCCCCGCCCTCTCTATACGCACCGCTCCGCCGCAGGTCCGTCCCGCGGCTTTTCTGTTTTGCTTTGCCTCAGGACGACGACCATGAAGGTCCGCAGCTCGCTCAAGTCGCTCAAGGGTCGCCACCGCGACTGCAAGGTCGTGCGCCGCAAGGGCATCGTCTATGTGATCAACAAGACGGACCCGCGCTTCAAGGCGAAGCAGGGCTAAGGCCTTCCAGTGCGCCGGCGGCCGCAACGCGGTCGCGGTTCGCTTGAGCGCTTTTCCACAGGTCGCGGGCCTTGTCCGCGGCCTTTTTCGTGCCTGATGTTGAGCCCGCCGGACAGGCGTGGTTAGCGTCCGGCTCCATTCATTCCCCGCTTCCCAGGAGTCCGCCCGTGGCCGACGACGCATCCTTCGACGCCAGCCCCGACGTCCTGACCGCCTCGGCCCAGGGCCGGCTGCGCACCATCATCGAACGGCTGGAGCGCCTCGAAGAGGACAAGCAGGCGGTGATGGCCGACATGAAGGAGGTCTTCGCCGAGGCCAAGGGCGAGGGCTACGACGTCAAGATCCTTCGCAAGGTCATCCGCATCCGCAAGCAGGACAAGGCCAAGCGCCAGGAAGAGGACGCGATCCTGGACCTGTACATGTCGGCGCTGGGCGAGATCTAGGGCGCCGACGCGAGGCCTGCGGCCCGCTAGTTCCTCCCGCCTGAACCCGGGCTCTTGCGGCCCCACCGCCGCCGGGGCTCCTCGCCCTTGGCCTTGGCGGAGATTTCCTTGAGCTTGCGGCCCTGCATGGCCGACAGGGCCTGTCCGGGCGCGCCGAGTTCCGGGTCGCCGAAGGCGCGGCCGTGCGTCTTCACCCGCTCGCTGACCGAGTCGAGGAATTCCCCCTCCCATCCCGAAAGCGTGACGCCGGCCTTGTCCGCCGCGCGTCGGGCGCGGCGCAGGGCGTTCAGCGCCGCGCGCTGCGCCGCCTTGCGCTGGGCTTCGAACGGGCTGGGCGGGGGCTTGCGTTTCAAGATGGGCGAGCGCTGACGGCGAGGGGCCGGGCACAGCCGTTTCAGCCTCGCCCGCTACGGAGACTAGAACCTCGTTCGGAAGCCCGAAACCCTCTTCCTTCGCCCTTCGCCTCTAGAACAGGATCTTGCGCAGCGTCAGCCGGATCGACCGGCCCTCGGGGTCGAGGAAGTCGGGCTGGTAGTTGAGCGGCGTCTCGGCACCGACAGCGGTGACCTCCGGGCGGCTGTCGAACAGGTTCTGCACGCCCAGCTGGATGCGCGAGCCCTCCAGCCACGGGAATCGCTCGACCCAGGAGGTGCGCTGGTTCAGGTCCATGAAGACGTTGAGGTTCACCGTCAGCTGGTCGGAAAATTCCAGGTCCGGGCCGGTCCCGCCGTCGACGCGGGTACCGTCGCGCCAATTGGCCGAGACAAAGGTCCCCACACCGTTGCGGAAGACGCCGCCCATGCCCTGGATCTCGTGGCGCGGACTGCCGCCGCGGGCCGAGGTGGCGGCGCCGTCCAGCAGGTCCAGTACGGGCAGGCCGTCGGCGATGACGATCTCATCCTGAAGCCGCCAGGTATGGTAGAGCGAGATGTGGAAGCGGCCCTGGCCGGGCTGCATGCCGCCGCCGCGGCCGCGGCCGCCGCCCATACGGACCTGGGTCCCGCCGCCGCCCGACCGGGCGCCGCGGGGGCCGCCGCCCTCGACACGGACAGCGACAGGCCCGCCCCGTCCCTCGCTCGCGCCCTCTTCACGCGGCGTCGGCTCTCCGAAGGCCCGGGAGAAGTTGAAGCCTGAGCGGAGGTCCTGGCGCTCGTAGCGTTCGAAATTGAGCGGCCGGGCGTCGATGCGCACAAGGTTGCCGTCGAGATCCCGCTCGAACCGGTCGGGCAGGGCGGCCTCGAGGTCGGGGGTGATCGACGGGAAGGAGGCGATCTCGTCGTCAGTGCGGCTCCACGTCCAGGTCGAACTGAGCGACAGGTCGGTGTCGGTGAGCGGGCGCAGGGTGCCGCCCAGGCGGATGACCTGCCGGTTGTCGGCGTCCAGATTCGGATTGCCGCCGCTGATGCGGGTGACGAACACCGTCTCGCCTGTGCGGAAGTCGAACACCGGCACGTTGGGCGTCTCGATCACCGGGTCGTTGAGCTGCGAGATGGACGGGGCGCCCTGCTCGTCGGTCCAGCTGGCGAGCAGGGACAGCTTCTCGATCGGCGACCAGTTCACCGTGGCGCCGAATTTCGACAGGCCGCCGAAGTCCGACAGCTCCTCGAAGCCGGCGTCGACGCCGATCGACAGGTCGCCGAGGCCGGTCAGGACCTCGTTGCGGCGGCTGGCGATGGGGAGGTTGAAGCTGCTCTGGCCGCTGAGCCTGTCGCGCGACTGGCCGCGCTCGGTGGTGACGCCGCTGCGGGTGCTGGTGGAATCCAGCGACAGGGTGTCGGCCCCGACCTTGAAGGTGGAGCTGACGTCGCCGGCCGGAAGCTCCCAGACGTCGCCGGTCAGGACCAGTTCGGTGTCGAACCGCTGCGACACCGAACGGGCTGTGTCGTTGGCCACGCGGGCGAAGTCGGCCGGGTCGAGCAGGCCGAAGGGGTTGGCGGTCGGGTCGCCGGCGTCGAGGCGCGTCTGGAAGGGCTGGCCCTCGAGATCGTAGCCGCGGCCGGTGACGGTGTCGGTCTCGGTGCGGGTGTATTCGCCGGTCGCCGTCCAGCGCCAGTCCTCGCCGATGAAGCCGTCGAGGACGAAGCCCAGTTCGCCCTGCAGGCGGTCGGTCTCGCGCTGCAGCGAGGCGGCGTCGTCGAGGTAGCGATAGACAAGGACGTCGTCGGAGAAGGGCGAGAAGGGGTTGGTCTCGGGCAGTTCGAGCCGGAGGCCCGGCAGGCCGTTGAAGCTGCGGCTGGAGTTGTCCTCGAGGCTGGCGCTGATCGTGGCCTGGGTGGTGCTGTTGAGGTCGCGCTTGATCGTGCCGCTGACCTGGGCCTGTTCGGAGGCCGACATCAGGGTGCGGTAGGCGCCGAGGTCGCCGGTGCGCGGAACGCCGCCGGCGGCCACGAAGTCGGCCAGGGTCGGGGTCGAGCCGGGAACGGGAACGATGTCGAGGCCGGGCAGGGCCGGGTCGATGTTGTCGCCGAAGGGATTCCCGGTGACGTTGCCGATCAGGTCGAAGGGCTGCGAGCCCGGGTCGCGGCGGATGTTGCGTTCGGATTCGTAGAGCGGGGTCGAGCGCGAGTATTCCAGCTCCATCGACCAGCGATTGGCGCCAGAGATGCGCAGCAGGTCGGCCTCGGCCTCGACGCTGGTGCGGCCGCCCTGGGTGGGGACGCGGCCGGTGAGTTCATAGGTGGTCGAGCGGAAGTCCGACTTGAGGACGAAATTCACCACCCGTTGCTCGGGACGGTAGCCGAACTGGACCGCCACGACCTCGGGCAGGATTTCGGTGCGCTCGATGGCTTCGGTGGGAATGCCGCGGATCTCGCGGAAACCCGAGATGCGCCGGCCGTTGACCAGGAACACCGGCTGCAGGTCGGTGCGGCCGCTGGAGCTGCGGGTGATCGGCTCCAGATAGGTCAGCAGCTCGGAAATGTCCGAGGCGCCATAGGCCATGATCTCGTCGGAGCTCAGGACGACGTCGGGCGGGATGTCGGTGTCGACGCTGCCGCGCGGCCGGGCGCTGGACACGTTGA
>Ga0079224_100012909_pt1 | contig 11603 bp, 9 predicted proteins | sample Stecom2015_FD_80414 | JGI IMG/M metagenome (GOLD analysis project Ga0079224, IMG submission 80414) | Agricultural soil microbial communities from Utah to study Nitrogen management - Steer compost 2015 | ecosystem: Environmental > Terrestrial > Soil > Agricultural land | place: USA: Utah...
ATGCTGGCCCTGCTGGTGCCGGGTCTGCAGGTGACCCTGCGCGCGCCCGCCCTGGGACTCACCCGCCGCGCCTGTGCGCCTCATGGCCTCGTTCAGCGGGTGGAGGAGCTGAGCTATGGGCAGCGGACGGTGCTCTCCCAGCCACTCTTCTTCACCGCCTGTTGGCAGGGCCTCCGGGCGCGCTGTGCGGTGCAGTGGACCGAGGACGGGCGCACCCGGATCGAGGCCTTCGAAGACGGGGAGCGGGTCGGCCTGGGCGATCCGGCGACCACGGTGCTGACCCACATGCTGCGGGCAGGGGTGCAGCTCTGCACCCGCCGGCCGCTGAGCGACATTCCGCTCCCCCGGGTGCTGCGGGGGCTGACCGCGGTGGTCGCCATCGATCGCGTGCGGGTGCCCCAGTGCAGCGACTGCGTCCGCGGGAGCGTGGGCCCCGACGGTCCGCGCCTGCTGGGTCCGGCCTTCGTCTCCGAGGCGGTGATGGAGCTCGCGCCGATGGGCGCGGAGGCCTTCGCCTGTCACCCCGAGCGTGAGCGCCTCATGTCCTGGCTGCTCGACGAGCTGCCCCTTCAGGCCTCCTGAGCCGGAGGCCGAAGTGACCTCTGCGCAGGCGGGACTGCGGAAGACGCCGCCTTCCCATCACCCGTGGCGGAAAGACGAAGCGGAGCGGGACGGGAGGCGTCCGGCTCCCGTCAACCGCCCCTCCGATCACCGGCCGCTCGACGCGGTGGCCGAAGCGGGGGCGTGGGTGGCACGCCCCTCGGGCCCCTCCCCCGGGTCCGCAGGAAACACCCTGCAGAACGGGGGATGGGCCGCTCCGACACCCTCAGATGTCGTAGTAGAGGTGATACTCCATGGGGTGCGGGCGCAGGCGGATGGCGTCGACCTCCTTCTTCTTGGTGTCGATCCAGGAGCGGATGACGTCCTCGGTGAAGACGTCGCCCTTGAGGAGGAAGCCCTTGTCCTCCTCGAGCGCGTCCAGCGCCTCTTCGAGGTTGGCCGGCATCTGCGGGATGCCGCGCAGCTCCTCCGGCGAGAGCCCGTAGATGTCCTTGTCCATCGGCTCACCCGGGTGGATGCGGTTCTCGATCCCGTCCAGGCCCGCCATCAGCTGCGCGGCGAAGGCCAGGTAGGGGTTGCAGGAGGGATCCGGGGTGCGGAACTCCAGCCGCTTGGCCTTGGGGCTGTCGCTGAACATCGGGATGCGCACCGCGGCGGAGCGGTTGCGGCTCGAGTAGGCGAGGTTCACCGGCGCCTCGTAACCGGGCACCAGCCGCTTGTAGCTGTTGTGGGTGGGGTTGCAGAGCGCCCCCAGCGCGCGGGCGTGCTTGAGGATGCCGCCGATATAGAAGAGCGCGGTGTCGCTCATGCCCGCGTAGCCGTCGCCGGCGAAGAGGGGCTTGCCGGCCTTCCACAGGCTCTGGTGGGTGTGCATCCCGCTCCCGTTGTCCCCGTAGAGCGGCTTGGGCATGAACGTGACCGACTTGTTGTGCCGGCGGGCCACGTTCTTCACCACGTACTTGAACCACATGAGGTTGTCGGCGGTGTTCACGAGGGTGTCGAAGCGGAAGTCGATCTCCCCCTGCCCCGCGCTGGCCACCTCGTGGTGCTGCCGCTCGACGACGATCCCCACGTCCTCGAGCACCATGCACATCTCGTCGCGCATGTCGTTGTGCGCGTCGTTCGGCATCACCGCGTTGTAGCCATCCTTGTAGGCCGGCTTGTAGCCGCGGTTGCCGCCGGCCTCTTCACGGCCGGTGTTCCAGGCACCCTCGATGGAATCGAGCTGGAAGAAGCTGTGATGCGGCTGGATGTCGTAGCGGACGCCGTCGAAGATGAAGAACTCGGCTTCGGCGCCGAAGTAGGCGGTGTCGCCAAAACCGGAGGCGGCCAGGTAGGACTCGGCGCGCTGGGCGATGACCCGCGGATCACGCCCGTAGGTCTCCTTGGTGATGGGATCCCGCACCGTGCACAGCAGCGAGAGCGTCGGCGTCTTGGTGAAGGGATCCATGATAGCGGTGTCCGGATCCGGCACCACCAACATGTCGGAGTTGTGGATCTCCAACCATCCCTTGATGGAGGAGCCGTCGAAGCCGAGGCCGTCCTCGAAGACCGATTCGTCGAGCTCGTGGAGCGGCGTCATGAAGTGCCGCCAGCGACCGATGAAGTCGGTGAACTTGAAACTGACCATTCGCGCGCCTCGCTCTTTGGCAAACGCGATCACGTCCTTGGGAGTCTTCTTCGTCATGGGGATCTTCTTCTGGAGCGGAACACCGCCTCAGGGCTGACGGGATCGGCAGCGAGGACAGCGGTCAAACCGCGGGAGGGGCGAGGGGAGCACGGCGAGGCACGAGGAAGGAATCAGCCCGCCTCGAGCCGGACTGCAGAGTAGACAGCAGGCCACCGCCGAGAGAAGGGGTTTAATGCGGCGTGTCGACTGTTGGAGCACCACCCCCGCCCGGATGTCCGGGAGGCATCGGGAGGTGGACACGGGGCCGGTTGCCGCCACCCGGGGGCCGCCATTACACTCGCGACCGAAGTGTCCTCTGCTTCCCGTATCGAGGACGTGAGGTAGGTTCGAGATGCCGGATGAGCTCTCCGCGCGTGCGCGGGACGTCCTGCGTACCGTCATCCAGGAACACATTCAGACCGGAGAGCCGGTGGGGAGCCACCAGCTCGCGCGGACCGGTGCCTTTGACGTCTCCAGCGCCACGCTGCGCAGCGTGCTGGCCGACCTCGAGGCGCTGGGGATGATCGGCAAGCCCCACACCTCGGCCGGGCGGGTCCCCACGGATCTGGGCTACCGCTACTACGTGGATTCCCTGGTGAAGCTGCGGGAGCCGGCGGCGCGGGATCGCGCCCTCATCCGCGAGCGGATCAACCGGGAAGGCGATCTCGAAGACCTCCTGGGCGACACCGGGAAGGTCCTGCACGCGCTCACCCAGCACGCGGTGGTGGTCCTCACCCCCCGGCCGGCCGCGGCGATCATCGAGCGGGTGGAGTTCCTGCGCCTGCGGGAGGACCGGGTCCTCGCGGTGCTGGTCAGCAAGGACGGGCAGGTGCTCAACAAGGTCATCACCGTGGAGTTCCCGGTGACCTCGGACGAGCTGCTGCGCGCGGGGAACTACCTCTCGTCGCTCCTGGGGCAGGTGACCCTGGAGGAGGCCCACGGGCGGGTCCGCCGCGAGCTCGAGCAGGAGCAGGCCGCCTACGACGCGCTGGCCCGGAAGGCCCTGGCCCTGGGAGAGGTGGCGACCGACGTCACCCACACCGAGAAGGTGCTCCTCGAGGGGACCAACAGCCTCCTCGAGGCGCGGGATGCGGACCTCGAGCGGATGCGCGCACTGTTCCGGGCGCTCGGAGAGAAGCAGCAGCTGCTGGCCCTCCTGGAGCGGGTGCAGCGGGCGCGGGAGCTTCAGATCTTCATCGGCTCGGAGAGCTCGTTCTCGGCCACCGGGGACGTGAGCGTGGTGGCGGTCCCCTACGTCCGCGACGACGTGGTGTTGGGGACGGTGGGGGTCATCGGCCCCACCCGGATGAACTACCAGCGGGTCATCCCCCTGGTGAACTTCACCGCCCGGGCGCTCAGCCAGGGACTGCAGGCGCGGGGCGAGGGCTGACACGCATCCCGCCGGGCCCTCGGCCCCGGAGGTGATCCCCGGATGGCGGGGCGAGGGCCTTCATCGCCGCCCAGCCGGATCCGGAGCGACCGCCGCCGCTGGCACGGGTGCCCGACCTCAGGGGGCTTCGGTGGGTGCGCCGTCCTCACCCCACCCGCACCAGGGGAAGCGATCACCCCAGGAGCCCAGCCGCTGCAGGCTGACGATGGCGCCGTCGCGGTAGCAGATCTCGGCGGAGCCGTAGACGTCACAGGAGAGCCCGGCACCCACCGGGCCACCGCCACAGGGAGGGCCACAGCGCAGGAGCACGTGTTCGCGTGGCATCCCCAGCTCCACCCGGCAGGTGGTGCCGGTGAGGGTGGGAAAGTGGGTCAGGGACTCGCGGGGGCATCCAACGAGGGTGAGGCCCAACGCGAGCAGGGCGCCGGCGCGCGCACGCCGCCATGAAGCGGAACGTCGCAGGCCGCGCACCGGGAGCATCGACCTCACGGGATCTCGGCGGCGGTCGGCATGGTGAGGGTGAAGTCCATGGCCTGGACCTCCGAACCCAGCCGGATGTCATCGAGGGTCACCGTCGCGGCGACCTTGCCGTCCACCAGGTGCACCCAGCGGCTCGGGACGCAGAGCTTGAGGGACGCCTCACAGCGCTCCTTCTCCATGCGCACGCCGGTGACCGGTGCGCCGGGAGCCTCCACCCGCTTCTCGAGGAAGTCCATGGACGGCCAGCGGTGCCGGGTGATCACGCGGACGGCCCCCTCCGGAGACCGGGCCGTCGCGGTCAGGGTGACCTGCTGCTCCGTCCCTTCCCGGTGGAGCTCGACGCCGGCGTCGCGGGGAAGCAGGGGCGTGCGGAAGCCTTCGATGACGAAGCTGCCGAAGACCGAGTGGAGCTGTGCGCTGACCGCTGCCGGCTCCGCGCCCGCCAGACTCCGGGACTGGACCCTCCCACTGGCATCGTCACGTTGGAACAGGGTCTCGCCGTCAAAGGCGATGGTCTGCTTCAGGGGACTGCTGATGCTGCCCAACACCTTCTGGGGAGGGCGGAAGGAGAAGGAGAAGGTGCCGGTGTGCTCCCCCTCGACGATCCGGCCGGACACGTCGTAGCCCCCCAGGCGCGCGTCGCGCTCCGAGAGCATGGCCTGGACCTGGCCCAGCGCCGGCTCCTGACGATCACCGCCCGGAGAACGGCAGGCGGCGCAGGCCACGAGGACCCACGCCGCCTGAAGCAGCAGCGGAGACTTGAACGCTGCCACGGTTCGACTCAGCGGAGGACCACGCCGCGGGCCTGGGCCACCGGGAAGTTGATGATGTTCAGACCGGTGATGCCGAAGACCGCGAAGACGCCGTGGCGGGGCGTGGTCTGCGCATCCAGGAGCTGCACCTTGGTGCCGCCCATCGCCTTGGCCTCGCTCACCAGGAGCTTGTTCACCACGGTGTCCAGGTCGGACTGCACGAAGTTCACCAGGTTGAAGAGGATGCTGAAGCCCACCGAGGTGCCCTGAACCACGGCCAGCGGGGTTCCATCGGCGGCAATCTCGTTGCTGGGCACGGTGGCGGACTCGACGCTGGTGCAGGCGACCGTGGTGGCCGCCAGTGCTGCGAGAAGAAGCTTCTTCATGTGGATTCTCTCCGGAAAAGCTGGGTGGTCCGTCGGGAAGGCACTGCAGCCGAGCAACCGGGCCCTTTCCCCCCCGCGTGCTGGGAAGAAAAGGACGCCTGTCTCTGAGCGTCAAGCACCCTTTGGGCGTCATCCGACAGGCGTTGAGCAGTCACCTTCCCGGGTGGTGGCCAGCGGGCGTTGGCGCCCCCACCTCACCCGGATGGCTGCCTCCTCTCCGCCGCGCGCCCGCGAAGTCCTCCCCAGCCTCCTCAGCGCCCGCGACCGCCCGCTGCGCCACGTCGTCCTGGGCGTGCTCACGCTGGTGGCCTGCACCGTCACCTTCCAGCTGCTCTTTGCGCAGCCCGCGGCGGGGATGGGGGACGCCTTCACCTTCGCGCTCTGCCTGCTGTTGATCCTCGGCAGCCACGAGATGGGCCACTGGTTTCTGGCCCGCCACCACGGGGTCGACGCCTCGCTGCCCTACTTCATCCCCACGCCGCTGGTGGGGTTCGGGACGCTGGGCGCGGTCATCCGGCTTCGGGGGCGGATCCCGGATCGCCGGGCGCTGGTCGACATCGGCGCCTCGGGTCCCCTGGCGGGGCTGGTGGTGGCCATCCCCCTGCTGATCTACGGGCTCGCGCAGTCACCGGTGGTCCCGGCGGTGCCCTCGGCGTTCGCGGTGGGGGGGCCGGAGAGCCTCTGGGGCGTGCTGGGCCGGCTGCCCGGGATCGCGCGGGACGGCGCCTGGTTGCAGTGGCTGAGCTCGGAGGGTGCGCTGGGCCTGCGCTTCGGTGACAACCTGCTGCTCCACGTCCTCAAGCGCGGCGTCTTCGGGATCCCGCCCGGCTTCGACGTCGCCCCCCACCCGGTGGTCCTGGCCGCCTGGGTCGGGTTATTGGTGACCATGCTCAACCTGCTGCCGATCGGACAGCTCGACGGGGGTCATCTGGCCTACGCGCTCTTCGGGCGACGCGCGCGCTGGGTGGGGGCGCTGGCGGTGCTGGGGCTCCTCGGCCTGGCGCTCCTGGTGAGCGCGGGGTGGACCCTGTGGTTGGTGATCGTCCCGCTGGTGATCGGGCTCGGGCATCCACCGGTGGAGCGTCCGGAGGTGGCGCTGACGCCCGGGAGGCGTTGGCTCTGCGCGCTCTGCGCCCTGGCGTTGGTGCTGTGCCTCATCCCTCTGCCCATCGAGACGGTGTACCCGTGAGCGGGGTGGCGGTCCGCTTCGATTGCCCCGGCTGCGGCCCGACGCTCGCCAGAGGGTTCCGGGTCCTCGGGCAGGGACTGTGGCTGCGCTGTGCACGCTGTGACCGGGAGCATGCCGCGGCGGCACCGTGGCAACCCACGGAAGCTCCGGCAGCCGCGCCTGCCCGTGCCGTGCCTCCGCCGCAGCGCGCATCCGCCCCCACCCCCGCTCGCGCCGCGCCGCCGCGCCCTCCCGGTGCCCCGCACACTGCGCAACCGGTCGGTCCGCATCCTCTCTCCACGCGGCCATCGTCGGACGCTGCGCTCCCGGCCCCATCGCGGGACCTGACGCATGCAGCCTCCCCGTCCGCGGAGGGCCCAGCCCGCATCACCGCTTCTGAGCCCCGGCCGGCGTCCGCGCCGCAACCCTCCGCGCCCCGACCCGCAGCGCCGCGGCCCGGACTCGAGATCCTCCAGGGCGGAGGCGGAGGTTCCGAGCCCCGGTCGCATCCTCCGGATGCGGCGGCGGCCCTGCTGCTGCCTCCGATCCCGCCCGGCATCTGCCCCTCCTGCCTCCGGGAGCGGGCCGCGATCGAGGCGCGCTGTGCCGGCTGCGGCCTCGACTTCCTGAAGGCGGATCCCGCGGCCTTCGCCCCCTCTGCGCGGCTGAGCCGGGCCTGGGCGGCGCTCACGGAGCGATGGGAGGAGGCTCCGGCGCATGCCCGCTTCCTCCAGGGCGCCCGCGCCGCCAACGAGCTGCGTGAGGCCGCGCGCCTCTACCGACTCCACCTGCTCGCCTCGCCGGGGGACCCGCACGCGCAGGGCGCATTGGAGAAGCTGGTGGCGGAGACCCTGGCGATGGCCAACCTCTCCCGCGCCGAACGACCCGATGCCGACGGCCTCCGGGCGCAGCGCCGCCAACGTCTGCTGGTGGCCGTGCTGCTGCTCTCGCTTCTGCTGGCCGGGCTGGCGATGATGTGAGCCTGCCGCGCGGAGGCGACCTGTCTCCGCCCGAAACCTTCCCCCCGCGCCCCCCTCCTTCCGTGTCCGCTCCCCGAGTCGATCTCTCCGTGGACCTGCTGCTCGGGCCCGGAGGCGCCGTGGGCGCCGCGCTCCCCGGATTCGCGCCGCGGGCCGAGCAGCTCACCATGGCGCGCGAGGTGGAAGCGACCATTGCCCGGCGCGGGGTGTTGCTCGCGGAGGCGGGCACCGGGACCGGCAAGACGCTGGCCTACCTCATCCCGGCGCTGCTGAGCGGACGCACCACGGTCGTCTCCACCGCCACGCGCACGCTTCAGGATCAGCTCTTCCTCAAGGATCTCCCGCTGCTCCGGGAGCGGGTGGGCCTGCCGTTCGAAGCGGCGCTGCTGAAGGGCCGGCAGAACTACCTGTGCCTGCTGCGCCTGGGGCAGCTCGAACTGCAGGATGCCGCCTTCAGCTCCACCGAGGAGGCCGCCACCTTCCGGACCCTGAGGGACTGGGCGCAGCAGACCGGGAGCGGCGATCGCGCGGAGCTCGACCTTCCCGAGTCCCTGCCGCTGTGGGACCGGCTCTCCACCGGCGCGGAAGGCTGTCTCGGCTCGAGCTGCCCCCTGTGGTCAAGCTGCTTCGTGCAACGCGCACGCAGCCGTGCCGCCGACGCCGACCTGGTGGTGGTCAACCACCACCTCTACTTCGCCGACCTCGCGCTGCGCTCCGGTGAAGCGCCCGAAGGCATCCTCCCGCGCCACGAGGTGGTGATCTTCGACGAGGCCCACGCCCTCGAGGACGTGGCCGTCATGCACTTCGGCAGCTCGGTGAGCACCCGCCAGCTCGAGCGGCTCGCCCGCGATGCCTCCGCTGCCGACCCCTCCGAGCACGCGCGCAAGGCACTGATGGGCGGGCACGCCACGCGCCTGTCCGATGCCGCGGCGCTGCTGCGGCAGGCACTGGGGGAGGGCCGGACCGAACGGGAGCGGCTGGATGCGGTCGCGGTCGAGCGGCTGGTGCCCACGTTGCGCACGGTCTCCGAAGCCCTCGCCTCACTGGCGGCGGCGACCGAGGGGGATGGCTCGCCGGAGCTGCTGACGATCGGTCGGCGCGCCCGGACGTTGGAGGCAAGCCTGGAGACGCTGGCCGAGGCGGGGGAGGGCGCCAACGTCACCTGGACCCAGACCCGCGGGCAGAGCGTGTCCCTCCACACCGCCCCCATCACCGTGGACGAGGCACTGCGGGAGCGTCTCTACACCCGGCAGGACACGCTGCTCTTCACCTCGGCCACGCTGTCCACCGACGGCGGGTTCGCCTTCTTCGCCCAGCGGATGGGGCTCACCGATCCCTCGGGGGAGCGGCTGGATCCTGCCGTGGCCACGGTGCGGGTGGACAGTCCCTTCGACTACCGCCGCCAGGTCTGCCTCTACGTCCCGACCCATCTCCCCGAGCCCAGCGCGCCCGGCTTCATCGAGGAGGCTGCCGAAGAGTTGGTGGCGTTGGGGCGCATCACCGGCGGGCGCGCGTTCTTCCTCTTCACCAGCCTGCGCAACATGGACGCTGCCTACTGGCTGTGTCGCGAGCGGCTGGGCGTCCAGGTGTTGCGCCAGGGGGAGGCTCCGAAGGCGGCGCTGCTCGAGGCCTTCCGGGCGGAGCCGAGCGTCCTCTTCGCCAGTCACAGCTTCTGGGAAGGGGTGGATGTCCCCGGCGACGAGCTGAGCCTGGTGGTGATGGATCGGCTCCCCTTCGCCTCGCCCGGAGAGCCGCTGGTGGCTGCGCGCATCGAGCAGCTCGGCCCGCGCGCCTTCGGCGACTACCAGCTGCCCCAGGCTGCGCTCACCCTGCGGCAGGGGTTCGGGCGGCTCATCCGCGCGGTGGACGATCGGGGCATCGTGGCGGTGCTCGATCGACGCCTGCGTGAGCGCCGCTATGGGCAGAACCTGCTGCGAAGCCTTCCCCTCACCGCGCGCACCGGCAGGCTGGACGAGGTGGAGGCCTGGTGGGATGCGGGGCCGCAGCTTCCGCGCGCGTCGTGAGACGCCGTGAAGCATGTCGGACGGGGCGGGTTCACGTGCTGCTCCGGGGGTGTGCAGACGCGAAGCGGCCCGTGGGAGCGGAGGCTCTCCACGGGCCGTGACGTGCGGCGCCGGCTGCACCGCAAGCGCTTCGCGGTGTGCCTAGAGCTCGCGGCTCATCAGCAGGCGCAGCTTGCCGCTCTTCTTGCTCACCACGGTGGCGACGGTGGTGAAGCCGCGGGCGCGGTAGAAGTTGACCGCCGCCGCGTTCGCCGGATCGACGCGCAGGGCGATGGTCTTGCGGATCATCTCGCGGGCCTGCTCCATCGCGTGGTCGAGCAACAGCGAGCCGAGGCCGCGACGACGGAGGTCCTCGCGCACCACGATGTTGCGCATGTAGGCCGCGCCGGCGACCGGCCCGTCACGCTCCACCGTGACGTAACCCACGATCTGCTGGTTCACCCGGGCCACATGGGTGAACGGCCGGAGCTGGCCGATGGAGGCCTGGCTCTCCTCGAGCGCCTCCCCCCGTCCCTTCCACGGCTCGCTCCCGTTGCGGAGCTGCGCGAGGTCGGTGGTGTCCTCGTCGGTGGCGAGGTTGAACTTCACCTGCTTGCCCAGATCGCCGGCGAGGTTCAGCTCGGCCACGGGCACCGCAGGGGGCATCTCAGTCTGGGCATCCACCCTCTTCATGGTCATCCGTGAGCCTCCTACTCTGAAAAGTCCACCGGCGAGCCGGGGTGGGTCTTCGGACCCTTGCTGTTGCCACTACCACAGGGAGTCTTCCCCACTGAGCCAGGGGGCGCCACCGGGATTTTGCGGCGGCCTGCATGGTCCCCTGCTCTCCTGCACTGCAACCCGGGAGGCGCCCGTGGGCGTCCGCTGCTTCGGCCACCTCCACCGGGAGGCATCCCTAACGCGCCCCGGCGGAGATTGCTGCGTCCTCTCCCCCCTCCCGTCTCCGGTGCGCCTCCTCCCGGGATCCGGGCGGGGCCCTGGATGATGACGCGACCTTCGGCTCGGCGAAGCTCCGTGCTCAGAGACATCGCGCACCTCCGGAGGCCGGTGCCTCGAGGAAGTGCGGAGGTTCCAGCGCCCGGTCCACGAAGGCCGCATGCACCGTGGATGCGAACGGTCCGAGCGCCGACGTGGGCAGCAGCACCACGCACGAGCCGCCGAAGCCGCCCCCCACCATCCGTGCTCCCAGCGCGCCATGCGCTCCGGCGAGCTCCACCACCAGATCGAGTTCGGCACAGGAGACCTCGAAGTCATCCCGGAGGGAGGCATGGGCTGCGAAGAGCAGGGGGCCCAGCGCCTCGGGCGCACCGGCCTCCACGAAGGCCACCGCCTGCCTCACCCGCCGCAGCTCCCCCAGGACGTGGCGGACCCTGCGCGCAAGAAGGGGAGGCAGCGGGTGCGTCCGCTCGGGATCCTCCTGCAGCAGGTGGAGCGAGGCGACCCCCAGCGCCCGGGCCGCCGACTCACATTCCGCACGGCGCTGCCCGAAGCCGCCCGCGTTGTTGGCGTGGGTCACGCGGGTGTCCACCACGAGCAGCGAGAGGGCCGCGGCTTCCGGTGCCCAGGGAAGATGCCGCCGCCCGCCGCTGGCGAAGTCCAGGGCCAGGAGCTGTGAGGGCCTGGCGTGCATCGCGACGTTCTGGTCGAGGCCTCCGGTCGGTGCACCTGCAACCAGTTGTTCGGCGCGGATGCAGGCTTCGGCGAGGTGAGCGCGCAGCTGCGGTCGGCTGAGGTCCTCTCCCGCCACCGACGCCAAGGCGACGGCGACCGCCACCTCCAGCGCCGCGGAGCTGGAGAGCCCGGCACCCATCGGCACGCCTCCATCCACCAGGATGTCCGCACCGCCTCGGGGGCTCAGCTCCCCGAGCGCCCACATCACGCCGGTCACGTAGCGGGCCCAGCCTCCTGCCTGTCCCGGCCCCAGCGCCACGGTGGTGCCGGACCACACCTCGGCCTGTTGGCGGCTGCGCACCTGAACCCGGCCGTCCCCGCGCCGCGCGATTCCTGCGAGGGTGACGTGGGGCAGGGCGAGCGCCAGACAGCAGCCCCCGTTGTAATCCACGTGTTCGCCCAGCAGGTTCAGCCGTCCCGGCGCTGCCGCCACCACCTCCGGGGCGCGGCCATAGGCGGTGGTGAAGTCACGCACCAGCCGCTCCTTCATGGCGTCCGGGTCGGGAGCGTCGAGCCATACGGGGA
>Ga0079224_100012910_pt1 | contig 11603 bp, 11 predicted proteins | sample Stecom2015_FD_80414 | JGI IMG/M metagenome (GOLD analysis project Ga0079224, IMG submission 80414) | Agricultural soil microbial communities from Utah to study Nitrogen management - Steer compost 2015 | ecosystem: Environmental > Terrestrial > Soil > Agricultural land | place: USA: Utah...
GCCTGTGGAACGTAGCCTACCCGGCGCGCGAACGTGCGCCGCGTCCATTGCTGCATTGGAGTGCCAAGGATGTTCAGTTCACCGTTGATTGCGGGTAATAGCCCAATCAAAGTCTTGAAGAGGGTGGATTTACCGCAACCATTAGGACCGAGCACACAGAGTATTTCGCGCGTGCCCAGTGCAAAATCCAGTGGCTTGCTGATCGCATGCCCCTGATGCCCGATGACCAGCCCATTGGCCTGGATGGCGGTGCTCATGTCGATTGCCTGCCGCTTCGCGACAGCAGCAAGAGAAAGAACGGTGCGCCGACCAGTGCGGTTAATACACCCAGGGGCAGTTCGATGCTGACCATGCTGCGAGCCAGGGTATCGGCCAGGATCAGGAAAATCGCTCCGACGAGCGCCGACGCGGGAAGAAGTCGTGCAAAATCCGGACCGACCAGCAGACGGGCGACATGCGGGATGATCAGCCCGACCCACGCAATGATGCCAGTGAAGGCGATGGCTGCTGAGCTTAGCAAGGTGGCGCAGATGATAAAAGTCACGCGTGCGTTGGTGGTGTTGACTCCCAGGGCTCGTGCCTCTTCGTCGTCAAGGGTCATTACATTGACCCTCCAGCGCAGGAGCAGCAGGGGAATCATGCCGATGACCAGGCAAGGCAAGATCAAGGCGACGTCGCGCAGTGTGATGGAGCTCAAGCCGCCAAGAAGCCAGAACGTGACCGAAGGCAGTTGCGTATAGGGGTCGGCCAGAACCTTTATCAGCGATATCCCCGCCCCCAGGAAAGTGCCCACCGCCACACCCGCCAGCACCAATACCAGTGTGGTGTCGTGACGCTGTATCGACGTGGAAATGAAATACACACAGGCAACTGCCGTCAATCCACCGATAAAAGACAGCATCTGTATGGCAATTATTGAAAGGCCCAGAAACAGCCCCGTCGTCGCGCCGAGGCCTGCGCCTGCTGACACGCCAAGGATGTCGGGTGAAACGAGGGGGTTTCGGAACAGGCCCTGGTATGTGGCCCCGGCGGCGGCCAACGAGGCGCCTACAAGGGCAGCCGCAAGTACGCGGGGCAGGCGTATGTCCCATACGACCGCGTCAAGTGCGGTGAAGTCGTGCGCCGTTGAAAGCCGCATTCCCGGTCCGCGCAGCAACGAGGCCATGACATCGGAAACGTTCATGGGGTACTGCCCCACGATCAGCCCGATGGCGACTGCTGCCAGCAGCAGCGCAAATAGGGGTAGCCACACAATGCGCAGACGAAGTGATTGCAACAACATGGTCGCTACTGCGGCCTGATGTCTGCGTCAGGCGCGTTGCCGTGGGCCAAGCCCGGAATGTGGCTCAGTCCATCGAACCACTGCCACATGGCTTCGGCATCAGGTGGAAGCTCTGCGGCCACGCCCCCTGTAAAGGTTCGCCATGCCTGCAGATAAGGGGGTGAAACTACCGTCAGCATGGGAACACCCCCCGACATCAGCTCGAGCATTTCGGCGCTGAAACCTTCGCCGTCCGCTTCCAGAATGCCGAAGCGATTGACAATCACCAGATCCGCACCGCTGTTCAGGGCGCGGCGCAAGACCTGGCCGGCCTGGATGAGGGCAGAGGTGTCGAGGCAGCAGGCTTGAGACTCTTTGCCGAGATTCTGGCTGATGGGGTAAAGCGTGCCATGTTCGATGTCGCAAAGAGTGCGAGTCGTGCAGTCGCTGCGATCGACTTGCGGTCCGGGCGCAAGTCCGCGCACAACCCTGCCCGCCGCTCGCAAGCGATGAATGAATTCTAGCAATGGCGCGTCGGCGTGGCCCTTGCCATTGTGAATGACAGCGGCGGCGACAGGATTGGGCTCGTTCTGGTCCATTAGTCTTTCTTGAAGTCTCCCGCCATGGCGGCACTGAAGTTTTCGGGCTTCAGTACTGAACGCATGGCCTCGTTGACATCGTGGGCGGTCAACGAGGAAAGCGCCTGATCGATTTGCTGCGACCACGCGAAGCTGCGATCAAGCTGCAGGTAGTTTATCCATGCCGACGCCAGGACGCTATCGCGTGTACGCGCCAGGCGCCGCAGCTTCAGCAGTGAGTCGACGCCTTCCTTCACCTCTTGTTCTGTGAAGCCTTCATCCAGGACTTTCTGGATTTCGTCTGCAATTGCTGCTTCGAGTTTTTCTTTGTTCTGCGGTGCGAAGATGGCGTAGAACTGCCAGTTTCCTGAAGGCTCATACGATGAGGCATCGAACTGGCTGCGTACGTTGTAAGAAAGGCCTTCCTGAACGCGGACACGAGTCCACAGTCGCGAGGTTTCAGAGGCACCCAGCAGGTAGTTGGCCAGATACAGCGCAGGAAAACGGGGATCCGTATCCTGGATTTTCAGTGGCTGGAACGCCAGATAAAACGCATTTGCCTTGTCGGGCGTGTCGATCGTGAAGCTTTCAGGCGGCACGGGATGGAAGGGGTCATCGACTCGCGTGTAGGCTGGGGCTTTGCGCCAGCCAGCCAGGCCCTTGGACAGCGCGCTTCGAACGGCCTCGGGTTCAAAGGCTCCGACAGCCGAAAAGCGTATGGTACCGGCTCCGTAAAATTGTTCATGAAACTGCACCAGGTCGGGTCGGCTTACCGAAGCAACGTCTTCCAGGCTTTCCTGAAACGTTGGCACGTAACGCACGTCGTCGCGTGGCCATGCATTGCTGTGACGGGAAATGGCCAGGGACGCCAGAGCGGTCGGATCGTCCATGCTTGCCTGGATCGAAGCGGAAACCTGGCGTTGATATTCTGCCAATTGGTCGGCAGGGAAGTTGGCGTGACGAACCACATCAAGCACGGCCTCGATTAGTGCAGGCAGGTTTTCTCCTACCGTCGACATCTGTATCGCCAAATTGCCGGCACTGCCGTCAAAGCTCACTTGAGCCTGCAGGGCGTCGAAGCGGTCTTCGATTTCCTGTCGAGTCATTTCGTCGGTGCCGCGGGCCAGCATGTCGGCCGTGATGCTGGCTATTGAACGTTTGCCCTTGAGCAGCTCGGCATCTCCAAACTGTATGAGCAGGGTGGCCTGGACACGATCGCCACGAGTTGCCTTGGGCAGCAATGCCAGTTGCACGGTGCCATTGGGAAGAGCAAGCGGTTCGCGAAGCGTGGCGGCGTCAATGGCGGCCGGTGAGGGATCAAAGGCTTCTACGGATTCCGGGGCGTCCTTGCCAGTGTATTCCCGCAGCAGTTTGTCCAGATCGACGGGTTCACTGCGTGGCGCTCGAACAGGCTGTTCGGTGGGCAGGTACATACCGTTGGTACGGTTGCTTGGAACCAGGTATTTTTGAGTGGCGCTTTGTACTGCATCGAGCGTGGCTTGCTCGACCTGATCCCGGCGCAGGAAGAACAGACGCCAGTCGCCCGCGCCCACGGCGTTGGAAAGCGCGTCGGTCAGTGCGACCGGATCAGCATATATCTGTTGCCAGCCGGTTATCCATTTGTTCTTGATGCGCTGCAGCTGTTCTTCTGTAAACGGTTTTTCGTGTACGGAATCCAGCGATTTGTCGAGCGCCTCCAGCGCAGCCTTGGCATCCATGGTGGGTTCGAGCTGCACGCCAAAAAGGGCGTATCCTGGCTGGGCCATGGGGCGAGCGAAGCCGAAGACGCTTGCGCCCAGCTTCTCGGTGACGATGTCGCGGTAAAGGCGCCCAGAAGGGGTATCGCCAAGCATGTCTGCTGCAAGGTCGAGCAAGGTGAATTCAGGGTCGCTTACAGCTGGGATGTGATACATGGACGCTACGAAGGGGCTGCCGCCCTGGCGGCGCAGCACTACCAGGCGTTCGCCATCCTGCACGGGTTCAACGGTGTATTCACGTGGAAGAGTGCGCTCGGGCCGGGGAATATCCTTGAACGCATCAACAATAATTTCAAGGACCTTTACAGTTTCAAACTGGCCTGAAACGATAAGCACTGCGTTGTCGGGCTGATAATACAGCTTGTAGAAGTTGCGCAGCTGCTCGATATCGACCTGTTCTACATCAGATCGGGCTCCGATGATGCTCTTTCCGTAGTTGTGCCACTGATAGGCGGCGGCCTGCATCTTCTGCATCAGCACCTGGAAAGGGTTGTTTTCGCCGCTTTCCATTTCGTTGCGAACGACGGTCATCTCGGCATCAAGGTCTTCCTTCGAGATGGTGGCATTGACCATGGCGTCGGCCTGCCAGCGTATATACCACTCGAGGGTTTCGGGGTCGGCCGCGAAACTGGCGTAATAGTTCGTGCGGTCAGTGCTTGTGGTTCCGTTGGCACGCAGCCCGCGGCGCGAGAATTCGGCCAGCGCATTGGGCAAGGAAGGTGTGCCCCGGAACAGCATGTGCTCAAGCAGGTGTGCCATGCCGGTCTGGCCGTAGTTTTCGTGACGGGAACCGACCAGGTAGGTCATGTTGACCGTGACGTTGGGCTTTGATGGGTCAGGTGTCAACAGCACGCGCAGCCCGTTGGACAAGGTGTACTGGGTAGTGCCTTCGACGGACGGACCCTGGGTGACCCCGGAGGGCAAGGTTTCGGGGGTCTGGGCCCACGAGGTGGGAATAAAACCGCTTACCAACAATGCGCAGATCAGAAAGAAGCGGGAGATATTCATATTGTTTGTGTTCCGGTGAAGAAGGGGCAAATGCGGTCAGAGGGCATTCGGATACGAATGCCAAATGCTACCTTGGAGTCTGGGGCGTCACACAAGTTCATTTGGACAGATCCCTCATGGCTTGCTCAAGGCCACTGACTGTCACACTGTACATTCGATCATGCATGATGTTCTTGATAATGGAGATCGACTGGCGGTATGGCCAATAACCTTCGGGCTCGGGATTCAGCCATGCCGCATGCGGCCAGTTGTCCAGCAGGCGCTGTAGCCAGGTCGCACCGGTTTCGCGGTTGTTGTGTTCCACGGAGCCTCCCGGATGCAGAATTTCGTATGGGCTCATGGTGGCATCGCCGACGATGATCAGGCGCCAGTCTTCGTTATAGGTGCGCAAGATATCCCAGGTGTCGAAACGTTCGGTTCTGCGTCTGCGATTGTCCTTCCATAACGATTCGTATGGACAGTTATGAAAATAGAACACTTCCAGGTGGCGAAATTCGCTGCGCGCCGCGGAAAACAGTTCTTCCACGCGCTGGATATGATCGTCCATACTTCCGCCAACATCCAGCAGCATCAGTACCTTTACTGCGTTATGACGCTCGGGAACCATCTGAAGGTCGAGGAACCCTGCGTTACGGGCGGTACTCCGTATCGTGTCATCCAGATCCAGCTCAAGCTCGGCACCTTCGCGAGCAAAACGACGCAAGCGCCGCAATGCCATCTTGAAGTTGCGCGTGCCCAGTTCCTGCTGGTCGTCATAGTCCCGGAATTCCCGCTTTTCCCACACCTTGACCGCTGTTCGATTGCCGGCGGACGGGCCACCCATCCGAATGCCTTCGGGATGATAGCCCCCGTGGCCGAACGCAGAGGTGCCGCCGGTGCCTATCCATTTGTTACCGCCGGCATGGCGCTCTTTTTGCTCTTCAAGGCGCTGCTTGAAGAGCTCCATGAGCTTGTCCCAGCCATGCTTCTCGATGGCCGCTTTTTCTTCGGGCGTGAGGTGCTTCTGAAATTCCTTCAGGAACCAGTCCAGGGGAATTTCCTTGTCTGCCGGCAGGGCGGCCTCGAGCTGCTTGTAAAACGAGCCGAACGCTTGATCGAAGCGGTCGAACAGTGTCTCGTCCTTGACCAGCGTCATGCGGGCAACATGATAGAAGTCGTCGAGTGTTGGGGGCATGACGCCGGATCTGAGCGTTTCCAGCAGCGTCAGATATTCCTGCACGGATACCGGTAGCTTGTGGGCCCTCAGATGATAGAAAAAGTCCGTCAGCATCACGCGCTTCCTGTAGGTCGGCCAGTCATTGCGGATCGCCTCAACGGCGGCTGGCGCGGCTGATTGCAGCCAGACGCTGTAGCAAGGTCAGGTCTTGCTCGTTCTTCAGCAAGGCGCCCGCCATGACGGGGAGCTCGTCGGGGCTGGTTATCTGGCTGGCGGGCACGGCCTCATTCATCAGAAGGCGCAGCCAGTCCAGGAACTCGGACGTCGAGGGTTTCTTCTTCAGCCCAGGTGCGTCACGCAGCGCAAAGAAAGTTTCGAGCGCTGCAGACAGCACGTCTTGCTTGATGGTCGGGAAATGGACGGACACAATATCACGCATGGTTTCCGGGTCGGGGAAGCTGATATAGTGGAAGAAACAGCGACGCAAAAAGGCGTCAGGAAGGTCTTTTTCGTTGTTCGACGTGATGATGATCAAAGGGCGGTGTGTGGCCCGGATGGTCTGCCGAGTTTCATAAACATGAAACTCCATGCGATCCAGTTCGCGCAGCAAATCGTTCGGAAACTCGATGTCCGCCTTGTCGATTTCGTCAATCAGCACCACCACGGGTTCGTCCGATTCAAACGCGCGCCACAAAACACCCTTGACGATGTAGTTGCTGATATCGCGTACCTTTTCGTCTCCAAGCTGCGAATCACGCAGGCGCGACACGGCGTCGTATTCATACAGCCCCTGGTTGGCCTTGGTGGTTGATTTGATATGCCATTGCAATAGCGGACGACCCAGTGATGCTGCCACCTCTTCGGCCAGCATGGTCTTGCCGGTGCCGGGCTCGCCCTTGACCAGCAATGGTCTCTGGAGCGACAAGGCGGCATTGACTGCCAGTTTCAGATCGTCGGTGGCGACGTAACGTTCGGTTCCTTCAAAGCGCTGGGTAGAGGGGGAGTTTGATGTCATGGTGTTTCCGTGTCTATGATCATTTATGCCATGTGCCACAGAGATTGTCGTCATACATGGCAGCTTTGGCTTCAATTATCGTACAATCCTACGGGTTCGTCGGTCGTGAGGGGTTGAGGGCCGGCCTTTATCTACTGCTAAAAAGAGCGAATATGAAGTTGCGAATTAATTTCAAGCGCACAATTTCTGCGCTGGCCGTATCGGCATTCTGTGGAATCGCCACTCCGGCCCTGGCCGCCGACGCGCCCGTGGGCGATGCAAAAGCGGCAGTCGATAAAATTTCTATGTGCATCGGCTGTCATGGAATCAAGGGATACAAAGCCAGTTTTCCCGAGGTCTACCATGTACCGATGATCGCCGGACAAAACGCCGAGTACATCGTGGCTGCACTAAAGGAATATGCTAACGGCGGGCGCACCTTCCCCACGATGGAAGCCATCGCGCGTACCCTTAGCGAGCAAGACATGGCCGACCTGGCCGCCTACTATTCCAGCCTCAAGTAATTCGGGAGCCGACATGAAAAAACTGACTCTTGCCTTGACGGCTTCCCTCGTAACGGCCTTTGGTGCCTCGGTCCATGCAGCCGATCTCGCTGCCGGCCAGGAAGCCTTCCAAAAGTACACCTGTGCTTCGTGCCATGGTGCGGATGCCAAGACATCAACGTTGCCCTCTTACCCGATACTCGCCGGCCAGCACGCCGATTACCTTGCGCACTCGCTCAAGGCATACAAGCGTGGACAAGCGGGCGCTCCTGCCTCGTCGAACGTGCGCAAGAATGCCGTGATGGGTGCCATGGTGCAGCAGCTCAGCGACGAAGACATCGCAAATATTTCGGCTTGGCTGGCTTCGCTGCCTTCGCCTTTGTCGGTAAGCAAATAACTCTGTTTGCCCAAGCCTGGAAGAGCCCTCGAAGCATCGGGGGCTTTTTTTCGCCTCGTCTAAAGGCGTGTAACGCGGCGCCGGATGAGGTCCAGATAGGTGTCGTTGCTGAAAGGCGTGCCCATTCGTTGGGCCTCCCAGACGACTTCGCCCAGGCACTCCATGATTTCGTGGACGGCTTCGTGCGCGTCACGGGTGGCAAGCAGTTGGTCGTACGCGGCCTTGATGCCCGGCGGATGGTCGATGGATAGCTGCTCGCTGATGGCAAGATGCATGGACAAATGCAAAAAGGGATTGGTCTGCCCGCCTTCAACCGGAAAGTCGGCGTCAACGGCATCGGGGTGCTCGAGTACGCCGTGGTATTCGGGGTGTTGCAGGATCCAGTCCACCGCCATGCTTTCCAATGGGGTCAGGATGCCGGCTTGTCGGTGCTTTCGCCAGGCGTCTGTAAAAAAATGGCGAACCTGTTCGCGGGAAGGGTTGAACATGTACGGAACAGCTTGAAATTCAAAACGTTAGTGTAACCGGTGGGCATGGTCGGCTTGTCACGTTTTGATTCGGCAGAAAGGGTGTTAGCCGGTAAAATTGATGTCGAGCCATTTTTCCGGGTCTTAGTCTTATATAAGACTTGGTTTATAATGTTGCAGTTTCACTGAATCTTCCTTTTAAGCAGCAAACTGGAGCGTCCATGTCTTATCAGCACATCAAGGTCCCCGAGGCGGGCCAAAAAATCACGGTCAACGCCGATTTTTCGCTTAACGTTCCCGACGAACCGGTCATTCCGTATATCGAAGGCGACGGCACGGGTGCCGACATTACTCCGGTCATGCTCAAGGTCGTTGACGCCGCCGTGCAAAAAGCCTACAACGGCAAGCGCAAGATCCACTGGATGGAAGTCTACGCCGGCGAGAAATCGACCAAAGTGTATGGTCCTGACGTCTGGCTGCCCGACGAGACGCTCGACGCTGTCAAGGAATATGTGGTGTCCATCAAGGGCCCCCTGACAACTCCCGTAGGCGGCGGTATCCGTTCGCTTAACGTTGCCCTGCGTCAGCAGCTCGATCTTTACGTCTGCCTGCGTCCCATTCAGTACTTCAAGGGTGTTCCCTCACCTGTCAAAGAGCCCGAAAAAACCAATATGGTCATCTTCCGTGAAAACTCGGAAGATATCTATGCCGGTATCGAATTCGAGGCCGAAAGCGCCAGCGCCAAGAAACTGATCGACTTCCTGCAAAATGAAATGGGCGTCGACAAGATCCGTTTCCCCGAAACCTCGGGCATTGGTGTCAAGCCTGTCTCGCGTGAAGGTACCCAGCGCCTGGTCCGTAAAGCCATCCAGTACGCTATCGACAACGATCGCTCGTCCGTCACCCTGGTTCACAAGGGCAACATCATGAAGTTCACCGAAGGTGGCTTCCGCGACTGGGGTTACGAGCTGGCTCAAAAAGAGTTTGGCGCCGAACTTATCGACGGCGGCCCATGGTGCAAGTTCAAGAATCCCAAGACCGGTCGCGAGATCACGGTCAAGGATTCCATCGCCGACGCTTTCCTGCAACAGATCCTGCTGCGTCCTGCCGAATACGACGTCATCGCTACGCTGAACCTTAATGGCGACTACGTATCCGATGCGCTGGCTGCACAGGTTGGTGGTATTGGTATCGCCCCTGGTGCGAACCTGTCCGACTCCGTCGCCATGTTCGAAGCAACCCACGGTACCGCTCCCAAGTACGCCGGCAAAGATTACGTCAACCCTGGTTCCGAAATCTTGTCCGCCGAAATGATGCTGCGTCACATGGGCTGGACCGAGGCTGCCGACCTCATCATCAGCAGCATGGAAAAAGCCATCTTGTCCAAGAAAGTCACCTACGACTTCGCCCGCCTGATGGAAGGTGCGACCCAGGTGTCGTGCTCGGGCTTTGGTCAGGTGATGATCGACAATATGTAATATTGTCTACAGCTGTCTGCTGAAGCCTAAAAACCCGCATGGCCATTGGCTTTGCGGGTTTTTTCTGCTTGGGTGGTTTACTGCCTGGGTGGTTTAAATAATATGCGTACATTCCTCAATTAGTGAGGGATATATTGAGGAAAATTCCCGGACAGGTCACCCTAGTCTACGTAAAAATAATTATTGCTTGGTGTAGCCACAGGGCTACAATATGTCTATGTACAGCATCATTGAAACAGGGCAATTTATACATTGCTCGGTAGCTTAAATGATCGTACAACACGCGCGCGGCTGCAGCTCCGTCTAAGAAAGGCGTCGCTTGGCAAGCTTGGCGACCATAAATCTGTCGGGGACAACGTGTGGGAAATGCGCGAAGTCTTCGGTCCAGGCTGGCGGATGTATTACACCATGCGCGGAAGTACAGTAATTATGATGCTTGGCGGAGGCAACAAATCCGGCCAGAAGAGAGATACTGAACGAGCCAAGGCTTTAGCTCAGGAGTTACGAAATGAGCAAGATCAAGACCCGTCCGTTTGATGTATCCAACTACCTCAACGATGAGGCAGATATTGCCGCTTACCTTCAGGCCGCAATTGAAGACGGCGATCCAGCGCTGTTGGCGGCAGCATTGGGCGACATCGCTAGAGCCCGAGGTATGACACAATTAGCGCGTGATACGGGGCTGTCTCGGGAAAGCCTTTACAAAAGTCTTTCTGGTGAGCGCGCGCCAAGCTCTGAGACGCTGTTCAAGGTTATCCATGCCATGGGTTTTAAGCTGACGGTTGAACCGCTGACGACGCATGGCTGAGTCCTGCCGTGTCGGCATTCGGCCATGTGCGGATAGTCGTTTCATCCGCAGATTTTTTGTTTGTTGAAACAGCGTAGAAAGCTTTTACCCCGACGCCTTCACCACAAGCTTGGCATGCGCCTCGGTAGCGAGATCTCTGGCCAACCACAGCACATCATGTTGGATAGACGACTCCATATTGGCGAATGCATCATGGCCGTCATCAGTGATCGCAATTGGGACTATTCGCCCAGCGCTACACTCGCTCAAGGTGTGTTGAGCGGACGCTTACGCGGTTCTGAACTGATTCATTGAAGTCTGGATGGCCCCGTTCCCATAAGAGGACGGGGCTTTCTTCTATCCGGATTGATTTGGTAACTGCTATTCATTGAGTCTGTTTGGTGGGCCACCCAGAGAGGGCCTGCGCGGCGACTGCTTCCAGAGTGCTGCGGCTGAAGCCGGCCTTTGCCTGCACCGCCATTCCATGCAGCATGGCCATTACAAATGCGGCAAGTACAGCGGGCTGAGCTGTAGCTTGCAAGTCACCTTCTGCTTTCGCCCGTTCGAATCGCTCACGAAGTAGTGTTTCTCCCGCGGCACGAAAGTCTATCAATGCCTGCCGTACAGGTTCTGCGGCGTCCGATCCGGCTAATACACCGTTGATGCCGAGACATCCTGCATGTTCAGGGTATCGCGTATTGAGTTCCACCGAGCGATAAAGCACGTGCTTGGCCACTTCAAGTGCCGTGGGCTGCTCCAGGGCCTCGGGGATGAAGTTCATATATCGCTCGTAGTAACGCTCTAGCGCCTTGCGAAAGAGCTCCTCTTTGTTGCCGAATGCCGCGTAAAGGGCAGGGCGTTCCACGCCTGCCGCTTGTGTCAGATCGGCGTATGACGCACCTTCATACCCTTTACGCCAAAAAACGCAAAGTATCGCGTCAAGTGCTTCTTCTACGTCAAATTCGCGACGACGTCCCATCAGTGAGCCTTCTTCATTGAATCAATACCACCATGTGCTTAAAAGTGATTGACACATATCATACCGAACGTTATTGTAATGATCATTACGTTATTTGGTTGAGTGAGCCATCAAGAAAACATCTGAAGGTGAGGTAGCCCTTTTGCGCACTACTGAGGCGGCGCATGTTGTTTCCGCCAACGGCGCCATCCGACGCATTGCGACGCTCGAGGAAGTTGCAGCACTGGCCTGATCCCAA
>Ga0079224_100012911_pt1 | contig 11603 bp, 9 predicted proteins | sample Stecom2015_FD_80414 | JGI IMG/M metagenome (GOLD analysis project Ga0079224, IMG submission 80414) | Agricultural soil microbial communities from Utah to study Nitrogen management - Steer compost 2015 | ecosystem: Environmental > Terrestrial > Soil > Agricultural land | place: USA: Utah...
CTCAGGACTGCGCTGGGTGGCGGGTGGGGTCTGCCTCACCAGCAGGCGGCAGAACTGCTTGAGCAAGCCGGAATTGACCCGCGCCGCCGGGCGGAAACGCTGTCGCTGGAAGAATGGGCCGGCCTTTCCCGCGTGATCGCTGCTCACCCAGTGGAATGATGCAACCGCAGGCACGAATCTGGCGTATACTATTTAGTGAATAACCGTAGTTGTTAGCCATGAGCAGGCTCAAACAAGGCAGCAACTTGATTCGAGAGATTCTATGCGGATACGGAAACGTAATATCGCCTGGTTGAGTGCCCTGGCCGCCCTGATCGGAGTCGCGTTTTTGTCCGGCACGGTCAGCGCGGAGGTCATGACGGTGCTGGTGGGGGTGTTCGCTGTCGCCTTCCTCGCCTCGATGCTGGAAATTCAGCCGGCCCGCTGGCGCGAAGGCATGTCGGTGTCGCCGCTGACCCGGATGCGCATGAGCAGCGACGCCCGCGAAGCCAGCGAACGCGCGCGCCGGCGTCTGGGCGGGTTTGCGGCCAGCAACCTGACCCTGCTGGACATCGGTTTGATTAGCTCGCAGGCCAGCCCGGACGGGATGGTCATGCGCAAGAGCCGCAGCATATCGGGCGACGACGACGGGGTGCGCCCGTTTATCACGCTGCATGTGCCGCCCAGCGAAGCTGATCGCAATGCGCTGGTGCGCTTTGAGATCATTGACCAGAACGGTGAGCAGCGTTATGTTCACGAAATGCGCACTTACCTGCGCGACGGTGAGATGAATATTCTGGCGGATCATCATCTGCCACTGCTGAACAATCCCAATCTGGCCCGCAGCGGCGGCGAATGGGATTTGCGCATTTCGGTTGATTCGACCTGGATCGGTATGCTGTCGTTCACCGTAGCGCCGTCAGTTTTCCAGCGCGAACGCGAACTGGAGCGACTGGTGGATAAACCGGCAAACGAGGCCCCACTCAGTTTTGAGGAACTGCTGCGCGGTCAGGAAAAACAGGGCAAGAGCTAGACGATGCCAAACAATCGCCGTTTTTCAGAGATCATGCTGGGATTGTTTCTGCTGTTCCTCGGCATTTCGGCACTGTTCGAGGGCGGCGGTGTCTTTATGGCGGTGCTGGTGCTGGCCGGCCTGTTCATGCTGGTGCGCCAGTTTGAAAACGGGCGAATGCTCGAAAGCAGTACGCCGCGCCGCATTCGTCAGGAAACCTACGAGGTTCCGGTTGACGATCACGAAAGCGCCCAGCGCCGCATCTATCGCAGCGCGCTTGAAGCTGTGGAAGCTGCCGGCCACGACCCGGAAACGGTGCGCGTGCTGACTACCGATATCGGCTTCATGGCCTTCAAGGGCGACCAGGACCCGGTCGTCTATCGCACCCGCGATATACCGGATGATGTCGATTATATTCAGCCCTATGTCCAGATTCGGCTGCCCACCCGCGCAGTAGGCCGCATCCGGTTCGAGATTCTGGATGGTGAAGGCGAATCGCTGTTTATTCACGAGGAGCATCACCAGCTCGAACGCGGGCGCAACCTGATTACCCCCGCCGCGCGCCTGCCGGTTCATGACGCTCAGTTTATGGACAGCGACTGGGAACTGCGCGTCAGCGCCGATGGTATGCTGCTGGCGGTCCATTACTTCGGCTGGCAGGAGACTACCACCAAAGTGGTGCGCCGTCACCTGAGTGAAGATGGCGAAATTACCGAACTCAGCAGCGAACTGCGGGCCGCCCTCGCGGAAAACCGCTTGCAGCAGATCAGCCTCGATGACCTGCTGGCTTATCAGGAAGAAGAAGAGGAAAGCCAGGCCAGCCAGCGGCGTTAAGCGAACAGCCCAAAATGCCCGGTCAGAATGCCGGTTCCGGGCGAGGACACAGCGCGGTTCTCGCCCGGTTTTTGTGTGATACTATTCGGCTTCTGGCGTCGCTTCTGCGGTAGCCTCGGCAGTGGCTTCTGCTGTCGCTTCAGCCTGCGCTTCGATGGTTGCCATAACCGCTGTCGCTGTCGCGTTCGCCCCGGCTGTAGCCGTCGCCATCTCGACCTCGCTCATCGGATTCAGCGTGGCGGTGGCAGTGGGCAGTGGAGTAGCCGTCGGCTGATAGGGCGGGCTTGTGAGCAGATTGATGAGTTTATCCAGCGCCGTTGTCGGAACCAGCAGCACAGTTCCCCCGCCGACCTGGGCCTCTTCGGTGGCTTCCATGACGGATGCCTCTACCTGCCGGGTCATCACATAGTAGCGGTTGCCGGGTGGATTGCGACTGCCGACCAGAATCACGTGCAGCGATTCGCCGCCGGGGTCAATTTCGATGGTGTAGTGCGGTTCCGCCAGGCCAAATTCATCGAAACTTTCCGCCTCAAAACTCGACACAGATGCCAGATCGGGTATGGCTTCGATAATGGCGTCTGCCGCGCCCTGATCGACCACATTATCGGCGCTGCTTTCCAGACCGGATACTTCCCAGCTTCCGCTGGCGTTGCCGCCCTCGCGGGCCAGCCGGGCGAATTCGCCGGTCTGGTTGTTGCGCACTGCCAGACTGATAATCTCATCGGCGCTCAGGTCAGTGAACAGCGGGCCGCCGCCTTCCGGGGTCGGGCTGGGTATTGCTGATTGGGTTGCCTGATTATTGCTGATGACCACCGCGCCAACGATAACCACGAGACTGACAAGCAGAAGGATGATCGTTCCTCGATTCAGGCGCATGATGCGATGTCCTCCTTAACGCGCAGTTTCCCGATTGTTCCACCAGACCAGAAAACCGACGATCAGTACACCAAACGGCAGCAGAATCGTTGTCACGAAGTTGATTGTGCCCCCGGTCTGACGATCAACAAAGATCGGCTGATCCTGCGGGCGCTGTGCGCTCTGAATGGTGACCTGGGTGACGTATTCGTCGAAACCGGTTGTCCAGATCAGGCTGTTGCGCGCTGCCGCCTGATTGACAAGGCCAATCAACTGCGCGTAATCATTCCTGACCACCGAGGTGCTGCCGAAGATCACCACCCGCGCACCGGTATTGGTGTTTTCGGCGACGGCAGCCAGCGCGAACGGCCCGGTGGGGTCGTCTGGTGTCCGCCCGAAGTCGCCTTCCAGCGCCGCCTGAAAATCCGTCTTGACATAGGAGTCGGTGGCGCTGCGTGCCAGATAACGGCCCTCAACCCCTTCCGGCATTGGGTTGGCAATTTCGATGCTGTGAGGCACTTCAAAAGCCATCCCGCTGCGCTGCGGAAAGCTGCGTGTGATCGGGTGGTTGAGGCTGAAATCGACTGAGACAGGGACCAGCGGCGTCTGGAAATTGATAACCGGGTCAATCACGATGTTGTTCTGAACGCGCAGCCCGAAATTTTCCCACAGGTAGTCGTTCAGGGCCGGGTCGCTCGCCAGCGATGAACTCGTCTCGGTATTGCTGCTGGGCGCTGCGAAAATGATAAGGCTGCCGCCGTTGTCCAGATAATCGGTAATAATTTTCAGTTCGTCTTCGGCCAGCGGGGTATCACCGCCGGGGATGACCACCACCTCACCATCGACATTCGGGTTGTTGAGACGGATGTCGCCGGTTTCATTGGCTAGTTCAAACAGGCCAACCTGTCGCGTTGTCCAGTCAAGCTGTCGCAGCCAGTTATTGAGGGTGGACATGCCATCCTGGCCGGCTCCAGTCAGACTCAGGCCGCCGGGGACTGTGACGAAATAAGCGCGGAAATCGCCAGCCGCTGCCACGCGCAGGACCGCATTGGTCAGGCCGTCCTGACTGAGGAAGTTGACCACCTCGCCGTTTTCGATGTCAAGTGTGCCGTCCTCATTGACACGCGCCACAAATATCTGCCCGCCCCCGGTGATGCCCATCTGCTGGGCCAGCAGCGGGTTGCGATCCAGATCAACGAATTCGTAGGTGATCTTGCCGGCGCTTTTCTGCTGGTAATCTTCAAACAGCAGCGTATCGCGGTCACGCTGCGCGGCGCGGATCGCGTCGTAGAACGCGGTCAGTTTGATGGGTGGCACGGTGGGATCGGCCCCCAGCGCGACGATGGCGCTTTCCGATTCGCTGGTGAGCGAAAAGGTGTCACGCTGGGTCAGATCGACCCGCAGGTTCATCCCGCGCACCACTGTGTACACCCCGACCAGTGCTGTCAGGACGATCACCGTCACGATCAGGCTCATGCCGCCGAAACGCAGTGTGCGACCTGTCACCACAGCTCTGGCCTGATCGGGGGCCATCAGCACCCACGCCAGCAGCGACAGCAGGGCGATGCCCAGCCCGCCCCAGCCCATCACACTGAAAGTCGGCTGGGTAAACACGACGGCTACGGCCACCAGCAGGCCGATAAAGGCCAGAATCAGCATGTAGTGCGGCGGGATAATCGGCTGCTCGTTTTCCGGTGTCTGTTGATGTTCTGCCATGGTTAGGCCCTCCAGCGGCGTGTTTCGACAAGGCGTGTTGTGATAAACAGCGCGCCGATCATCACAAACAGGAAGTAAAGAATATCCTCCGCGCGGACAATGCCCTGCGCCAGCGTTGCGCTGTAGTGCGCCTGCAGGCCCAGTTCGCGGATAAAGTTGGCAATCCCGCCAAAGACCTGCTGGCCGGAAAGCCAGATGGCGGCGAATTCTGCCAGATACAGCACCAGAATGGTGGCCGCGCCGAGGAAGGCTGCCACAAGCTGATCTTCGGTTACGGCGGACCAGATCATGGCGATTGCCAGCACCGCGCCGCCATACAGCCACGCGCCAAAATAAGCACCGAAAGCGACACCCTGATCGGGAATGCCAACCAGCGTGAGCAGGTAATAGTACACCACCGAAAGCAGCAGCAGGACGGTGTAGTAGGCCCATGCAGCCAGGAATTTGCCGAGAATAAACTGGCCTTCGTTCATCGGCAGGGTCATCAGCACTTCCAGCGTGCCTTCGCGTGTTTCTTCGGCGATAAGGCGCATGGTCAGCAGCGGCGCGATCAGAAACATCAGAAACGTCAGCAGATTGGGCGCAAAGCCGGGATCAGCCGGGAACGAGCCATTGGCCTGTGTGATGAAACTGTTGAACAGCATCCCCAGAAACAGCAGCAGCGCGAATGAGATGGCGTAGGCAATTGGCGAACGAAAATACAGGCCGACCTCGCGCTTGAACACAGCGAAAATCTTAGTCATGCGCGCCCTCGCTTTCCTTTTCCAGTACATACTCATCCGCCTCTGACTGCGCCGCGCGGTCCGCCCCGGCCACCTGGAGGAAGATGTCTTCGAGCGTCACGGCGACAGAGCGCAGCTCGATCAACGCCCAGCCCTGCTGGCTGACAGCACGGGCAATTTCCGGGCGCGGGTCGACCTGCGGGCTGGCAGGTATCGCCCGGATACCGTCGCCGGTCGCTTCCGCATAGGCTACATCCGGCAGGGCCGTGATAACGGACAGGGCGGCATCCGTCGGCGCATCGACACGGACGATAACCGGTTGGCCGCTTTCCAGTTCGCTGCGCAGTTCCGCCGGCGACCCGTGCGCGATAATCTCGCCATGATTGATGATGACCACGCTATCACACACCTGTTCAGCCTCGGAAAGAATATGCGTGCTGAACAGGACGGTATGGTCACGGCCAAGCTCTTTAACCAGATCGCGCAGTTCGAGCACCTGAAACGGGTCGAGGCCGATAGTCGGCTCATCCAGAATGAGCACCTCCGGGTCGTGGATGAGCGCTTGCGCCACACCCACCCGCTGGCGCATCCCTTTCGAGAGTGTGCGGATACGGCTGTGAGCGCGGTCCACAAGGCGCACCCGTTCCAGCACCTCCATCGCGCGGGCCTGGCGGTTTTTGATGCCGCGAATTTCCGCGATAAACATGAGGTAGCCCAGCGCGGTCATGTCACGATAAAGCGGCACATTTTCCGGCAGGTATCCGACACGTTTGCGCACTTCCATACTGTTGTCGAATACATCATAGCCGGCCACTACCGCCTTTCCCGATGTAGGCGGCATGAAGCCGGTCAGAATCCGCATGGTAGTGGTTTTACCCGCGCCATTCGGCCCCAGAAACCCGGTGACCTGTCCCGGACTGGCCGTGAACGAAATGGCATTTATGGCGGTTACACTGCCATACCGTTTGGTCAATTGATCGACTTCTATCATCAACGCTTCCCTTCTCTGTGCGAGACAGACGAAGAACGGGCCAGAGACTAACGCCCTCTCGTAAGAAATTTATATAAAATAGCTAAGCTGCTGCTTAATACAGCGCGCGCATTATAGCGCGGATTTGGATCAGTGTCCGGGGGAGAAGTTCCACAGCCGCCATCATGCGCCTTATTTCAAGCCTGTTATGGCCCCCGGTTTGTTTCAGGTTATAATTTATAAGAGACACATACCTTTGGGGAGGTTTCAGCCATGCCGCACGTCGAAGAATCGATTGAAATTCGCGCACCGGTTGGCGTCGTTTTTGACCTGATCGCGCATCAGCCCGAACGTATGGCTGAATGGTGGCCTCCGATTGAGCTTCAGGAACGGATCACACCACCACCTACCGCTGTCGGGTCGATTTCCCGCTACGTCTACAATATGATGAACGTTACCATCCGGGGGGAACATGAAGTCAGGGCGATGACTGAGAACCAGTATCTGCGGGTGGAAACCATCAGCGGGATCGACAGCGCCTTCGATTTTCATTTCGTACCCACGCCTGAAGGAACCCGCCTGACGATTCGAGTGGATTACACCCTGCCCGGTTCGATTGTGGGCCAGTTGATGAACCGCGTTATAATTGAAGAACGCAATCTGAAGGACTTGCAGGAAGGTCTGCGCAACCTGAAAGCGATTGCGGAAGCCAGTTAAGCGTTGTCGGTTGTCGGCGAAGGGTGATAGTTTGTATTCTGGCTGAGGACTGAGAACTGAAGAGTGCCAACTGAAAACTAGCGATTGAGGTTTACCGGGTATGGATAAACGGATGGTGGATTTTATTCGGGCGCTGCGGGCTGCCGGGGTGCGCATTTCGCTGGCGGAAAGCCAGGACGCTATGTACGGCGTTGACGCCGTTGGGGTGGTGAACCGCAGCCAGTTTGCTTCGGCACTGCGGGCCACGCTGGTAAAGGAAGCACGCGATCAGAGGGTTTTTGAGTATTTCTTCCCGCTGTTTTTTGGCTCCGGCCAGCCGCCCATGGAGAATATACCCGATAACCTGTCGCCCGAAGATCAGCAGACACTGCAACAGGCGCTGCAATCGCTGATGGGTAATATGGATGCGCTGAAAGACCTGCTGCGCCAACTGCTGCAAGGCCAGCCGTTCAGCCAGCAGCAGCTCGACCAGATGGGCCAGCAGTCCGGTCTGCCTCAGGGTTCTGAGATGTATCAGCGCCAGTGGTTTGAGCGGCGGATGCAGCAGCAGGCGGGCTTACGCGACATACAGGAATTGATCGAAGCGTTGATGCAGGCGCTCGAAGAAATGGGCATGAGCGGCGAGGCCCGCGAACAGATTCGCCAGATGCTGGAACAGAATGCTGAGGGCCTCAGCGAGCAGATTTCGCAGTACGTGGGCGCTAACCTCGCCGAGCAGATGGCAAATCAGGACCCCAAACCACGCCCCGACCTGCTGGATGTCCCCTTTGACCAGATGAGCTATCACGAAGCCGAAGCCATCCGGGACGAAATCCGGCGGCTGGCGGCCCGCTTGCGCAGCCGGGCATCCCTGCGGCAGAAGCGCGCCCGGATCGGCGACCCGGATCCGCGCAAAACCATGCGCGCCAATATGCGCTATGGTGGCGTGCCGCTGGAACTGAAGCACAAGATACGCCACAAAAAGCCGGCGCTGGTGCTCATCTGCGATGTCAGCACTTCGATGCGTTACTGCGCGGAATTCCTGCTCACGCTGGTTTACGAACTTCAGGATCAGGTCGCCAAGACGGATAGTTTCATCTTTATCGACGATCTGACCGACATCAGCATGGTGTTTGCTGAAGAACAGCCGCGCGACGCGGTCCAGCGGGTGCTGCGTGATAACCCGCCCGGCCATTACAACACCGATCTGGGACACAGCCTCGATACACTGTGCCACAATCATATGGGCTGCATCACGCATCGCACGACGGTGATTGTCCTCGGCGACGGGCGTAACAATTTCAACAATCCGCGCACCGATCTGGCCGAAACGATCCAGCGTCGCTGCCGCCGCCTGATCTGGTTCAACCCTGAATCGCCGCATATGTGGGGCCAGGGCGACAGCGATATGCACCTGTATGCCCAGTATGCCGATGGCGTGTTTAAGGTCAGCAACCTGCGCGAACTGGCGGATGCCGTCGATCATATTCTGGCAGATGGGTGAGTGGAAAACCTACTCACAGACACCAACCAGAGTTGAAGGAGGCAGCCCTCTCATGGGGCTGCCTTTTACCCCACGCCGCGGGAACATGAATTGAATCCCGCTCCGCTGTGCTATACTATCTAGATGTGCCGTGTCTTTTAGGGACATTTGAAGCGGTGCATTTATAAACCAACGAACCATCCAAACCCTATGCCAAACAACAGCCACCGCGACGTGTTCATCAGCAGCACCACACGCGATCTCGAAGCGCACCGGCAGGTCACGCGGGACGCCGTCTGGCGCGCCAACCTGTTTCCCCTGATGATGGAACGCGATGTCGCCACTATGGAAGACCCGGTTGACTATTCCCTCGGTCTGGTGGAGGACGCCGAAATCTACATCGGCATCTTTGCCCTGCGCTATGGTTACGTGCCGGATGACCCACGCCGCAACCCGGAGGCCTTGTCGATTACCGAACTGGAATACCGCCACGCGATCCGGCTCGGCCTGCCCATGCTCATCTTTATCATGGACGACGAGCACATGGTCAAGGCCGGACACATCGAAACCGAGCCGGACAAGCTGGCGAAGCTCAACCGGCTGAAAGAGGAACTGCGCGCGCGTCACGTGGTCGGTTTTTTCAAGTCGGCGGATGATCTGAGCAATCAGGTGTTTCAGGCGCTGCAAAGCCACAAGATTCAGCATCATATCGCCCGGCTGGAAGGGCAGGCTGCCCATGCCGCTGGCAACGGCGCTGGCGGCGGGCGAAAGCCATACTTCGCTCACGCCTACATTCAGGCCCACAACTTTGTGGGACGCCGGGTTGAACTGGCCGCGCTGGATGAATGGGCACAATCCGATGATGTGGTGCTGCTGGTTAAGGCGATTGGCGGCGTGGGCAAAAGTGCCCTGACGTGGGAATGGGTGCGGCAGCAGACGGAACACCCGGTCAGAAAGTATGCCGGCATCATGTGGTGGAGCTTCTACGAAAGCCATTCCGCGCTGGAAAACCTGATCCCGAAGGCGCTGGCCTACATCACCGGTGAGGACGAAGATGAATTTAAGGCCCGGCCCCGGCCCGACAACGAACGGTTGCTGCTGGAAAAATTGCAGGATGCGCCCTATCTGATTGTGTTCGACGGCATCGAGCGTATTCTGGTAGCCTATCAGCGTATTGATTCGTCGCACCTCGACAGCGACGAAATGGTCAAGGAACGCCAGCTTCGCGGCTGTGCCGACCCGCGCGACGATGAATTTCTGAACCGGCTGGTGAGCTGCGCGCCATCGAAGTTTCTGGTCAGCACCCGGCTGATTCCGCAGGCTTTCACCGGGCGTCAGGGTGATCTGATGCGCGGTGTCCGCAGCATTGACCTGCTGGGGCTGACCGCTGAGGATGCGCTGGCGCTAATGGCCGAACTGGGCGTCACGGGTACGCCGGAAAACATGGTGCGCTTTATGGCCCAGTTTGGCAATCACAGCCTGCTGCTGAGCATTATCGCCGGGCGCATTGTGAATTATCGCCCCGCGCCGGGCCAGTTTGATGACTGGTACGCTGACGAAGGCCGCAACCTGAAGCTGTCTGACCTCGAACTGGAACAGCGCCGCACGCATATCCTCCAGTACGCGCTCGATGGCCTGACGCCAGAACTGCGCAAGCTGCTGGGTCAGATCGCCACCTTCCGCTACCCGGTGGATTATCGCACCCTGAGCGATGTCAACCCGTTTACGCCCGAAGTAACGGGCAGCGGCGGCTCGCGCGATGATCTGGTGAATGTGCGGGTCAGGCTGCACAACGGCCTGAAGGAACTTGAGGATCGTGGCCTGCTGCTGTGGGATCGCGCCAAGAACCGGTACGACCTGCATCCAATCGTGCGCAGTTATGCCTACGAACAGATGGAGGAACAGGAACGGCGCATGACCTTCCGACAGATGCACAGCTACTTCGCCAATCTGCCGCCGGAGGACCTGAACAAAGTCGAAAAGCTGGACGACCTCAAGCGTTCGCTGGAACTGTACGAGGTGCTGGTGCGGCTGGGGCGCTGGGATGACGCGATGGATGTGTACGACAAACATCTCAAGTACGCCCTTACCTACAAGCTGGCGACCTACGATACGATTGTCGATCTGCTCATGCCGCTGTTCCCCGATGGGCTGGACGAACTGCCGCGTCTGTCGTCGTATCGCGGCCAGAATATCTGCCTGACGGATATGGCGACTGCTTTTTCCTACCTCGGCCAGACAGACAAGGCCATGACCCTGCGCGGGCTGAAGATCAAGCTGGCGCTCAAACAGAAAAGCTACAGCAGCATGGGTGTTGGCCTGCGGACGTATTCCAGTTCGCTGCGGCTTGACCAGAACAAGCTGGCGACCTCGCTGAAAGCCTGCAAGCTGGCGCTGGAAGTGGCCGAAGCCAGCGGCGATCTTGACAATGCGGGTATCACCTACATGTACCTGCTGAGTCTGTACCGCGATATGGGCTGGTGGCTGGAAGCAAAGGACGCCTACGACCGGTTTAAAGACCTGCTGCAAACTCGGCCGGCCCTGAAAAAGTGGCAGCCGACAGCGGATCGTTTTTATGCAGAAATGCTCATCTTTCAGCAGCGAGACGCCACCGACCTGCTCAACAAAATCTGGCGCGAAGCGCAGAAAGACCCGAATAAAAATCAGGTGCATATCCGCGAGATTTACCGGCTGCGCGGCGAAAGCGCCTTGCAGCAGGGCCAGTTCGGCACAGCGTCCAGCTTCTTCCTCGATACGATCACACTCGGTCACAAATCCGGCATCCCGGTATCCGGTCTGGTGGGGCGGCTGGCGTATGTGCGCGCCTGCGAGGAACTGTTTGACGAGGCGCAGCAGCTTTTGCTTGAGGCGCTGGCAGACGAAGCGACGGGCCGGCTACATGACCTGTACAACAGCGCCGCTGAAGTCTATCTGATGATGGGCGACACAGTTCAGGCGGCTCAGTACGCTGGTCTGGCCTACGAATCGGCCTGGGCGGATGGACCGCCGTTTGTGTGGTGGTGGCGTCTGGAACGGGCGCGGCAGGTGCTCGAACAACTGGATGCGCCCATCCCCGATCTGCTGCCGTTCGACGAGGAACGCATCGAAAAGGTTCCGTACGAAGACGAAATTTACGCCTTTATCGACGAACTGGGTGTGAAGCCTTAGCGCAGGGGACCGATTACCGGCCCGCCGGCGACGATCACCGGTTGTTCCATCGGGTTCTGCCAGTCCGTCCAGGTAGTTGTGCTGGCGAACAATTGGTCAAAGTCATTGAATCGCTGGATAAGATCGAGGCGCAGTGCATTGGGCATAAACTGCAGCGGGTTGATGATC
>Ga0079224_100012912_pt1 | contig 11603 bp, 11 predicted proteins | sample Stecom2015_FD_80414 | JGI IMG/M metagenome (GOLD analysis project Ga0079224, IMG submission 80414) | Agricultural soil microbial communities from Utah to study Nitrogen management - Steer compost 2015 | ecosystem: Environmental > Terrestrial > Soil > Agricultural land | place: USA: Utah...
AAATTTCTTCAGCATGCATCGTTTCATTTTCTATCAATGCCTGAGCTAGTGAATCTAATTTATCACGATTCATTTCTAATAATTCACGTGTTTTTTGATGATACAGTGCAGTAAGTCGTTGTACTTCCGCATCAATTTTTTCAGCAGTTTTTTGCGAATACGCAAAATCTCCATGCTGTTGACTATATATAATTTGCCCTAACTCATCTGACATTCCATACTTGGTCACCATGTTACGAACAATACGATTTGCGGCCTGAAAATCACTGTACGCCCCCGTAGTGAGTCTATTAAAAATTATTTCCTCTGCAACTCTTCCACCTAATGCAGACATAACAGACGCTTCCATTTCTTCTTTGGTAGTAATATACTTTTCGCGCTCTGGTAGATAATGCGTCACACCAAGCGCAGCACCACGAGGAATAATAGTAACTTTATGTAATGGATCAGAATTTTCTGGCAATAAAAGGCGAACTAGCGCATGTCCAGCTTCATGGTAGGCAATAAGATTTTTGTCCTCTGTCGTAAGCATAATACTTTTTGTTTCCTTACCAAGCATTATTTTATCACGTGCTTCTTCAAAATCTTCTCTAGTAATCAAATCCTTATTTTGTTTTGAAGCAATAATTGCAGCTTCATTAATGAGATTACCAAGATCTGCGCCAGAAAAACCAGGAGTTCCTTGTGCGATTTTGTCTAAGTCTACCGAATCATCCACTTTCACGTTCTGAATATGAACAGCCAAAATTTCTTTACGGCTTTTTAAATCAGGATAAGGAACGTTTACTTTACGATCAAAACGACCTGGTCGCAATAATGCTTTATCAAGAACATCAGCTCTATTTGTTGCTGCAATAACAATAACTGGCGTATGAGAAACTTCAAAGCCATCCATTTCTGCCAATAATTGATTAAGCGTTTGTTCGCGCTCATCGTTACCACCACCCATACCACTGCCACGATGCCGTCCTACTGCATCAATTTCATCAATAAAAATAATACTTGGAGCATGCTTACGCGCTTGAGCAAACAGATCACGCACACGCGCAGCTCCAACTCCAACAAAAACTTCAATAAAATTTGAACCGCTGATGCTAAAAAATGGACAGTTTGCTTCACCAGCAACTGCGCGAGCTAATAAGGTCTTACCATTGCCTGGTTCGCCTATAAGTAAAACACCGCGAGTTATTTTTGCACCAAGTCGCTGATATTTCTGCGGATTTTTTAAAAAATCAACTACATCTGCTAATTCTTCCTTTGCTTCTGCTGCACCTGCAACAGAATCAAAATTTTCTTTAATACTCGATGGTAAAAACATACGCGCGCCACTTTTACCCATAGTAAAGATATTACCGCCACCACCTCCATTGCCCCCAGCGCTGCGTTGTCTAAAAAAATACCAAACAGCCCAGACAGCGGTAAACAAACAAGAAAATAAGAAAAGATACCATATACTTAATTGACTTGATGGTGAAAGAACTGAAAATTCTACCCCATGAGAACGTAATTTTTCCCAATCTTTAAAATTAGAACTAACGACTGTCTCAAAACGTGTTCCATCAGCAAGTACCCCTTCCACATCTTGACCAGAAACATGCACTTTTTTGATAGCGCCCGTTTCCACTTTTTCAAGAAACGCTGAAAAAGGAAGAACCTGAACACTTCTTCCTAATTCTGTTAATCGATTAAGAATAAAAAGAACACTTATCATTATTAATAGAGCAATACAAAGACTTTTGAAATTTTTTGGATTAAAATAATTCCACGGCATATTTTTTTTTGGTTTTTTCATAACTATTTACATACTGTTTTGAGGTTATTGCGTTATCATTTCTTTTATAGTTTAACATATTGCTACAAACTGTCGATTAGATCGGTAAATTTTTTTTATTTAATAGAAAAAATTATTTTATACTACTACTGGAAAATACCTATAATTTGGTGACCAATGAGGATAGCTGCAATGATCATCGGTAGACGTTATAAATTTACTTATATTAGCGGTCAGATTAAATAATGCCAACCTACTTTTTCCATTTTTTTCTTGAGCAAATAATAAATAATTTCCACATGGCGACCAACTTGATTCATGATTATTTTCATCACCTTTGGTAATTTGTCTATGAGTTTTAGCAGAACAGTCATAGATAACTATTTGCATTATGTTGTTAATTTTTTGATGATATGAAATACTATTATTTATTGGGCAATAGCTCGGCGATGTGCAATAACCACCTTTGGTTATCCGTTTAACATGACCTGTTTGCAAATTACCTATGTAAATTTGTGGGCTTCCTGTTTGCGCATCTGAGCAAAAACATACTTGATTATTATCAATAAACACAGCTGGAACATTATTCCCATTATTACACGTAAATTGTCGCACCGCATCTTTTGTATGGTAATATAATTGGCAATTTCCCTTCCCCTTTGATGCTGAATATATCACTGCATTTCCATCAGGTGAGCAACTGGCAAGCATATTCACTCCATCCAAACTAGAAGCTATTTTTTTGTTCTTTTTCATGTCTACCGACATAAGTCGTACATTGCGATCAGTGTACTCAGAATAAAAAATACCAGGATTTTTTTTATCTACGTTCCATCGAGGAGCGACCATAATTCCTAGATTATCAACAAGGAGTTCTTGATTAGTTCCATCAAAATCAGCTATATAAATATTTCGTGTTTTTTTTCTATCTTTCAATGTAACTTCTTTACAATAAGCAATGCGAGAAGAAAAAAAGCCTTTTTTACTAGTAAGTACTGTAAACACTTCATCCGCAATTGCATGTGCCCACCCACGAGCTACTTTTCCTTGTTTTTTATATTTTTTTCCTGCTATCAAAGTGCCTTGCATAGTATCATACATACGCCATTCAATATTTTTTTTATCACATATGTTTAGGCATACTACAAGAGGAGTTCCGGCTAAACACATTTTTTTTATATCGTTAAATAACTTCTTTTTTGTTGTTTCTATAGGAATAGATTGTATTGCTACTTTAAATTGATCAGTAAACTGTAAATCTTTTTTTATTGTTGCAGCAACATCCAACAATTCTTGATTGCCACTATCAAGAACAATTATCGAAAGAGGCATACGCACATTTTTTGCGCCCGAAATTGTCAAATCCACTGTATTGCTATAAAGAGAAAAAACATAAATAAGAAAACATAACACAAACATTTTTTTCATAATTCTTTCCATACACTTATTGTTTAAAGACAATAGAAATAGTTTTTCCATATGTCCATTGTGGCATTTTCATCACAAAAACCGCATGGCGAGCAGAAAGGTCATACATCATTATTTCAGAACTTTTTTTCATAGTAATTTCTTTTACTCGACCATTAATATCAACACTACACTCAATTTCACACATTACTGATGGAGGTACACCGACTGGGGGCTTCCAACTATTGGCTAATTCTTTTTGCAATAAGGCAGTACGACGCATTGCTTTAACTTCTCGATAATCATGAGAAATCTGCGCATTTTCTGGAATTATTCGCTGTGGCTCAGGATTCTTTTTAGACGCATCAGAAAACTGTGGCTTTGCTACTTCTTTTATCTGTTTTTTTTCTGGCGCTATTTGTTTTTCAACTTGTTTTCCAACAACTTTACTGGATATTTGCGCCCCAGCTTTTTGTACATCAGTTTTGACCGGCACTATCTGTTTAACTGGTTGTAATGGAGCAATAGTTGTTGGAGGGTTACCAGCTTTTTTGATAGGCACAATAAATGGAGTAGGTTGATTTATTACCGCTATTTTTTTTTGTTCAATTAAAGTAGGTGATAGTGGAACAAATAAAATAGGCGCAGAATAATCAATGTTTTTATTAAGAGAAAAAGAAAGAGTATTTGATCTATCATCATTGACAAGAAATACCCATGACAAAAAAATAAAATGAAAAAAAAGACAAACGCCAAAAAGCTTAAGCCACAGAAGATGTCGTTTGTGAATGTTTTTGCGTTGCCAAAGCCACATATTTTATACCACCAACAAATTTAATGTCGTCAACTAATTCAAGCACTGTTCCATATGATACTGCGGTATCAGCTTTAACATACACTGTTTTTTCAAGATCATCACCAACAGCTTTTTGTATATGCGCAATAAGATCCGATCTATTTATTTTAAGTGTATCAACAAAACAATCACCATTTTTATCAATATACACAATCAACTCTTGAGATTGGTTTTTTGCATCCTCTTGCGCGCTACCACGAGGCAACGTAACCTTAATAGCGTTTTGTAATACAGGCGTTGCTACCATAAACATAATTAATAACGTCAGCGCTACGTCAATAATTGGCGTCATTGATAAATCGGAAAGATGATGCCTTGGCGACCGAGATCGTTTATTCTTGCGTATGCGCATAATATTTTTACCTTTCCCGAAGTTGTTGCATAACAAACATCATTCTATCAGCAAAAACAATTATCGTATGCTCTAACCGACGAAAATGCGTTTGTAGATAATTGAACATAACAAACGCAGGAATTGCAACAATTAACCCTGCAAGTGTTGTAATAAGTGCTTCTGCAATACCAGGTGCAATAGTAGCAATATCAGCAACTTGCGTTTCACTAATACGCATAAATGCATGTACCAATCCCCATACCGTACCAAAAAGACCTAAAAGTGTTGCTACTGCAGCGCTTGTTGATAAAATCGGTAAATAGAATTCATTTTCAAGTATCATTGTCTCTAAAGTATTGTCACAATTTTTTTCAATAAGTAGCCAATCAGTTTCACTCATTTTTTGTTCATAATTGCCATTAGTTACTTCATGTAAAAAAGCGAGATTTTGTACTAAAAAATGGCCCGGCGCAGAATTTCTCATGCTTGATGCACATTCAGACAGTTGAGTAATATTTTTTACATTACGTAATTTCTTATTGGCTACATTAAACTGTTTATTTTTTAAACAAAAAATAAGTAATTTACCCAAAAAAATCGCCCAGCACAAAACAGACATACCAAACAATACAAGTAGAACTAATTTACCTGTTGCATCTGATTGTAAAATAAGCTGCCACATAGAATTACCTGCAAAAATATTCATACATGATCCTTACCAGTATCTTAGTTTATTATACAATTGTTAAAAGTGATTCGAGCTTAACAGAACTTATGAATTTTGGAAAACAAATTTACAAAGTACATTTACAAATTAAACAGCATATCCTTTAACACCTGTTAAATTTGCCCCTATTAAATCAGCACCATACAAATCTGCACCGCTCAAGTTTGCCCCAGATAAATCTGCACCAGACAAATTCGCACCAGACAAATTCGCATTTATTAAAATAGCCTTTGATAAATTTGCACCAGATAAGTTTGCAAACGATAAATCTGCAAATGCTAAATACGCTCTCGATAAATTTGCACGTACTAAATACGCTCTTACCAAATACGTTTTTCGCAAGTTTGCTCTAGAAAGATTTGCATAAGAAAAATTTATACGAAAATAATTACCTTTTTTTTCACGCACGAACGAAACCGCTTCGCACAAGTCCAAAGCGTATAAATTAGCACTGGCACCATTTCCAGTCATATAAAACTTAATGAAATCTTCTCTCTGTTCTACAGGAACAGTATCTAATGACAAGGGACTTGCGATGATAGTTTTTGTTAATAACGATGTACATACTAATGCAACACCAACAATCACATATTTAACAGATACTAACTTCATAGAATTCCTTATTTTAAAATACAAGTCACCAATCCATGATAGCCGTATAAAACAACAAAGTTCAACGTTTTAAAGTATGACCATAAAAAATAAGTTGAATTGTACCCAAATTGAGATACATTCATAACAACATAAAAAAGAATCTCAATACGTTTTAAGAAAGAAAAAAATGAATACACTACCTCTCATTGCACTTGCTTTAAGCGCAAGTGTTTGTTGGGCATCATTATGTGGTACAAAAAAAGAACTCAAGATTGGCGATAAAGCTCCTGAATTTTTATTAATGGATAAAGATGGTATTCAACATTCACTATCAGAATGGCGTGGAAAAAAAATTGCTCTCTACTTTTACCCGAAAGACAATACATCAAATTGCACTCAGCAAGCATGCAATATTCGCGATAACTTTGAAGACTTAACAGAAAATAACATTATTATTATAGGATTAAGTAAAGGATCAAAAAAAAGCAAAGCTAATTTTGCAGATGAACACCATTTACCGTTTCCTCTGCTACTGGTAACAAACGATACATTAAAAGATTATGGCGTTAATGGGGGATTATTCAGATTTTTTATACCTAAACGCCGTACTTTTTTAATTAACGAAAAAGGAATTATCGTAGCTATCATAAAAAATATTGATACAAAAAATCATGCTCGACAAATTCTTAACGGATTTAATAATAATTAATAAAATTATAGTATGGCTACTTATATCATGTACTTTTGTCATTTGTGCTCAATTACCTCAGGTACAAAATATAACAATTCATACAAATACCATTGATAAATACACGCAAGAAATTTTTTTTACGTTTAATTTCAAAAAAAAAGATTTTCTCTATAAAGATTTTATACACTTTTCTGTAGCAAATCCGTCTGTGCAACTTTCTCCTTATACAGTGAATATTACGCCAATTACTTACTACGATCCATTATTCAAAAACACAAAATATATTTACCCAAGTAATTGTACTATCTCTGTTGTTGCGACATCAGAAAAAGATTTTAATGGATCTACATATCTTTATTGTACTTATTATCAACGATCAAATAAAACAATCAAATTATTAGAAAAACAACTCGTTTTTAATACGAATTCGCTTGTATCAATCAACAATCTGTCTACTGCAATCGATATAGATAGAGATGAACATAATTCACTAATAAAAAATACCTCTCATGCATCACCAGTAAAAAGCGATTATGAAATAATAAAAACATACATAATCCGTTTAATCAAATCTTTTACTATCCCTTACAGCCTACATATTTTTTTTATTATCTTACTCTTTATTTTATGCATTATTTTGCCTTACTTTTTTACAAAACAACTACACTCTTCTACTCAGGTAATTGAATTAATAACAATCATCACTGCAAACCTCTTTTGTATCATAATTAATTATTTTTTTTACGCTATACACTCCTTTATAGCACCGTACATCATAGCAATGGTTATTACACTTTCTACATTCACGATTGGAATTTTTTATATAAAAAAGAGTACAAAGCTGCAATGGAACAGCCTTCGTACTCTTTGTAATCTTATAGGAATAGGACTTATTGCAATAAGTATTTTACTTTTATTTAAAGCAATACAAGCAATTAACGCTGTTTTTTAAAATCATCGTGACGACCCACTCTTTTTTTCATATCATCATGCTTATCTTTTTCTTCATGCAAATTTCTATACATCACATCAATTACACGATCTAAAACATCATAAAACTCTGAGCCTTCATGCTCATACGATGAATGCAAATCATACTCACCTGTTTTAACATGCAACTCAACACGATGATGCTGGTGAACCTTACTTGGTTCAAAATATAAATTAATTGTTATTGGGCCATGACTATGCTCCAAAAATTTTTCTATTTTTTCCAGTTGTTGATTAGCATAACTTTCCATGACATCAGAATGATCCATATTACGAAACACAATACGTTTATTCATTACTATGTATCCTTACTAAAAAGTCTTACCACATCTTACTACAAATATACTACCGAGAGCGTACAATAAATTTAATTGGTACACCACGTAAATCAAATTTTTGCCTTAAAACCCTTTCATAGTAGGCAACTTGAGACTTGCCAAACCACATGGGTACATTCACGTGTAAAACAATAGTAATCGGCGCTGTACTAATTTGATGAGCAGAATAAAAGGTCAATAAATTCTTATTATGATAGAGCGGCCGTTTAATAGAAGCGTCTTTAAATAGTTGTGTTAATTCATTTTGATTAAATCGTTGAGAATAACGATCCCATAATTCTTTAACTGCTGGCAATATTTTACCAATATTTTTGTCTGTTTTACATGAAATATTAAAGGTGATTATTTTTTTTAATAAAAAGTCATACTCTTCGATATCATGATCTAATTGAGCTTTACGATCTTCTTGAACAAGATCCGCTTTATTATAAAGTATCATTAACGCTTTATGCTGGCTTTCAAACGCATAAAAAGCCAACTTTAATTCCTGATCCGCTAACTGATCTGAACTACCATCAATTAACAATAAAACAATATCAGAATTTTTTAATGCACGCATGGTACTTTGCACCATTAAGCCTTCAAGCGAATCAGTAACCGATCGCATTCTGCGAACACCTGGTGTATCAGAAAATTCAATATCTTCTTGATAAAATTTTACTCTATCGGCCAAAGCCTCCCGTGTTGTTCCTGGTTCAGGTGAAACAATTGAACGATCGCGCTGGAGCAATAAATTCATAAGTGAAGACTTACCTACATTCGGTTTTCCCAACAACATAACTTTATATGCAGGCTCATTCACTTCAACCAATTTTGGCTCTGGTAAATTCGAAACAATAAATTCTAACAAATCTACGATATTTTTACCATGTGCAGCAGAAATAAAACATTTTTTTGAAAACCCAAGACCATCAAAATCATACTTATTATCTTCTGAATCTTTAATATCAATTTTATTAATTACCAAAAAAACAGCCGCTGCATGCTTATGAAGTAATTGAGCAATTTCACGATCTTCAGTCACCAATCCACATTCACCATCAACAACAAATAAAATAATATCTGCTCTTTCTATCATATCTAAAGCAATAGAACGTGATTGCGCTAAGATAGGATCCATTGTTTTTCGTAAACTAATACCACCAGTATCCACCAAATTAAAACTTCGCCCCTGCCACGCAATAGTATCACTCAAAAAATCACGTGTCACACCTTCACGATCAAGAGTAATTGCTTTTACATTTTCTGATAAGCGATTAAATAAAGTGGACTTACCAACATTAGTTCTGCCAACAATTGTAACGATAGGCAATTGTGTTTTTTTCATCAATTTTCACATATTTCGGTAATAACTCCCGGGAAATGACGCAATAACATTGCCGCTATTTGCCACTCACTTTCATTAGAAACATTAAACCGTGGCTCATTTCTTTTAGAAGATGATATGATTTTTTTTTTATAGTGTTGCACACTAGAAAATTGTTCCTGTAATGCCCCCTGAGGTGTTTTTTCTTTGTCTTGTACTATTTGTGACTTTATTACAGCAGGCGAACCCTGTACTGTTTCTTTATAAATCTGCGTGCCACCTTGCTTACTCTGTTTATCTGATTTAGATGTTCCAGTAAATTGACACTCAAGCAAAACATCCTTTTCAAAAGCTTTTCTTAATACCGGTTGCCATACAGCGCATGCATTATCAATCCATTCTTTAAAAAGAATAAGGTCTTTTGCAAATTCTATAACCACTGTTTTATTAACTTGATCATAATTATTAAATCTCGCCTGCTTAAAAAGCGAATTAATCAATGCATCTTTCAGCAACGATATTTCTTCAATAAAATGTAACCATTGCTTCTTTCCATCATCAGAAAATATAATTGGCGCTGCTTCTTTCTCAATTTGTGAGTTATTATCAATTTTCTCATACGGTTCATCTACTATCAATGGTACAAAATGTTTTGTGGCACCATTATCATCATCATTTTTTTTTGTATTTTTCCTACAAATCCCCAATAAAATCATTTCTAACAATAGACTTTGCATTTTAGTTTTAAGAAATAATTCTTCATGAAAATAGAGCGAATCTGTTAATTCATATAATGTGTCAAGAGAATAATTAACTACTGACATTTTTACTAACATTGACGATGAAATAATTCGCTCAGGACTTACTCCATGTTTTATCCATATCAAAGAACGCAGCAAAATCATTAAACGTTGCCAAACAAATTCAGCAGAATAACGATCAACATCAATTTCATTTAATAACTTCAATAATTGGGGTGGCGTACCTCGCAGCGTGACTTCAACAATATCAAGCAACTGCTGATCGCTCATATGTCCTAACAATTTTAAAATTGATGTTTTGTTAACAATAGAGTTTGAAAAGCGTACTTGCTCAAGAATATTTAATGCATCTCGAGCAGATCCTTCTGATTGCCTGCTAATGATATCAAGCGCCTCATCTTCATAAGAAATGCTCTCTTGCCTACAAATCAATTGTAAATGTTTTTTTAATATATTCTGCTCTATAGAAATAAAAAACAATTGAAAACATCGTGATCTAACGGTATCAATAATTTTATGCGGATTAGTCGTAGCTAAAATAAATAGCGCTGTTGATGGCGGCTCTTCTAAAATTTTCAGCGCTGCATTAAGTGCAGCCTTACTTAACATATGCGCCTCATCTATAAGATAAACACGCTTACGTCCAATAATTGGCAACAAAGAAGAAGATTCAACAATATTTCTCATATTATCAACACCAGTGTGCGAAGCTGCATCTATTTCAATAAAATCAGGATGATTTCCTACACGCATTGCTGTGCACGACTGACATGTTAGACAAGGTACTGAAAAATTTTTAGGGTCTTTTTGAAATGCTATAAGAGAATCACAATTAACAGCTGCTGCAAAAATACGAGCCATAGAAGTTTTTCCACATCCTCGCTGTCCTGCAAACAAATACACCGGAAAATAATGCCCCAAATATAAACTGTTTTTTAAAATTCGGACAACAAGATCCTGCCCAACTATTTGATCAAAATTCTGAGAGCGCCATTTTCGACTTAAATTAAGTAAAACTGTTCCCATTTTTCCATACACCCTAACAGTAATTACTGGATATAAAAAGAAAATGGGAAGTACATACAAGTCTCACTATTACCCCTGCTGCTTCTTTTCAGACCTGACAGATTATGCAACGTGTTACTTTATCTACTTTCCCATCATTTATAGTATGCCATAATTTAGACACACTGTATATTTATTTCAAAACTATTCTGCATTTTCTATATCAAACCGTTAAAAAAATGGCGTGCCAGCTAAAGCTACGTAAGCAGCGAGACTGGTGGAGAGAGAGGGATTCGAACCCTCGATGCCCCTTTCGAAACATACACGATTTCCAATCGTGCTCCTTCAACCACTCAGACATCTCTCCAAAAAAACTAACGCGCTTTTTTTACAAGCGCGTTAATGAAACATTTCAAAAATCTTTAACGTTAACTACTTATAAAATATCAGAAGTAGTATCAAGAAGCTCTTGCGCAACTTCAATTATATCTTCTATTTGATCAGCAATATCAACTTTAGCCACAGGAGCATTATCATTTGATGATTTTGCTTTTTTAGCTAATTCTTTTCCTCTTAAAACTGCAGCGCCCAAATAATTAACAATCAAATTAATTGACTGAGGAGAATCGTCATTAGCAGGAATAACAAAATCAACTAAAGAAGGATCAGAATTAGTATCCACAAGCCCGACTATAGGAACACCCATTGAAGAAGCTTCTTTAACTGCTGATTGTTCTTTATTAACATCTACAATAACAATTGCTCCGATTGGCAATGCTAATTTTCTAATACCACCAACAGTTTTTTCTAATTTATCAACTGT
>Ga0079224_100012913_pt1 | contig 11602 bp, 7 predicted proteins | sample Stecom2015_FD_80414 | JGI IMG/M metagenome (GOLD analysis project Ga0079224, IMG submission 80414) | Agricultural soil microbial communities from Utah to study Nitrogen management - Steer compost 2015 | ecosystem: Environmental > Terrestrial > Soil > Agricultural land | place: USA: Utah...
ACCCGCAGCAGGGGTACCCGTCACAGCAGGGCTACCCGCAGCAGCAGGGCTATCCCCCTCAGGGATACGGGGGGCAGTACTCGGGCGCGCCGCAGTACTACGGCGGACCGCCGGTGAGCACCCGCGACAACAACGACGGCATCGTGGCGCTGGTCACCGGGATCATCGGCCTCTTCATGTGCGCACCGCTGGGCATCGTTGCCATCATCTACGGCCGACGATCCCAGGCGGCCCAGGCGGCCGGCACCGCCGACAACGGTGTCCTCGGCACGGTGGGCTTCTGGCTGGGAGTGGTGGCCGTGGCACTCATGGTCCTGGTCGTGGTGCTGTTCGCGGTGGGCATCCTGTCCTTCGCAACGTTCTCCACAGGCACCGTCAACGGCTGACTGTCGCGCGGGCTCGCCCGCCTCACCCTTGCCCCCTCGCGGGAGCGTCAGGGGCGCAGGACCTGTGGGACCAGGTCGCTGAACGGCGCGTGCGACCACGTCGTCGGCCACCAGTTCACGCCCGACCCGTCCAGGACGGTCCAGACCAGCAGCGACACCCCACCCACGAGCAACACGGTCGCGACCACCTGCGTCACGGCCTGGTGGGGCAGCAGCGTGCGGACCATCGTGCGCGACCCGCGCCGCAGGGCGAGCCCACCAGGTCCCCACCACGCCATGAGCATGCCCAGCAGGCTGCCCACGGCCACGGGAAGGGGGTGCTCGACGTCCACCGAGATGATGTTCATCTCGGTCAGCCCACCGGCAGTGATCACCGTGGCGGCGACGGCAAAGGCGAGCGGCAGCAGCATGGCCAGACCAGTCGACAGCGCCGCCACGAACAGGTGCCACGGGCTCGTGGCGACCGCAACCGGCACGTCCGAGCGGCGCCTCCCCGCCTCGTGCCGCCGTAGGACGAGCGAGGTCACGGCGTGGTCGACGGTGCGCGCCGCGACCGACCAGATGAGCACGATGCCCCACGCCAGAAGCGGCACCAGGGAAGCCAGACCGACCAGGGCCGCGAGACCGGTCGCCAGCGTGCCCGTGCGCATCGGTCGGCCGATGCGGGGGTCGGGGCGGCGCGGCGACCACCCCGTCCCGGACGACTCAGGGGGTTCGTAAGGCGATCGGGGAGGCTGGTCGTACGGTGACCGCGCCGGTGCGTCGTAAGGCGACCGGACGGCGGCATACGGGGACTGGCCAGGGGCCTCGTAGGGCGAGCTGCCGGGGGGCTGGGGGTCGTGCCCGGCCGGGGCCCGGCGCGGCTGCGGCGCTATCCGGGTCTGCGGGGTGGGTGGGACCGGTTGCACCCGGGTCGGCTGGCCCTGGGGCGTGACCGCCGTCGCCGGCACGGCGGGCCAGCCAGCGGCCGGGGTGCGCCCGGGTGCCTCCCCGTTGCCCGGGCGTGGGACGTGCACGGTCAGCGCGTCGGTAACGGGGCGGTGGGCGGCATACAGCTCGAGGGCCCGCATCACCTCGTCGCTGTGGGGGCGGCGCTCCGGCTCGGGATCCAGCGCGGCGGCCAGCAGTGGCCGCAGGGCTGGATCGACGTCCTCAAGCTGGGTGCGGCCCCTGATCACCCGGTCCAGGACGACGGGCATCGGACCCTTGCCGAACGGTGGCGTGCCGCTGTTGGCGAACGCCAAGGTCGCAGCCCAGCCCCACCAGTCTGTGGCCTCCGTGACTGCGCCGCCCTCGACGACCTCCGGCGACAGGTAGCCGGGGGTGCCCATCACCAGACCGGTCATGGTGAGCCGCACGTCGTCGGCGACCTGAGCGATCCCGAAGTCGATGACCACCGGGTCGTCGCCCACCATCAGCACGTTCCCGGGCTTGAGGTCGCGGTGCACGATGCCCGCCGCGTGGATCGCCCGGAGAGCCTCGGACAAGCCGCGTCCGAGGCGCACCAGCGCCTCCCCGGTGACCGGCCCCTGGGCCGCGACGACCTCGTCCAACGGCGGCCCGGGGACGAACTCGGTCACGATGTAGGGCGCCGGTCCGGTGGTGTCCGCATCGAGCACCGCCGCGATCCGGGGGCTGTTCACCCGCGACAGCGTGGTCACCTCTCGGCTCAGTCGCCGCCGCGCGTCCGGATCGTGCGCGATGTGCGGGCGGAGCACCTTGATGGCCACGTCCCGGCTGCCGTCCTCCGGCATGTCCTCCGAGCGAGCGCGATAGACGACCCCCATGCCGCCCTCTCCGAGACGGGCGCCGAGCACGTAGGGCCCAAGACGCGCAGGAGCCGGCGAGGCGTCTCCGGCGGGCGTGAACTCGGCACTCATGGTCTCCACCGTATTGCGTTCCCCTCAGCTCGACCGTGCAAGGCGACGGCATTGGTGTCCCCGGTCCGCGGGCGGGGACCCGTAGGCCCACGTGCTGGGATCGCGGTCCGGGTCGGCCCGGACTAGGCTCAAGACTCAGCAACGAACAGCCCGGTCGGATGGTTTCCGTGCCATTCCGCCCGCTCTGTGTCGGCAGGAGTGGAATTGGGATCCCCGCAGCGCACCTTTGACTTCGTCGTGGCCGCAAACCGGCTGCCCGTCGACCGTGTCGTCGACGACGACGGCGTCGCCCGCTGGCAGGCGAGCCCCGGAGGCCTGGTCAGCGCCATGGACTCGGTGATGGCGGGCCGCACTGCAGCATGGGTGGGTTGGGCCGGAGACCCCGGCGAGGACATCGAGCCGTTCGACCGCGAGGGCACGCGCCTCCACCCCATCGTCCTGACCGCTGACGAGATCCGGGACTACTACGAGGGCTTCAGCAACACCACCCTGTGGCCGCTCTATCACGACGTGATCGTCCCGCCGCTCTACCGCCGGAGATGGTGGGCGGCCTACCAGGCGATCAACAAACGCTTCGCCGAGACCGTGGCGGAGGTGGCCGCGGACGGTGCCACCGTCTGGGTCCACGACTACCAGCTCCAGCTTGTCCCGACCATGCTGCGCGACCTGCGTCCCGACGTCCGCATCGGCTGGTTCAACCACATCCCGTTCCCGCCGGTCGAGCTCTTTGCCCAGCTCCCCTGGCGGCAGTCGGTGCTCCGTGGCCTGCTCGGCGCCGACTTCCTCGGCTTCCAGCGCACCACCGACGCGGGCAACTTCGCCCGGGCCTGCCACCAGCTCCTGGGCGCCAGCCGATCCGGCGACGTGGTGTCCTGGGACGGCAGCGATGACGAGCTCCAGGGCGCTGCACCCCGGCGCGTCCGGGTCTCGGCAGTGCCTATCTCGATCGACTTCACCAGCCTCGACGAGCTGGCCCGCACCCCAGCCGTCCGCGAGCGCGCCCGGGAGATCCGTGCCTCCCTGGGCGACCCCGAGACAGTGCTGCTGGGTGTGGACCGACTCGACTACACCAAGGGCATCCGGCACCGGCTGCGGGCCTACTCCGAGCTTCTCGCCGACGGTGACCTCGGCCCGCCCGAGGTGACGCTGCTGCAGATCGCCACCCCGAGCCGCGAGCGCGTGTCGGCCTACCGTGAGCTCCGCAGCCAGGTCGACGGTCAGGTGGGCCGGATCAACGGCGACCACTCCGGCATCGGCGCGGCTGCTGTGCACTACCTGCACCACGCCTATCCAAGGGAGGAGATGGCCGCGCTCTTCCTGGCGGCTGACGTGCTGCTGGTGACGCCGCTGCGCGACGGGATGAACCTGGTGGCGAAGGAGTATGTCGCCAGCCGTTGGGACGGTGGGGGCGCGCTGGTGCTCAGCGAGTTCACCGGGGCCGCCCAGGAGCTCACCACGGCGTTCCAGTGCAACCCGCACGACATCGTCGGGCTGAAGCAGACCATCCTCCGCGCCATGCACGAGGACCCGGCGGACCGGCGCAAGCGCATGCTGGCGATGCGCCGACGGGTGCGCAGACACGACGTCTTTGGCTGGGCACGCCGCTACCTCGCGGCACTCGAGGCGGCACCGGACCGCCCCGCCGGGGGACGTCCGCGTGACCGCGGGGACGGTTCAGACTTAAGGTGATCGCCGACGCCCAGTTTGCGGCGTGTCGAGGACCTAAACCTGAGGACGTGAGCCCCCTGTCAAGCACTGACCTGCCCGAGGCGGCCATCCCGCACTCAGCCTCCGCGCTCGCCTCCGACCTCGCCAGGTTCGCGGCCCTTCCGACGGTCCTGGTCGCTGTCGACTTCGACGGGACGCTGTCGCCCCTCGTCACCGAGCCGATGGCCGCCCGGGCGATGCCCGGCAGCCTCGACGTCCTGCGTGAGCTCGCGGCACTGCCCGACACGGTGGTGGCGATCGTGTCGGGGCGGGCGCTGGACACCTTGCGCACGCTGTCCGGGGCCGGGGACCCGTTGCTGCTGGTCGGAAGCCACGGGGTCGAGACGTCGTATGCCGATGCCCCAACGGTGATGGACGACGATGAGCTCGCCCGCTACCGCGCGCTCGAGGCGGAGCTGGCCAGCCTGCTGGACCAGCACCCCGGCGCCCGCATCGAGCGCAAGCCCCACTCGCTGGTGCTGCACACGCGAGGCATGCCGCCGGCGGAGGAGGCCGCGGCGGTCGAGGCCGGAGGCGCCGTGGTCGCGGGCCGCGACGATTTGGTCGTCACTCCTGGCAAGGGCGTGCTGGAGATGGCGACGCGGCACGTCGGCAAGGGCACGGCCCTGCAGGAGCTTGCAGCGGCCCGGGGGGTCGACGCGACGTTCTATGTCGGCGACGACGTCACTGACGAGCACGCGTTCGAGGCCCTGGGGCCTCATGATGTGACCGTCAAGGTGGGAGCGGGCCCGACGGCTGCCCGCCACCGCATCAGCGACGAGGCGGCCGTCCTGGAGCTGCTCCGACGCCTGCTGGAGCTGCGCCGGTCGGCGGCTCGCTAGACCTCAGCCACCCGCTCCCCTCGGGAGGCGTTGCCCGGAGCGGCGCCCGTAGAGCGGCGGAGGATGAGCTCGGGGGCAAACAGGTACTCGCGGTGGACGACCTCCTCGCCCTGCATCTCCTCAAGGATCGCGGTGACCGCCGCCTCGCTCATCGCCTCCACGTCCTGCCGCACGGTGGTGAGTGGCGGATCGGTGAAGCCGATCAGCTGGGAGTCGTCCGACCCGATGACCGAGACGTCCTCCGGCACGCGCAGGCCGGCCTGGCGAACCGCGCGAACGACGCCGAGCGCCATGAGGTCCGACCCGCACACGACGGCAGTCACTCCCTGCTCCAGGAGCTTGCGCCCAGCGGCGACACCGCCCTCCACGGTGAAGATCGTCGTCTGCACCAGGTGCTCGCGCCCCGGCAGCAGCTCGTCCATCGCCTCCTCGTAGCCGCGGATCTTGCGCTGTACCGGGACGTAGCGGGGCGGTCCGGTGGCCAACCCGATCCGGGTGTGCCCGAGCTCGCGGAGGTGTCTGACCGCCAGATGCATGCCGGCCACGTCGTCGGAGGAGATGAAGGTCGCCTCCACATCAGACCGGTAGCCGTTGATGAGGGTGATCGGCAGCCCGCGCTCACGCAACGCGGTGTAGCGCTCCACCCCCGCCTTGGTATCGGCGTGGAGACCGCTGATGAAGATGATGCTGGCCACGCCGCGCTCCAGCAGCATCTGCACGTAGTCGTCCTCGTGCATGCCGCCGGGGACCTGCGTGCAGAGGACTGGCGTGTAGTTGGCCGCCGCGAGGTGCGTCTCCACCGCCTGCGCGAACGCCGGGAAGATCGGGTTGGTCAGTTCCGGGACGACCAGCCCGGCGAGGCCGGCGCTGCTGCGCCGCAGCTTGCTGGGCCGCTCGTAGCCGAGCACGTCCAGCGCGGTGAGCACCGCCTGCCTGGTCCGCGGAGCGACCCCCGGTCGCTCGTTGAGGACCCGGCTGACCGTGGCCTCGCTGACTCCCGCGTGCTGCGCCAGGTCTGCGAGCCGGCTCAAGACACCACCTCCCAGTCGGGTGCCTGGGTGCGCCACGTCCAGATCCGCACGAGCGGACCGGTGGCGTCCAGGACGAGGTCACCGGACTCTTCGATCGCCAGGGCCGGGCCGTATGCCGCCACGCCACCGGTCGCGCCGGGCACCTCGGCGGCGGGCAGGGTGATCCGTTCGTGGGCGGCGCGCGCGACGTGCACGAGTGCCGTCTCGTCGGGGTGCTCCCGGAGGAAGACCAGCGCGTCCTCCTCGGCGTGCACCCAGCGCAGGCCGCCGGCGGTGAGGGCTGGACTGTTGCGCCGGGTCCGGATCAGCGCGGCGTACTCCTGGCGCAGCTGCTCGTCCCAGCGGTCGGCGTCGGCCGGCTCACCACCGGGGGCGTCGGGAGCCGCGGTCCACGGCATCGGACGTCGCCCCGCCTCACCGAAGTTGCCCTCCATGCCGATCTCGTCGCCGTAGCAGACCATCGGGATCCCGGGCGCGGTCATCAGCAGTCCGGCCGCCACGACGATCAGCGCGCGGTCACCGCCGACCAGGGTGGCCACGCGGCTGGTGTCGTGCGAGCCGACCAGCGTGAAGGAGTGCACCAGGCTGCGCCAGGGCACGATCGCGGAGAACTCGCGCATCGTCTCGGCCACGAGCTCCCCGCCCAGCTGCGGGACGCGGGCGGGCGACCCGAGGAACTTGGGCGCGTAGCCGTCGTGACGCAGCCACGTCCAGACCGGCTTGGTGAAGCCGGAGTAGTTCATCACCCCGTGCCACCCGTCCCCCACGGCGTCCCCGCTGTGGTCGTGCACGTGCTCAGCCACCAGGAGCGGCTCGACACCGTGCGCGGCGGCTTCCTCCTCGACCGCGGCCCGGACCGCTCTGGCCACGTCGTGCGCGATGTCCGTGTCGGCGTGGCGGCCCGTCATGTTGGCCACGTCCACGCGCCACGCGTCGAGTCCGGCGCCCGGCCGCAGCCAGCGGCGGATCACGGAGTCCGGGCCCCCGATCAGCGCGGCCCGCAGCTCGGCACTGCGGTGGTCGAGCTTGGGCAGGGTCTTCACGCCCAACCAGGTGACCCAGTCATCCGACGTCCCGTCGGGACCGGGCTCGCGGACGTACCACCCGGCATACGGACCCGTCGGGTCCGCCTCCGCGGCGACGAACCACTCGTGGGCGTCGCCGGTGTGGTTGGTGGTGATGTCACCCATCACCCGCAGTCCGCGGTCGTGGGCCGCGGCCTGCAGCCGGGCCATCGCCTGCGGGCCCCCGAGGATCGGGTCCACCCGGTCGAACGTGGAGGCGTCGTAGCGGTGGTTGGACCGGGCCGGGAAGAAGGGGGTGAGGTAGATGACGCTGGCCCCCAGCGCCACGATGTGGTCGAGGTGCTCGACAATGCCGTCGATCGTGCCGCCATACACCTGCTGGGAGCCGTTGCGGGTCTCGTCGACCGGGTCGTCCCAGCGTGCCGGGGTGGCCCACGCCGGCAGGTCCTCTCGTGGCCCGCCCGGGTCGCCGGGTGGCTCCACCGAGGCGTCGCGGGCGAAGCGGTCCGGGAAGATCTGGTAGGCCACCGCACCCGTCGCCCACCCCGGCGGGGCCGGGTAGGTGACGATCCGGAAGTCCGCGGCGTCCGGAACGTCGCGCAGGTGCACACCGGTCCCGTTGAGCCAGCGGTAACCCCCGCCGTGCGCAGGGCCACCCTCGAGCAGGAAGCGGTAGTGCGTCACCGGGTTGTGCAGGACCAGCTCGGCCTGCCACCAGGAGTCCGTCTCGTCGGTGTGGACGCATCGCGCGGTGGTGAACTCCTGCTCGCCGTCCGGCGCGGTGCGCACGTGGACCCCGGCGACTCCAGCGGACCGGGGCGCGCGCAGCCGGACCGAGACCGTGTCGCCCCTCCGCGGGGACGTCGCGGAGACGTAGAGCGGTGACCCGTCGTGGTGCGGCTCGGTCAGCATCGGATCACTTGACGGAGCCCTGCGTCAGTCCGCCGATCAGCTGCTTCTGCAGCGACAGGTACACCAGCACCACCGGGATGGAGGCGATGACCGCACCGGCGACGAACTGGCCGAAGTAGCGGTTCACGTCGGCGTTGCGGGTCTGCCACAGGCCGACCGCGAGCGTCTGCTGGTCGACGTCGGTGAGGAAGATCGAGGCCAGCAGGAACTCGCCCCACAGCCCGACAAAGGCCAGCATCGCGACCGTCGCGAGGATCGGGGTCGCCAGGCGCAGCGTGATGCTGAAGAAGATGCGTGCGTGCGAGGCACCATCGATGTAGGCGGCCTCGTCGAGCTCCTTCGGCACCGTGTCGAAGTAGCCCTTCAGCAGCCAGATGTTCGCACCCATGGCGCCGCCCAGATAGACCAGGATCAGTCCTGCAAGGGTGTTCAGGCCCAGCGCGGGCAGGACGTTGCCCACGTTGGCGAAGGTGATGTACAGGGCGCCGAAGGCCAGCACCGCGGGGAACATCTGCAGCAGCAGGATGGCCAGCAGCCCGGCCCGACGACCCTTCCACCGCAGGCGCGAGAAGGCGTATGCCGCGGTGGCGCCGAGGAACAATGTCGCCACGGTGGCAACGACCGAGACGATCATCGAGTTGCGGAACCAGGTCCAGTAGGGGCGTGCCTGGTCGGCGAACAGGTCCTTGAAGTTGTCGATGCCGAACCGGGTGGGCATCAGCCCGGAGGTGGACAGGGTGCCGGCGTTGTTGAACGCCGAGGACACGATGAACAGGATCGGGAAGAGCGCGAAGGCCAGCGCCAGTAGCGCGAGGGCATGCCGCCACCAGACGCCGCCACCCTTCTTTCGGCGCCTCGGGGGTGTCGCGGATGCCTCACGCGCCTCACCGGTGCGTGTGTCGACGGCGGCGAGGTCCTCGCCGGCGGAGGTGCTGCCTGTGGTCATCTCAGTTCACGTCCTCGAGTGCCTTGGTGGAGCGGAATCCCTGCCAGCTGACCAGCGCCACGATGGCGAAGATGAACACCGAGATCGCGGATGCGAGGCCGAAGTTCGGCTGCGTCCCGCCGAGTGCCAGCCGGTAGGCCCACGAGATGAGCAGGTCGGTGGACCCGACCTGGCTCTGCCCGCCGATGAAGGGGCCTCCCTCGTTGAACAGCCAGATCAGCCCGAAGTTGTTGAAGTTGAAGGCGAACGAGGCGATCAGCAGCGGCCCGACGGCGACCAGCAGCAGCGGCATGATCACCGAGCGAACCGTCTGGAACGCACTCGCACCGTCGATGGCAGCAGCTTCGCGCACCTCACCCGGGATGGACTGCAGTGCGCCGGTGCACACGATGAACATGTAGGGGAACCCGAGCCACAGGTTCGTGAACAGCAGCGCAGCCCGGGCCAGCCACGGATCGCCCAGCCAGTTGAGATCGAGCCCGGTCAGGCTGTTGATCAGCCCGAAGTCCTGGTTGAACATCGAGGACCAGACCAGTGCGGTGACGTAGACCGGTAGGGCGTAGGGGAGGATCAGCAGGGACCGGTAGACGCCCTTGCCCTTGAGCCGTTCGTCGTTGAAGAGCAGCGCGAGGAGCATGCCCAGCAGGAATGTCGAGGCCACGGTGATCGCCGCGAAGGCGAAGTTCCAGATGACGACCTTGATGAAGCCGGACCGCAGGGTGGGGTTGGTCAGCGCCTCGGTGTAGTTGGCGAGGCCGACGTTCTCCAGCCAGCCCTGCGGGAGCGGGGTCCCGACCCCGTCCTGCGGCACGAAGTTCGCGTCCTCGGGGACGTAGACCTTGCCGCTGATCGTGTCGGTGATGGTGTCGCTGGCCTCGTCGTAGACCTTGGTCGGCTCTCCGATGAAGGCCTCGGACAGGCCGATCTGCTTGATCCCTCCGGTCTCGGTAGGGACAGCGAACTCCGCGAGGTCCGTGGAGCGGCTGTTCACCTCGCTGGCGGTGAGTACCCGGTAGCCCTCAGCGCTGGTGATCCGGCCGGTGATGCCCGCCTCGACCGTGGCGGGGTCGAGCGGCTCCACGCCCTCGATGCTGCCGGCGAGGTAGTTGCCGTCGGGGTCGGTCAGCAGATAGATCAGGTCACCGGTGGTCACGTCCTGGCCCTCGGGGATGGCGATGTTGAGCGCGTAGCGCGCGGAGCCCTCGACCTGACGCACCGAGCTGGCCTCGATGGCAGCGATCGCCTCCTCCTTGGAGGCCAGGTGCCCGTCGCCGTAGTTGGTGAACGAGAGGGTGACCGTGTAGACCAGCGGCCAGATCTGCAGCGCCAGAGCGAGCAGCAGCCCCGGCACCAGGTACTTCAGCGGGATGGCGCGCCGCGTCGCGTAGACCGCCAGGATGCAGGTGGCGACGAAGGCGGTGAGGATCACCATCAGCCAGTGGCCGGCCTCGACGAGCTGCTGCGCGACATACAGCAGGACGGCCAGCGCCAGGGCGATCAGCACCCACTTGACCACGGTCACCCAGAGCGGCGGCCTGCTCGCGTACTCCAGGTGCTCCGGCTGGGCCAGATGGCTGACCTCGGCGTCGTCCGGATGAGTGACCTGCTGGGACATCGTCGTCTCCCTGGTGCCGGGTGTTGACAGGGGTAGTGCCATGGGGGCGGTCCCGGCTGGACATTCGTGGAGTGGTCCAGCCGGGACCGGTCTAGCGAGGTGGTCGTCAGCCGATCGCGGCGACGACCTCTTCCTGTGCCGCAGTCAGACGCTCGGCCGGGTCCGCGCCACCGACGATGTCGGAGGTGGCCTGACCCAACGGGCCCCAGACAGCGTTCATCGCGGGGATGTTCGGCATCGGCGGGGCGCCCTCACCGGCAGCCGACCACGCCGCGATGTCATCGTCACTCGCGGAGACCTCGTCCAGCGCGGCCTGGAGGGCCGGCGGGCGGTCGCCGGCCTCGAACAGCGCCAGCTGCAGGTCGACGCTGGGGACGTACTTGTTGACGAACTCCTGCGCGATGGCCGGGTTCTTGGCCTTCGAGGACACGTAGAACATCTGGACGCCCAGGAACGGCACGGTCTCGCCACCGTCCTCGAAGTCCGGGATCGGGTCGATGGCGTACTCGATGCCTGCGCCCTCGACGTTGGCGATCGCCCACGGGCCGGAGACCATGTAGGGGGTCTTGCCCTCGCCGAACAGCGACTCCATCTCGGTGCCGCCGACGTTGACGTTCAGCGCGCCGTTCTCCGCCAGCCACGCCATCTTCTCGCCGCCCTTGATGGTCTCCGGGGAGTCGATGATGACGTTCTCGGCGTCCCAGCCTCCCTCGGCGTTGGTGCCGAAGATGCCGCCGCCGAAGGCAGAGAGCCACGGGAACGCGTGGTAGGCGTCGCCTGTCTGGCCCACCGGCGTGACCATGACCTGGTCGGCCTCGCCGGAGTCGACCATCTCGGTGCCGGTCGCGATGAGGTCCTCCATGGAGGAGGGCGCCTCGGGCGCGAGCGCGGTGTTGCGGATCAGACCGAGGGACTCGGTGGCGTAGGGGACGCCGTAGATCTGGCCGTCGAACTTGGTGGCCTCGAGCGCCTCGGGCACGAACTGCGCCTGGACGTCCTCCGACATCTGGATCGGGGCCACGGTGCCGTTCTGGACCAGCTCACCGAGCCAGTCGTGGGCACCGACGATGATGTCGGGACCCTGGTCGACGTTGGTGGCGTTCTTGAACTGCTCGCGCACGTCCGTGGCCACCTGCACCTGAACGGTGATGCCAAACTCCTCGCCGAACTGGTCGGCGAACTCGGTCAGGATCGGTGCGCGGACGTCGTCGGACCAGATCACGAGCTCGGCGTTCTGGTCACGCACGGGCGGCTCGGT
>Ga0079224_100012914_pt1 | contig 11602 bp, 12 predicted proteins | sample Stecom2015_FD_80414 | JGI IMG/M metagenome (GOLD analysis project Ga0079224, IMG submission 80414) | Agricultural soil microbial communities from Utah to study Nitrogen management - Steer compost 2015 | ecosystem: Environmental > Terrestrial > Soil > Agricultural land | place: USA: Utah...
ACCCGGTGGCGACCCTTTGAGGGATCCAAAGCGTGCTGTTCAATTCGAAATCATCGGATTATATGGGGTATGTCGCGGCAATGACGAATATGCGCTGGGTGATAAGTAAAGAGTAAATTTTTTCTGAATTGGGACTCAATCATATGGAAGTGATGCGAACACGTCAGCGCGGCGCTGCAGTGGTCTATATGGCAGCCATGGCGGCGGTGATGGCTATGATGGTGTTGTTCGTCTACAACACCGGCCATGTCGCCAACGAAAAAACACGTTTGCAGAATACGACAGACGCGGCGGCGCACAGCCTGGCAATGCTGCAAGCACGCGAGAGGAATTTTCAGGCGTATATGAATCGCGCGATGATTGCCAATCAGGTGGCGGTTGCTCAGGCCGTTTCCCTGGTGTCGTGGACGCGTTTTCTCGACAACGTCATACAAAACCTCCGTAAATATACTTCTTGGGTTCCCTATTGGGGGCCGATCATTAATGCGGTGGCGCAGTATTCTAATCCGGTGAAATCCGCTGTTGAAAGGGCTGCAAGTGGGTTTGTTGGCTTGCCGAATAATGTGATTCGGGCATTTTCCGAATCGCAACTTTTCATGCACAACGCCGTCATCCTCGAAATCCCCCTCACTATGCAGCAGGTAGTGCGCGCCAACGATCCGGGTGTATCCACTGGGTTGATTACCAACTCCACATTACTCACACAACTGGTCACGACCTACAGCAACGCCGTTTCTCGCTACGATCCCGATAACGTCAGAAGTCGTAGCGGTACCAATTGGCGCGAAGATAAAGTGCGGATGGATGAGTTCAGAGATGTCACCATGCGATCACGTGATGGTTTTACGGCCGATCGTACTTACACCCTATTTGAAAGCCCTAGGTTGCCGCCGCTTCAGATTAAACTCGAGAGGGCGGGCGGCACGGAGCTTACTGGCAGTAACAGCAGCGCGCCATATTACACATGGGCAGGTATGGACACATTGTCGCAACATGATCGCACATGGCGCTGCGGATTTTCTGGATGTGGATGGAGGAGTTGGAATGAAAGGTTGCCGTTGGGCTGGGGCGCTGCTCAGGCTGGTGACACTATTTACTATGCCAATTTCCGTGGCAGAAATTTCGGCAGCACTTGGCGCATCAATCGAAGAGCCTCCACATTGGATGCTCGTCAGTTTCAAAGTGCCAGCAAGGTCGGCACATTTAGTGGTCTAAGAACATTCTCCGACATTACTCAGAAGGGCTTGCTGGATGCGATGCCGGCGGCGGTCATTTTGTTAACCAAACCTCAGGGTGGTGATGACGGCGTGCGCACCGCTCGTGATATCGGCTTTGGACGGACGGGTTCGAGCGTGGATCTGGAACAGCCGGGTGGCATGGCAAACAATCGATTACATGCGGTGGCCAAAGCTGAAGCGCATTTTTCTCGGCCTGATGATCTTTGGCACCGTCCGCAAGGTGGGCGTGAATACGGCAATGTGTATAACCCGTTTTGGCAGCCGCGGCTGACCAAGCTGACAGCGACAGAACGTGTAGCCGCTGTTGCATTGGCCAATATTAACTGAGCAGGGATGGGCAGAATCATGCGTGCTGAAAACGGGAATATGACGGCAAAGCGATCGCGTCAGCGCGGGCAGGGTATGGCAGAGTTCGGCGTAGTGGCGGCGTTTTTCATAGTGCCGGTGCTGATCGGAATGACATGGCTGGCGCGCGTAGAAAGCAGCAAACAACACATGCACCAGGCGGCGCGGTACGCAGCGTGGGAGCGAACGGTATGGCATCGCTCCGGTAATACCTACGTCACTAAAAGCGATACAGATGTTGCGCGCGAAATCACTAGGCGTGTTTACGCGCCGGTACGCAATGGGGTGGATACCACTAACGATCGCTTGGCTGTAAATATGAACAGCGAGCAATTGGCTCCTTTCCTGTATACGCAGGATTACCAGCAGGGCAATACATTGCCGATGTTTCGTCCTACCGGTGGTCAGCAGTCTCGTGCGGGTGTGGCGTATGCACGGGGTAGCGAAAGTAACGCAATCGTACAGCTACTGAATGGTGCCGGAAGGCTGTTGCAGTTGGAGTCGGATGGCATCGCCACCAGCACGGTCTCGGCGGATATCGAAGTAATCCCATCGATTAGAAATCTTGGCGTGCTACCGGGGACATTTACCAGTCAATCGAAAAATGCGTTGCTGGGTGGCGCCTGGAATGCCAATGGTCCGCAAGGCGAAGCGCGCACCGTTAGACGAACTGTCTTAACGAATGCTTTCAACAGTATCCCCGGTTTCAGCGTTATTCAGTCCGTTATTGGATTCTTGTTTCCTGAATTCAATCAACTCGACCTGGGGCACGTGGATACCGAAAAAATGGCCTGCCAGCGTGTAAACGGTATAACTGCAAATTGTTGACGACATACTATCGGTTAACTTTATAGATTTTAATTTTCAGGAATTTGTCGCAGGGATGGCTGTTATGCGGATTGTTTGCAAATTACCCCCTCTCGCCCGTTGGTTGCGTGCAAGCCGGGCGGCATTTTTCGTTATCGCTATCCAGTTGGCAGCGGGTCAGGCAATGGCCGATGAATGGCCAGAATTGATACTTCCCGGCGGCGCGAAGGCAGTGATTGTCGCGGATCAGATCGATATCAATCGTTTGCCCACGCGCATCTGGCAATTTCACTCGAACAAAACTCCGGATCAGTTTCTGGAGTTTTATCGAGCGAAGTGGAACAAGCCCCCGATAGAAGGTGCCCCGCCGTATATCGAAAATTCAACCGAAGCATGGAAAATCATTAGCCGCCCCGAAGGCGATTTCATGATTGCAGTTCAAGTCGATGCCAAAAATCCGCTGACCAGTGATGGCATGGTTTCCATCACCCAGCTCAAAGGTCGGCGGACAGATAAGGCGATGGTCAGCCGTTTACCCGAATATCCAAAAATGCCTGGATCGACTGTCTTGCAAGAGCTGACCAATCACGACCCGGGAAAAAATGCACTGACGGTAATTCTCGAAAATGGTCATTCTGCGGCTTCAAGTCGCGCCTATTACAAGCGGTTTTATGAAAGCCGCGGTTGGACGGAAATTGGTCTTCACAATAAGAAATCGGGAAATGCTGATGTGTTACTGCTACAAAAAGGTCCCTTGGAAACCAGTTTCACATTCGTGGCTAAAAATGCGAAAACGCAGGTGGTTGGCGTAATCCAGTATCCGGAGGAGTGACATGCGAAAACAAAAGGGCGTGACAATCGTCGAGTATTTGGTGATTGCGGGCGCGATGGCGATAGCGTTATTGATACCGGTTCCGAATGAGGGTGGAAGAAATGCGACGCAACTAGTGATGAATGCCATCAAAGAAAATCACCATGCGTATTTGTGGGGGATGTCAATGCCCCTGTAGAAATAACGGGGCGTGATGGGGTATTTGGCCAGGGACATTATGAAAAATTTCAGGAATTGGAGTTTGATCGGAGCGTCGGTAGTGTTGGCGCTGATAGCGGCAATGGCGGCGAATTTTTATTTATCGCATCGCGAATCGGAAATCCGCGCGGCGTTGGCCGGCGATACGGAGAAAGTGGCGGTTGTGGTTCCCAAGGTCGATCTGTTGGCGGGCGACACACTAAATGGTGATGTTGTTGCCAGTCGTCCGATGCCGAGGGACATGGTGCCTACGGGCGCGATTACCCCGGACGAATATGGTGCAATGGAGGGGCTTACCCTCAAACAGCCTGTAGCCAGGGGCACGCCGTTGTTACGGCATCTATTGATTGGTGCGAACACAGATGATTCGTTCTCGACACTGCTGAAGCCGGGCCAGAGAGCACTGACATTTTCCGTTGACGAAAAAAGTTCGAACTCGCACCTATTGCGTCCGGGTGACTATATCGATGTCGTATTGACCGCGAAGGAGGCTGATTCGAGCAGTAACTCGGGCGACAGTTTCTTCGGTATTGTGAAACAGCGCGTACAGGTATTGGCAGCCGGATCCAGATCTGTTGCAGATAGGACTATCCCGGTGGGCGATACGGGGAATGGTATGACTTCCGCACAAAATGATTATCAGACGATTACCTTGGCAATTGAAACGCGCGAAGTCGGACAATTCTTAACGGCAATAAAATTTGTCGATTCCGGCAAGGCGAATTTGTTGTTCCTATTGCGTAACCCTACCGACGAAGGTCGAACCAGACTTCATACGACGGCGGCGGCTGGTCTTGTTGAGGCCTACAGTGGCGGTAACGCCAAAAATGGCGAGCTCAACGGCATATTGACAACGGCACTGGGTATAGAGCGAACGGCTTCGGATGCAAAAGGAAATATTCAGCTCTACCAAAAATATAGTGATCAGCGCCCAAATGAAGATAATAAAAATCTGGCTGACATCCAAAAGAAATGATCATTGCCCTGAATTTTTTACGGAACATTCTTATGAAGCTGGTTAGGTTGGTTGTTTTATTTTTCTTATTTATTGCCAAGGCTAATGCCGAACTAAGTTTAGGCAATTCTTATTACACGCTGGAGGCTGGGGATGTACGTACGGTCGAAGCCTCCGACGTGGAGCGGGTCGCCGTAGGAGATCCGAACATCGTTAATTACAAAGTCCTTGAGGATGGGCAGTTATTGCTGATCGCGCAAAAAGCGGGCACAACCGCTATACAGGTTTGGCGTAAGGGCGATCGCATGTCCATGTTGCATTTTCAAGTGCGGGAATCTGGCACTTCGATACGTTCGCGAGAAGTTCGCGAAATACTTCGAGGTATACCGGGGATTAAAGTGACCGATATCAATGGCCGAATTCTGGTCGAAGGTATTGTTAGTAAGGTCGACAGCGAATTGATCAATCGTGTTGCACGGTCCGGTCAGAATGTGATCAATATGACAAGAGAAGAGGTATTTGGGTACGTGCCGTTGCTGCGAATCGACGTCCGTATCGTGGAGGTAAGTAAAAAGGCGTCGAGCCAGCTTGGATTGAAGTGGGACGCAAGCGCAGGCGGCCCTGTCATTGGTGTCAGTACAGCGATGAAAGCCAATCCGCTGTATTCCCTCGTGAGCTCTCAGGAGTCGCGCCTTCCCGATGCGTTGGCTGTCCATTCGGGAATTCCGCTGCCGCCCCGTGGGGATACCAACTTTTACGGCTATGCAGGTATCACCAGCAGTCTGGGTTCGCAAATCGATTTAATGGCGCAGACGGGTGAAGCACGATTGCTGGCAATGCCTAAATTGGTTGCGAAAAGTGGTGAGGAAGCGCATTTCCTGTCCGGAGGCCAATTCCCCATTCAGATTATTGATGAGCTGGGGCGGCCTTCAATCGTATTCAAGGACTATGGCATTACGTTAAACGTCAAACCCATGGTGGACGAAAAACAACGCATTAGCACCGCGATATTAGCCGAGGTCAGCAGCCTGGATTTTTCGGTCGCGATTAACGGCGTGCCGGGCTTGCTCTCTCGGAAAGTCGATTCTGTGGTTAACGTCAACAACAACGACACTATCGTGATTTCCGGTTTGGCTTCATCGCAGGACTCCAAGCAGGTCAGCAAAATGCCATTCTTTGGCGACCTCCCTTTGATTGGTGGCCTATTTCGGTCGACGGGGAAGTCGGATCAACAAACTGAGCTGGTAATCTTGTTGACACCACGGATGGTTGCTCCTGGGGATGAATATGACGCACCTATCCAGAAGCTAGGTGACGAGATGGTGCAAGATTTCAAGGAGAAAAATATCAACTCGGCTTTGATGGAATAAAGGCATGTTTGAAATTTCTGTGAGAACCTTGAAAGGCATGCATGTATCCCGACTGCGCTGTAATGAAGAACGCTGTAGCGTAGGTAAGGGTCGTGAAAATAGCATCACATTGCATGGCTGGAAGGTCTCCAAGCGTCATGCCGAGTTTGTATGCAGGAAAGATGGAATACATATTGTCGAGTTAGAGGACGGTGGTTCGGTATTGGTCAACGGTAATAAGGTCAGCCAGTACGGCCCTGTCTGTGCAGCAGATATTGTGCAGATTGGCGACTACCAACTTTCGGTCAGTACGCTCGATGCAACACCCGGATTCAGTGAGGTAGCAGCGAGAGAGGCAGGATTACTTAGCGCGGCGGCCATCGCCAAAACCGTTTCGACGGAAGCTGGCGGATCTACTCAAGCGGCTCCGACACAAGGGGCGGCCAAAAATATATCCATGCTTACCGACGAAAAAAATAATCAGAAGGATTTGGAAAATCGCTGGCGATCCAACATTCACCGACAACTATTCGACTTGATTGATTTGCGTCGAGTGAACGTCAGCAGTATGAGCGATTATGAGTTACGGGATTTCACTGCTAAGGCAATCACCGAGATCATGTCCACTATTGAGGACTTCCCGGCTAAGTTAAATAGACAGCAAATCGCGGCGGATGTACTGGCTGAAGCAGTCGGGCTTGGTCCGCTGGAGGCGTTGCTCGCACGCGAAGATGTCAGTGAAATCATGGTCAATTCAGCCGATCAAATATTTTTTGAGTCGAGCGGGCGCATTCAACGATCTGAAATAACGTTTACCAACGATCAGTCGGTACTGCGCGCAATTGAGCGCATCGTAGCGCCGCTTGGACGACGCATTGACGAAAGCTCGCCCATGGTCGATGCGCGATTGCGCGACGGATCGCGGGTGAATGCAGTGATACCTCCACTGGCTCTCAAAGGCCCTTGCATTACCATTCGTAAATTCATGCAGGAGCGTCTGACTTCGGATCACTTGATCAAGTTTGGCTCGCTCAATCAGGCCATGGTCAATTTTTTGAAAATGGTTGTCATGCAAAAACGCAATGTGGTGATTTCGGGTGGAACCGGTTCTGGTAAGACTACCTTGCTTAATGTGTTGTCCGGGTTCATTCCCGACAGTGAGCGTATCGTTACTGTCGAAGATGCGGCGGAATTGAAGTTGTATCAACCCAATCTGGTGTCACTGGAGGCGCGTCCAGGTAACCAGGAAGGCAAAGGTATTGTTTCGATCAGGGATCTCGTTAAAAACTGCTTGCGTATGCGGCCGGATCGTATCGTCGTGGGCGAGTGCCGTGGCGGCGAAGCCATCGACATGTTGCAGGCAATGAATACGGGTCATGATGGCTCGCTTACAACCGTTCACGCCAACTCGCCACGCGATTGTGTAGCCCGATTGGAGGTGCTGGTATTGATGTCGGGTATGGATCTGCCCATTTCTGCCATTCGCGAACAGATTGCCTCAGCGGTTAATGTCATCGTGCAGCAAACGCGATTCGCTTGCGGGAGCCGGCGCGTGACTAGTATCAGCGAGCTGACGGGCGTCGAAACAGGTACCGTCCAGCTTGCAGAGATATTCAAATTCCAGCAAAGCGGGTTTGATGAGCACGGCAAAGTAACGGGAAGTTTCGTCGCGACCGGGTTGATTCCCGAGTTTTATGAAGGGCTGATCAGCCGAGGTATCGACGTCGATATTTCGATATTTCAGTCAGGGCGAGCGCTCGCATGATGCAATTGCTTGTCATCGCCTTTGTGGCGCTCACGGTATTCGTCTTCGTGCAATACACGTTGCCTGCGGTTGCGAATTTGTTTCAGGAGTTTGGCGAGCGCACCAGCACGGTGGCGACGTCTTCCCTCACCGATATGTTTATTTTTATCGAAGCGAAACAGATCATTTATCTGATGATCGGTATCTGGGCACTCTCGTTTGTGATGGCGTGGGTATTTACCGGTAAAGTAGTTTTGGCGGTGATTATTTCGTGTGGAACTGCCTGGCTCCCGAAGATGGTTCTAAATTTTCTCCGCAAGCGTAGGCAGGCACGTTTTCTGTCCGATCTGCCGGATGCCTTGTTGGGCGTATCCAACATGATGAAGGCCGGTTCGAATTTGACCATGGCGCTGGAAACGATGGTGGAAGAATCGGCCGGTCCAATTGCGCAGGAATTTGGGCTGTTTTTACGTGAACTGCGCATGGGCGTTGCCTTCGAAGAAGCGCTGGATAATTTATATGCCCATATGCCGGTAGCTGAATTGCAACTGGTGGTGGCAGGTATGAAAATTTCCCGCGAGGTGGGCGGTAGCTTGGCCGATGTACTTGCACGCCTGGCGGATACCATTCGGCGACGCCTGGAGATGGAGGGCAAGATAAAAAGTCTGACGGCCCAGGGAAAAATGCAGGGCGTTGTGATGTCGGCCCTACCTATATTCGTAGGGTATCTGCTTTACCACATCGAGCCCGCTGCGATGGGTCGATTATTCACCGATCATATCGGTTGGGGCGTGTGTGCCGTCATCGTTGTAGGTGAATATATCGGCTACCGGATCATCAAAAAAATTGTGTCGATCGATGTATAGCAGTTGGGTGAATGAGGGATCTGTATGAAAGGTAGCGCGCAATGAGTTTTCTAGTGGCCATCTTGATGGCGGCTGCGGTCTTTGCCTTTTTCTGGGGAGCGAAAGGTGTCAAGGAGGAGGTGCCGGAAGATAATCGGCGTTTTAAGGATCCACTACCAAAATCATTGAAAATAATTTGGCCAGGTGTACTGTTTTTCAGTCATTACATGGCTCGCTATATCTCGGTTGAGCGTTTGGAAAAAAATAGCACGCTACTGATGCGCGCCGGTGTGGATTATCTGATGTCCCCGGAGCAATTTTTTGGCCTGCAATGTGCCTCTGCGGTGTTGTTTGGGTTGTTCTGTACCTATGGACTCTATATCAGTATTGGCTTCGACCTTGTATTTGTCATGGTGGCCTTTTTTGTCGGATTTTTTTTGCCAGGACTCACACTTCGCGATAAACGAAAAAATAGAGAGAAAGATATATTGAGGATGCTGCCGGTATATCTGGACTTTTTTACGATGACTGTGCAGGCAGGTATGAACCTGTCAGGAGCCATTACACAGGCTGTCGAAAAAGGGCCGAAAGGAATCTTGAATTGGGAGCTGCAGCGGGTTATTCGCGATATGAAAGCGGGCATGTCACGCCTTGAGGCACTGCGTGCGATGGCAGAAAGACTCGATGTTAAAGAACTCACCACTTTTGTGAGCGCCGTCGCACAGTCAGAAAAGACTGGCTCCAGTATCGGTGATACGTTGCGGATTCAGGCTGATCAACGCCGCGTAGAGCGTTTTCAGCGCGCGGAAAAATTGGCGATGGAAGCGCCGGTTAAATTAATTTTTCCATTAGTAGCTTTTATATTTCCAATGACATTTCTCATTATCGGATTTCCGATTGCTATGAAATTTATGTACGAAATTTAATGGCGGGGATCAAGGGCATGAAGCCGTTTGTGCAATCTTTCAATGTCATCAATGCGGACACATTTCTGCTGCGAGCATTTGGTCTGCTGTTTAGAAAACCCCTTGGCCGGGGTGAGGCATTGCACTTGAAGCCGTGCAATGCCATTCACACAATCGGCATGCGTTACGCGATTGATCTGGTGTTTTTGAGCGGTGACTTCACGATCTTTGCGGTCCGCAGTCATGTTGGAAGATTTCGCCTTCACCGATTTTCCACGGCGAAATCAGTTTAGGAGCTGCGTGCGGGTGAGGCACATCGGCTGGGATTGAAACCGGGCGTCCAACTGGATTGGCTCAAAGAAAATTGAGCTGAAAAGAGAGTTGATTTGAAAAGAAATCTGCACCGGAAAAGTACGAGAAAAAGAGTGAAAAATAGATGAAGCACTATCTTGTCCTGAGTTTGGTGGTGGTGGTGGTTACAGGGTGTTCGTCCACGGGTACGAGTTCGCGTCGTGCTGAGAAAGATATGGCCAACTACGATGCCGCTGCCATGGCGTATAAAAACGGCGAGTTAAGCGAGGCTGAAACTCGATATCGGCAGTTGGTGAAGGCGCGCCCGGAATATGCTGAGGGTTGGTTCAAATTAGGCAACATTTACGTGCGTACGGGGCAATACGATGCGGCCGCAAATATGTATAAAAGGGCAGCGCAGATAAATCCGGAGGATGCCAAGGTTTGGAACAACCTGGCGCTTGCCAACATCAAGAAAGCCGTTGCTGTTTTAGATGAGGGGGCTAGACACGTGCAACAGGGTAGCTCGGATCAAAAAAATATGATGCTTTTGCGCGAGCGGATCGTGCAGACGGTCGTGGTTGAGAAATAATTCAAGGGGTCAGAGGAAGGTCAGGCATGAGAGCTTTCATGGTTTCAGGGAATGATGGATTAAGTACGATGTTAAAGAAATTCGCCGGCCTATTAATAGGTGGCGCGACATTATCTGGATTGTTATTAATCAGTAACGTTGCCCGAGCAGCGAATTTGCCTTATCCGCTGGCGCAAGTCACAAAAAATGCTGGTCTGATATTTTCGGGTCGTAAGGACTACGCCAAATACGAATTGGTCGTCGGCAAGATGGAATACGTGGAAGATGCCGATAACGAAGGTTTCAAGCCTGCCGCAAAACAATTACTGGTCGGTGCGGTAGACCGCCGTCTTTACGATTACGCCAAACAAAAAAGTGCGATCGAGATCTACAAAAAAATGTTGGCCTCGTTGGAGCAACAACAGTATCGCGTTGTTTATCAATGCAGCGGTGATGACTGTGGTGGGGCAGCGGGCTGGCGTTTGTTTCTGAGTGACAAGTTAGGCGGCGATACCGGCTTTCAGCACTATCTGGTAGCAACCCAAGGTGGTGCATCTGATGCCTCCCGTTATGTGGTGTTGTATGTGAATGACCTGGCCGGTCAGCCGCGAGCACTGGTGGATGTCGTCACCGTATCAAAAGCATCACTGCAACGTAGCGTCAAAACGACGGCCTCTGCCGGTCTCAACCGCGAGGGGAAGCGTGCCAGCATTTATTTCGACCTCGGCCAGTCGGCACTAGCGGATCGTGCCGAACAACTGGCGCACGCCAAGCGCTTTGTTGAAGCGCACCGCGCGGACTGTCCGATTCGTGTTATTGGATACACCGATGCGATTGGCGGTGAGGCAGCTAATCAAACGCTGGCCAAAGCGCGGGTAGATGCCGTCATTCACTATTTGCAGGACATTCAGGAATTAAAGCCGGATTGTCTGGTGCCCGATCCGCGCGGTATAGAGATGCCCGCCGTTAGCCATGATCGGAAAATGAGCCGGCGGGTCGATTTGGAGCTGGCCAGCCGAAATTAATCAGAGCGATAAATAACGGATCGTGTAAGAGGGAACGAAAGTGATGATCGGGAAAAGGATTTCAGGCCAGGCTCTGGTCGAGCATGTCGTGCTGTGGCCGGCGCTGATCCTGATCACCATGGCGGTGATTCAGCTGGGCTTGTTGTATCGGGGCAAGATGACGCTGGAGCACGCCACCTTCATGGCGGCCCGCGAAGGCTCAATCAGCAACGCTTTCAAAGCGCCGATGAAACGAACCCTGGCGTCGGCGATGGCACCGCTGGACATCAAGGCCAATCCCAACGTCGCGAACTATGCACTCCGGGCGGGAGCGGGAACCGTTCAGGGCACGACCTACGCCGCCAACTTCGTCCCACCCCTGGCTGCGGGTGGTGCGGATATCGAAATCATCTCGCCCAGCCGGGCCATGTTCAATCACTTCGCCCGCGAGCGCTACGTCCTGGAAGCCTGTTCGGGTCGCAATTGCACGCATGGCGGTTCGATGCGCGAAGCGCGCA
>Ga0079224_100012915_pt1 | contig 11602 bp, 11 predicted proteins | sample Stecom2015_FD_80414 | JGI IMG/M metagenome (GOLD analysis project Ga0079224, IMG submission 80414) | Agricultural soil microbial communities from Utah to study Nitrogen management - Steer compost 2015 | ecosystem: Environmental > Terrestrial > Soil > Agricultural land | place: USA: Utah...
CATTATCTCGAACAGGCTCCCCAGCACGAAGGTTTCATTGCTGAGCTAAGAGGGCTGGTACAGTTTATCTGTCACGAGTTCAATGCGAACAAGGGCGTAGACTGGGAGTGGTTTGAGAAGATAGTGTCTTACGACAATGCTATTATCCCTACGGCGTTGTTACGGGCCAATGTTTATTTGCATATGGACGATGTGGAACAGATCGCCCTGGCATCGGCCTCATTCCTCGACGGGATACTTTTTAGAAAGCAAGAGCTCTCCTTGATCGGCAACGACGGGTGGTACGCTGCAGGTTCCCCGCTTGCAGAGTTTGGACAGCAGCCAATCGAAGTTTACAGTACGATGCTGATGTACGAGGAGCTTTATAAGATCGACCGTCGTCCAATTTACAGGGAACGCGTGGAACGGTCGTATCAATGGTTTTTAGGAGGCAACGATCTGCAGCTTAACCTGTTCGATAAGGAGACCGGAGGCTGTTGTGACGGACTGGAATCCTATGGCGTCAACAGAAACCAGGGCGCGGAGAGCACGATAACGTTCTGGTTGTCTACCGTACACATGTATCGTGCTCTGAAAAATCATCCATTAGCCAAAAGTTCGGCCAGTAAATCCTCGACGTTCACGGTCGCGTAACTCGATGCATAGTCGGACATCGCATACGGAATGATGAGATGTCCGTTATGTATCATCTGCCCGCAGGAGTACACGACATTGGGCACATAGCCTTCGCGTTCAGTAGTCGTGGGTGATAATATCGGCTGTTTTGATCGGCCAATTATCTTTGTAGGGTCTTCTAGGTCCAGCAGCGCCGCACTCAATGTATACATACGCATTGGGCCCACGCTATGCGTGATGACCAGCCATCCCTTTTCCGTTTCCACGGGCGATCCGCAGTTCCCCAGCTGGACAAACTCCCATGGCTCTTTTGGCTCCTGTAGGAGGATGATATCTTCGTGCCAGTTGGTGATGCTGTCGGAGAACGAGATGTAGTTGTTTTCGCCATCCACACGGCTTAGCATGGCGTACTTGCCATTGATCTTACGCGGGAATAGCGCTGCTCCTTTGTTGGCAATCTTTCCGTTGATGGGCTGTACCTTAAAATGGATAAAGTCTTTCGTAGACAGTAGTTTGGGCAGAATGGAAAAACCATCGTAGGCCGTGTAGGTGGCATAATAGGTGATATTCCCTTTTTCGTCCTGAAATCTGACAAAACGGGCATCTTCGATCCCCCTTATTTCAGTTTCGGCCAGCGGGAAGATCACACGCTCCGAAATAGCAGTATCTAAGGAATAGGTCATTTCGTAATGCGACGATGCCAGCCACATCATTTGGTTCGCCAACGTTTCACTGTCCAGCGAAAGCGTGTGTTCCTCTTTAATTTCCCGCACAAAACGCCGAAGCTCTTCGTACGTGAATGTTTTTGTCAGTTTGTTGGTGATGATGCGGAGCATTTCTTCTTCTGGAGCGTGTAGCGCTACTAATTTGGCAAGGAAATCCTCTTTTTCATACTGGTGATTCTTGATCTGCTTGGGTTTCTCCAATAGACGTCCTACTTCATCTAAATGAATGTTGAGCTGTTCGTCGATCACGCCCGAGCGGAAAACAATGGAGGATACATGCCCTTCACCGGTCGCACGGAAGCTCAGTATCACGCGTTTTTCCCCATCTCTCAGCTGAGACTGGTCGATATCTTCAATGATCGATGGATTAAAAAAGGCAGCGGCCTCGATAGAATACTCCATGGTAAAGTAAGCCCCGATGATCAGCCTTTCTTTATATGTTATCTCCCGGTTTCCGAGGTTCATCTTTTTTATGACCGGTGTCAGCCGCCGGAAATTCTTTTCCAAAATGGAAACCACGCTGCGGTGCCTTTTTGAAAAATTGCGGAGAATCGTGTTCAACAGCTCGTTTTGCCGGTTTTTCGGCAGTTCCAAAACCCGCCGGATGATTTTTATCGATCTGTCCTCGCCGAGCTGAAAGAACCGGGCTAACACGCGTTTGGAGTCCGGACTAAATATAATAGGTTTACGTTCTACTTGTACAGCCATAGTTTTTGCTATTTATTATAAGAATCGTTCTTGACAGAAAATTGTTTGGCATAAGTTGACAGGCCGTTGTTGGGAGAATGTGTATTTTTGGCCTAAACTACGATAACCATATGGATAAAATATTAGAACACATCGAACCCCGTGCGGTATGGCAGTATTTCGAACAGTTGAATGCTGTACCTAGAGGGTCGAAAAAGGAAGACCGTATTGTTCAGTTTATGTTAGACTTTGGAACTGGCTTAGGACTTGAGGCGCTAAAGGATGACGTAGGGAATGTGCTGATACGCAAAGATGCAACTGCCGGTATGGGCCACTGTAAGACGGTCATCCTGCAGTCGCATCTGGATATGGTTCATCAGAAAAATAACGACACCGTGTTCGACTTCGAGAATCAGGGAATTACGATGTATGTGGACGGAGATTGGGTAAAGGCGAAAGGTACCACGTTGGGCGCCGACAATGGGCTTGGTGTTGCTGCTATTATGGCCGTCTTAGCCTCTACAGATATCGCGCATCCACCGCTTGAAGCACTGTTTACCATCGACGAAGAGACGGGCATGACCGGTGCGAAGGGACTCCAGAAAGGGTTGCTGAATGGTAGTATCCTGTTGAATCTTGACACCGAAGACGATAGTGAAATTGATATCGGCTGCGCGGGGGGCGTCGATATAACGGCACGTATCAGCTATACGCCCGAAGCGGTGTCGCCGGGCTCTCAGGCTTATACCCTTGCGGTGAAAGGGCTGAAAGGTGGACACTCCGGAATGGATATACATAAAGGGCTCGGCAATGCAAACAAGATCTTAAATAGAATACTTTTCGAGCTTTTGCCTTTCGATATACGGCTAGCAGGTATAGAAGGAGGAGGGTTGCGTAACGCCATCCCTAGAGAAAGTACGGCTACGCTGGTGGTGGGGCGGGAGGATAAAGAAGCCCTGTTCGATACGATCAGCAAGCTGCGCAGCCTGTTAACAAAAGAGTACGGGCACGTTGAGCCTGAACTTGCGATACAGCTTGTTGAGTCGCTGGCTTCTCCCGAGGATGTGGTTCCACGCAAGATGCATGAGAAGCTCATCAAAGCCATCTATGCCGCACCTAACGGTGTATACCGAATGAGCCCTGCGTTCGACGGGCTCGTGGAGACATCCAATAATATTGCGCGCGTTGATGTCGGAGGTGGAAACATTGTTGTAAAATGCCTTACCCGTTCGTCGGTGGAATCTTCAAAAGAAGACCTTTCGAATGCCCTGAGGAGCTGTTTTGAACTGGCGGGAGCGCATGTGGAGTTATCGGGAGACTATCCCGGTTGGACGCCTGATCCGGATTCCGCGATATTGCGCACGGTAAAAGAAACGTATATGGACCTCTTCGGCGAGGAGCCTCAGGTCGTCGCTTGCCACGCCGGACTGGAATGTGGTATTCTGGCGGGCATCTATCCGGGAATCGATATGGTGTCCTTCGGCCCGACAATCAGGGGTGCACATTCTCCGGAGGAACGGGTTTCCATATCGTCAGTGAGAAAATTCTGGTCGTTGTTGTTGGCCGTTCTTAGGAATACGCCGGCTTCCAGCTGATAAACAAATAAGGCATGCCTTTGGATAATTCCAAAGGCGATGCCTCTCGTTGTTGTTTAGTTGTGTCGAATTACGAAATCCTCTTTTGGTACACGCACTTTCTTAAGGTTTACCAACCAGTCGTTCTCTGCATCTCTATACCCGAGAGCTAAGATCGTCACCGACCTAAGTCCTAAAGCGGGAAGCCCAAGCAATTCGTCGAGCTGTGCATTGTCGAAACCTTCCATAGGCGTCGCATCGACCCGTTGCTCGGCCGCTGCTGCGATGGCAAGGCCGAAACCGATGTACGCCTGACGGGCGGCGTGGGCGAAATGCTGCTCTGACGTCTGCCGTTGGAGTGTTCCGAAAAGCTGATTTTTATAAGCATCCGAGAATCCTGCCGGCAAGTCCCTTTCCTGCTCCTGCTGAGCAAAAGTCGCATCTACCCGCTCTTTCGTATACTCATCATAGGCTGCGAACACCAGCAGATGCGAAGCATCCTGTATCTGCGACTGTCCGAACGCAATAGGTTGTATTTTGGCCTTTAAATCAGGGTTTGTAATCTCAATGACTTTATACGGTTGCAGTCCCGACGAGGTAGGTGCCAGCCGCGCTGCCTCTACGATGTAGTCTACTTTTTCTTGTTGTACGGCCTTGCCGTTCATCTTTTTTGTAGCATAGCGCCACTGTAAATCATCTATTAAGCTCATTTTTTTTGTTTATCTTTTGTGAATTAATGTGAACATAAAACTTTCTATAGCGTCTGTAAAGACAGGAGTAGGAACGTCCGGAATGCCGTTTCCGGAAAGCAGTTCGATGGATATAAATCCGTGAAGGATAGACCAGAAGGTTTTCATCTTCAAGTGCAGATCTAAATGCCCGTTTTGATATTCTATCGCGACATCTGCGATTACCCGATACATTGTTTCGGACATCTGTTTTATCTCGGAAATGCTATTCACCGTTTCACATGCCGGCATTCCGAGCCCGAACATTATACGGTAGTGCTCGGTGTGCGACGCAGCAAAGGTCCAATACGCATAGGCCAGCTGCCGAAGACGGGCTTCACTACCTACGACCGCCTGCTGGACCCGTAGCATTTCTACCGTCAGCTTGTCGAATCCATCTTTAATAAAGTATTCCTGTATAGCCTCCTTGTTTTGAAAATGTTTGTAAATAACCGGAATGCTATATTCGATAGCCTCCGCTATGCGGCGGATCGAAAGCGCCTGCCACCCCTCTTTCTGGATGATGCTCCAGGATTGTTGGATGATCTTCTGCCGAAGTTCTTCCTGCTGACGTGCCTTCCGTTCGGATATTCCCATTTGTGTTTAAACATTTAGTTAACAGTGTTAGCAAAAGTATCATAATTAATTTTTTAAAAAAAAGGTGGTGGATAAATCGACATTTTCTTGACATGACCGCTCCGGGGGATAGGATTTCTGTTGCAACTGAGGCTTATTTTGTTTAAGTTTAACCTCATGAAAGCTGCTAATAAGCAACAGAAGGTGTCCTTGGTGCTCGGAAGCGGCCGGGCGAGGGGGATTACGCAGATCGGCGTGATACAATGTCTGGAAGAGCAGGGCTTTATCGTGGATGAGGTGGTAGGATGTTCCATCGGTGCGCTGGTAGGAGCTGCATATGCGTGCCGGCGGGTGCAGGAGCTGGGGGATTGGATGAAGACGTTGACGAAGACGCAGGTATTCAAATTAATGGATTTTTCGAATCCCCGATATGGACTATTAAAAGGAGCCCGTGTCCTAAACACCTTACATCAGGTTTTCGACGATGTTAATATAGAAGATTTGCCGTTGAGATACACAGCAGTGGCGACCGATCTGGAACGGGAAGAAGAGGTTTTGTTCCGCGAAGGAAGCATATACGCTGCTATACGGGCGTCGATAGCCATCCCCGGGGTGTTTACGGGTGTTTCCTGGTCGAACCGTTTTCTTGTAGATGGAGGCGTTTTGAATCCAGTTCCGGTCAACCACGTATCCAAAAAGGAAAATATCGTGATTGCCGTTAATCTGGACGGGATCCCAGTGAAGGACGACGGGCTAGTTCCCAAACTTAACCCCGTTGCGCTATTGCAGGAATCGTATTACGCAATGCGCCGGCGGCTGAGTAGACTGACCTTGGAACTATATAAACCGCACTATACCATTACGGTGCCCCATAATTCCGCAGGTATATGGGATTTCCACCGTTCCAAAGAATTGATCGACATGGGGTATAGTTTGACAGAGCAGGCACTAAAAAGCCAGCACCAGCTTAAACTTCCCTTAGAAAGTCGTCCAACAGCTGGTTGAAACGTTCAGGGTTTTCTAAGTTGGGGAGGTGCCCGCACTGTTCGATTTCAACAAATTTCGAGTTCGGTACGGCCTGTGCAATATCTTCCATGTCCTGACGCGCTGTTATTTTGTCTTCCGTGCCGCGGATCAGAAGTGTTGGCGCACTGATCGAGGAGAGGCTATCGCTGGTGTCGGTACGCGACGCCAATGCCAACAGGGTCGCGCAAATAGTGCGGATACTGTTCCGCCGGATACTGCTTTTGATCAGTTCCACAGCCTCTGGTTTTTCTTCAATGCTATTTGCCGCAAAAACATTTTCCACAAAGCCGATGGCAAATGGCCGCCGGCCATGATTAAGAACAGCCTGGATGCTGTCAAAGCGTTTCTGTCTCCCGGCGTTAGTGTCGGCCTTGCTATGGGTGTCTACAAGTACGAGGCCATTGATCTTGTCCGGAAATAATTGGTAAGCGCGCAGTGCAATGTAGCCGCCCATGGATATGCCACATAATACGGCCTGTTGGATTTCCAATTTTTCTAAAAAGACGCGGAGATCCTTCGCAAAAACGTCAATGGAGAAAAAGCCGTGCCCGCTGGTGCTGTTCCCATGTCCGCGTATATCGATGGCAATGCCGGTTACATCGTCGGACAGTCCGGTAAGCTGCTCGCGCCACATATTTTTATTAAATGGGAAACCGTGTAAGAAAATAATAGTTTTTGGTGAGTCGATTCTTGCTTTTTTGATGTAATAGGATATACTTATGTCACCAATTCGAATTTTGTTGCTCTTTATTAAGCGTTCAACCATATCATTAAATTTATACTAAATGTAATTATTTTTTAATCAACAATATATGTACCATTGCAATTTTATTTGTCCCGTTTTTTGAAAAATAATTTGGAAAAATAGAAAAAGTGGCGATATTTGCGTCACCAAAATCGACAGCAGGTCGATAAAAAAAGAGCGCTCATAGCTTAATTGGATAGAGCATCTGACTACCGATCAGAAGGTTAGGGGTTCGACTCCCTTTGAGCGCACGGTATAACGGGACAAAAGAGGAATTCTTTTGTCCCGTTCTGTTTAGAATGCGACCGTGCGCTTCTGCCGGTCCGGCAAAAATTCCATGGCCTTTTTGTTTGTCGTCCTATCGCCCCCGCGGGGAAACGATAAAGCGCGAAGCAGTCCTTCGCGAGTTGGGGCGATCTACAACAGGTATAACCGCCATAAGTGGCTTACCCGCCCGTACTCCGGACGGATGGGAAGGCAAAAAAACGAAAAGCGGATGGGGCTGAATAGGAGATCGTTGCCCTTTATCTGTGGCATAAAGTGAAAAAAAAGTTTGGATACAACTTCGTTTTGCCTATATTTGCATCACCAAAACAATACGGGCGATAAGTCGAAATGTGTTGGTTGCCGCGCTCATAGCTTAATTGGATAGAGCATCTGACTACGGATCAGAAGGTTAGGGGTTCGACTCCCTTTGAGCGCACTTAGTTACACGAAGCCTAATCCGACAAGATTAGGCTTTTTTTTCGAACAAAGAACAAAAACAATACTACACTTATGCTAAACCTTGTCTTATTCGGTCCTCCAGGTGCTGGTAAGGGTACTCAATCAGAAAAACTTATCGAGAAATACCAGTTAGTTCATATTTCCACGGGAGATATTTTTCGGTCACACATAAAAAACCAGACAGAACTTGGACAACAGGTAAGCCAGATCATTGCGGAAGGTAACTTAGTTCCAGATTCCATTACGATTGCTATGCTGGAAGAAGAGATCAAAAAGAATCCGGGTGCTAAAGGATTTATATTTGATGGTTTTCCGCGTACCGTGGCGCAGGCCGAGGCGTTGGACAAATTTTTAGTATCAATCGGCCAACGCATCACAGGGGTGGTAGCATTGGATGTGACGGAAGAAGAGCTAACACAACGTATAGCCAAACGTCAGGAAATTTCGGGGCGGGCGGATGATGCCGCTGACAAACTGAAGAAACGTATAGAAGAATATTTCCAAAAGACGATCCATGTGTTGCCTTATTACGAGGCTCAGGGAAAGTTGTCCAAAGTTAACGGTATTGGTGATATCGAGACAGTTTTTGAGTCGTTAACAGCTATTATCGATCAATATTAATTAAAAACATAGATATTTACATATGGCCCAAGGCTCAAATTTTGTGGATTATGTGAAGGTGTGTTGCCGTTCGGGACACGGAGGGGCTGGCTCTGCGCATCTGCACAGAGATAAATTTACAGCTAAGGGCGGCCCCGATGGAGGCGACGGGGGGCGCGGCGGCCACATTATACTTAAGGGCTCAAGCCAGCACTGGACGCTTCTGCATCTTAAATATAGAAAGCATATCATCGCAGCGAACGGAGAACCCGGGGGAAGCGCGTTGCGAACAGGGGCGAATGGTAAAGACGAGATTCTTGAGGTACCATTGGGAACCATTGCCAAGAACGCCGAAACCGGTGAGATATTGTTCGATATCACAGAAGACGGAGAAACAAAAGTCTTGACGCCGGGAGGAAAAGGAGGGCTCGGCAATTGGCACTTTAAATCGTCCACCCAGCAGACGCCCCGTTTCTCGCAGCCTGGCCTGCCCGGCAAGGAGGAATGGATTATTCTCGAGTTAAAAGTCTTGGCCGATGTTGGGCTGGTAGGGTTTCCCAATGCCGGAAAATCCACATTACTATCCGTCGTTTCCGCGGCGAAGCCAGAGATTGCTAATTACCCTTTTACCACGTTAGTGCCAAACCTTGGTATTGTAGGGTACCGCGACAACCGATCGTTCGTCATGGCGGATATTCCGGGCATTATCGAAGGAGCATCTCAGGGGAAAGGACTTGGACACCGGTTTTTGCGCCATATTGAACGAAACTCTGTTCTTCTGTTTATGATTCCTGCAGATACCGACCGAAGCATCGAACAAGAGTACCAGATCTTACTGGATGAACTCACGGCTTATAATCCGGAGCTGATGGATAAGCCCCGGTTGCTGGCAATAACAAAATCGGATATGTTGGACGAGGAGCTCGAATCCGAAATGGCGGAAACGTTGCCCAAGGGTATTCCGGCAGTGTTTATATCGTCCGTCTCCGGAAAAAATATTCAGACATTAAAGGACATGATCTGGCGGGCCATCAACGGCGAATAAAAGACATTTCTACAAACTATAAACAACAAGAGAGGCTCCAAAAGCCTCTCTTGTTTGTTGTAACCACCTGATCCGGGAACGGTTACCAAGCGGCCTAGATAATGGGAAACAAACGTGTTTCTACCTCTATATGTCGAAAGGAGCGAAGCCGCTCGAAAAATATACTGTTGGCCCTAGAGGATCCGTGCTGTTCGATTAAGTAGGGAACGATCACCGTTTGACGTCGCAGACGGATCTTGTAATATCCGAAAAGTGTACCTCTGTTTTTTTGGACTGATTTTACTTCTGACACACCGATCGGGTCATTTAGAAGGTTGAAATACAGGGTCTCCTGCTGAATGTATTGTACTATTACGTTATCTGTTGTCGGATCGAAATATATACGTTGGTTCCGCACGGTCTTCACATGGTTGGTCAATACGATTAACTGGCCAATTAAATAAAGACTTAGGGGCAGCGCAATCCACAATATTTTGATTTTCATGCCGAGGATGAGCACCAAAAAGAACAGGCCAATTCCAATGCCGACTGTCCATAAGGTATTGCGGGTAACCCGAGCCAGTATCTGGGGGGAAGTATCCAGAAGGGTATAACTGTTTGGCTTGGCTGATTTAATTAGCCCCCCGGCGTCCTTTCTGAGGAAAAGCCGCCTTGACAGAAAATAAAACAATATAGCACATAAAGCTATTATCAACAGGATCTTCATGTGGCGCTAGTACTGTTCAGATTCATTGGGATAATCACCGGACTTTACGTCGGCAACATATCTTGCAGCGGCATCCACAACGTCACTGTACATGTTCATATAACGTCTGAGGAATTTCGGTTTAAAATCTTTGGTGTACCCCAGCATGTCGTTCACGACCAAAACCTGTCCATCGCATCCGTTGCCAGCGCCTATCCCGATGGTCGGTATACGCAACGACTGCGAGACCTCCTGCGCCAAGGCTGCCGGAATCTTTTCGAGAACGACGGCAAAGCAGCCTGCGTCCTGCAGAGCTAAGGCATCCGACTTTAATTTCGCCGCTTCCTCTTCCTCCTGTGCGCGTACCCCAAAAGTGCCAAACTTATTAATGGCTTGAGGCGTAAGCCCCAGGTGCCCGCACACCGGAATTCCGGCGTGGATAATTTTTTTTATGTTATCTAAAATTTCGACGCCTCCTTCCAGCTTCAGGGCGTGGGCACCGGACTCTTTCATCATGCGCACTGCCGCTTTAAAGGCGTCGTCAGCAGATCCTTGATATTCGCCAAACGGAAGGTCGACCAATACGAGCGCTCTCTTTGCACCCCTCACCACCGCACTGGCATGATAAATCATATGGTCCAACGTGATAGGTAGCGTGGTTTCATAACCGGCAAAAACGTTTGCAGCAGAGTCCCCAACCAGCAGAACATCCGTACCGGCCTCGTCCAAAGCTTTTGCCGTAGAGAAGTCATAAGCCGTCAGCATACTGATCTTTTCGCCCTGTTGCTTCATGGAAAGGATCGTATTTGTTGTTACACGTTTGATAAGTTTGTTTACAGACATTTTCGACGTTTTAGAATAAGCAAAACTACCAAAAAACTTATAGAACCAAGACACAAGGTTGAATAGTTTGAAAATGTCGTCCCGGCGGCTAGGCGCATGGCTTAACTTTCTCGCCTTTATTTTGTACTTTTGCAGCTATGCAGGAGAACGACAATCGTTTATTTAAGTTTCCAAAATTTCAGGATTTAATCATTTTTGAGGACGATAATCTCATCGTTATTAACAAGCCTCCTTTTGTAGCTTCCTTGGACGACCGCACCGGAGGCGAGGTAAACATACTTCGGCTTGCTAAAAAATATCATGCCGACGCGCAGGTCTGCCATCGGCTCGATAAAGATACCTCAGGGATTTTACTTATCGCAAAAAATCCCGAAACGTATAGATTGGTATCGATCGAATTCGAACGGCGACGCGTGAACAAAGTTTATCATGCCATCATCGGGGGGACGCACACGTTCAACGAACTTATGGTGGACTTACCGATACTGAACCAAGGGAATAAAAATGTGTCGATCGATCGTATCAATGGCAAGGTAGCCCAGACCGTCTTTAATTCTATTCAGTACTTCAAACATTTTACATTGGTGGAATGCAGGCCGATAACCGGCCGTATGCACCAGATCCGTATCCATCTGGCAACACAGCACGCCGCGATTGTTGGCGACACCATGTATCGCGGTAAGCCCGTATATCTTTCGCAGATCAAAAAGAGGGGTTTCACCATGTCAAAAGATCAAGAGGAGCTGCCTATTATGAAACGCTTCGCGTTACACGCAAGGGCCGTGCAATTTACTATCGATGGAACAGTGTACGCATTTGAAGCCCCTTATCCCAAAGACTTTGCTACGCTGTTAAAGTTGCTGGAGAAATTTGATTCATAAAGGACGACGTGGTATGGTTGATGTTGATAAGAAGAAAATAGGACGGATAATAAAAAACCTAGCGGTGGCCGCACTTATTCTTGTGCTCGTACTGCCCGCTGGCCGTATATGGGTGCAAAGAGGGCTGATGAAGATCGGATTGTTCC
>Ga0079224_100012916_pt1 | contig 11601 bp, 9 predicted proteins | sample Stecom2015_FD_80414 | JGI IMG/M metagenome (GOLD analysis project Ga0079224, IMG submission 80414) | Agricultural soil microbial communities from Utah to study Nitrogen management - Steer compost 2015 | ecosystem: Environmental > Terrestrial > Soil > Agricultural land | place: USA: Utah...
ACTGCTATGGATCTTAGCTTTTGCCCTCTAGGCATAACGGGTGAACCTTGGGCTAGCGATCTAGCCCAGAAGGGAAAGTTGGTTGGTGTTGGGCTGGCTTTTCTTGGCTCGAGTACGAGAGCCTGAATCTAGGTTGTAATTCCCCATTCCCATAATGTTGTGTACGGTCGAAGACGAGGACATCATTTCCAGCCACATAAGAGCATCAAGTTCTGATGCTTTAACGCCGAGCCCTTCACTGAAGCGGATGAACTGTTCTTCTAGTTCTAAGTAGTGCCGTTCAACTGTCAGATTGCTCTCAAAGAAGTTACCTAGGAGCCCTGCTCTTAAAATATGAATATCTAAAATGGCGACATCGTCGGCATCTAACCAATTGCGAGCTATCCAGGAGGCGGTCTTATATCCAATACCTGGAATGCTAAGTAGCCAGTTTCTTAAAGCCTTACCGGAATTAAGTGGTGGGTTTTCGATGGAGAGTTTTTTAAGGGCTTCACACAAGTATCGCGATTTCTGATTCGCAAAACGGTACCGTACGTGACGTCCTTCTACTTCAATGGGTTCTTGCAGCCATTTGAGCAGTGTTTCTTGAGTAGGGAGTTGGTCCTGAAAGGCTCCGTGTGCTTTCACATGGTAAAAAGCAGCTAAACCTATGTTTGCGGGTATTCCGTGTCCTCCAAGTAAGCAAGCCCCAACTTCTTCTTTTAAAGTCTCACCAAGCTTATAGTTAATATTATTACCAATGAGCCTATTGGCGTGAACTTGGTACGCCCAATAAGCAGGTGTTGGGAAGGATTCTATTGCCCCCCAAGGAACACCTGGAATAACTTCATCGTCAGGTTTCGGTAACTCGACATTGAATATTTCTTTGTCGACAAAAATGGAGCCTAATTGCATTTGGCAACCTCCTTATCATTGCCGTAATGTTCCTGCATCCATTTATAAAGGTCGTTTCTTTCGATTGAGTCTAAATTCTCTATACGAGAACGTAGTCTAGATTGACGACGTTGGATGTTTTGACGGTCTCTAAACGTTTTTCCAATATAGCGGGCATCATGAAGCCGATTTGGATGTTCAAAGTTCATCCAAACAGTCTCTTCTCTTACCTCTATATGAGTCTTAGCGGAAAAGTGTACTTTCCGCCAACCAGGAAGAAGTTTGTTATATAGATCATTCTCATACCCAGAAATCATTACCTTGCAAGGTAAGTCATTAAGGCATTGCAATAGGTGGATATGATCTTTTTCTGTGTAGTCGCAGCGATAAACTTTCCCTCGCTTCCGTGTTTCTGGAAGGTATGGTGGATCTACATAGACTAATTCGTTGCCGTGAAAGATGTAATTTTCGAGATAGTTGACGGCGTCAATTTGGTGAAGTTCACAAACATTAGAGAGATCCTGTTTCCACATTTCTATGACTTTAGGGTCAAGATCTAACCCAATATTTCTTTGTGCAGGTTTTTTGTTACGCATAACAGCACCACCACCAAGGTGGGACTCTATGTATGTGTGATGCGGGGGCATCAGATTAATTAAGTGCTGATAGCACTTCCCCTTTCCGCCAGGATATTTCATTGCTTGATCATCGTCATAAATGACGATGATGTCAATGGTTTACTGTGCTTGTTAGCTTTTCTGTATATTCATTACACCCTGCATAAGATAGACAAGGAGTGTGTGTAATCAAGAGTGTATGTATTGATTCATTAAAATATAACACTTTGATTTTTATAGTATTTTTACTGAATTATCTTTTGATTTCCCCCCTCCTGTTACCTTATTCTGGTAACAAATTAACCTCGTTCCCGGAACATATTGATGACTCCATTTGGATTGTATCTGGAATCACTAAGGAGAAGTCGTCAGTTGCAACAAGTTCAGCTGGCTGACCACCTTGGTGTGAACGCCTGCTACGTGAGTGCAATGGAAAACGGGAAGAAAGGCCCGCCTTCACAGCAAGTCCTAAGCAAGTTGGTAGCGGCCCTGAAGCTGGATGCTGAAGAGCAAGAAACGCTCTGGGACAAAGTAGACCAGTCTCAGCGAACGATTCGACTACCGGATAATGCAACACTGGAAGAGTACGCCCTGATGCGTGACCTACGTCGTCACCTGGGTGCTTTGAGTTCAGACAAAGTGAACGTTATTCGTAACATACTGAATATGGATGTCAGGCCAAAGTCTGGTGTCGAGATCAGGAGTATTTGATGGCTTAAAAACAAAACGGGACAACCCGTAAGGACTGCCCCGCTGTGCTAGTGTAAGTTGATACTTACGACGTCAGAATCAAAAGTATCCCTTTTCCCTGCCCCGCGCGCAAGAACTCCTAAGTAACCTAACCATAAACAGTAATTTCTATTACCTCTAGGGGTAAGGGTTTTTCATGTCTTTTAAACATACCGTGGTTCCTTTTGGAACCCATCGGGGGGCGAGGCTACGTCTGAACTTGGCTCCTCAACCATCTGTGATTCGCGCAAGGGAGCCGGTTAGGCCCACTGCTGGCAAAGTCGTGGGCTTTTTGCCTTCAGTAAAGAACAAGCGTCAAGTTGCCTGGGAGTCGCAGCTTGAGAAGAAGGCCTGTTTGCTTTTTGAGTTCTCTCCCATTGTGGCCCGCTACAGGGAGCAACCAATAACCATCAGCTTTCCGAGCGGCGGCAGTATACGAAAATACACCCCAGACTTTGAATTGCAGCTGAAAACCGGCCAACGGATTTACGTTGAAGTGAAGCCTGCCAGTAAGTTAGCTGATGATGAGTTGAGAGCGAAATTCCGCGATATAGACGCCTTCTGGCAGCAGCATGGCTGCTACTTCATCGTGATAACAGATGAAGAGCTGAACCAGCCAGTCAGGCAGAGCAACCTGGCTTTCTTAAGACCTTATCTTGCATACCAATGCAGTGCTGATGTTATCGGACAGGCCAGGTTGTGGCTGTCATCTCATCAAACCGCAACTCTTGATGAACTTACAAGCTTTATTGGGTCGCTCAGTGATGCCTACGCTTTGCTCGCGCAAGGTCATATTACATTCGACCTGGATCAACCCATTGATCTCGACTCATTACTAACTATCCAGCCTGAAGGATCAACTGATGAAACTTGCCTCTTTGCATACCGGACTGCACCTGACTTTGAACGATGTGCCTTTCATGATCAGCCGAATATTAGAGGGAGGTGAATGTTATCTGGAGCGTAAGTCTGACCTAGCGCTTGTAAAAAAAACGAAACAGGAACTTATGACGGCTTTGTATCAAGGAGAATTGATCATTCACGGCAATAATGTGGCCTCTGTTAATTCTGCAAGAAGCGAGATTGACCTGAGCGGGTTGGATAGTGATAGCCAGCAGGCTGTATTGAGAAAATACCACTATGTAAAACTGTTGAGAGATTTGCATGGTGATCAGCCATCTAAGATTCACCTAGAGGGAGTTATCCGCTTGGGAGCCGAAAGGCTTGGTGATGAATGCCCTCCAAGTGTGCCATCTGTTTATCGGTGGTGGCGTAATTGGAAAAGCAGTGGCTATGACATTCGAGCATTGATGAGCAAGCCTTCTGGGTTCAAAGGGACAAGAAAGTTTAAAGGTGTCGTTGGACAAGTGTTACATGAGGTAGTTGAAGAGGTGTACTTAACCCCTCAAAGAACCTCGATACAGGCGACCTATGATGCATTTCTTGCTCGTATGTTATTAGTTAATTCCGCAAGGCAAATCCCATTGGAGATTCCTAGTCGGGCTACCTTTTATCGGTTGCTGAAAAATTCAGATAAATATGAGGTCATGGTTGCGAGGCATGGAAAAGGCGCAGCGGACAAGGCGTTCCGGGCATCTGGTTTAGGGGCATGTCCGACCAGAATACTCGAACGGATAGAAGTTGATCACACCCCAATGGACGTTCATGTACTCAACCCAATTACTGGTGTTGCCGATGGTCGCCCGTACCTGACGCTTCTGTTAGATCGGTATTCAAGAATGCCTGTGGGCATGGAGATTGGTTTTGAGCCGCCTTCTGAGTTGTCCGTTATGAGGGCGCTGCGCAATGCTATTTTGCCAAAGAGCTATATCAAGCAGGATTACGTAGATATCGAAAACGAATGGCCTGCATTTGGTAAGCCGGTCATGCTGATCTGTGACAATGGGATGGAGTTTCATTCACATCAGCTGCGAAGGATGTGCGGTGAATTAGATATCGATTTGCAGTTCTGTCCCAAAGCCCAACCCCAGTACAAGGGGGCTGTTGAACGCTTCCTGGGAACATTGAACCGTGAGGTATCACACCGGATACCAGGAACGTCATTTTCAAGCATCAGTCAGCGTGGCGATTATGACTCTGTAAACCAATCCAGCATTACGCTGGATGACCTCAAAGAGTTAGTCCATCAGTGGATGATCGATATTTATTGCCAAAAGACTCATCGAGGAACACAGAGAACGCCTGCCGCTCTTTGGAATGAGGGGCTGAAAATCGTGGAGCCAATGTTGCCAGAAAGTAAGGAGCAGCTGGATCTGATTCTGACTTCTGAAGATGAACGTATGCTGAGTCATAAGGGTATCGAGTTCAAAGGCCTGTTTTATAACTCTGCCGAGCTGAGCTTATTTCGCTATCTAGGCGATTGTCACAAGGTGAGGTTTAGATATGACAAAGAAAACCTGGGTTTTATATGGGTGTATGACGAGCATGAAGGCAATTTTCTCAAAGTACCTTGTATTGATCCTGATTACGCTACTGGCCTGACGCTAAGACAGCATTTGCAAATCCGTGCTGATGCGCGTGAACGTGGTGCTTCAGAACAGGAAATGACTTCTCTGATACGCAGCAAAGAGAAGTTCAGGCAAAAGATTGAACAAAAAAGTAAACATAAGCTGCTACGCGAGAGGCGTAAAGCCGCTAGAGATAACTCTGAAGCGTTAAACAAGCAGCCGAATCAATCTGTCTGGTCAGCAAATCGTATTGAGCCTGTTTCCTCTCTTGGTGTTACAGACACTTGGGACAACGAAGACATCCCTGTCTTTTCAGTCATTGAAAGGACGGGAGGTAAATGATGTATACGTCCGAGCAACTCAAGAATATGGCTTCTATCCGTAGCCTAGTCATCAATCATCCCCAGTTCGATCATGCGTATCAGGCGATTGTGAATGCTTACCAGATGAAGGCTTTAATCAACTCAGCTCAGAACATTATTTGCGTTGGTCAATCCGGGACAGGTAAATCTACGTTGAAAGAAAAGATGCGTATCTCCTTCCCCGAAGTTGAAACGTGCGAAAAGAAGATCATTCCAGTTTTGGTCGTCGATACTCCATCGGTACCAACGGTGAAGAACATAGCGGAAGAGATGCTTATCCAGCTGGGAGATCCCAGGTTCAACAAGGGGTCAGCGATAGAGAAAACCAACCGTATTCTGAACTACTTGGATAAATGCGAAGTGCAAATGGTGATCTTTGATGAGCTGCAGCACTTTGTTGACCAAGGCAAACGAAGAACCCCATTGGAAGTATCAGACTGGCTGAAAACAGTGATTGATAAAGCCGGTGTTTCGACTGTGCTTATGGGGCTGGAACGCAGTGAGGCAATTCTGGAGGTCAATGAGCAGCTAAGGCGGCGCTTTAGTCGTAGAGTTGATATACCGCCCTTCAGCATCAAAACGAAAGAGTCACGAGCGACCTTCATTGGGGTCGTTCGAGTATTGGATGAGAAAGTCGGATTACCTGGTCGTATTAACTTGCAGGACAAAGAGCTGATCCTGTCATTGTTCTTTGCAAGCAATGGGATCATTGATTATCTGGTCAAGCTATTCATAGGTGCCTATGAGCAGGCGATCAAGTTGGATTATGACAAGCTGGATAAAGAATGCTTTTACATCGCTTTCACTGAATGTATCTGGGTTGAAGGTATTGGCAAGTTGAACCCATTTCATGAAAGCTTCCAGCATGAGCATTTGGATAAGCCTGGCATGCCATTTCACCGGATTATCTCCAATGAGAGTAAACGGGTGCGTGCGTGATGGAATACAGGCTAATCAAACCGTTAATTCATCCGCCCGGATACCCGGATGAGAATCCGATGACCTACCTTATCCGTATCGCTCAGCTTAATGATTACAACTCATATAGATGGCTCTTTGATTCGAACAGGGTTCCTACTCATACCCTGTCACTTCAGAAGATTTATCCCATCTTAGGGAAGGCGGATTGGAGTGGGTATGAATTAGGCCGAAAATTTACGTCCGACTTCATCTCCCTTTATCCCAATGAGATCCAAAACAGGATTCTCAAATATTGTCCTTTGTGCCTGCAAGAGCGGCCATTCTTCAGAGTTCATTGGCAGATCAAAGTATCAATGTGCTGTCCTCATCATGGTGTTTGGCTGAGTTATCAGTGCGAGTTCTGTCAGAGTTCTTTAGAGGTTAAGAACAATAAGATCGATGCATGTTCATGTGGTAAAGCCTTCAGTGAAGCGAAACCGAAAGCCTGTTCTCCGGATGTGATTAATCTTCAACGTTTCATCAATGGCGATTACATCAACATGAATGATCAAGCGTTACGGCTTCTCGATAACCTTGATGAACTTGATTTGGCTAGACGAATTCAATTTGTCAGATTTGCTATTCGGTGGATAGATAAAGAGCAAAGGGGGCAAATGATACCTCAGATAGCCATGTCGGATTTTATATATGCGAGAGAGTATATAGATGATGCCAGCGAGGCCCTTTTTACAGGAAAGGCAGGTTTTTTTACCTATTTGAAGAAAATGGATAGGGCAACACGTAAATACGATCAAATATCTGACCACTTCAGTTATTTTTATGGAGAATTTTTTAGTCGTTTCTCAGACCAGGCGTTTCAAAAATATCGACAGTTGATTGAACAGTACATAAACAGGCACTGGAGAAAGCCGTTAAGTAAAAGGAATACCCATTTTTCTCCCAGAACGATTGGTGATCACCCTTGGATACCGTTGCAACAGGCATGTCGCGAGTTTGAAATACACAAGAGTACGTTGAAGTCAGCAATCGAACAGCACCTTGTTAGAAGTGAATCACTGGAGAAAGACAAGCGTGTAGTGACGTTAATCTACAAACCGGATTTGATAGCCAGAGAAGATCGGTTAAAAAGTCTACTGTCTGCTAAAGATGCAGCATCAACCCTGGGTTTAACCAAGGCTCAGTTTGCCAGGTTAAGAGAGGTCGAGGGCTTTGAGGTAATTTCAAAGCCTAATGAGCAAGGTGGCTCTAAATGGCAATTCTACAGAGATGATATCTACCACTACCGTGATTCACTCTTAGATGAAGTTTCGAATAGCCCCGGAGATCATTGGTCACTACCTCAGTTACTTCAATACTTTGGGGGCCAAATTGACGATCCTCTGATCACTATCCTACAAGCGGTTAAAGACCAGGAGCTAACAGTTGTTGCCAGACTTGAATCCGGCTCAGGCTTGTCTTCCATGCTGTTCTCACAGTCTGAGTTTTTAGCCTGGTATGAGAAGAAGAAATTCAGAAGCAATGTTATTAGCATCCCCGTTGCTGCAAAGATAATGAAGATCCAACAGGAGTTTGCCTATCAGTTGGTGGATGCAGGTTTGCTTGAACTATCCTCGCCCTCAGAGGGAACTACGCGGTGGCTCACACATACCAACATTGAACAGTTTCAGCAGAAGTACATGTTGCTGTCGAAGTTGGCCAAGGAGATGAAGCGGAGTTCGAGAACGTTGATGTCGTATTTTGCCAGTATCGGGATATATCCGCTGGATCAGGGCTGGGAAAAACCGCTTAGGCAGAAAGTGTATTCAAAGGAACTGCTTTCCGATGTTCAAATTTTAGCCGAATTTCTTTAGATGAGCTCTTACACCAGTGGTTCAGAAATAGCCTCACTAGCTTACTAGGCCGCGGAAAGATCTGTTAGCATGGGAGCAGTCCAGCATCAGGGAGTAAGATGTGCATCTTTCCAATTTAATCATTAAGAACTTCCGCAATTTTGAATCGATCAATATCCCGTTGGCCCGCAATATAGTGCTTCTGGGAGAAAATCGAATCGGAAAGAGTAACCTATTGTATGCGATAAGGTTGGTACTGGATTCTTCTCTTTCAGATTCGGCCCGGCACCTTAAATTATCTGACTTATGGGACGGTTGTGATCTAACTACAGCTCCGCAGGTAGAGATACACCTAGATTTTTCAGAATTTGACGATGATGTATCTCTCGCCGCTTTGTTAACAGATTTTCGTAGAGCGGATAACCCAACAGTGGCGAGGTTGAGTTATGTATTTAGGCCAAAAGCAGGATTGCAAGGAGTTCCAAACTCCAGTGAGGACTATGAGTTTTTAGTCTTCGGAGGGGGCGATGAAACACGGTCTATACCTAGTAGAGTTCGTCGACGGATATCTTTGGATATGCTTCATGCCTTACGTGATGCGGAAGGACAGCTTGCATCATGGCGAAATTCTCCTTTACGTCCTTTATTGGAAGAAGCAATCGGGTCTGTTGATCGAGCTGCTCTTGCTGACGTTGCCGGCACCTTAGAGGCTGCAAATACCAAGGTAGAATCATTTGAACCAGTTAAGGAGCTTGAGGATAGCCTGAGAAATGGGATTTTAGAGCTTTCCGGAAAAGCTCAGGATCTTGATGCGCGCCTTCGTTTTTCACCTTCTGATCCTATGCGGCTATTTCGAGCTATATCACTCTTTATTGATGATGGTAAACGCGGAATAGCTGAAGCCAGTTTAGGCTCTGCTAACGTGGCTTTGTTAGCGCTCAAGCTGGCCGAGTTTAGTTGGCTTCGTAAGAAAAATGAGCGCAACTACTCGGTTCTATGTATCGAAGAGCCTGAAGCCCATCTTCACCCACAGCTCCAGCGTTCAGTGTTTGATAAGCTTTTTAATGATAATGCAGCAGATCAATCGCTAATTGTATCGAGTCATTCACCTACTCTCGCGGCCGTTGCGCCACTCAAGTCTATTATCAACTTGCGGTGTAAGGATGCCTCTAGTCGTGCATTTTCACTAGCTCAGCTTCCAGTGACAGAAGATGAACTTGAAGATCTTGAGCGTTATTTAACGGCAACCCGATCAGAATTACTGTTCTCCCGAGGCGTTATCTTTGTTGAGGGGGATGCTGAGGAAGCTTTGGTGCCTGTGTTTGCAGAAAGCATTGGGTGCAATTTAGATCAATTAGGTATCACCGTTTGCAATGTGGCTGGCGTCAATTTTAAGCCTTATGTGAAATTGGTAGCAGGTCTTGGATTACCTTTTTCTGTTGTCACGGATTGGGATCCATTGGACGGAACCAAGCAGCCGCTAGGCGTTGAAAGAACATTTGGTATTTGGGATGCTTATCGCGAAACGTTAGGGGAGTCGCTTCTAACTTCAGATCAAAGGACTCACCTATCAGCTTTAGATTTTAGTAACTTCAGTAACCAATGGCGTTCAGCAGGGATATTTCTAAATGCTTTAACATTTGAAGTAGCGATTGCAAATACCCAGAATCTTCAGAATGCTCTTTTGGGAATTTTAAACGAGCAGGGTTTTGGTGCGACGCGTTCAGCGAGAATTGAGGCATGGAAAGCGGGCAATCCTATTGATCCAGGCCACTTATTATCAATGGTGTCGGACATAGGTAAAGGGCGGCTGAGTGGTAAACTTGCCAAAAAGGCAGTGGGGTTAACTCCGCCAGAATACATTACATCTGCGATCAGATTTGTGGTTGACCGTGTCTAAGCCGAGATCTCTTGAACTAGCTTTAGAGGATCTCAGGAGTAACCCTGAGCAATGGCAAGCTGCGCATTCAAATGGCCATTGTGTTGTGCTTGCAGGCCCGGGAAGTGGAAAAACCAAAACACTCACGATTACCATGGGTAAGTTGCTATCGGAAGAAGTGACTGAGCCTCGTGGCGTGGCATGTATTACTTATAATAATGAGTGCGCACTTGAGCTGGAATCTCGCTTGGTTAAGCTTGGAATCAGAGCCAATGAGCGTGTTTTTATTGGTACTGTACACAGTTTTGCTTTAACTCAGATCCTTTCACCATATTCTCGTTGTGTACCGGGCCTATTGCCACCCAGTTATCGTGTGGCAACGGCTGCTGAGTGCCGTGCGGCTGTGGAAGTTGCATATCTTAAGGTGTTTAATGACGGAGGAGATCCCCATAGGCATTGGCAGAGGGCTGCTGAAAAGCGTCGACAACATGTAGATAGAGAGCTCCAGAATTGGCGTGGACAGAATGAAGAATTAGCACGTTTTATTGAGGCCTATGAGGCAGAGCTGCGTTCAAATGGGCTCATCGATTTTGATGATATGCCTCTAATTGCCTACCGAATGGTTAAGAACCACCGTTGGATACGGCGAGCTCTTCTATCTCGATTCCCAGTATTACTTGTCGATGAGTATCAAGATTTGGGCCACGCTCTTCATGAGCTGGTTATGTTACTTTGCTTTGAAAGTGGGATTCGTTTATTTGCCGTGGGGGATGTTGATCAGTCTATCTATGGTTTTACTGGCGCCAATCCAGATCTTCTTGATGGCCTCACTAAAAGAGCAGATGTTTTCACAGTTAAACTTCGTTTCAACTACCGTTCAGGAAGCAAAATAATACAGGGATCGTTGGGAGCGCTTGGAGAAGATCGAGACTATCACGGTGTAATAGGGTCGGGTGAAGGTGAGATTGGCTTTTGCCCTATTCCTGGCAATTTGGAAGGCCAGGCGGCCTATATTGCTAAGATATTAGTACCTAGTTTGTTGTCTAAAGGCGTTGAACTTGAAGAAATTGCCGTTTTGTATCGAGCTGCATGGCTTGGAGATAAGGTTGCGGACGCGCTTGATTTGACGAATACATCATACATACGGACAGATGTAAATGCGCTTATTCCTCGAAATTCACCTTTTGCGCGGTTTATAGAAGCTTGTGCAAGTTGGGTTACAGGCGGTTGGGCTGACGCTAGCCCGCCATTTCAACGGTTACAGCGAGAAGCCTTTTCTTTGATCTATGGTAGAAATGCGACCGACGAAGAAAAAAACATTATTTCTGGTCAGTTGATGGGTTTCCTTCGTAGTAGTATCGGTACAGAGGAATCTACCAATAATTGGCTACGTCGTTTGTTGGTCGAATTGATTGAACCTTGGATGCTGATTTGTCGCAATGTTCATCAGGAGTGGGAACTGTGTTCGACCTTGATCTCAAGAACTAATCCCGAGCAGGGATTGGACATACCCCTAAAAATTTTTGCTGGTCGAGTTGATGGATCGGGTCGTATGACTCTTAGCACTCTACATAGTGCTAAAGGGCGTGAGTTTAAAGCTGTAATAATGTTTGGTGTGAATAAGAATGGCATACCAAGTCAGAGAGACCTCCAAAGCAATAAGGCTCTTAGAGAGGCCCGAAGGCTCTTTTATGTTGGTGTTACAAGGCCTAAGCAATACTTATACTTAGTGTTCGGAAAAAATGAGCAGTCACCTTGGGTTAATGATCTTTATAAGAGAATTAGCTGATTTTCACGAAGAGTGAGATTTGGTGGTGAAAGTGTCACGAATTATGAGATTTTCAGCCTGCTCTAAAATCTCATAATCCTTGAACTGGCCTGAAATACCTAGGATCTTGAGTTCATGAATTGTGAGATCCCACA
>Ga0079224_100012918_pt1 | contig 11600 bp, 15 predicted proteins | sample Stecom2015_FD_80414 | JGI IMG/M metagenome (GOLD analysis project Ga0079224, IMG submission 80414) | Agricultural soil microbial communities from Utah to study Nitrogen management - Steer compost 2015 | ecosystem: Environmental > Terrestrial > Soil > Agricultural land | place: USA: Utah...
ACGTTTTAGGACGAGACTTTTTTAGTCCGATGAAGGGATGGGAATGGAAACGGAGAAAAAGGGTTTAGAAAGAGCGAAAGACGAGATTCGAACTCGCGACCCTCAGCTTGGGAAGCTGATGCTCTACCAACTGAGCTACTTTCGCTGGTATGTTGCAAATGTAAGGGCGGCGCGCGTTATTTTCAAATTTTTTTAAATTCCAATCCGCCCAAGCTTATCTGGATCGACGATTGAGAAGATATTGCTGATTTTGCATTGCCGCGCATCCCACTCGAATACCTGGCAATTGACCAGGTCGTTGCCGTCGTAAAAAAGCAATGCCGGTTGGTGGTTCACCGTGTACGTGGTTATCCGGTAGCGATGCTGGTAGTGGCGATAGAGGTAAAGCAGCAGTTCGGTAACGGGTTGCAACCCCTGAGTGAGTTCGGCGACGACCCGCATCTTCTTTCCACCGTCCGCTTTTACCGCTATTTCTTCGGAGAGCAGTTGCGTAAGCTGCTCCAAATGGCCATGGGCGATGCAGTGGATGTACGTTTCGAGCGACGGCTGGCTGGTGGCTATGGTGGGGGGCCATCATGTCTGTACGGGCAAGGCTGCGCTTTGCCCTACTTAACAACTGCCTCGAATTTTCTACGGTGATCGATAGCGTTTCGGCAATCTCCTCATGACTATAATCAAAAGCCTCTTTTAGGATGAATACCGCGCGCTCCCGGGCATTGAGGTGCTCCAGCAGCACCAGCATGGAATAGGAAATGATCTCCCGCTTTTTTTATGTGGGCATCGGCGGCTTCGGTGGCCACAGGTTCGGGGAGCCACGTCCCTTCGCCACTCATCCGTTTATTGCGGTTTTTGAGATTGATGGCCCGATTGATGACACTCTTGACCAAGTAGGCTCGCTCGTTTTCCAGCGCCCCACCTACCCCCGACAGCCGCTTCTCCATCACATCCTGGATTACGTCGAGGGCGTCGTCTACCGACCCCAGGATGTTGTAGGCGTATGGAAATAACTGATTTTGGTAATCGGTCATCTGTTTATTTTTGTTTTTTTTTAGTCAAGAGCCCCTACCCGTTACGACCATGCGGGCCGAGGGGAGGGGCTTGTTTTTTTAATCGAAAATGTCGTAGGAGGCTGCGGCCAGCTCCAGGAACTCCAGGCTTTCGGGAGCTTCCAAGCCACTTCCATCCCGCTGTTGCTGGAACGATTGGAACGAAGGCAGGGCAAGGAACTGTTGCTGCGCCGCGTCGTTATCAAAGGTTGCCACGTGGGTGAATGTCTTTCCATCGGCACCAAGATAAGAAATGTAGCGGATGGATGGGTTGTTTAGGGCGCGGATGTCATTGACAAAAGCTTTCACATTTTCGAGGTTCTTCGCTGCGAACGACGGCTGTACGGTGTACGTTACTTTTATGATCTTCATGTTTTATTTGTTTAAAGTATTTTCCTGATAGACAATTAACGACGATGAAACGTGACAACACGGCATCAATTGTTTATTTATTCAGCCATCGGAAGAATAGCCTGTTCAGTAGTGGCAGCATTCCGTAGGTCATGATCGGCACGGCAACCGAAGTAAGCACCAGTGTATTTAACGGCGGGGCAAGGTTAGCCAAAAGGCTCCCTAACAATGCGTATAGCAGGGTAATTAGTGGGTGGCGGGAAGCAGCCGTTGTCGACTACAGGATCGGTCCGCATGCCCTGAATACGGTTTCTTATGCTTCCTTCAGTTATTGAGCTTATTCTTTAAAAACAGTTGGCTACCCTTTCGCCAATTGATCGCCGGAGAGTACATCCTGATGTTTTACCGCGTAAGCAATCGCTGCTTTTACCAGATCATTGAGCGAAATCTGTTGCCGTGCAGCTACCATGGAAGCTTCCTTATGGAGTTCGCTCGGAATCCGGACATTGAAACTTCCCTTAAACGTTTTCTGGGGATCTTTCCCAATGGCCGCACAGGTGGAGAGGTAATCATCTACGGCCTCATGGAACGCTTGTTTTAATCCGAACGTCGACTCAGCTTCGTATGTCACCAAGTCGTTTATTCCAATGATGTTGCCGTGCAGCATCTCGTCGTCGGCACTGTATGAAACTGTGCCATAATAACCCTTGTATGTCAGTACATCTTTCATAGCTTATGCCCCAATCTCTTTAATGTTGTAAGTGCTTCCTTAATGGCGTATCGCTTCATGATATGCTGCGGATGTGGTTTATGTAAGCTGATGACATTTTTATGTTCATCAACAAACTTTCTTCGTGAGCCGCCGGTTTTCCCGGTTTGTAGTTCGTTGAAGCCGAAATGTGCCATCACCTTCACAAATTCATCCCATGTAAAACCCTTAGAGATTTCTGCAAATCGCTTAATGACTTTTTCCGGACGGCCCATTAAAGGTGCAACTATATTATAGTTGCAAATTTAAGGACTTCTGATGGAAAACGAAAAATTATTGCCCCCCGGCTACCGCATCCGCGCAATTCATCCCGTCGATCGCTGCCGATACGATGCCTCCGGCGTAGCCTGCGCCTTCGCCGCAGGGATATAAGCCTTTTAGTTGTGGATGTTGCAGCGTAACGCGATCGCGTGGAATGCGTACCGGCGACGACGTGCGCGATTCGACCCCGACCAATATCGCCTCATTGGTGTAATAACCCTTCATTTTCTTGCCGAACACCGGAAGTGCTTTTCGCAACGCATCATGCACAAAGGCAGGTAGGACCTCAACGAGCGGTACGCTCTTCGTGCCGGGCTTGTAGGAGTTGACGGGCAAGGAGTTCGATAACCGCCCCTCCACGAAATCCACCATCCGCTGGGCGGGTGCAACCAAACTGCCTCCTCCCATCACGTAGGCGCGCTCTTCAACTTCGTGCTGGAAATCCATCAACGCGAACGGGTAACGGGCCACCTGTGGCACGTCTTCGAGGTTCACCTGTACCACCGTGCCTGAGTTGGCGTAGGGGTTGTTGCGTTTGGAAGGCGACCAGCCGTTTACCACCACTTCACCCTTATCTGTGGCGCATGGCGCAATGATGCCACCCGGGCACATGCAGAACGAGAACACGCCACGGTCGTCTACCTGCTCCACCAGGCTGTAATAGGCGGGCGGTAGGTGTTCGCTCCGCACCGTGCAATGGTACTGGGCCTGGTCGATGATTTCCTGCGGATGCTCGATGCGTACGCCGAGCGCAAAGGGTTTGGGCTCCACGAGCCACCGCTTCCGGTGGAACAGTTCGAAAACATCCCTCGCGGAATGCCCCGTGGCCAGGATGATATGACGGGCCGAAAGGTGTTCGCCGGTAGTCAGTTCCACGCCGGTGACGGTGCCGTTTTCCTGGTGGATGTCGGTTACCCGACTGTCGAATCGGATTTCACCGCCGTGGTCCAGTATCGTCTGGCGCATACATTGGATGATACCCGGTAGTTTGTTGGTGCCGATGTGGGGGCGGGCGTCTACCAGGATGTCTTCCGTAGCGCCGTGGGCCACAAATGCATTCAAGACCTGCTGCACGTCGCCGCGCTTATTGGAGCGGGTATAGAGCTTGCCGTCGGAGTACGTGCCGGCACCTCCTTCGCCGAAACAATAGTTTGAGTCGGGGTTTACTATACCGTCCCGATTTAACACGGCCAGGTCGCGCCGCCGCTCCTGAACTTTTTTGCCGCGCTCGAGCACCACGGGGCGAAGGCCTTTTTCCAGGCAACGTAAGGCGGCAAATATGCCCGCGGGACCCGCGCCGATGATGATGACCGGCGGCGCGACTGCTACATTGGCATACGGCACATGCAAACTGTCTGCCGCCGGCAGTTCGTCGATGTAAAAAATGACGCGTACCCGGAATACCACGCGCTTTCCGCGCGCATCGATGGAGCGCTTGCGGATTCTCAGGCCTTTAATCCGCTCAGGGGCGATATGGAGCTTCGTTGCACCTTCTGCAAGAAGGTGGGGTTCATCGGTGATCCGCTCAGGGCGAACACTTAATTCTAGTTCCTGCTGCATGTAATGATGTCGGGTTTTTATCCCGAAGTGTAACAAAGGTATAAATTTTGCAATCAAAGTGTTAAATTAGTGGCAACAATGCGTTTAAAATCAATCAATATGAAGAGAAGACTATTCGTGGCAATGGTGGGCCTTTTTGCCGCCATGTCGTTCAGTTCATGCGGTTACAATACACTTGTCGACCTCGAAGAAAATGTGAAAGGGAAGTGGGCGCAGGTAGAAAATGCCTACCAACGGCGGGCCGATCTGATCCCCAACCTCGTCAATACCGTAAAAGGAGCGGCAGATTTCGAGCAGGAAACCCTTACACAGGTCATCGAAGCACGTGCAAAAGCAACATCGGTAACGGTAGATCCCGAAAACCTTACTCCGGAGGCTATCCAGCAGTTCCAGCAGTCGCAAGACGCACTGTCGCAATCATTGGGGCGCCTGTTGGTGAGTGTTGAGCGTTACCCGGAATTGAAGGCCAACCAGAACTTCCTCGAATTGCAAGCGCAGCTGGAGGGTACCGAAAACCGCATCAGCACCGAGCGCCGCGCATTCAACGAAGCGACCCAGCAATATAATTCGTCGGTACGGCGGTTCCCCAACAATATTACCGCGGGCATTTTTGGCTTCGAGCAGAAAGGCTACTTTGCTGCTGAAGCGGGGGCCGACCAGGCTCCCGAAGTGCAGTTTTGAGCGGCTGGACATTATGGAACGATTTACAGAAGAACAACAGGAAAAAATCATTCATGCCATTCAAGTGGCAGAAGGCCGTACATCGGGCGAAATACGCCTGGCCGTGGAACCCCGGTGTGCAGGAGACCCGAAGGACCGCGCAGCCGTATATTTCCACCGATTGGGAATGGATAAAACGGCGTTGCGGAATGGTGTGCTGATATACATGGCCGTAGACGACCACCGGTTCGCCATCATTGGGGATGCCGGCATACACAGCAGGGTGGGCACAGGCTTCTGGGAGGAAACGAAAGATTTGATGCTGCAGCATTTCAAGCAGGGCAACCTGGTGCAGGGACTTATTGAGGGAATTAAACATGCCGGGGAGCAGTTGCAGCGCTTCTTTCCAAGGCAGGATGATGATGTGAATGAGCTGCCCAATGACATAGCCTTCGGCGATGGTAAAGACGATTAAGTATTTCAATAAGATAACAATATGCTGCGCTTTGTTGCTTATCGGCTGGGTGGCGGCAGTGGCGCAAGATTTCCCGGCAATACCCAATACGCTGGTCAACGACTACACCAACACCCTCTCCGCCGCGGAGCTAGCGCAGCTGGAACGTAAACTGGTCGCTTTCGACGACAGTACATCCACGCAGATTGCGGTGGTGGTGATGCAGTCTACCGGCCAGTATGAGATAGCGGATTACGGGGTGCGGCTGGCCCAGCAATGGGGTATCGGAGGGGCGGAGCATGACAACGGCATCCTTCTCCTAGTTGCCTTGGGCGACCGCAAAGTGACTATACAAACCGGCTACGGTGTGGAAGGCGCGGTGCCAGACGCCATCGCGTACCGTATTATCGAAAACGAGATCAAACCGCCGTTCCGGCAGGGAGATTACTTTACCGGTATTGACCGCGCCACCGACGCGCTTATCGCCTATACGAAAGGTGAGTACAAAGCTGCTCCAAAGATGGATGGCGGAAACGGCGGCGGCTTCGGTTCGGTTTTCTTCCTGATCATCATCGTCATTGTCGTGGTCGTTGCGCTAGCCGGGCGTGGCGGCGGTGGCGGCGGTAGCAGGGTAATGGACAGCCGTGGGGCTTCAGACCTCTTGTGGTGGACGATGCTGAGCGGTATGGGCCGCGGTGGCCGGGGCGGTGGTTTCGGCGGAGGTGGCTTCGGCGGCGGGGGGGGCTTTGGCGGTGGCGGCGGCTTCGGCGGATTTGGTGGTGGTGGTTTCGGCGGCGGCGGAGCCAGCGGGAGCTGGTAAAGGCCATTTCCGGTGGACGAAAAACTTTCATCGTAACAATGTGTTGATGAGAAGGCAGTTGGTGGGGAAATTATCCCATCTTTGCCCTACGACGATAAGGACAATAAAGATCGATATAATGAAGAAATTAATATGGACAGCGATAGCGGCCTTGCCGCTGGCCGGATGGGCACAGGAAGATTTTACGGTTACCGCGAAGGTGGGCACCCTCAATGCACCGGCTAAGGCATACTTAAGTTATCGGACCGCAACCGGTTCCGTGCTGGATTCAGCGACGGTGACCGATGGGGCGTTCAAATTCCACGGCACGGTTAGCGAACCGTCGCGGGCGCTAGTGCTGCTTGCACACGAGGGGGGCGATATCCGCCAGATGGAAGATCCCGACCGGGTGGAACTCTATTTGGAAAAAGGCGCGATACACGTTGCGTCTACCGACTCACTGGTGAATGCTTCGATAGAGGGCGGCACGGCGAACAAGGATTTTGCGGCTTACCACGATGATGTGGCGCCTCTACAAGCCAAAATGGGAGCGATCATGGCGAGGTTTGTCGCCGCGTCTGACGAGCAGAAGCAAGATCCGGCCTTTATGCAAGGGCTCCAGGCGGAAGCCATGGCCGTGCAGGAAGAGCAAAAAGGTATTGACTTTGCTTACATCGACAAAAACCCGTCTAGCGTAGTCAGTCTCGACTTGCTGATGCCTTACGTGGGCTCGGAATCGGCGCAGGAGGTGGTCCAACCGGCGTTCGACAAGCTTTCGACGGCATTGAAGGACTCGGAAAAAGGGAAGGCAATTGCCGCTCGCCTCGAAAGCGCGAAACGGGTAGACATCGGCGCTGTTGCCCCCGACTTCACCCAGCCGGATACAGCAGGTACGCCGATGGCGCTGTCATCGCTCCGCGGTAAATACGTATTGGTCGATTTTTGGGCAAGCTGGTGCGGCCCATGCCGGCAGGAAAACCCGAATGTTGTAGCCGCCTACCAGGCGTTTAAAGACAAGAATTTTACTGTGTTCGGTGTTTCATTGGACCGCCCCGGAGCAAAAGACGCTTGGATGAAAGCGATTCACGACGACGGACTGCAGGATTGGCCGCACGTTTCTGAATTGAAGTGGTGGGATTCGGATGTCGTGGAACTCTACGCCATCCGCGGCATCCCGGCTAATTTCTTGCTGGATCCGGAAGGAAGGATCATCGCCAAGAACCTACGGGGGGAGGATCTCCATACGACCCTCGCGGAAGTGCTCCAATAATCAACAGTAGAAAAGTACCGAAAAAGCCCCGGATGCAACGGCACCCGGGGCTTTTTTATATGGATTATATGGATGCCGGATTCGCGGCCTACAACGACAGGATATCCACGAGACGTAGCAGATTCTCGTTGGCGGTGCCGATGTGCTTGATCGCTTTGTTGAACGGGGTGAAGGCCGTTTGACTGTGTATCAAGCCCGCCATTTCGCCACGACGGCCCTCCAAGAGCGCTTCAACGGCAATCACACCTAACCGGCTGGCGAGCACGCGGTCCATACACGAGGGGCTTCCGCCACGTTGGATATGCCCCAGGATGGAAACGCGCAGGTCATAATGTGGGAAGCGCTCCTTGATGCGCTCTGCCACAGCAAAGGCACCCGCATCATCCCCCTCGGCCACGATGATCACCCGGGAGGCTTTGTTTTTCCGGGTGCGGTCGAGCCGATCCATCATGGCTTCGTAGTCGACCTTGATCTCGGGGATGAGGACACACTCTGCACCCACGCTGATACCGGCCCGTAGTGCGATAAGACCGGAGTCGCGCCCCATCACTTCCACCACGAACACGCGGTCGTGCGATTCGGCCGTGTCGCGGATTTTGTCTACCGCATCGATAACCGTATTGATGGCTGTGTCGTAACCGATGGTGAAATCAGTGCCCACCAAATCATTGTCGATGGTACCGGGCAGGCCAATAATCGGGATATTATGTTCTTCGATGAATTTCAAGGCACCCGTAAACGTGCCATCGCCGCCGATGGCCACCAGGCCGTCTATGTTGTGTTTCTTCAGGTTCTCGTACGCCTGCTGGCGGCCTTCCACCGTACGGAACTCATCACTCCGTGCTGTCTTCAGGATGGTGCCGCCCCGTTGGATGATATTGGCCACGGATTTGGCGTCCATCGGGAAAATGTCGTCGTGGACCATGCCGTCATATCCACGGCCAATGCCAAATACGTTGAGGTTGTAGTACAGGCCCGTCCGGACAACCGCACGGATGGCTGCATTCATTCCCGGGGCGTCGCCTCCGGACGTGAATACGGCAATGTTCTTGATGTTGCTCATGCGTTTACTGTTCACTATTTTAGTTTGTCTTTTGTTGATAGGCGGCTAAGCCGCTGTCTAGAAAATTAATGTAATTCTGGATATCTTCATTATACGCTTGCGCGGGTACCAGTTGGTTGCCCTCGCCATCAACCACCACGTAGTAGGGCTGGGCGTTGGTGCCGAAGCGCGACGCTTGGAGGTCGGACCATTTCTGGCCCACCCGTCTGATTTTCTTTCCGCTGAATGTCGATATGTAGTGTTCTTCCGGAGCCAGGTCCGTCCGGTCGTCTACATATAGCGATACGAGGATATAGTCTTCTTTAAGCCGTTTCAATACCTGTGGATCTGGCCACACGGACTCTTCCATCTTCCGGCAATTCACGCAGCTCCATCCTGTGAAATCAAGCAATACGGGCTTATTCACCTGCTTGGAATATTCCAATGCTTGGTCATAGTCATAGAATGCGTCGATGCCGTGGGGCGCGTGGAACACGTCGCCATATTTCTTGACGATGCCACTGCTCGCTTGCGGTGCTGAACCAACGCCAGCACCGACCCGGTGCAGGTTGAAATCCTGTGTCGGCGATGGCGGCAGCCATGCGCTTAGGGCTTTCAAGGGAGCGCCCCACATGCCCGGAATCATGTATACGGTAAACGAGAAGACGACAATGGCGAAAAACAAACGGGGAATGGAGATGAAGGGCACGTCGCTATCGTGCGAAAACTTCAGCTTGCCCAGTAAGTAAAGGCCGAACAGACCAAATATGACAATCCAGATTGCCAGGAACACTTCCCGGTCGAGCAGGCCCCAGTGATAGGCGAGGTCGACATTCGACAGGAACTTGAACGCCAGCGCAAGCTCCAGAAAGCCCAACGACACTTTAACGGTATTAAGCCACCCGCCTGACTTGGGCATTTCCTTCAGTAATGATGGGAAAAAGGCGAACAGCATAAACGGCACAGCTAATGCTGCGGAGAAGCCAAGCATGCCGACGGCGGGACCCAGCAGCGCGCCTTCGGCCACAGCCTCTACCAAAAGGTAGCCGATGATGGGGCCGGTACACGAAAAGGAAACCAGTGCCAGTGTAAAGGCCATGAAAAACAGCCCAAGGAAACCACTTTGGTTGGACTTCTCATCCATCTTGTTTACGAAGCGCGAGGGGAGCGTGATTTCAAATGCTCCCAAAAAGGAAATCGCGAACACGATGATGATCAGGAAAAACAGCAGGTTGAACCATGCGCTGCTTGCCGCTTCATTGAGCGCGGATGCACCGAAAATGAGGGTAACCAGCATGCCCAAAGCCACGTAGATGACAATGATGAACAGGCCGTACAGCAACGCATTGATGATGCCCTTGGTCCGCGTACCGCTCTGCTTCGTGAAATAGGAAACGGTAAGCGGTACCATCGGGTAAATACAGGGCATCAGAAAGGCGGCGAACCCGCCGATGATGCCGGCGATGAAAATCCCCCAAAGGGTCCGCGGACTTCCCCCCGTGCCGGCATCGCTATCCGCGGCCGTTAACTTGGCCCCGTCGTGCGCGCTATCTATCACATCCTGCCCGTCGCTAAATACGACATCATCAGGTACCTCGATGTATTCGGTCACGTCCGTTGATGTATCGGCACCCGTTGTAAATTCAACATCACTGAAATCCAGCAACGTGTCTTGCGCCCATGCCGAAGAAACGAAGACGGCCGCCATCCCGATAACAAACAACGTAAGAAAAACACGTTTCATTCGAAAATAATTTGTTTTTTAATGGCCTCGTGGAACCTGCATTCTCCTCGGCGCTTTCTACGTCGGTGCTGCTACTTCGTCGGTGATGAAGTAGCCTCTGCCTTTGGCTTCCGCAGACTTCATAGCCTTGTGTTAGGTGCTAACACGGCAGGTTTCATGTATCCAATAAAATGGTTGCAAACTTAATAAAAAAAGGCAGTGTACTGCCTTTGCTTTATTCTTTTTTGGGTGCGATTATTTGACTGCAACGGCAAACTCCACCTCGTCGGGCGGCAAGCACTGGTTGGCATCGCAGGCCATAAACTCAACAGTGCCCTTTACCGTTGTAGCTCCGTTCTTTAACTTGATTTTCTGCTGGAAAACCACTTCCTTGTCGAAATACCCCACATCCATTGAAAAAACTTCTTCGTATTTGGTTTTCGGCTTCGGCTCGGCGGGTTTACCCACCAAAGTGTAGTCGGCAGACGGACTGAACGTAAATGAGGTCTTGATAGGCCCTCCTTCTTCGACGTGCTGTGAATAGATGTGCCAGCCTTCATCGATCGTCGCCTTAATGAAAAGCACCGCCTCGTCTTTGCTGATTTTTTTTGCGCCGAACTGCCAAGAGACCGGTTCGAGGATTTGTGCGAAGGCGCCAGTTGCCGCGAAACACAAAACCATTGCTGCTAATACTACTTTTCTCATAATCATTCAAGTGTTGTTTCCGTAAAATATTAAGACTCGCTTTACTGCTCGGGGTTTAATTCCACAGCAGCATTGTTCGGTGTTTGCGCCGCAAAGGTAACAAATCCCGCTCAGACGACAAAGGCTATTTCTTTGATGTCGAACTCGGCAAGGTGACCGTCGAAGTCGATCTGCAGCCGTCCGGTTTCACTGACCCCCTGCAGTATACCCTGTACGGTTACGCCGTCTACCGAATAAGGGTGCTGCTCCCCGAGCCGGTACAGCTGCTGCCGGTAATCGGCCAGTGTTGTATCTGAATTGCCCGACTTGAGCGCGCCGTACTCCCGTTCAATGTGCCTGCAAAGATCGGCCAATAAATCAGATACTTGGCAATCCCTGTGTAAAATTTGCTTGACCGAGGTGGCCTGTTTTCGGATGGTTGGTGGAAAGGAAGTCTGGTTGACATTGATGCCGATTCCGACAATCGCTGATTTCCATGTTTTGCCCTTCAGGATGTTTTCGATGAGGATGCCTCCGATTTTCCGATCGCCGATATAGATATCATTCGGCCACTTTATTTTGACGGTAACACGCGTGAGCGACTCCAGCCAACGGGCAACAGCCAGGCTGATGGCCGCTGTGAGCACGAATTGCTGTTTTGGTTCGAGGAAGGTGGGCATCAGCAGCATGCTAAAGGTAAGATTCTTCCCCGGCTCGCTTTGCCAGACCGCATCTTTTTGCCCCCTGCCATTGTACTGGTCAACTGCCATTATTACAGTGCCTTCAGGGAGTGGCGTGGATTTTGACAAAGCTTCCTTGAGGTATCCGTTGGTGGAAGGGATCCGCTGTAATGTAATAACATTTTGTCCCTCGAATAATCCCGAAAATGTGTTACTTTGCAATACGAATGGAATAAAAGGGTATCATTGCCCCAAAACTATAATTATTTTTAATGATAAAAAACAAAAAATCAGTCCTATC
>Ga0079224_100012919_pt1 | contig 11600 bp, 11 predicted proteins | sample Stecom2015_FD_80414 | JGI IMG/M metagenome (GOLD analysis project Ga0079224, IMG submission 80414) | Agricultural soil microbial communities from Utah to study Nitrogen management - Steer compost 2015 | ecosystem: Environmental > Terrestrial > Soil > Agricultural land | place: USA: Utah...
CACGCCGACCGCTGGGACTACATCGAGGCCGTCAAGCCCGGCAATGGGGAATTCCGGAGCAGGCGAATCACCGTGCTCTTCGAGGGCGACCGGCTGGTGGCGGTCGAGGGCGACCTGCAGCCGCAGGACCCGGCTCTGCGCCGCCAGGGCTGACTAGCCGGAGGCCTTCGCGCGCTTGCGGCGCATCTCCTTTGGGTTCACCAGCAGCGGCCGGTAGATCTCGACCCGGTCGTTCGGCCGCAGCGGCGTATCGGCAGCCGCCGGCCGACCGAAAATTCCGGCATCCAGCCGTTCCGGATCGATCTCCGGGAAGCGCTGCAGCAGGCCGGACAGCTCGACCGCGTCGATCAGCCGCGCCCCCGGGGGCACGTCCACGGCCACCAGCGCCTGCACATCCTGCCGGGCATAGGCCACTTCAACCCTGAAGCCGCCGCCTGCCTCTGCCTCAACCATAGATCTCCCGGGCCCGCTTGACGAAGGCATCCACCAGGGTGTTGGCGATCTGGGTAAACACCTTGCCGAACGCCAGCGTGAGCACCTTGCTGGAGAACTCGAAGTCCAGGTCCAGGGTCACCTTGCAGGCGTCCTCGCGCAGCGGGTGGAACTGCCAGAAGCCTTCCAGCCGCCGAAACGGCCCCTCGACGAGCCGGATCTCCACCATCTTCCCAGGCTGCATCCGGTTGCGGGTTGTGAAGGAGCGCTCGATGCCAGCCTTGGAGATCAGAACGCATGCTTCCACGCTATCCCCTTCCCGCTTCAGGACACGGCTGTCGCCGCACCAGGGCAGGAAATCCTTGTAGCCGTCGACATCGGTAACCAGGTCGAACATCTGCTGGGCCGAATACGGAACCAGCGCACTGCGGGACACGGAAGCCATAGCACCTCTGCAAGCCGTCAGTTACAGGAACCCGACCGCATCGGCCAGGACCATCAGCATACCCACCGGCACCACATAGCGGATCAGGAAACGCCAGATCCGGAAAAGCCTGCCCGAGCCAAGCTCCAGTTCGGCAGTCCGGACAGACAGACGCCAACCGACAAAGATCGCCACAAGCAGCCCGCCGATGGGTAGCAAGATATTGGCTGCGGCATGACTAAACAGCTCGAACAAGGTACTGTCGCGGAAACCTTCCAGCATCCGCAGCGGCCGGACATGGGCCCAGATGCTGAACGACAGCAGCGCCGCCACCCCCAGGATCCAGACGAACAGCCCGATATAGCCGGCTGCCTGGACCCTGTCGAGCCGATACCGCTCGGTCAGATGCGCGACCATCGGCTCCAGCAGGGCGATCGACGAGGTCCAGGCGGCAAACACCAGCAGCAGGAAGAACAGGGTTCCAAACCAGGTGCCGTTCGGCAGCTGCCCGAATGCCAGCGGCAGGGACTGGAAGATCACCGCAGGCCCGGAGCTGGGCATGAACTGGGCGCCGAGCAGGATCGGCAACACTACCAGCCCCGCCAGCAGCCCGATCAGGGTATCGCCGACCGCGACCATGGCGGAAGCCTTGAAAATCGGCACCCGGTCGTCGACGTACGAACCATACGCCAGAGCAACCCCCAGCCCCACGGTCAGCGAGTAGAACGCATGGCTCATGGCCTTCGGCACTGCCTGCCAGCTGAGCGCACTGAAATCCGGCAGCAGCAGCATGCCCAGGCCTTCGAGGAAGCGGCCGCTGACCAGCATGGCATAGCAGGTGAGCAGCAGCAGCAAGCCCGCCAGCATGGGCATGAACCAGCGGGCCGCCTCTTCCAGCCCCAGCCGCACCCCACGCCCGACGATCATCACGGTTACCGCCAGGAACAGGGTATGCCAGGCCAGCAGCCGTTCAGGATCCCGGATCAGCTGCTGGAACACCTCTGCCGAACGCAGCGTGTCCAGCTCCATGAACATGCCGGAAGCCGTCCGGAACACATAGGCGATGGACCAGCCGCCCACCACGCTATAGGTGGCCAGGAGCAGGCAGCAGGCAACCAGGCTCATCCAGCCCAGGCCCTGCCAGGCCGGCCACCGGCCTTCCAGTGCCGCCACCCGCTCATAGGCCCGCACCGGGCTGCCCCGGCCGCGCCGGCCGAGCATGATCTCGGCTGCCAGGAGCGGCGTAGCCAAACCGGCAAGGCACAACAGGTACAGGACGAGAAAGGCGCCGCCGCCGTTCGTGCCGACCAGATAGGGGAATTTCCAGACGTTGCCGAAACCTGCCGCGGCCCCGATCAGCGCCAAGATGAAAACCGGCTCGCTCGACCAGGAGCCTTCGCGCAGGCGATGCTGGACGGCCACGTGTTATTTCTCCTCGGGATCCAGGCGCCGCCATTGTCACGGACATCGCCTTCCCCCGCAACACGCTCGGCACATCTGTCGGCGCTGGCTCTTATGCCGGCCGCTCCGTAAACTTGCGCGCATGAGCAAACGTAAGTCCACCAAAGCCCCCAGCGCCACCATCGCCGTCAACCGCAAGGCACGGCACGACTACTTCATCGAAGACCGCTTCGAGGCCGGCCTGGCGCTGGAGGGCTGGGAAGTGAAGAGCCTGCGCGCCGGCCGCGTCAATATCCAGGAAGGCTACGTCGTCATCCGCAACGGCGAGGCCTGGCTGGTCGGCGCCAACATCTCGCCGCTGCCGACAGCTTCCACCCACGTCAAGCCGGACCCGACCCGCAGCCGCAAGCTGCTGCTGCACCGCCAGGAACTCAACCGCCTGATCGGCGCCACCGAGCGGCAGGGCTACACCCTCATTCCGCTCGATCTCCACTGGACCCGGGGCCGGGCCAAGCTCGAACTCGGCCTGGCCAAGGGCAAGAAGCTGTACGACAAGCGGGCCGACAAGCGCGAGCGCGACTGGGCGCGCGACAAGGAACGCCTGCTCAAGCATCAGGTCTAGAGCCTGTGTAGCCCGTGCAGGGCCACGCGGCGGTCGCAAGGAACTTCCCCGTGCGTTAGACTGTCTATGCTTACGATACCTGGGGGCGACATGGCTTCGACGTGAGTCGCAAAACCTGAGGTGCATGCCGAGGACGTCACTATCCTCGTAAAAAATGTGGCAAACGTTATAGTCGCCAACGACGAAACCTACGCTCTCGCGGCCTAACTCCCGCGGGCCGCTGACAAGCAGTTGCTTGTGACTCTTGCTCAGCGGACGTAGCTCACAAGCTCGCAGTGAGGAGTGCCCGACTCCGATCTGCTAAAACCTTAAGGGCTCGCTGATCGTGTTCCCTGCCCGTCGGGTAACGGTCAGCTAAAACCAAAGACCGGGATAAGCATGTAGAACCAAGGGCGGAGCTCTTGCGGACGCGGGTTCGATTCCCGCCGCCTCCACCAAATACCAAAAGCCAGCCGTCAACGGCTGGCTTTTTTCTTATCGGTTCCAGCAGCTCGGCTCATCTGCCGACACCCCTCTCCTGCCTCTATACTCGGGGCAGCGGTTCGAACGGCTTCCGCTTCCGGCACACCCCCAGCGCCCTGAAAGCAGGAGGGCCGCAACCGGTCTGCAAGCCGACTTGGTTGAAACCCGGCTGCCCTGCCAGCAACTCCTGAAGATTCTTCATGCGCCCCCATGCTGGCCGCGAGCCGTGCAGGATCTGTGGCGTAACAGCACAAGGAGAGGAGTCTGATGGACAGTTTCGGTGCTCGTTCGACGCTGCGCGTCGGTGGGCGGGAATACGAGATCTTCCGCCTCAAGGCTCTCGACGAGGCGGGCATGAACACCGCCCGCCTGCCCTACTCCCTGCGCATTCTCCTGGAGAATCTGCTGCGCCACGAGGACGGCTCCTCGGTCACGGCCGACGACATTCGTGCTCTCGCCAACTGGGACCCGAAGGCTCCGTCGAACGAAGAGATCGTCTTCATGCCTGCTCGCGTGCTGCTGCAGGATTTCACCGGCGTGCCGGCTATCGTGGACCTTGCCGCCATGCGCGATGCCATGGCGGAGCTGGGCGGCGATCCTGAAAAGATCAACCCGCAGCAGCCGGTGGAGCTGGTCATCGACCACTCCATCCAGGTCGATGCCTTCGCCTCCGACCGCGCCTTCGACATCAACGAGGAGCTGGACTACCAGCGCAACCGCGAGCGCTACGCCTTCATCAAGTGGGGGGCGCAGGCCTTCTCGAACTTTGTCGCCACACCGCCCAACGCCGGCATCTGCCACCAGATCAATCTGGAATATCTGGCGCGGGTGGTCTTCGGCGACGGTCACGACCAGAAGGGCAAAAGCGGCCTGGTTCAGGCCTATCCGGACACGCTGGTCGGCACCGATTCGCACACGCCCATGGTCAACGGCCTCGGCGTGCTGGGCTGGGGCGTGGGCGGCATCGAAGCGGAAGCGGCCATGCTCGGCCAGCCGATCGCCATGCTGATCCCCGAAGTCATCGGCGTGCGGCTGACCGGCAAGCTGCGCGAAGGCGCCACCGCCACCGACCTGGTGCTGACCATCACCGAGATGCTGCGCAAGAAAGGCGTGGTCGGGCGCTTCGTCGAATTCTACGGCCCCGGGGTAGGCAGCCTGCCGGTCGCCGACCGCGCCACCATCGGCAATATGTCTCCCGAGTATGGTTCCACCTGCTCCATTTTCCCCGTCGACCAGGTAACGCTGGATTACCTGCGGCTGACGGGCCGGCCGGAACAGCGCGTGCAGCTGGTCGAGGCCTATATGAAAGAGCAAGGTCTCTTCCACAGCGCCGACTCCCCCGAGCCGGAATTCACCGACACGCTGGAACTGGATCTCGGCGATGTCGAGCCCAGCATCGCCGGGCCGCGCCGGCCGCAGGATCGCATTCCCCTGTCCCAGGCGCGCCAGGCATTCCAGGACGCACTGCCCTCGCTGCTCCCTCCGCCGCGGGCCGGTGATGCTCAAGGAACGGCCTCGGATACGCTGCCGGCAGTGGACTGCAAGATCGACGGAGAGGTACCCCAGCTCACGCACGGCGCCGTGGTGCTGGCCGCCATCACCAGCTGCACCAACACGTCCAACCCCTCGGTCATGCTGGCCGCAGGCCTGCTGGCAAAAAAAGCGGTGGAACGGGGCCTTACGCGCAAGCCCTGGGTGAAGACCTCGCTGGCCCCCGGTTCGCGGGTGGTCACGGACTATTACCAGAAAGCCGGCTTGAACAAATACCTGGAAGCGCTGGGCTTTCACACCGTCGGCTACGGCTGCACCACCTGCATCGGGAATTCGGGCGCATTGCCGCCGGAAGTCTCGGAGGCCGTCGATCAGGGCGATCTGGTCGCCGCCGCAGTGCTTTCCGGCAACCGCAACTTTGAGGGCCGCATCAATCCGCAGGTACGGGCCAACTACCTGATGTCGCCGCCGCTGGTCGTCGCTTTCGCCCTCGCCGGGCGCATCGACATCGACCTCCAGAACGAGCCGCTGGGCACCGATCGCGATGGACGCCAGGTGTACCTGAAGGACATCTGGCCGAGCCAGCAGGAGATCCAGCAGACGGTGCAGGCCTCGGTCGCCTCGGAAATGTTCGCCAAGAACTACGGCGAGATCTTCAAGGGCGACAAGCGCTGGCTGGAACTCGACGCCCCGACCGGCAAGCGCTTCGCCTGGGATCCGCGATCCACCTACGTTCGCCAGCCCAGCTTCTTCACCGGCATGGCGAAGGAGGCGCCGCAGACGGTCAACGATATCCAGGCTGCCCGCTGCATTGCCAAGCTCGGCGACAGTGTCACGACCGATCACATCTCGCCGGCCGGCGCCATCAAGAAAGACTCGCCAGCGGGCAGCTATCTGATGGAACACGGCGTGGCGCCGAAGGACTTCAACTCCTACGGCTCCCGTCGCGGCAACCACGAGGTGATGGTGCGCGGCACTTTCGCCAACATCCGCATTCGCAATCAACTCGTGCCCGGCATCGAAGGGGGCTTTACCAAGCACCTGCCCAGCGGCGACGTCCTCTCGATCTACGATGCCGCGATGCGCTACCTCGCAGAAGGTACACCGCTGTGCGTCCTGGCCGGCAAGGAATACGGCTCCGGCTCCAGCCGCGACTGGGCGGCCAAGGGACCGTACCTGCAGGGGATCAAGTTCGTGCTGGCCGAGAGTTACGAGCGCATCCACCGCTCCAACCTGATCGGCATGGGGATCCTCCCGCTACAGTTCCAGGATGGCGAGAATGCCGACTCGCTCGGGCTGACCGGTACCGAGACGTTCGACATCGTCGGCCTCTCGGAGCAGGTAAAGAACCGTTTCCAAAACGGCCGTAGCGTTACGGTGCGCGCACGCGATGAGGCCGGCAAAGCTCGCGAGTTCGAAGCGCTCGTTCGCCTGGACACCCCGCAGGAGCTCGTTTACTACATCAACGGCGGCATCCTGCAGTACGTCATTCGTCAGTTGCTGAGCGGCAGATCGCCGACACAGGCAGCGCACGGGGGAATGGCCGGCGCTCCGCAGGCGCGCCCGGGCACGCGCCCGGACAATGGGCTGGTCGAAAAAGGCTCGGAGGACTCCTTCCCGGCAAGCGACCCGCCCACGTACTGACACCGCCACTGTCGTCGACCGCCGTGCAGTACCCGGCTTCACGTGGCGCCACCGCGCGCACTGCCCTGGCACTCGGGCGGAATTGCTGCAAGCGCCCCGGCAAAGCCGACCACTGACCCGGCGCAGGGGCGGCATCTACATTTGTCTTGGCGCCGCCCTTGGCCCATGTCGGCAGTCGCGTGCCTTGGCCTCCCGGCGGCGCAATCGATCAGGAGCAGCATGACCGAAACGGAACGCAAGCGCGTGGTGATCGTCGGTGCGGGCTTCGGCGGGCTCGCAGCGGCCAAGACCCTGGGCAACACGCCTGTCGATGTCACCGTGGTCGATCGCCGCAACTACCACCTGTTCCAGCCGCTGCTCTATCAGGTGGCCACTGCCGGCCTGTCCCCCGCCGACATCGCCTGGCCTATCCGCGGCATCCTGCGCGATCGGAAAAACATTCTGATGCTGATGGACGAAGTCACCGGAGTCGATCTGGATGCCCGCCAAGTGATCTGCACCGAACACCGCCTTCCCTATGATTTCCTCATCCTGGCCACTGGCGCCCGCCATGCCTATTTCGGTCATGACGAATGGGAGCCCCACGCGCCGGGGCTGAAGCAGATCGAAGACGCCACCTCGATTCGCCACCGCGTGCTGCTGGCCTTCGAACGGGCGGAGATGGCCACCGATCCGGCCGAGCAGGAGCGGCTGCTGACCTTCGTCGTGGTCGGTGCCGGTCCTACCGGCGTAGAGATGGCTGGCGCGCTCGCGGAACTGGCGCACCGCGCCCTGGCAAGGGATTTTCGCCGCATCAATCCCCGCCGGGCGCGCATCCTTCTGGTCGAGGCCGGCCCTCGGGTGCTGGCGGCATTCCCCGAAGAACTGTCGCAATACTCCTGTCTGGTACTGGAAAAGCTCGGGGTGGAAGTACGGCTCGGCCAGCCGGTCACCGCCTGCGACGAGCACGGCGTCGAGGTCGGCAATCAGCGCACCGCTGCCGGAACCGTGATCTGGGCTGCCGGCGTCCGCGCTTCCAGCGCGGCCCGATGGCTGGATGCCGACGCAGACCGTGCCGGGCGGGTCAAGGTAGAACCGGATCTTTCCGTGCCCGGCCGCCCGGAAATCTTCGTCATCGGCGATACTGCACTGGTCCTCGATGACAGCGGCCGGCCGCTGCCTGGCCTCGCTCCGGTTGCCAAGCAGCAGGGCCGCCATGTCGCCGAGCTGATCCTGGCCCGCCTGGAAGGCCGGCCAACCAGGCCTTTCCGCTACCGCCATCGAGGCAACCTCGCCACCATCGGCCGCAACGCGGCGGTGATCGACTTTGGCCGCATCCGCCTCAAGGGCCTGCTTGCCTGGTGGGTATGGGGCATCGCCCATCTTTATTTCCTGATCGGCGTGCGGGCACCGACCTTGGTGGCGCTGCAATGGCTCTGGTCCTACCTGACCTTCGGCAAAGGCGCGAGGCTCATCACCGGGCCCCCTCCCGGTTCCTCCGCCCCGCAGCCGCCCGAGGCGGCGCCCGCGACCGACAAACCCGCCTAGCCCATCGCGGACAGGGACGGCCACCTCCATCAGGCCGCGTCGAGGAAACGGCCACAAGCCGCTGTCCCCAAAAGGATTCCAAGATCGCCCAGGGATTACCCCAAGTTGTTGTTTTAAAACGCTTCGGCTAGGTTTTCAGGGCATAGGTCATGGAGTCCAGTCATGCATTCCTCACCCCCTGTCGCCAACACCAACCGCTACGCCCCGCAGCGCGCGCACGGGCCCCTGCGGCACAGCGATAGCCGCGATTTCGGCATCTATGCGCTGGAGGCGTCGCCCAACCAGCCTGAAGGAATGTCGCCGCGCTGGCTGGTGGTCGATCACAGCGGCCGCATCGTTGCCCGGGCCCATTCGGAACTGCTGGCCATTGCCAAGATGCAGATCCTGCGATTGGCCGATCTGGTCGCCCCCAGCGCCAGCTCCATGCCGGATGCTCCCCGTCGCTGAATGCAGCGACATTCTGAGCTGCGGGCCTGCACGCCGGAACGGCCCGGCTGACGCCGGCTCTGCGGTTCCGGCCGCGCGCCGCAATCGCCGAGCGGCGCCGTCGCGCAGGCAAACTCGCTGCCCGAGCTTGCCCGGCCGAGATGCAGGCGGCATAAAGCACATCTTCCCTTGGCTGACGCCGACCAAACGGAATCGACCATGAACCAGCCTGTCCGCCTCATCGCCCACCGCGGCTATGCCGAACGCTATCCGGAGAACACCTTGCTCGCCCTGCAGGCGGCCATCGATGCCGGCGCGGACGCCATCGAGCTGGATGTCCAGTTCTGCCAGGACGGCACTCCGGTCGTCTTCCACGACCCGACCCTGGAGCGGGTCACCGGCCAGCCCGGACAGCTGCGGGAACTCACCGTGTAGGGCCTCCTGGGTTTCAGCGCGCATGGGCCGGCACGCTTCGGCGACCGTTTCCAGGGCACGCCGATCAGCACCCTGGCCGAGGTGGTGGACGCGCTCCGGGATGGCCCGCCGCAGGTGCTGGTCTTCGTCGAGATCAAGCGGGAAACCCTGCCCCGCCACGCAATCCCGCAGGCCGTCCAGCGGGTGCTGGAGCTCTGCCGGCCGCTCGGCGAGCGCGCGGTGATCATCAGCTTCGACGACACGGTGGTGCAGCAGACTCGCTCGCTCGGCAAAAGCGAAGTGGGCTGGGTTCTGTCGGACTGGTCGCCTGCCGGCCAGGACCGCCTGGAAACGCTGCAGCCCGACTACGTCTTCGTCGACATCGATCTCCTGCCGCCGCCCGGCACCCCGCTCTGGCGCGGACCATGGCAATGGGCGGTCTACGAGGTCAACGACTGGCGACAGGCGCAGGACCTGGCCGAGCGTGGCCTTGGCTGGATCGAGACGCGAGCGGTGGAAGCCATGGTGAAGGGCCGGCAGGCGGGATAGCGCCCTGCGTGGCCCGGCTGTTGGTCAGACAGCGACGAAGCGGTGCCCCTCGCCGAGGCAGTAGCGCAGCCAGCGAAACAGGAAACGGTTCACCTCCCAGCGCCAGGCGAGGCTGCGGGGATCCGGCTGCGGCTGCCGCTCCCACAGGCCGAAGCTCTTGATGCTGGAACTGGGGAGCACTTCGGCCGTGCGGGCGTCGTGGTAGACGCGGATATCCAGGTCGGGGCTGGTCTCGACATCGTCGTCGAACACGTGGGTCAGGGTCAGGGTGGTGGTATAGCGGGTGCGCTCCTGAATGATCAGGCGCAGATCCACCGCCCCGGGAACGCACGACACCACATCCACCGGCATCCGGTCCAGGTCGGGGACCAGGCGACGAATGAAGATGTAGTTGTTCTCGTACAGCTCCATCAGGTTCGCGAAGCTGCGAACCGGGAGAGCGAGAATGTCGTTGCGCACTGAAACCATCATGGGCCCGACTATAACACAGGGGTTTCCGTCACCGGCTGGGACGACCAGCTTGGCAGATGCCCGGCAAGTGCGCCGTTGCGCGGTTCACAGCACTCGCCGCTTGAGCCGGCGCTCATGCAGGATGGTGGTGGCAATCTCCTCAATGGACATCGTCGTCGTGTTGATGAACGGGATGCCCGCCTTGGTGAATATCGCCTCTGCCCGCGCGATCTCGTACTGACACTGCCGCAGCGACGCATAGCGGCTGTTCGGGCGCCGCTCGTTCCGGATCTGTTCCAGCCGCTCGGGGCGGATGGTAAGACCGTACAGCTTGCTCCGATAGGGGTCGAGCAACTTGGGGAGCCCCCCCGCATCGAGATCGTCTTCCGTCAGGGGATAGTTGGCGGCGTAGACGCCGTACTGCAAGGCCAGGTAAATGCAGGCGGGGGTCTTGCCGGTCCGGGACACTCCGACCAGAATCACGTCGGCCTGGGGGTAATGTCGGGTCGTGACGCCATCGTCGTGGTTCAACGCGTAATTCATGGCGTCGATTCGGGCGTCGTACATGATATTATCCACCAGCCCATGAGACCGGCCGACCATATGCGACGACGGCACCTTGAGTTCCTGTTCGAGGGGCGCAATGAACGTTTCGAAAAAATCGAAAACGACAGCCTTGGCCGAACGCAGAATGGCTCGGACCTCGTCGTCGATGACAGTGCTGAACACGATAGACCGCTCGCCGCTGGCCCGATTCGCCTCCTCGATCTGCTCAAGAGCGAGCTTCGCCCGTTCCGGGCTATCCACAAATGGCAGCGTGATCTGCTCGAAAGTCACCGGAAACTGCGTGAGCAGGCTATGACCCAGCGTCTCTGCGGTAATCCCAGTTCGGTCGGAAATGAAAAATACGGTGCGTTTGGTGCTGCTCATCGGCGTGCCGTGTGGTATATGAGCCGCGGCTCGGGCCTTCCGCCGGAAGGGCGGTCTGGATGGTGCGGGCATGCTAACAAATTTCGGGGGTGGGAGAATGGTGCTGGCGATTCTCCCCGGGCGGTCGTAACCTCTGCGCCGCCTAGAACCACGAGCACAGCCATGGACCACTGTATTCGTGGCTCTTACTTGAGGTAACGGCGGCCTCGGGCGGCCAGATGGAGAGACAACATTGCAAGACTACGTAGTTTGGTTCGAATCCCTGGGGATGGGCGACATCGAGCGTGTCGGCGGCAAGAACGCCTCGCTCGGTGAAATGATCAGTAATCTGGCGAACGCTGGCGTCCAGGTGCCCGGGGGCTTCGCCACCACGGCAGCCGCTTTCTGGGATTTCCTCGACCAGAGCGGCCTGCGCGAGAAGATCAACGCGGAGCTCAAGAGCCTGGATGTCGACGATGTCGACGCGCTTGCCCGCACCGGCGCCAAGATCCGGCAGATGATCGTCGAGACGCCGTTCCAGCCGCGGCTGCGGGAGGAGATCACCAAGGCTTACGAGAAGCTCGAAGCCGGCTCCAGCGGTGAAGGATCCTACGCAGTCCGCTCCTCCGCCACCGCCGAGGACCTGCCGGACGCCTCCTTCGCCGGCCAGCAGGAAACCTTCCTCAACGTGCGCGGCCTCGATCACATCCTCGAAGCCGTCCACCATGTGTTCGCCTCCCTCTATAACGACCGCGCCATCGCCTATCGGGTCCACCACGGTTTCGAGCACTCCCAGGTAGCGCTGTCCGCCGGCGTGCAGAAGATGGTGCGCTCGGACATCGGCGCCTC
>Ga0079224_100012920_pt1 | contig 11600 bp, 8 predicted proteins | sample Stecom2015_FD_80414 | JGI IMG/M metagenome (GOLD analysis project Ga0079224, IMG submission 80414) | Agricultural soil microbial communities from Utah to study Nitrogen management - Steer compost 2015 | ecosystem: Environmental > Terrestrial > Soil > Agricultural land | place: USA: Utah...
CGCGATGCCGCCTATGCCGCCTCGGTCGAACTCGCCCGCGAGAAGGGCGCGTTCCCGCTCTTCGACGCCGAGCGCTACCTCGCGACCCCGGGATTCGCCTCGCGCCTGCCCGACACCCTGCGCGCCGCCATCCGCGAACATGGCATCCGCAACAGCCACCTGCTCGCGATCGCGCCGACCGGAACCATCTCGCTCGCCTTCGCCGACAACGCATCCAACGGGATCGAGCCGCCGTTCTCCTGGACCTACCAGCGTCGCAAGCGCATGCCCGACGACAGCATCCAGGTCTATCCGGTCGAGGACCATGCATTCCGGCTGTTCCGGCATCGCCACGGCGCCGACGAGAACGTCCTGCCCGCAAGCCTCGAGGCCAGCGCCGGGCGCGCGCCCGGCACGATCCTGTCCGACCCCGACGGCACGCGCCGCATCGTGCTGCCACCGGCCTTCGTGACGGCGCTGGAGATGCGCGCGATGGATCACATGGCAATGAGCGCCGCGGTCCAGCCCTACATCGACGCGGCCATCAGCAAGACGGTGAACGTGCCCGCCGACTATCCGTTCGAGCAGTTCGAGGACCTCTACACCGAGGCATGGAAGGCCGGCCTCAAGGGCATCACCACCTACCGGCCCAATGCGGTGCTGGGTTCCGTGCTCGAAGCCTCGAGCCAGGAGGCGGCCGCCCGGCCGGATGCCGACCTCTTCGACGCCGACCGGCGGGTGAGCCTGGAGCACACGCCATCGCCGCCCCTGGCGAGCCTGCGCTGGCCCGGGCGCCCCACCCTGACCGACGGCAACCCGAGCTGGACCTATGCGGTGCGCCATCCGCTGGGCCGCTTCGCCGTCTTCATCGGCCACGTCGACGGACCACCGGCGGTCCCCTTCGAGGTCTGGGTCAATGGCGCCGAACAGCCCCGCGGCCTGGGCGCCGTCGCCAAGACCCTGTCCATGGACATGCGAGCGGCCGATCGAAAATGGCTCGGGATCAAGCTCGCCGCCCTCGAGGCGAGCACTGGCGACGACCGCTTCGACTTGCCGATGCCGCCCGCCGGCGACGTCGAGCACATGCCCAGCCTGGTGGCCGGCTTCGCGCGCCTGGTGCGCCATCGCTGCAACGTGCTCGGCGCCCTGGCCGACGATGGCGCGCCCACGCCGGTCATCGACGCCCTCATCGGCCTGCGCGAGCCGAAGGCCGGCACCAACGGCACTCTCGCCTGGACGGTCGATGTCGCCAATGCAGTCACGGGCGACGATTTCGTCCTGTTCCTCAAGGAACTCACCCTGCCCGACGGCGAGCGCCGGCCCTACTCGATCTGGCTGGCAGGCGAGTATCCCCGGGTACTCGACGGGCTGTGCAAGCTGCTGAGCCTCGACATGCGGGTTTTCGATCCCGCCTGGATCGGCATGAAGCTGCGCAAGCTGCTCGACTACGCCGAGCCCAATGGCGACTTCTTCGCCCCGGTGCCCGGCCAGGATCGCTCGGAGCGCTGGCCCTCGACGATCTCCTACATCGCCCGGCTGGTGATCCACCGCTACGCAATGCTGGGCATCCTGGACGAGCGCGGCTATCCGCTGGCCAACGCCGGGATCCTCGCCGTCCCGGCGGGCGAACGCGAGGCCGACGCTTCCCACCGCATCCTGCCGGGACGCAAGTGCCCGGAATGCGGCAACCGGAGCCTGATCCGCAAGGACGGCTGCGAGTTCTGCACCGCCTGTGGCCACGTCGGCGCCTGCGGCTGAGCAGGCGCCGGCGCGCGCCGGGCGCGGTCGTTTGACCGGTCACCCCCGATCAGATCCAATAGACAAGGAATCTGACCGGGGGCACCGATGATCTCCAGAAGCGGGCGTGGCACCGGATCGCCGGTGGGCGATCGTATCCTGCAACACCTGCTCATCGACCGGGTCCGCGACTACGCCATCTACCTGCTCGATCCCGACGGGATCATCACGAGCTGGAATGCCGGCGCACAGCGATTCAAGGGCTACACGGCCGACGAGGTCATCGGACAGCATTTCTCCCGGTTCTATACCGAGGAGGACCGCGCCGCCGGCCTGCCGGCCAGGGCGCTGGAAATTGCCGAACGCAACGGCGTGTTCGAGTCCGAAGGCTGGCGGGTTCGCAAGGACGGCGGGCGATTCTGGTCCAGCGTCGTCATCGACCCCATCCACGACGACGACGGTACGCTGGTCGGTTTCGCGAAGATCACCCGCGACATCACCGAGCGGCGCGAAACGCAGCGCTCGCTCGACCAGGCCCGCTCCGCGCTACACCATGCGCAGAAGATGGAGGCGGTCGGCCTGCTCACTGGCGGCTTCGCGCACGACTTCAACAACATCCTGCAGATCATCGGCAACAACATCGAGCTGGCGATGCGCGAGCTGGCGACCGAGCCCGCCGACGCCGCCCGGCATCTTGAGTCGGCGCGCGACGCGGTCGAGCGCGCGGCGAGACTGACCGGGCGCCTGCTGGCATTCGCTCGCAAGCAGCCGCTCGAGCCCGCGCGCGTGGACATCCATGATCTCGTCACCGGCATGCGCCACATGCTCGGACAGTCCCTCGGCAAGGGCATCGAGCTGGAAATCAGGCTGGCGCCAGACCTCTGGCCCGCCTGGATCGACGCGACCCAGCTCGAAAGCGCGCTATTGAACCTCGCGATCAATGCGCGCGATGCAATGCCCGATGGCGGTCGGCTCTCGATCTCGGCGACGAACCAGCATATCGGCGACGACGATCGCGAACCGGACGGCCGCGCCGGTGATCATGTGCGCATGGTGGTGACCGATACCGGGGCCGGCATGCCGGCCGAAGTGGCGGCCCGCGCGTTCGAGCCGTTCTTCACCACCAAGGAACCCGGCCATGGAACCGGGCTCGGTTTGGCGCAGATCTACGGATTCGTCGGCCAATCCGGCGGAACCATCCGCATCGAGTCCGAGCCGGGTCGGGGCACATCGGTCATTCTGTGCCTGCCCCGGCACCACGAGGGCTGATCCGCAACGCGTATCGCGCCCCGGGAATCACACAGCGGGCCGGGCTCGCCGGTTGCACCGCAATATTTCGTCCCCACCTGATCGTTCGGTCCACAGGCCCCACGCCGCCGGAGCGGGCCGCGCCATGGGGTGGCGGATGCGTCAGGGGATGAATAGGGACAGGCTATTCATAGTATTGAAATATACTAATGGAATATTTGATAGTCTTCGGCTATTATCTCTCCATCGGATGCAAGAAGCCGACCGATTCCACGAGACACAAGACCAGGAGCGCTCAATGTCCGTTATCAACACCGAAATCAAACCCTTCAAGGCCCAGGCCTACAAGAACGGCAAGTTCATCGAAGTCACCGACGAAACGCTGAAGGGCAAATGGTCGGTAGTCGTGTTCTACCCGGCCGACTTCACGTTCGTGTGCCCGACCGAACTCGAGGATCTGGCCGATCATCATGCCGACTTCGAGAAGCTCGGCATCGAGATCTACAGCGTGTCGACCGACACTCACTTCTCGCACAAGGCGTGGCACGACACCTCCGACGCGATCGGCAAGATCAAGTACGCCATGATCGGCGACCCGACCGGCACGATCACCCGCAACTTCGAGAACATGCGCGAAGACGAGGGCCTGGCCGACCGCGGCACCTTCATCATCGATCCGAACGGCGTCATCCAGGCCGTCGAGATCACCGCCGAAGGCATCGGCCGCGACGCCAAGGAACTGCTGCGCAAGGTCAAGGCCGCGCAATACGTGGCGGCCCATCCGGGCGAAGTCTGCCCCGCCAAATGGCAGGAAGGCGCCAAGACGCTGACCCCGTCGCTCGACCTGGTCGGCAAGATCTGACCAGCACCCCGGCAGGTCAGCCCCGGGCGCACCACCAGCGCCCGGCGCCAGGCGGCTCGCCCATGAGGCGGAGCTCCCGTGCAGCGGGCCGGCAACAGCCGGCCCGTTTGCCAAGCGCTTCACGAACAGGATGGAACCATGCTCGATGACAACCTCAAAGCCCAGTTGAAAGCCTACCTCGAGCGGCTCACCCGGCCGGTCGAGATCGTCGCTTCGCTCGACGACAGCAAGCAGTCGGACGAGTTGCGCGAACTGCTCGACGTCGTGGCGGCTTCCTCGACCCTTATCAGCCTCGACACCGGCGGCGATGACGAGCGTCGGCCGTCCTTCTCGTTGCGCGGCGAGGGCACGGCGACGGCGATCCGCTTCGCGGCGATCCCGCTCGGCCATGAATTCGCCTCGCTGGTATTGGCCCTGCTGTGGGCCGGCGGCCATCCGCCGAAGGTCGAGGATTCGGTCATCGAACGCATTCGGGCCATCGACACCGACCTCGCGTTCGAGGTCTACATGTCGCTGAGCTGCCACAACTGCCCGGACGTCGTGCAGGCGCTCAACACGATGGCGGTGATCAATCCGCGCATCAGCGTGGTGACGATCGACGGCGGCCTGTTCAAGCAGGAGGTCGAGGGCCGCGACATCATGGCCGTCCCTTCCGTGTTCCTCGACGGCGAACTCTTCGCCAGCGGCCGGATGGGCATCGAGGAGATTCTCGCCAAACTGTCGACCGATGGCGGCGAGGCCGAGGCCAGGCGACTCGACGCGCAGGCGCCCTACGATGTGCTGATGATCGGTGGCGGGCCGGCCGGCGCGGCGGCGGCGGTCTACGCCGCCCGCAAGGGCATCCGTACCGGCGTGGCGGCCGAGCGCTTCGGCGGCCAGGTGCTCGATACCCTCGCGATCGAGAACTTCATCTCGGTCCCGCATACCGACGGACCCGCCTACGCGCTCGCCCTCGAGCAGCACGTCCGTGAGTACGACGTCGACATCATGAACAGCCAGCGCGCCGTCGAACTGGTGCCGGCCGCCGAACCGGGCGGCCTCGCCACCGTGCGATTCGCCAACGGCGGCGCGCTGCGCGCGCGCACCGTGGTCCTCTCGACCGGCGCGCGCTGGCGCGAGATCAACGTCCCCGGCGAAGCCGAGTACCGCAACCGCGGCGTCGCCTACTGCCCGCACTGCGACGGCCCCCTGTTCAAGGGCAAGCGGGTGGCGGTGATCGGCGGTGGCAACTCGGGCGTCGAGGCGGCGATCGACCTCGCCGGCCTGGTCGAGTACGTGACCCTGATCGAGTACGCTCCCGAGTTGCGCGCCGACGCGGTCCTGGTGGCCAAGCTGCGCAGCCTCGACAATGTGCGGATCATCACCAATGCCCGCACCACTGCGATCGACGGCGACGGCCAACGGGTCAACGGCTTGCACTACGTCGACCGGGCCACCGAAGCCGCGCACGAGATCGAACTCGCCGGGGTATTCGTGCAGATCGGCCTGGTGCCCAATACCGACTGGCTGCAGGGCACGGTCGAGCTGTCGCGCCATGGCGAGATCATCGTCGATGAGCGAGGCCAGACCTCGGTGCCGGGCGTGTTCGCCGCCGGCGACGCCACCACGGTGCCGTACAAGCAGATCATCATCGCGGCCGGCGACGGCGCCAAGGCGGCGCTCTCCGCCTTTGACTACCTGATCCGCACGCCAGCCACGGAAGCGGCCCCGGTGACGGCAGAGACGGCCTGAGCCGCTTCTCCCCGACCCCCGGCAATACGGCCCACGCATCCACGCGGATGCGCGGGCCGTGTGCCGTCCGGACTTTGTGTATGCTCTGCCGTTCACGGCACAAGTCGCCGCCGGCCAATCCCTATCCAGCATCGATCGCCCATGACACCCCACGAACTCAAATCACGGCTGCGCATTCCGGTCATCGGATCGCCTCTGTTCATCATCTCGAACCCGGACCTGGTCATCGCGCAATGCAAGGCCGGCATCGTCGGCTCCTTTCCGGCACTCAATGCCCGACCCGCCGAAATGCTCGAGAAGTGGCTGCAGCGCATTACCGACGAACTCGACGCCTACAACCAGGCCAACCCCGATCGCCCGGCCGCCCCGTTCGCGGTGAACCAGATTGTTCACAAGTCGAACGTTCGGCTCGAGCACGACCTCGAGATGTGCGTCAAGTTCAAGGTGCCGCTGGTGATCACATCGCTCGGCGCGCGCCCGGAACTGAACGACGCGGTGCACAGCTACGGCGGCATGGTCCTGCACGACGTCATCAACCAGAAGTTCGCGCACAAGGCGATCGAGAAAGGCGCTGACGGGCTGATCCTCGTCGCGGCCGGCGCCGGCGGACATGCGGGCACCCAGTCGCCCTTCGCCCTCGTGCAGGAAACCCGCGCATGGTTCGATGGCCCGATCGCGCTGTCGGGCTCCATCGCCAACGGCGGCGCGGTCCTCGCGGCGCAGGCGATGGGCGCGGACTTCGCCTACATCGGCTCGGCCTTCATCGCGACCGAGGAAGCCAATGCCACCGATCCGCACAAGCAGGCGATCGTCGATGCCGCCGCCCACGACATCATCTACTCGAATCTTTTCACCGGCGTGCATGGCAACTACCTGCGCGAGTCCATCGCCGCGACCGGCCTCGATCCCGACAACCTGCCGTCGGGCGACCCGAGCCAGATGAACTTCGAAAGCGGCAAGCCCAAGGCCTGGAAGGACATCTGGGGCTGCGGCCAGGGCATCGGCGTGATCAAGAGGATCCGCCCGGCCGCCGAACTGGTCGACACGCTCGCAGCCGAGTACGCCGCGACGCGCGCGCGCCTGCTCGGCTAGGCCGGTACCGCGGCGACCGCTTCGGCGGTCGCCCATGTGAAAGCTGATGGCGCCTTCGGGCGCCATTTTTTTGCGCTGAACACCACACGATAACGCCGCGTACGCGAGCACCTCCGCGTTACGAACACCGACGAACGGCAGTCCAGCGACCGTCGAACGGCGCCCATGGCGCCGTTCGTCGTTGCAGCGCGCGTTGCAACAACGCGCGTCGCGGGTCTCGCCATGACCCGACGTCGTCGCCGATGCAGCTCCTGGTAGAGCCCCTGTTGCGGCCTGTACGTAGCCCCCACGCACCGGCGACCGCCGCTAGTCCCTCCGCCACGACCGTTCGTGACTTCGGGCCTCGGTCGATACCACCTCCGTCGCTAATCTGCCGTGAACAAATTCACAAGATCACTAGACGTCCAAGTCTCCCAGCCAGGTGAGCAACCTCCTCTTGCATCACTGGAGATCAAATTGGCGACTAAAGTTGTAACTCAGTGCGTTGCGTCGTCGGACGCACCTGGACACGCCAAAGCGCGGTTCAATCGATTCTTCTCGCTGTCGTTCATGACGATGGCATGCGCGGCCCTCGTGGCTTGCGGTGGTGGCGGTGGCGGTTCTCTCGGCAGTGCCGACGGCAGCCAGACCGCACCGATCGCCGACGGGCAAGCCGGCACTTCGCTGGACCTGATCGGGAGCTCCGTCGACGGGGCCGGGCTCAATGCCATGGTGCCGCCGAAGGCGACCAATGTCGGCGGCGAAGGTTCGGTGGTGGGGTCCGAAGGGTCTTCGCTGGCAGGCGCTTCGCCGGGCAGCGTGGCTGACAAGGGCGTGGTGTCGCCGGGTCTCAGCGCGCCTTCGGGGGGACAACGCGACTACATCGCCAAGCCCTTCGCGTCGGATTCGCCGTGGAACCAGCCGATCCCGGCGAACGCCACTTACCGCAAGAGCGATGCGCGGACCACCGCCGTTCGCAATGCCGGCACCTTCGGAACCAACAACAGCAAGTGGACCATCTGGGTCTGGCAGGCGAAGGAAAGCGACCCGCTGGTGACGGTCGACGTCTCGGTGCGCCACCTCACCAGCTCCGGCAATGCGAACGCCGGCAAGGTCACGATCCGGATGCCGGCGAACGCCCATGCCGATCCGGAGATGGATTCGCACATGACCATCATCGATCCGGATGGCAAGCATGCGCACGAATTCTGGTATGCGAAGAAAAGGGATAAGGGTTTCATCGCGGTGTCCTACGCCAAGGTGCCCCTCGATGGCAGCGGCGTGAACATCAGCGGCTACGCCTCGCACAATTCGACCTACGAGACCTACGGCTGGGGCGCGACCCGCGCGTATGGCGGATCCCAGATCGCCGGGCTGATCCGCAAGGGCGAGGTCACCCAGGGACCGATCGAGCACGCCATCGCCGTGGCGCTCCCGGCGAGCAACCTCGGCGGCAGGGCGGTTTGGCCGGCGACCAGCGACGACCAGTCGCCGGACTACTCGGGTCCGATCCCGATGGGCTCGCGCTTCGCGATTCCGCCGGACGTGAACCTGGATTCGCTGGGTCTGTCACCGGAATACCTGCGCCTCGGCCGTGCCCTGCAGAAATACGGCCTGATCGTGGTCGACAAGTCGGGTTCGCCCTGCATGTACTCCGAAGGCCTCACCGCCCAGGCCGATGGCAATGCGCTCAACAAGAACCGGGGCCAGATGGCCGTCCTGCAAAAGCTGCTGGTGGTCGTCGAGTAATCCTCTCCGGTAGTTCGACCCCTCCCGCGCGCCGCTCATCGCGGCGCGCGGGTCTTCATATTGCATCCGTGATACTTTTGGGCCGCCCCTTGGCGCAAGGCATGTACCGTATACCCGGATTCACGCTGCCTTCCGGACCGATGCCCCCGAATCCGCCCAATCGGATATCGACGCGATGACCGCGATCAGACAACCTGCCAGATTCCATTCCCTGGCCGACTTCTTCATTCCGATCGGCTTTGCCGTCGCGGCGGCCGTATGCGGCCTGGCGATCGCCAGCGGCAGGGTCACCTACGTGGCAATCGCCTTGGGCGGCCTGCTCGGCCTGGTGCTCCTGCAGAGGCCGGCCATCGCGATGTGGCTGGTACTGGTCGGCTCGCTCGCTGTCATGGGCCCGCTCGCCTTCTTCATCCCTGCCCTCGAGAAACTCCCCTGGCTGTTCGCGTTGCTGTCGATCTTCCTGGCTGGCGCCGCGGTAATCTACGCCGCGACGATGACCCGCTCCGCGAGCGGGCCCATGCCGGCGTTCATCCCCCTGTTCGCCACTTTCATAGTCTTTTCTGCCGCCTCCATCCTTTGGAGCGAGGGGATGCTGGGCGAAGGCGTCTCGGGACTCAAGCGCGTCACCCAAGGCACGGGGGTGATGTTCGCCCTCGCCACCTATCCCTTCGCAAGCAAGGTCGTGCGGCGCTGGATGCTGCTGATCCTGGCCATCTCGATCGCGCACCTGCCGCTCGCCCTCTACCAGCGCCTCGAACTCTCCCAGGTACTGGAGGGGGGCGCCGACGCTATCGTCGGATTGCTTGAACTCGACTTCAAGGGCCGGGGCGCCTCCGGCGTGCTCGCGCTGATGCAGATGCTGGTCGCCGGCGGAATCCTCGCCTTCGCTCGCGAATCCCTCCTCAAGTGGCCGGTCGCCGTCTTGCTGATCGCCCTGGTGCTGGCGCCGCTGCTGTTCTCCGAAACCAACGTCATCTTCATCGTGATGCCGCTGGTCGTGATCGCCGTCTACGCCGACCTCATCCGCAAGCGCCCGATCCTGCTCGTCTTCGGCCTCGGCGCCTTCGCCGCCGCCTTCATTGCGCTCGGCAGCCTCTACCTGGTCTGGCAACAGACTGCCTGGGTCGGCGGCCAGCAGATCTCGATGGAGAAGCGGCTCGAGAACATCATCGCCTACAACTTCGGCGAGGCCGGCTACAACAACCAGGGCGACCTCAACCGCAAGACGGTGTTCACATACTGGGCCAATAACCACGGCCTGCAGAACCCGGACGAATGGGCATTCGGCCACGGCATCGGCTCGACCAACCTGTTCGGCGACGATTCGATGCCGGTGCTCGCCGTGCGCCACGGGGGCAAGAGCCTCGGCCTGTCGACCGTCCCGCAATATCTCTGGGAGATCGGCATCGTCGGCACGGGACTCTTCCTGCTCGCCTGGTGGAACGCCTTCACGACCGGCTTGCGCAACCTGCGGCGTTCGGCACCGGGCTTCTGGCGAGCGCTCGATCGCAGCCTGCTGACCGCGATCGTGGTGCTCGGGGTCGGCCTGGTCTACAACGCCTCGCTAAGCGGCATCCTGAGCGGCCAGGTACTCGCCGGGCTGGTCCTCGGCCTGATCGCCTGGCGCGCGCGCTTCGCCCAAGCGGAGCGCTGAATCCGCCAGCGCCCTCGGGCGCAATGCCGGCCATGGCCGGCGCCTCAGGTGTGGATGACCTCGCGAACCGCCCGGATGAGGGCCGCGCGGGTATCGGATTCGAAATCGCTCACCCCGTGCGAGCCGACCACTTCGTCGATCTTCGCGGGCAGCTCGTCTTCGGTCCCGACGATGTGCACCCCGGGACGCCCGGCCAGCCAGCGCGCGGTCGCCTGCTGGTGGCGGCTGGTGACTTCCTGCAGCTCCATCTGCCTTGGCAGCATCACCAGCGGCTTGCACAGCTCGGACGCGGTGATCACCGTGCCGATGCCGACGTGCGAAACAATGATGTCGGCCCCTTCGAACATGCGACGGTACTCGGCCGGCGTCATCATCTGCCGGCTTTGCATGTGGCTCGGCCGGTGGCGAGTCTCGCCGACCTGCGCGAAGGCCTCGATGTCGGGGCGCGTGGCGACGAATCCGTCGATCGCCCGCACGAGGCGATCGAAGGGCAGCATCGAACCCACCGTGACGAAGAGCTTCACAACACACTGCCCTTGTAGTGGGGGCCGTCGGGCTTGGCCAGGTGCGACCACTGGGTGAGCCACAGGTCGGCCGCACGCCCCGCCTTGAGGCCGGACAGCGACATTTCCTCTATGTTGGCCACGCTGTCGATCCAGACGGTGCGCGCGCCGATCAGCCTGGCCATGCGCAACGCCAGCATGCCCGGCGCCGACCCGGTCGTCACGAGCACCGCGGGCCGCTCGCGCAGCAGGATCCATCCGAGGCGCGCGATGGTCGCGATGATCTTCCACTTGTGCAGGCGGCTGACGTCGGGGATGGCGTAAAAGCGATGCGGCGCGACGTCGTCGCGATACATGTCCTTGACGCTCACGTAGGCGATGTCGCAGCCTTCGAAGGCCTCGCGGATGCGCATCAGTTCGGTCCAGTGACCGCCGCCCGAGGCGACCGCGAGTATGCGTGGCGATGTCTTGCTCATGCCCGCCCTTTCGAAATATCGGCGTAGAGCTGCTCGAGCCGCGGCAGCACGGCCTCGCGCGAGAAGGCCTCGGCAACCTGCTCGCGACCGGCGCGCCCCATGCGTTCGCGCAGCGCGGCGTCGCCGGCGAGTTCGACGAGCGATCGGGTGAGCGACGGGACATCGCCGGCCTGGATCAGGAACCCGTCGGTGCCGTCGCGAATCAGCTCGGGAATGCCGCCGACCGTGGTCGAGACGACCGGGACGCCCCAGCTCATCGCCTCGAGCAGGCTGATTGGCAGGCCCTCGTTGTAGGACGGGAGCACGAAGACGTCCGCGCCGGCCAGCAGTTCGTTCTTGCGCTCGCCTCCGACCCAACCCAGGAACTCGACCGAGTCGCCCAGCCCGAGCTCGGCGGCTCGCATGCGCGCCTGCTCGACCTCGCCGTTGCCGCCGATCAGCAGTTTCATGCCCGGCCTGGTGGCCAGCGCTTCGGCGAAGGCCGGCAGGAGATCGTAGACGCCCTTGCGGTGCCCGATGATCCCGAGGAAGAGCACCCTGATCGTCCCGTCGCCGGCATGCCGGCTCTGGATCGAAGGCATGCGGACATA